>ERZ1370068.385-contig-10348_pt1 | contig 30432 bp, 48 predicted proteins | sample MGYA00561227_ERZ1370068 | MGnify/ENA primary metagenome ERZ1370068 (study PRJEB38410, sample SAMEA6850437) | metagenome | study: Metagenomic assessment of the ecological functions of the soil: analysis of the soil microbiota associated with the...
AGGTTACGTATTGCTACAAAAGTCACGTAATCGCCGCGCAGGCTGACCGAGTGCGAGCCGCTGGTCACCGTGATCACACCCGGAGCGTTGGACGACACCTCGAGCCCGCCCGGCCTGTTGAATATCCTGGTGGTCACCATGCCATTTGAGACGATCGCCATGGATGAGGAACCGACCGGGATCCGGGAGTCGCCGTTGCTGCCGGTGTCCCTGGCCAGACCGACTTTGGCGGCAGCAGCCAGGGTCATGGCCGTTGCGAGCACCACACAGATATCCGCCAGCCTGAAGCGCGTCACACGGTTAGTCATTGCTTGTAAGCCCCCACAATGTTTCGAACGGACTTTGGTTTCGAACGACTTGCGGCTTTTGCGCAACTCCCGCTAGAAATCTTGGGCGATCGCGACAAGAACTGGCTTAAAGCGACACGCCAGCTTGTTAGTTGCGCTAAAAACACAATCCAAAATATTGAAATATCAGAATAATTCTTCATTTATGCCACGGCAGGCCAACGACAAAAAAATTGTCGCTAACGACAAATTTCTGTCAACCAGGCCGCCAGCGCATTCCGGCATGACGCGGTGTGACGCTGCGCCGGCGTGCTTCGGAACCATTGGCTGACCCCGGCGCTTGTTGCAGCAGCCAAACAGGGTGCGCCGCATGACCGTGAACGGAATCAGTGCCGGCGACATCAGCCGCTCCGCCTATGAAATCGCGTGGAAGAATTCCGCTCCGCTCCCGCAATGACACCCGACGAAAAGGTGAGCGGGCCCGACCGGCTGCGCTGGTACATTCAGGTTATGGTTGAGGTTGGCGAACGCGACCCGTCAAAGATCGCCAGGGCGGCGATCGGCATGCTGCGGGAATATGAACAGGATCCTGCGCTCGCAGGCGCGCGTCGAAGATGCCACTCACTCGGCGAGAGTCGCTTGACGGCCGCCAGGCCAGTGCCGGCGGCCGATGATGGCGGACCGGTAGAGGCTCAGGCGGCCAATATTGCGAGCTTCATTTTCCAGCGTGTCGATCGTGGGTATTGATGACGTCGGCCACGCCGGGATCGACAGAACCTCTGTCGAACAGCGAGTTAAGCGCCGGCATTACGGGAAGGGACCATCCCGGCGAGCGCCCTTCTCTGCGTGTCCGACAATTGCCCGATCATGCCGTCCACTTTGTCGTGATCTGCGCTGTGGCGCGCCTGCAAAACCTTGGCACACGCCGCCCGCGCGGACGCTGCCGCGTCGGTGATGCCCGGCACAAGCGATGCGCGCAGGGTGCCGATGCTGTCGGTGACCTTGCTTGCCGAGATCGAGCCCGCCTACTGTCAGACTCTGAAGGGCCGTGGTGCCCCGCTGGACCACCTGCTCTGTGGGCCGGCCCAACAGCCAGACAAGCAGAGCGGCAATCGCCCACCGCGGGATGGCCCACATGAGCCAGTTCGTCCCGGTAGACGCCGCCGTGGTTGCGGAACGCCGCGTATCATCGATCGTCCGGCTCACCGACGCGGCGGCAGCCCGTGTCGCCTCGGCACCGGCCGTAGCTGTTCGCCGTGTTGCATCGTCAATCGTGTTGAAGAGGCCCGTGCCGCCGAGCAACTTGCCAAACCCCGAGGGAATCGCCGCAGCGATGTTGTCTTTCTGACCTGCGAGAAGGCCTGCGATGCTGCTGCCGTCGAGACCGCGGGGACCTTGCTGCTGGGCAATCGCGCCCATGACAAGCGGCCCCAGGCCGGCGAGCAACGAAGGTGCCCGCGGCCGTTCCAACGCCGGAATATTTGCCGACCGCACTTGCGAGCGCAGCCTGGTCTAGCGGTCGCCAAGAAGCGAGCCGAGCATTCGCGATCCGCGATCAACCAGGAGTTTTGACCGGTCGCGCCCAGCATGCTCGTAAAATTTGTCGAGCGTGCCGACTTCCTGTTTTGCGGCATCCGCGAAGTCTCTGCGGGCCACCTGGTCTGTTGGCAGCACCCGTGAGCGCAGCCAGCAATCCTGGGCACCCTCGCCTGAGCGCGGAGGATGCATCGTTGCGATCAAGACCCAACGTACTTGCGAGGCGTCCGATCATGTCGGGCGTCAGGAACATTCATAATGAGTGATACGAGGTTCGTAGCCATGGGCTTCTTCTCCCGCATTTGTGAGGATTGAACGAGATTCTCATCCGACAAAATCTGGAGTCGAGATGGACCTTGGCCCACCTCGAGCCCATGTCGCCTGATGCGGGTCGAGTGTGCCTGCGCGGACGCACGCGCTCCATTGTCCATGCAGCTGCGCGCTAATTGGAAGGTTCAGGGCGCGTATGCAGAAGGTGTCACACCGGCGGTGTCCGCTTCCTGTCACGCCATCGTGAGCTGTCACCTGTGATGCAGGGCTGCACGGGTGTTGATGTCAGCGACAAGCGCGAGCGTCAGCGGTAATACGCGGCGCGCTCCCGATGGAACTCCGCTTCGCCCTGCGCATTATCCGGAAGCACAGGAGGCGAAATACGATGGTAAGAACCGTAACAAGAACCAGGCACACGATTGTCCGCGCGGCCAAGCACTGCGGCGCCACGCGACCGGTCAGGCAGCCGCCGGCGTGGCATCGTCAGGGTGCGGCGGCGAAAGCCGCGACCGAGGTTGTGCTGGAGAAGACCAACGCGGCGCTTCGCCGCGGGCCGCGCAACGCTCACGCGATCGAGCCCGGCGATCGAGCGCGCCGCCGAAAAACCGCGCGGCGAAGCCTCGACAAGCCGGCTCGCACGAAAGCGGGCCGCCGGGAAGCGAGCGATGCCGTGCGCCGCAGCAGGACAGCGACCGCGCCGCCGGCACCGGGAAGGACCAGACGCAATTCGCGCTGATCACGGTATCCGCCGTTCGATCAGACCAACCGCAAACGACGTCAGTCGGCACGGCTTCCGATTTGGACCGAAAGCCGGGACAGCAGTCGCTCTAGGCGCGCGGCCGGCGCCGCTCGTGGAACCACGCGCGGTACTGTCGTCATCTTCGCGCGCTGCGCCCACGGCGCATGCCGCTTGCACGTCGACGCCTCGTCGCTCTTGTCCGGCGCGCCCCACCGCAGTTCGACGCAGTCGTTCAGGTTGTACGCCATCTCGAGATCGCCGCGCGCGGTCGACCACGTCCTTGAGCGCGAGCGTCCACGAGGAGCCATCGCTGCGCGGATACGAAAACTTGCGCGCCGCAAGCTCCGACGCGAGCACGCTCTGCAATTCGGCCTTCACGTCCGCGACGCTCTTCTCCTTCGGCATCGCGTACCGCTCGGGCCGCCGCGCGACGCGATCCGGAAACCCGCGCACCACATCAATCGCGATCAACAGACGCAAATCGCGCGCCGGCGTCGCGAAATCTTCCCACGCGCCGGTCGTCTCGAAGATCGCCGCGCCGTCCGGCATGTCCGCGTCGCCGCGCCCGCTGTTCTGGAACTTTCGCCCGTTTTCAACCGACGTCACGCGCGCTTCACCTGCTCTTCGAGCGACGTGATCGCCTCCTTCATCGCGCGCAAAGGATCGAGCGGCGCCGGCGACATCACGTCATCCATTCGATCGTAAAAGTCTTCGATCCCGAGCTTGCGACTGATCGAGCGAAAAATCGCCGTACTGCGGATTTTTCGCGATTTCGTCGTTGGTCAGCCGCCGCAAGGCGCCGTTCTTGTCGCGCACGATCGGCCGGAAGCGCTTGAACCCGGGGCTGCCGAGCGCGGGATCCTGCGCGAACAGGAAATTGCCGCGCCAGAAACGCTTTCGCGCGACCGTCCCGTCGGGCTGCCCGTCGACGGCGAGGAATGACGCCCGCCGCGTCGTCCGATCTGCGACACGCGCCGCACGAGCACCAGAATGTGCCCGTACGGATCGGCGTACACGGTCCCTGGACGCAGCGTCTCCTGCTTCAGCGGCACGGGATAATAATCGGTGTTGTCGTCGCTCGCCCGCGTTCGCCCGGATCCGGAATGGACGCCGTCGGCGACGGTCGACTGCAAATAGCGGCCCGACCGATGCCGCGAGCCCCGTCCGCTTCGCCGGAGCTGCATCGCGGAAGCGGTCTATTGTGCTCGGGCGAAGCAATGTCACGCGGCTGCTCCGAGATGCTGAATACTTGAACCACTGATGGCACTTCGGCGGCTGCGCCGCCGCCGCCGCGCGAGCACTTCGAATACCCGAACGGCAGCCCCATCTTGAATGCGAAATACGCGCGCAAAAAGTACGGAAGGTCGGCGCAGTCGGGGCGAATGAACGAGCCCCATCTCGTCTTCGCCGAGACCCAAATGATTGAACAGGAAATTGCGCGATCGATCGCGCAGCACTTCATGCAGCGCCGGCCACGACGGCGCAGCGTCGAGCGGCGCGTCGAAAAGCTTCTCGATCCATGCAGAATACAAGTTTTCCGTCGCGCGATTCCAGCGTGTTGCGCAAGGGCCAGACGCTCTCCGCGGTCGCGCTCGGCGGCGGCGGCTCGTCGTCGCGCACGGCGATTTCGCGCGTGATCGTGCCGCATTGGCCGGCGCGCGGTCGCGCGAGCTTCGCTCGCCACGTCCCCGCGGCCGGTGACGCGACCTCGGCGAACCAGAAATACGGCGGCCCGCCGTGCCGCTCACGCGATTTGGCTGCGACGCGTCCATCGGGCGCGATCAGCGAAAGCTCGCCCTCGAGCGGCTTCTCCGCGGCGAAGACGACGCGCAAAGGGCGCGCCCTTCCACGGCGCGATCGGCGATGACAAGACCGCGATCATCGGTGTAATCGCCGCAGATGCCTTTGGCCTGCGCGTCCGGCGACCGAGGAACAGAAAGACGAAAAAGCGCCTGCCAGCGGCAACAATGCCGTCACGGCAGCGGCAGACCCGACGTGCCAGAAACAATTGGGACCCCTTCCTGGACTGCTTTCCTTGACCGCAATCAGACGATACGGCGAAAGGGTTGGCTGAATGATGGCAAAATCCGTCGCTGAGCAAGTTCGACGATAAAACCATCGGCCCCGGTCGCCTCTTTGCGGTTTCGCCTTTACGGCTGGCGCCGGGGATTCTTCGATTGATCCAGCGTGGCGGCCGTTCCGATAAGCGCCATTCTTGCGTTTCGCGACCAGCCCTTCAAGGCCCGGCTCGCCGCCGCTGGAACTCAGTCGGGCCGATATACCCGATACTACGGGCGGATGTGGTTGAGCAGAGGTCGTTTTACTGGCGATGCGATGGATCTCGATCGCCGCAGGCGGCGAAGCGGTCAGCCACCGATCTGCGCGTGACCATAATCTGAGTGTACCAGCGCCCGCCTCTCGAACAGACCGTGCGAAGGCGGCGATCTCGCCGGAGCCCGGCGGCCGGGCAGATTGCAGCGTGAATCAACGACGCCGCGCCGGAGCTGACACACGTCCAGCGCTTTCCCGCACGGATGTTCGCTGGACGGCGAACAAGTGGCCGGGACGAATGCCGCCCATGAACAGCACGCGCGCCGTGATTGTTTTCCAGATCGTCAATAAGCCTGGGCGCGCTGGCATACGGCGACACCAACGCGAGCCCGTGCGCCCGTCTTGGGAAGAGACAATAACACCGGCTGTTGCGTGCCGTTCGCATCGAGCGCGGCCATGGCTGAGCCGAGCAGTGACTATCGTCTCTTTAATTTCCGGCCGGCTCTTGCGGGGCTCGCCGCCAGCCGTGTTGCGACGAGAGTCGCGCAGTGGCCATCGTTATGCAGCTCGTCGCCGCCAAGCCATTTTGAAGATGACGTTGCCCGGCTTCAGCCAGCGGTATTGCTATGAGGACGCTGAGAGCGGCGAGTACGGCAACTTTCATGCTCACCTCCTGAAGAGACCACCGCTGCGAAGCGGCCTCTTCCACATTCTCTGATGAGTCGCGCGTCGACCCACGGTATTCGGCCGCATCGATGCCTATGTATTTTCGGTAAATCCATCGGCCGTCGTCTCGCCGACGCAATACCGTCCCCACAGCAGGCGACCTGTGATTGATCGCCTTGGAACGATGACCGTCCAGCAGATGCCAAACCTCCTCGTAAGGGGGGTCTTTGCCTGGGGCCAGCATCCGAAGAACGTCGTGCTTGCCAGCGTAAATTCGCAGCATTGCGGACCAACCGTTCGGCCTTACCTATAGACGCCCAGCTCACTCTTCTTCAATTGGATTTCAAATTAACCGTCGAAGAAACCTTAATGCCCGGGCGGCGCTGGCCAGCGAGACACCAACGGGGGGTATCTCATTTCGGACTTATCTAATGTTGCCGGTTAACCGGAGAATGAGTCTGATGACGGCATCTGTTGAGACCGAGATGAAACGTGACCTAAAGTTAAGGTCGAGGCCCATTTGCGAACCTTAGCAACGGCAGAAGAATAGCAGTCCAATAAGAATTATCATCCCGTAAGGTTCAAGACGGGCAAGTTGTTTGGCCTACATTCCGGAAGCAAGCCAACGGCAATGTCCCCATCAAGAGGGTGAGGGGGAAACAGATTGAAGACCGCGAGAATGACATTAATGATGAGCGCGTTCTTCAGATTCAGCACGACCCACTGGGCGACTGTGCCCGGCAGATAGACAGCCAGATGAAAACTCCAAGGCGGCAGCGATTGCCAACGCAATATTCATTGCAGGACCGGCCGCCGCGACAAGCACCATGCCGATACGGGGGTTACGGAAGCGCCCGAAAATTAACCGGCACCGGTTTGGCGTACCCAAACAAGAATGGTGACCGCGCGAGACAGCAAGAAGTCCGGGCAGTGCAATGGTGCCAAGAGGGTCTATGTGCCGGGTGGATTGAGGCTGACTACGTCCAAGTCGTGACGCAGTTTCATCTCCGAGATAGCGCGCAACATACCCGTGAGCCGCCTCGTGGAATGTAATGGCGATAAGAACCGGCAGCAGCCAGACTGAGATGGTGTAGACGAAGTCCATAATGTCGTGTGTACCATAAAAAATGACGCACGCTATGTCCGCTATCTGGTGTGCTTAGACCGTACCAGCTATCTCCGCACGACGTCCGCTCGTTCACCAAACGCACACGCAAATCAAATACGGAATGAGGGAAATCAACGCAGCGACCGTACGTGACAGCGATCGCGAAGGCAGGAAAAGCACGCATATTGAACGCGCGGACAATCTCTAATTTTCTTTCACTGGGGTCGACATGGACGTCTTTGTCGCGTGGCTGCGGCGCGCGCCGCTATGCGCTCATGCAGTCGACCGCTTTATCCGAAACAGGAACCGCCTTCGAGCCATGAAGTCGGCAATCTGCTCCGCAAACAACCGTGTTTCCTCGGCGCGCGAGCCTGCACCAATATTCCGGGTCATCAAGCGGACCGACACTTCCCCCTTCCCCCTCTCATCGGTTTGGACCCGATGCCATTTACCTCGGCCAACTCATGCGTGCTCCCGCGGCTCGAATAATCGCTATCTCGGTCAAAATCCGAACAAAGAAAATTTCGCACGATAATCGTGCGGGGCCATTTGACGCTGGGGGTTCAAAAGTGCGTCGAATGCGTCTCCTGCCTGCCAAAACGCTTGCCTGTGGGCACGAAATACGTTGCGTCGAGAGCTGCGGACCGCTCATCGTCCGGCGATTTGTTGAACTACCGAATGGCAACAGAATACCTTTGCCAACCCGCAAAAGCCCTGATTCTTGCACCTGCGCCGACCAGGACGCCGTCAGTATCGCAGCCTGCGCGCCGACGCGATTGCCTATGTCGGCGACTTGACGCGGACAAATTGCGGTCTGGACCTCGCGCGCGATAGGCGGAAGTTGTCGGGCATCATCGGCTGCGTAGTATGTGTCAGGCGCCGGTGGCTGAGAGACCACCAGCGCCCGGCCTGTGGGACGTATCGGGGTCGCCATGTCACAAGTTCATCGCGAATCAAAAATCGCCTTACGCGGACGAAATCGTCCACCCGCTCTGCGCAAGGTGCCGCGCGCCCATGTGGCTTACGCACGTACCGAGGACGAATACCCGTGGTTATGAACGGCGGAGGTTCGAGTGCCAGGCTTGCGTGGCGCTGACCATACTGACCGAGTGGGCCTGCATCTCCGCACGATAAAAAATAGCCGCGCCCGCTAGCTGGTTGGCGATGACGCGGGCGTGGAATGAACCGCGTGAGCTGCCGGGCAACCCGGCCCATTCTTTCGTTTACGCGTGTGGAGAATGCCCCGCGCCATCGCCGACATTGATTGTCAGTGAGTCTGCGGCAAAAGAACGGTAGCATCGCACGGTCGCTCAATATCATCGCTCGACGACCCAGGGCTGAGACCGCCGTCGCGACACCTGGCCCGACGCGTCTGAGCAGGTCGCACGCACACGGCGCGGAAATCCCGGCGGCGGAGCTCCGCGCAGCAGTTGGCTGACGCCGTTGATGTGTTGGCGATCAGTCGGTAGTGCGCGCGGACATTCGCCAAGTATTCGGCCAAGTATAACGCAATCCGCTTCGAATCCACTGGTCGAATGTTCCATTTGGTAGCAAAATGGAAACACCCGCACAGTAATCGAGCTTGCTCTCTGGCGGAGATGGTACTAGTCCTACCGCTATGGCTACCGATGCCTACCTCTCCAAAATACCGATAGTGATTTGTACATCCCGAATGCGTCCGTTAACCTCGCAGCGGTACAAAAATTACAAGTGAAAAACTCGAGTCGCGCCCCTGACTTCCAGGCACGGCAGTAAAATGGAGAACCGTAATGCGTGAAAGACGCTCGTTGACGCTGCCTGCGCTTGCCACGATCGGTCTGGCTGCAAGTCAGGCTTCGGCAGCTGATCTGCCAAGAAAAGCTCCGGCCTACGTACCGCCGGCGCCGCCTCCAATTACTTGGACCGGATGTTACATCGGCGCCAACGTCGGCGGAGTATTTGCCGCCGCGACGGCGGATTTCGGTTCTTTGGATCACTCGATTCTGACAAACAATTCTGGCTTTGCTGGCGGCGGTCAAATTGGCTGCGATTATCAATTCGCCGGCGGATGGGTGATCGGCATCCGCAATATGTTTGATGGGTCAAGCCTGAGTAGGGATCGAACTTTCGTTCGATCCAATCCAGGTGCACACTGGCACGGTTGACTTCAAGAATAGTTGGTTCGACACCCTGACGGGCCGCATCGGCTATTCAGTCACGCCCGCCTGGCTGTGGTACTTCCAGGGCGGCGCCGCCTGGGCCAAGAACAGTGCAGATGTCACCATTAATGGTTTCGACGTTGGCAGTGTCTCCAGGACCAGAACAGGCTGGACGGTTGGTGGTGGCGTTGAATGGATGTTCGCGCCGCACTGGTCGGCATTTCTGGAAGGCAACTAGCATGGACTTCGGCTCGAACGATCGCACTTTAGTCACCCCGGTCGTCGCTGTCTGTGCCGCTGGTTGTGCCTTCAACACCAAAGCGACCGCGGCCACTGTCCTGGTCGGCGTGAACTACAGGTTCAATTGGGGCAAGGCACCGTACTAAGCCCCCTGCCTCAACTAGAGATCGACAAGACCCCGAGCTCAGCTCGGGGTCTTTTATACTAAAGCGTGATGGAATTTTCGAGAGACCGTCGCGAGGCGGTCTTTCTGCTTTCATGAAAGAGCCGATACGTGGCGGATGTCCGTTCTTGGCACTTCCCCGGCGAACAAAGCAATCCTACCCAGAGTTTGTCCGCCTTTGACAATAGTGGACATTAGTCGGATTTTGGCCCGGTTTGCCCGCCATTGACCCAAAGCCGACATCGGGCGAGTTGCATGGATGTATGCGGCATTTTTGACACATCCGTGGGGAAAACGCCCCGTGTATAGCCGACCGTGTAATACGTTTCGTGAATTCTGCGCGTTAGAGAGTGCACAGATTTGGGGCCGCTGGCCGGTCTCTGGAGATTATGGGGAGAATTGTCATGCGAAAATCTTCACTGACGCTGCTTGCTGCCGCGACAATTGGTCTGGCTGCAAGTCAGGCTTCGGCAGCTGATCTGCCAAGGAAAGCTCCGGCCGTACGTACCGCCGGCGCCGCCTCCAATTACTTGGACCGGATGTTACATCGGCGCCAACGTCGGCGGGATATTTGGCCGCGCCGAGGCGACTTTCGGTTTTGGAGAAGTCTCTACAAACAATTCTGGCTTTGCTGGCGGCGGTCAAATTGGCTGCGATTATCAATTCGCCGGCGGATGGGTGGTCGGCATCCGCAATATGTTTGATGGGACAAGCCTTCGATAGGGATCGAACAATTGTCGATCCGGTCCAGGTCGCAGGTGGCGACGGTTGACTTCAAGACTCGTTGGTTCGACACCCTGACAGGCCGCGTCGGCTATGCGTGCGGCACCCGCCTGGTTGATCTACGGTCAGGGCGGCGTGGCCTGGGCTCAAGTCCAGTTCAGAGGTCACCTTTGCTGGTGTTCAACATTGGCAGACTTCTCCAGGACCAGAACAGGCTGGACGGCCGGTGGTGGCGTTGAATGGATGTTCGCGCCGCGCTGGTCGGCGTTTCTGGAAGGCAACTACATGGACTTCGGCTCGAACGATCAAACTGTATTCGCCCTCTCGTTTCCTGTCCGGCTGGTTGTGCCTTCAGCGCCAAGACGACCGCGGCCACTGCCCTGGTCGGCGTGAACTACAGGCTCCACCGGGGGAAGAGGCCGTACTTCAACACGGACCCTCGCCCTGCTAATGGGAAGACCCCGAGCTCGGCTCGGGGTCTTTCTTTATTTAAGCGTGATGGAATTTTCGGAAAGACCGCTGGCGAGGCGGGCGTTATAGACCGAAGTGCCGCCTGGGTTCGTCATGAGACCCGGGCATTCGCCCGGGGTTTTGTATTCGTGGCGAAGCAACCAGGCAGCGTACACCTCGACAGATCGTTTAAATTCCATTCGCGTGAGGGAGCGATCCCGGACCGACCAGGTCCTCCAGCAGGGCACGAAGGTGCGCGGGCGCGCAAGGGTTTCTGCAACACGGGCACCATCTCGTGGCGGATCGACGAGGTAGTCATAACCCGTCACGAACGCGAACGGATGCCCCAGCCCGTCAGCTGATCTGCGGTTTTGGCGTGATACCGGCCATCGATATTGAAGTCCAGCAGGACGGCGTCGTAGTTGCGCTCGCAAGCTCCCGTCCCGCCATCGCCATCGTGTGCAACGCCGGAAACACTGATAGCCAATTTCCGAACCATTTCCTCGATCATCAACGCAATCAAAAGTTCATCTTCGATGATGAGGATACGCGGAGAACGCTCGTATACAGCTGCGGCTTGAAGCCGCGCCAACACGGTGAGATCTTTTTGCGCGGGGATTTTGATTCCAGATCGTGCAGCATCACATTTGGCCCAACGCGTTCACGTCACCATCAAAACGCGCCGGCCGACACGAAGTTCCGCCAGCCGCTTCGGATACCGCCAGACGTTCGTATGGGCGTATTGCACCAGGGTATAATCGACAGGCATGCTCTGTCGGCGCAAATTCTGTGGCAAGAGCATCCACGTGCGTTGCAAGTACGCTTCGGACACGCGCGAGGCGATACTCTCCCCGTCCCCAATCGCCTCGCGCGTTCTATCTGCCAATTTCATGACTGCCCGGCGCCAATGGCGGTATATGGTACAAATCAGGCCTGTTTGGCGGGCCCGGCATCAGCGGGACCCGGCGACGCGGCATTGGCCGGCCCGTTCTATATTTGTCACGCCGAAACGCGATGATGGCCCACTGAAACTGGCAGGGCTCATGTATTTCTCGGGCGAAATCATCTTTTTCACCAGTCTGCTGGTCGGCGCCATGTTTGGCTGGCTGCTTGGCACGATGGCCCGGCGAACGGGATTCAGCCTCGCCAGCGACATTTGTCGCTGGCATCATTGTGGCATTTATCGGTTGTTGGCTGACGCTCGCGTGGCGTGATGCGGTCCCGGTGACAAGCGACAGGGCGCCGGGCAGGCAGGCGGACAATATCGAAGGAGATCTGGCGCCAGGCTATGAAGCTGTCGTACTGCCGTTGAAGCCACTTCATCCGCTTCTCAAGCCAGTCGTTTACCGCTCGCGCGAGGAAATCTGCGACGCGCTCCGCTGAGGCTGCGCGCAGCAACGATCTGCCTGCGCATTTTTCTCATTCGTCTGTTGTATCAGGAAAGCAGTTTCAGACCCTTACGTAATCAGCTCGGCCGGCGCGCTCGGCATCGCGCAATTCCATGCCGGAGACCGCCACGACGACAGCGGCCTCGATAATCCGTTCGATCCGTTGCAGGCGATACGCGGCATCGGGGCGCTTGCTGCGTGATCTGTTCCAGAAGTTCGGCAATCTTGGCCTTGCTGCCGCTGCATACAATGCGGGGCCAAAGCGTATTCAGGATTGGCTCGCCAACAAGGGCCGCTTCCGCAGGAGACGCAAGATTACGTCAGGATTATCACCAGCAGGCCGGCAGAGACCTGGACTCCGCCCAGACCGGCAGCCCGGCGGTGAAGGTGCCACAGTATGCGCCCTGCCAGGAGCTTGCCGGCCTCCTGGCCTGGGACGGACCGGGTGAGATCCCATTGCCACCGCGAAATCCGCGCGTGCAGGACCTGTCGCACCGCGTGAAGGTCGCGCAGCAACCCGCTGGGCCTCGCACCAAGCCAGTTCATGCAGACAGTCAGGCGGTGAAGCGCGGTCAGGACGCCAAGGCGGCTGTCGTTGACGGAAATTAAGTCCGAACTTTCAAAATCAATCGCATGCAAACGCCGCCAGACTCTGCGCGCCGCAGCGTGGAAGTTCTTTAACTGTGGATAGATGCCAACGCGGCAAACAGTACCAGCGGTTTCGTCGTCGCCGCGCTTATATTTTGAACTCGGCGATGGCGCGAGAGGATGGCAGCAGCGACGAGCCGTTTCCAGCGGACTCAACGCTCGCGCCATTGCCATCAATCCGCTCCCGTGCATTTGCGGGGTGAATGACCGGCGCAATCAGCACCGACCCAGCAATTCCAGGCGTGCGGCAGGAGCGGCGTGGCGGGCGCGATCACTACGCCGGGGCGCAATGCCGCCCGCTTTTTCCTGCCTCCGCCTGACTGCGCCCGGACGGTATTGGAACTTCGATCTCGACCTCGAGGATCGAAACTTTGTCGCCGCGGTCCATCTGCACGGTGACACGGTCTGGATTGATTTCGACGTGCCTGCCCACAACAGCGAGGATTTCCTCACGCAAGGTGAAGAGAAGTTCGAAGCGACCCTCGCCCTTGCGTTCATAGGCGAGCAGGATCTGCAGGCGATCGCGCGCCACCGGAGCAGAAGAGCCTCCACGCTTGAAGAAGTTGAACAAGTTCATGCTGCTCTCCGCCCAAACAGCTTGCCAAACAGAGTCTGTTTGTCCGTCGGAATAGTCATTTCAATATCTTCGCCCAAAAGGCGCCGGGCGGCATCGAAGTAGGCGCGCGCAGGCCCGCTACCTCGGATTGTTGAACGTCACCGGGGCGCCAAGATTGAGGCGCGCAGCACCTCCTCACTTTCCGGAACGATCCCCAGGAGCGGTGTCGACAGAATTTCAAGCTACATCGTCGATCGTCAGCATCTCGCCCGTGCGGCGCGTGCCTGGTCATAGCGAGTGATCAGCAGATGCTTTGCAACGCGCTCGCCGCGCTCGGCTCTGACCGTCTTGGCGTCGAGGATACCGATAATGCGGTCGGAATCGCGGACCGACGAGACTTCGGGATCTGTAACGATGATCGCCTCGTCCGCAAAGCGCATGGCGAGTGTGGCGCCCCGCTCAATGCCGGCAGGGCTGTCGCAAATGACCCAGTCAAACATCTTGCGGAGCGAGGTAATCACGCTCAGTGACCCCCTCCTCGGTGAGAGCATCCTTGTCGCGCGTCTGCGAAGCGGGAAGCAATGCGAGCCTGTCGAGGCGCTTCGTCGCGGATGAGGGCCTGCGAAAGCTTGGCAACGCCCTGCGTCACGTTGATAAAATCGTAGACCACGCGCCGTTCGGCACCCATCACCAGGTCCAGATTTCGCAGGCCGACGTCGAAATCAATAATGACGACGTTCTGGCCCAGTTTCGCCAGCGCAACTCCCAGGGCCGCGGTCGATGTCGTCTTTCCGACGCCACCCTTTCCCGAAGTAACTACTACCACCTTGGCCATTGCGTGCATCTCCTGGGATGATTGATTCAGTCCAACGCGGTGATCTTCAGCTCATTGCCTTCAAGCCACGCCTGGACCGGCCGGTCGCGCAGGCCTTTATCCATCGATTCGGCAGTCATGTAGTAACCATCGATTGCCAAAAGTTCGGCTTCGATCCTGCTGCAGAAGATGCGCGCCCGCGAGTTGCCATTCGATCCCGCCATGGCGCGGCCGCGCAACGCGCCGTAAACGTGGATCGACCCGCCCGCGACGAGTTCAGCGCCAGAGCCTACCGAACCGAGCACGGTCACATCGCCGTCCGGAAAGAAGATCGACTGCCCCGAGCGTACCGGCTCGTCCAAAAGAAGCGTGGTGGGTTTCGTCCGCGGTTCCGCCTTAGGCTGCGCTTTCGGTGTATCGACTGCATCGATCGTTGTCGCCGCACACCACGACTGGCACGCACCAATGGCGGCAGACCGGCGCCGGCCGTGGCTGGATCGGTATTCTCAAGCCCCATGACGCGGACGCCGCGGTGGTCCAATTCAGCCACCAAATGCGCGATCGCAGACTGGCTGAGCTTCACGGCGGACAGGTCGAGGACAACTGGCGAGCCGACAAGGAAGGCCCCCGCGCCCTTGATCCTCTGTTCGATGTCTGCGACCCAATCGACAAGTGGTGGCTCGGGCACAAGGACCGCAGCCATATAGGATCGACAAACGAAGCGCGTCGATTGCCCGGGTTGAATAACGGACATCACGGCCCTCCCACTTTTCCATGATTGTCAGAGCAACACGCGCTTCATCGCGCCGTTTTTCTTGTGGCAACGTCATTCATCTCCCCTCGAGGAGGCCAAGTGGCGGGCCACGCCATCGCCATCCGCATTTAAGCGTGAGTCGCGATTATTCTTGAAGTGCGATGCTACCGTGTATGACAGTTCCACACCGCAAATGCGGGTCGCGTCATGTTTTTGCGGCGCTTGACAATCAATTGGAATGCGCCGGACCGTACGATCTGCGTGACGTCCGCCCTTCTCAATAACCCCACAACAGTCAACGGGAACCGCATGTCCGCTAAACGCAGCGAAGCGGACATTACACGATCTGGTCGACCGCTTTGGCTTCGCCGTGCCGGGGCTAAAGGGAACCCGTGCGGCCGTCACCCCAGGGCAAACCCCATCTCGCTGCATCACTCGCGGCCGATCACAGCGATTTTCGCAGTCATCAGGTCATGGAACCGGTTGGCAATTTATCATTCGCTCTGAAAGCAATGCCTGCATTCTGGATGTCGCCGTACGCTTGACGTGACCGACCACTCCAGGCCCATGTGCGTCCATAGTTCGTCAGCGGCTTTTCGATGACAACGGTGAGAAGCCATGACACCGCGACGCAAACCGGCACAGCTGCAAATGTCACTGCCCACTGCGCCGGGGTGCCGATGTCAGGACGGCTCCCCAGCAGAAGTCCGTGCATCAGCCTGAGCACGGGGAGATGGGTGAGATAGACTGCATATGAGGTGGTGTTGAAGAACCCGAGAAACTTCGAGTGAAAGCGCCTGGCTTCTGGAGCACCACGGACCAGGCTTACGAGGAACATGGCGCAGGCGACCGATACGAGCATCGGACCAAAAATTGCAAAGCGGTGCTCGACGCCTCCATCGGTCAGCCTCAATATCGCTGCCGCCGCCAGCAATACGATGGGCGCAACGCGCAGCGAATAAGTCGATGCGCTGCCAAGGCACCCTATCGGTCTTGATTGCAAGCGCGGCAAGCAGACCAGCCGTCAGAACGTCAGCGCGCGTCGGCAGGAGGACCAAGCCGATAAGGCCCGGGTTCTCGAGAAATTCATAGACCCCGGCCCGAACAGCGAGCGCCCCGACAGCGATGGCAACGAGAGTGAGGCCAAGCCGGCGCCGCGGAATGATGAAAAGAGGAATGGAACAATCAGGTAAAAGTGTTCCTCAACCGCAAGGGTCCAGGTTGGCGAAAGCCAATGCGCGCCGATGCCGCTCATGCCCGCCATGAAGAAGTTTTGCGTAAACGTGAAGTAGCTCCAGATCGGAAATGCGTGGTCGGCATCGACCCATGGCGCCGAGAAAATGCCCATCAGAACAATACTGATAGCCAGACAGACGAAATAGATCGGAAGCGTCCGGCAGACGCGGCGTACATAGAACACCTGGAAGAAGTTGTCGTGGTGCTGCTTTTCCAGGATCAGCTTGCCAACCAGGTAACCGCTGAGGACGAAGAACATGTCCACCGCGACCCATGCGAACATGAGGGCGCGGAACCCACGAGGGACTTCACCGAAATAATGCGAGACGAGGACCAGGATGGTCATCAACCCGCGCACGCCATCAAGACACACGACCCGCGCTTCGACGGCGGGCGTGCCTGCGGCTGTCGTCGGAGCGAACGAAGCGGCGATGGGCATTCAAGGCTGCTCACGGGTGGCGGCTCCTCAACTGATACGTGAAGAGCGCTTTATTCCGCGCTAAACGCTTGATTAAAATTGCACTGAAAAAATTGTCCTCACTCATCGATTGTCGGAGAACACAGAAAAATCAGCTCCATTCGCCTCTTCGGCCAGGCGTACGGGCGCACATCGTTTCCGGACTTCCGGGCGGTTCAGGAAGCGCCTATCATTCGGACCAAGCACAACAACAGATCCGCGCCGCCGCCGGCGGCAAGGTTAAAAATGATCTTTCGTCAGCTCTTCGATCACGTCTCCAGTACGTACTCCTACCTGCTCGCAAGCCGTCCGGGCGGCGAGGCGCTTGATCATCGATCCGGTGCTGGAGAAGGTCGATCGCTACCTTCATCTCATCAAGGAGCTGGATCTCAAACTCGTGAAGGCTGTGGACACACATCTGCATGCCGATCACATCACGGGCCTGGGCGCGCTGCGCGACCACACTCATTGCATTACTGTGATGGGCGAACAGACCAAGGCCGACGTCGTATCGATGCGGCTCGCCGATGGTGACAAGCTGACGATAGAAGGGCTTGCGCTCGAAGCCATATACACGCCCGGACATACGGACGATTCATACAGCTTCATCCTGCCGGATCGCGTATTCACCGGCGACACCCTGTTGATCCGCGGCACAGGCCGCACCGATTTTCAAAATGGCGATCCGCGCCAGCAATACGACTCGATTTTCAACCGGCTGCTGAAGCTGCCGGATGCGACGCTGGTCTACCCTGCGCACGACTACAAGGGCGATACGGTCTCCACGATTGGCGAGGAGAAGGCCTACAATCCGCGCCTGCAGGTCAAATCGGTTCAGGAATATGTTGAGCTGATGAACAATCTCAATCTCGCTAACCCGAAGATGATGGATGTCGTCGTGCCCGCCAACATGAAGGTCGGACTTGCGCAGGAGAATATCGCTCTGCGCGGTTGGTCGGTTTCGGCAACGGAGGCGCTTGCCCTTTGGGTAAGACCAACGTCGCACTCGATTGATCTGCGCGAGCGCTCGGAGCGCGAGCGCCATGGCATTATCCCTGGCTCGTTGCACGTGCCCTATTTGGCATTGCAGGAAAGCATCAGCGCCGGCGGCACGCTCAGCGAACTGCCAAGTCGACCAGCAAGCGTCTCGTGTTCTACTGCGCCTTTGGCGAACGTTCGGCGATGGCTGTACAGGCCGCTCAGGACGCCGGCCTGCCTTCGGCCTGCCATTTGCAGGGCGGCATCGACGCCTGGAAGAAACTTAACGGGCCGCTGGACCGCTCAAAGGTTCAGCCGTAACTCGAAATGACCATATGACACCCAAACGGCGACAGCATTGGCAGCCCCGGCCCACAGCGGCGCAACTTTTGGCGGCGTTACGGCATTGCTGATGGCCCCTGTCGTCGCCTGCAGCCACACAGGACATCCGCGGGATAGAAGTCTGTACGGCCGAAAAGCAGATGGAGCGTCGTACCGGGTGCCTGCAGGCCAATATCGAATTCCTTCAGCAGGCGCTGGCCAAACTCGCCCGTGAGGCGCAGGACAAGATCGCTACAGCTGGCCGTGATTTGGTCGCCGCTCGTGCCGAGATCGCCGAGCTCAAATCTGCAGTGGCGAAGATCAGTAGCGAGCTGGCGCAAATGAAAGCGAAAGCCGAGACCACCAACAACAAAAACCGAGCCCGGCAGCACCAAGCAGCGGCTAAGCGTCGGCTTTGCTCAGACGGGTGCAGTATCTTCGCGCGCTACGCGCGACAATACCAATACTTGCGCTGCCCCAGCCGGCCCGTTCTTACGTAAGAGCTAAATTGGCTGCGCAGCAGATTTTGCTTTTTGGCGGCGGCATATTCCTGACTGGAAATGGCGGCACACGTTTTCGAAGGTGCCGGGTCTGCGTTTGCCGGTGACGAGCGGCAAGCGATCAGCATCAAGACTGCGCAGGCCCACGCGAGCGTCACAACAGGTGCGATGTGCTTGCGCCGCTTCATTGTCCACGCCACCCTCACGACGCCCATATTATGACACCACAGCCGAACCTGTTGCCGGGACACCGCTTAATTCCGGACCTTAATTTAGCACATCAGGTTCTGGCGACGGTCTTGATCTTAAACCTTAACATTACCTCCGTCCCGTTCGGGAGCCGGCCTTCATTGAACGCCGTTTTTGCCATCCTTCTGCCATATCCCTCATCCCTACGTGCGATAGTTGCGAAATCGATTCGAGGGGGACAACCCAGATGAAGCACATATGCATTGAATCCTGGCCAGCCTTCTGACAGTCACGTCAGCAAGCGCAGGGGATGGGCCACGGTTCGTGGGCATGTAAAGCGATCGGGTGGTTGCGCTGGACAGGAAGTCCTCGCGAGCATGTATTCCTCAGGAAAGCGTACTGCGAGCGGTGAACGATCTCGATGTGAACGGCAATACAGCGGCTGCGCGGACATGGCCGCTTGGCACGAGCTTGACTGTGACAAATCCACAGAATGGCTCGGTCCCTTGTCGTGAGAATCAACGATACCGGACCTTGGGGCATTGCCTATCGCATGGGTGCGAGACTGGACCTTGCCAGAGGCGCGGCTCAACGACTTGGAATGCGCGCCTCGCAATACGTTTGTGTTGCGTAAGCTTTGAAGCGCCTGCCGGCCAATTGCGATTGGGCACGGCAAAGAATGGCATTCTTCCAGACTTGAAAACTCCCCGGCGACGCCCTGCTGAGCGTCGCCGGGGATCCATGTTTATCGCGTCACGCTGTCAAGGCAGTGGCACCAGCTCCTTCGGGAAGTTGGTCATAGATCGTGGCAGTGCGACACGAAGGCCGTGGACCGACACACCAATTTTTTGAAATGGGATGCTGGCCAGTTCCTTTGCGGCAATCGTCTCAGTCGGACCGCCAATGGTCTGGAGGCCAAAGCCGACGACTGCGGCGACCACGATGATCGTTAGTGCTTTGCGCATGTTGAGCCTCCTGCGCGGACGCATTCTCAACCCCATAGTTAGTCCGGGTCGCTCGCCGGCTTAGTGAGCCGCCTCACAGAGCGAATTATTTGTTTTTCCTGCCTTTCCGGCGATGGCATCGGAATTACCGCCCGCTGGCTCCGCGAGCGGACACCCCTGAGGATCGATCTGCGCCGTAAGTTCGCATGCGGATCTCAAGTGTGGGCGCAATAAAAAGGAGGAAACGATGAGGCGTATTATTCTCGCTGCTTTAATTACCTCTTTGTCTATCGGCACCGCTCTGGCGCAGTCCTGCGAAAGCCGCGCGATGAGCAGCGACGGCAAGCCGCTCCACGGCGCGGCCAAAAACAGCTTTGTGAAGAAGTGCAAGCGAGATGCCTGCGAAAGCAAGGCAGTGAGCAAAGAGGGCAAGCCGCTTTACGGCGCGGCTAAAAACAGCTTCCTGACGAAATGCAAGAGGGCTGCCTAGACGAGCAGGCATCGATCCCCATCAGCCGTCGGCCGTCACCGGCACGCCAGCCGCGCCGGTGACGGTTTGTTTTTGCCCAGATCGGCTGTGCCGGCATACTGCGATACCGCCTCAAGCAGCCGTGAATTGTCCTTTCACGTGAGGCGCGGACATGATGCCCCTGCCCGCGCGCCAAAGCCGGAGAACTCGACATTTCGTACTCCAACCGGAGTCATTGCCCATGGATAAGGGTCATCACGCAGCGCACGCGCACAACACAAAGCATCTCGGCGCGCACACCTTGCGGGAACGCGGCGCCGATTTTGTCCTGGTCGAGGATATTCATCCGCCGCCCCGCATCGAACTGGCGCGAGAGCGGATGCTGTTGTGTCGCCTCTATCTTGGCCTGATCCGCAGCATCAATGAAGATTACGGCGCCTCGTTCGCAGGCCAGAACGACAGTTCAACTTTTCTGGACCATCGGCATTTACGTATTTCTGCGCACCGTCATGTGCTCGCCGGTTGGCGCGAGCAAGATCGCAAGCGCCCTAAAACTGCCGCGCGTCACCGTGGTGAGACGCCTGCAGGAGATGGTCAAGCAAGGTTACGTGGAACGTCTTGGTAACGCCTACGTCGTGACCGACAAAGTGAACATTCCCGACCTGAAAAACAGATTGCAGCGGCGAATAGACATGATCATGGAGACCGCAAAAAACTTTCCGAAGTGGGTGCCTCGGCGCATCATCTGAAATAAAAGAAGCCGATCACCGCAGCCGCCTCAGCAGAGTTTTATCGCAGCGCGTAGGAAAAACGGGCGCCTTGGCAATGACTCTGCCAAAGCGCCCGTTACAAATAGCCCGCCCGACTAGAGAACCGTCAGGCTGACCATCGCAAGACCGGCGGATCCTATTGCTTTGGCGCCTGCCGGAGTGAGATCAATTATGCGACCCTTGATGAACGGGCCGCGGTCATTGATGCGAACGATGACGAAGCGCCCGGTTTCAACGTTGGTGACTTTGACCTTCGTGCCGAACGGCAAACTACGATGAGCCGCCGTCAGCGAGGAGGCATGGGCATATTCGCCATTCGCGGTCTTTTTCGCCGCTGTAAACCGACGCAATCCCGGTCTCCGAGGATGCCATCAGCGGCGGAGAAAATGAAATCATTGCGGTAAGACTTCAGAACCGACAATACAACGCAACGACTTTTCATTCCTTCGCCTCATATGTTGTTGAGATGGCGTCCTGCGGCGCGCGGCCGGAGCGGACGAGGTGGTTCTATGAGCGAATGTGCGGAAACGTCTTGTTACAATCTGCCAAGAGATTGTGGACGCGTGCCAGCTTGCACGAATCAAGCGACAGGATGGCGCAGTTGCCGAAAACGCGCGGGCGACTGGGGTCGTCGTTCGCGCAGCCATGGTAGTCGGATAGGATTAGCGCCGGCAGGTCCAGCAATCGGCCGGCTCTGCCGCGTCAGACTTCATCTCGCATTGATCGCGAACGTGTCGCATCACACCGCGCGCCGTCTCTGCCCAGGCAGCGCTGATTACTCCACCGCGTGCGGCGCGCTGGACCGCGTGAGCCTGTGCGGACGCGCCGGTACTGATCCATGACGACGCGGCAGGCTGGTGATTGAGCCGGTTCCTGTTGTCCAGGAGACAGTGAAAAACCTGATCGCGGTTCGGTATGGCCAGCCCAGCAGACCCTGAACGCATCGCCGATGCAGGCCTGTCGCTCTTCTAGTTGTTTCCGGCGATGGCGTTTGAAGACAAAAAAGCCATCGCCAGAGCCGCCAGCGGCGGCGCAAGTGCTTTCAGTTACCGTGAAGGCGTTCAAGGTATGCTCCCCGGACCGGCGGCGCGAGGGACGCGCGTTACGTCAATGACGGAAGCGGCTGACGACCGCCTCAAGCAGTGCCCCTCGCCCGCTCAAACAACACCTTAGATATGGATTGCCGTTACCCCATGGCCGGGGCGCAACTGTGGACAGAGAAGTCGTGAGACCGCGAGTTCCAAAACCGGGCGATCGCAGGGGATGCTCCGGAAACGCGCGTCGGGCACAGCCCGCGTGTTGGGGCCCTTTGAATGTCCGGCGCGAATCTTTATCGAATGAGAGTGACGAGCAAAAACCCGATGACCGGCATTGCCAGGAAAATCAGGATAGTGCGAAGCCGCGTGGGCGGCTGCGCCTGGATAACACCTTGTGGCGCCGCATAGGCTGGCCGGCGCCCGAACTCTGGTCTGTGTCGTGCCATGATCGCATCATGACAAGTACGATTTAATGAACAATTTAAGCAATGTTTCCTGTTTCGGCATGAGCCGGTCACTTTGCGTTAAGGCTGTGTCGCAGCCTCGCATGCGGATTATTCGATGGCTTCATTCGCATGCAGAAGGAACGATCGTGGAAGCGTCAGGCGGTCGGCGCAGGACGCGGCGCCTTTGCACCAAGTTCTGTCTGATCGATTCCACCGGAAGTTTAGATCAACACTTGTCCAGGTCGCAGCCTTTCGATCCACCGACGACGGACAATTCCGCTGGGCCGCTGGAGTAACTTTAACGGCTTCACCCGTGCTTTCGTCACGAAACGGTCGCTGAACGGCACAATTTGTCGGACGCCACGCCATTAATAATGCTGGCCCTTAACAGCTTAACCCTTACCCGGTCAGCTTACTCAGCAGATCCAGTCGTCGTCGCCAGCGGTAATGGGTACAGGTGTCGCGCGGTAACAACCGCTTCTGACGCTTGAGGTCAAGTGACAAAGCTACGCGACGATACTCGGAACAGCGCTTCTTTCGCCTCGTTCTGATCGTAGGCGAGCGCTGACGCTGCGCCGAAACGCGCGCCCCAACAGCAACAGGGCCTGCACAATTGAGTGCAATGAGCGTGGTTGTTCGGACCACGCCAGTCATGCTCGTAGCTGCAACGGCTGCAAGCGGCGCCATGCAGATCCCGCGTTGTAACGGACGCAAACGGCTCCGTGATCGGCCGCAGGCCCGCCGGATAGTCGCACGCCTTCTGTGGCTGTGAAGCGTCGCTGTATCTGTTCGGTCAGATCCGCGCCGAGCTCAATCTGGCCGCAAACTGGCTCAGGAAATTCCGCGCGCACCGCGCCAGCGCCTGGAATGGCTGGCGGTGCGTAGCTCTCACCATGTCATGGTGCTCATCAGCCCGGTCGACGGCAACGATTGGCTGGTCCACGACGGCAACTCGGGCGGCGGTCTGATCCGCGGAAAGCACGTCCGGTCGCTCAAGGGCTACGTGGTCGTTAACTCGCGGCGGCGCGGTGGCTGCGCTCTCATTGATGCGTTACGGCGCGCACCGAACCTCAGGTCGCTGGTTCGTCGCCGCGCCCCAGCGCCCGCAAGGTCCCCATCGCATCGGCTGCCTGCGGGAATCTTTTTGATCCCGGATTTCCGCAAGACCTGTTGTAGCGCCATTGGCCTGCTCGCTCGTGCGCGCCCATTCCTGCTCGGCGCGCGTGCGGGCCTGTGAGCGCTTTTGACTGCGCGCACACGCGCCCGTCAGCATCGGAAACGTGACAATGGAGATTTCCCAAAGGTCGACGGCGTAGATCCTGGCGGATGCGGGTCCTGGGATCGATGCGCGCTCTTGACGTCCGGAAGCCGATCGACAGACCGTCGATCGCCCCTGCCCGCAGTAGTGACAAGCAACTCGCGTCCACGCGCGACTTCCGGAATGAGCTCGGCCGCGGGCAAACAGCCCGCGATGATCCTCGCGCAGCTCGAGCCAGATGCCGACCGGCCGGACGGATCATGCTGGAACAGCATGGGCACGCGGCGGATGCCGCGCGCGAAAGCGTCTCCTGCAAAGGCGCCCCGCATCATCATATCGCGCGCCTGAGTCGAGGCTCGCCAAACAGGCTGGCATAGCCCTCGACGAGTGCCGTCGGCATCAATCGTGGCGCGCGGCGCAAAATACGGACGCCGTGTTTGATTCGGATAACGGTGCGAGCATTAAAATTCCGGTTGCAAGCAAAAATCGGTCACCCGCGGGCTTGACCCGCGGGTCCATGACGCGCTTCCGCTTGCTGCGAAGCCTCATGGATGGCCGGTTTTCAGGCGCAAAGACTGCTGCTTTGGCCCGGCCATGACGATAAAAGGGTCAGCGTTGAACGAAGCGCCGGTCAGCCGGTTTGCGGTCATCACCTCTGCGGACGCTGCGGCCGAGGTGATCGAAGAAATTCGCGAAAAATATCGAGATGATCGTGCCGCTCTTCCGTCTCACGGTGGACAGAGCGCAGCACGGTAATGAACGTTTCCATCAATGGTCTCCGAAAAGCTCGTTGAAGCGCGCGAGCTCGCGCACGAAATCGTCGAAGCGGCGGCTGGCGGCGGTGAGCTCGCGCAGCGCGAACTAGGGCCGAGGTGCGGTCGCCGACATCGCCCACAGCAACAGGGCCAGATGCGCGAGATCGCCGCGTTCGGTGAAAATGCGGATAAGATCAGTCATTGATTTCGCAGTCGAAGTTGATATCCCGCCGGTCACCGCGGCGCGGTGATCACAACCGCCTGAATGCGGCCGTCGACGGCGCCATTTCAAACCTGCGCGCCAGAGGCTCCAGCCGCCTTCGCTGTCGCCTCGTCCAATCGCGACGCATCGCGAGCCTCGGATCTCATTTCTCAGCGGGGGTGCCCTGGCAGTAGGCGATCGCCGCATCGCGCGCGGACGACGCTTTGCTTCTGGGCGTCCACAACGTCCACTGATACATCCGGCAAATCCTGCCGGCCTTCAGGTCCGCGCGGATTTGATCGACGTCATGATAGCCATGCGGGGTTCGCGCCATGAAGCGAGGTGGATCATCCGGAAAAATTTCCGCCAATGCCTGGGTGACGGTATCGGCAAAATCATCTTCTGAAATGCGGTCCCACACATTAAAAATGAAATGACCGCCGGGTTTTCGGCACACCGCCTAGCGCCTTGTACCCGGCGACCCTGTCCGGAAAAACATCGCGCCGAACTGGCGTGACCACGGCATCAAAGCTTTGGTCGCCGAAAGGCAGCGCAAGAGCGTCAGCCTGTTTCCGACGCGATCCCGGCCGTCAGCTGGACAGCGCCGCGTCTCTTGCGTAGTTCATAGCATGCGGCATGATTGAGATCCGTCGCGGTGATACGCGTGGACACCGGAGAGCCGCGCGGCGATCCGCCCGCGGTCAGAACGCCTCGTTCCGGCAGCTGTTTCCAGCAGATCCTGTGGCGCCGGCTTTCGCCAGCCGGTCTCGCAAGACCGCGGGCATAAACTTCAAATATCAGCGGGACCATGAACCGGTCATAGATTTCGGAATCGATCCCGAACAGCTTAGTCCGTCGCGACCACTCGCGCCTCACTCGGTCAAACGGCGCGCCACGATCAGGTCAAGATGGAAGTATGGAGCAAGAGTGGAGCAAGCCTGAAACAAGGCCGCGGACGGCAAGTTCCGGCATCTGTTATCATTCGGCATTTGCAGGATGCGGTTATTGCAGGGGCACATGCGACGACGCGAATTCCCTTACCGCTTGTCGGCGGTGCGGCAGCCGCGTGGCCGTTTGCAGCCCGCGCGCAGCGAACTGCCAAGCCGGTGGTCAGGTTCCTCAACGGCGCCAGCGCGGAGAATTACGCGCGATTCGCGAACGAATTTCGCCGCGGTCTGAACGAGATGGGCTTCATCGAAGGCCAGAACGTCCCTGGCATCAAAGTACCGGTGGGCGGATCGGCCATTACGATCGGCTGCCGGAACTGCTGCCGCCGATCCTGATACGGCGTCATGTCACCGTGATTGCCGCAACAAGTACGCCGGCGGCGCTCGCTGCAAAAGCGGCGACCACAACGATCCCGATTGTCTTTACCACCGCGAGCGATCGGTAGGTCTCGGCCTCGTCGCCAACCTGGCGCGGCCCGGCGGCAACATGACCGGCGCAACTCAATTGAACATGGAACTCGGGCCGAAACGGCTGGAGTTGATGCACCAGCTGTTGCCGAAGGCAACGGCTCATCGCTCTCATCGTCAACCCCACGAGATCCTGTGGTGGCCGAAGTCCACGTCCCGGGACGCACGGGAGGCGGCGCGCGCCCTCGGTCTGCAACTCCAGATCCTGCAAGCCAGCACCGAGGACGAATTTGACAAAGCCGTCGCGAACCTGCCCAAAACGCACTGCGGGACTCGTCATCGCCGCTGGCGATGCTTTCTTCCTGAGCGCGACTGCAAAGATTTGCCGGCGATAACCGGCTCGCCGCGGCGTGCCGGCAATCTCCAACGGGCGCGAATTCGCGGCGGCGGGCGGTTTGCTCAGCTACCGGAGGCAGCGTCGCCGAGATCCCTATCATCTCGCCGGCATCTACACACGGCCGGATCCTGACCGGTGAGAAGGCCGCTGACCTGCTCGGTCGGCAGCGATCCTCGAAAGTCGGAGATGTTCATCAACCTCAAGACTGCGAAAGCATTGGACGTCGTTGTACCGCCGGAGGCCTGGTGATCGCCGCCGACGAGGTGTTCGAATGAGGCGCCGCCAATTCAGGTGATGATCTTTCCAGGGCGATTGGCAAAGGTGCCGCGCCTGCAGGTTGGATACCACTATGAATTCCGTGAACGAGGATGGCCCTTACTTTATACCGTTGCGCGGAGGCCGGGACCGTTCCCCGCCCTCAGGAGCGGCCAACTCTGCCCAGCCGGTTGGCCAGGCAAGAAAACTGACCCTTTCGCGTGTCCCGCAAGGACGCGACGCGCGATTGGTCGGCCGACGACTGAGCGTCTTCGACGGCAACCAGGCATATCCGGCCGCATCATCCTCACGACACAAGCGCCACAAGGCATGCCTGGTCCTGGACGATCACCGCACGCCCGGACAGCGCCCAAAATCGTGGGTTTTGCCGTAAGCCTCGAGCAAGCGATGCGGGAGCTCACGGCGCGCTGGGTAAACCCCAGCAGGGTCGGAGAACCATCCCGGCTGTCCTGCTGCGCCGTGCAAAAAAATGACGCCCGGCTGAGGGGGACCAGCAAACGGGCGTCATTTCGGGTGTGCCGCTCACATGCGGCGACCCACTCCAGCGTGAAGGCTGCGTTTCTGCGCGTGGTCTGTTTCTCGAGAGACTGCGCGGCCTCTCAAATGATGTTGCGGGTCGGCAGCGTCTCGTGTGCCAATTGACCCGCCGCGTCCTTCTTTGACGCCTCCTTTTTGTATTCCTTGATATCGTCCGCGTGGTCGCCTTGACCATCGATTTCGCAAAACGATCTCGTCGAACGTACGCTCCGGAGAGCACCTTCAACTTCGCGTAAGGTGGCCTTTTGCATCAGGCTCGAACCGGTCGGCGGTTCCACGCCGAGTTGGCCGGCCCACCTGCTCCGGCCTTGCTTTGTGCTTCGCCGTGGTCCTTCACCAGCATGGCACCAGTATTGCTTCACGGCGTCACTCTGGCCTTTCTCCTGCGCCAGCTTGCCGACATCGACTATCCGCGATGTCGCCCTGAATAGCCGCCTTGATGAATGTCTGACTGTCCTTGTCGGCCTGTTTTGTTTGCGCAATCGCGCCGGTGGCGGCTAATGCGCCCCGCCAGTCCGATGGCCAGTACGGTCGTTCTTCGTGGAACATAGTTCACCTTGAGTTCCATCAGCGCCCGTGCGGCGCCTGCGGGGAGAACACAGCGTGCGGTCGTTTCTGGTTCCTATTGCGGTGACGGGAACACGTCGCCCTCTCCTGATTGATTGAGCTGAATTTCTTTAGGTGCGTTTTTTTGGTCTAACCTCCCCGTCTAAACCTCCCCGGCTCATTCTCGACAAACTGGCTTGGAGTGCTGCTGCAACTCGTCGGATAGTTCCATCTGGCAAATACGTGAGTTGAGCGCTTGTTCCTATCGCAAACGGTGCACGAAAAACTCGCTGTTATAGCGACCTTCGCTTATTCGCACGGTTCACTAATAAAAATGAGGAGAACGATCCAATGGGCCTGCGGCCCTTCCTGTGAAAAATCATTTCTTTATCTGCCGCTGCCAGGCGCTGAAGGCTCTGAAAGACTTTGCGTTGAACTTTCGTGATTTGCAACAAGGAAAAAATTTGACAGACTACTGAAAGAAACGGGTGAACCTTCCGTGTGGGCACCGATGGAACGAAAGATGGGACTACTTTCAAACCTCTGTCCCCGCGCGATGAGGTCAAAATCATTCACTCCAAACAATGGTATGATTTTCCGTGGAGAACTGCAGGTCATTTGTGAAGGCGAAGATCAGGAAAACCGGGTGCGCAGTAATTGATAGCGCGTATGTTATGGATCGGTGTGCACAACTCCGGCGGTGCTGATTTTTTCACCGCTTCCTCAGACGCAGCATCGTACCCGTCTCGGCGTCACCGGGGTCCGGACGACTATGACATCCACGAGGACGGCGGTTTCCCGACTAAAGAATGTGTTTGAAGTCTAAGCTGGTCCGTACCTGGGCCTGTCCGAGCAACCGGGTGAGGCTCAGCGCGCCAGGTGAACTCATGGGAGGATTACTTATGCGAAATCGATCGACGGAGGATCTCATACGAATTGCGGGTGCTGGTGGAGGCTTTGTTTTGGACGCTGGCAACCGGACAACGGACGACCTCATCCGTATCGCCGCAGCAGCTGGCAGAGCGCCCATCCATCTCCGCGGAATGAATCACTTCTCAACGGACGATTTGATCAAAACATTGGTGCCGCAGGCAAAGGAACTGTCGTGTTTGAGTAACGCTGCGCTTCCAGATGCGTCAGACCGAAGATGGATGTGGACTATCCTCGCGCGCGAGCGTGCGCCGTCGATCTACGATCACGGATATTCGGCTAGTCGCGAAGATGCGATGAGTGATTTCAAAAGCCGTTGGTCGACCCTCTCCTAGCCGAACATATGGGCGGATAATGCTGCGCGCGTGCCCTGGTACCAAGATACTTCCAGTAGTTAGAAATTCTTTCGCTACCACCAAATTTGATCGCCAAGTCCGCAACAGAAGCGCGTGGCGGTTTGACCGCAAACCATTGCGGTGATTTTTCTTTCCCAACCCTGCCCCCGTCTTCGCCATGATGTGGGTGCGACGCTTTACCAGCGGTCCTAAAAATGATCCGGTTCCGCTGAGTAAGTGGAGTTTGTGTTTGGTGTCGCGATTTGCGCGTGCCTCCGTTAATCGCAGTCATCCGGAAGTGGATTGCATCATCGCTGGGGGCGGGACAATCCACGTCATGGCCAGGTGCCGCTTGGTCAATGAGTACTGAGTTGCGTTTGTAAACGTTGGCGCACCTTCTTAACGGGAGGGTGCACGTTTGCCACACGCAGCTCAGAGGATCAGGCTCCCAGATCGAAAGACCCGCAGCGATTAATCGGATTTAATAATTGCAATCACTCTCCGGTCACGATCATCTTCCCGACTCAGGCGTGAAGCGTGGAAACTGGTGAGCCAAAGAAGCTGTCTTTCATGCCGCGGCACGCTTGAACGCGGCGTCGGTTTTGCCCGTTGTCCAGCTTCTTGCGTTTTTGCGTAGATGCGCTTTTTCTTGTAGTTAGCGACGTCGAGCAACGCACTCTCCTGATCAGAATTTTGTGGTTGTCGGACCTAACTCGCCGCGTTGCATTGCAGTGTACGCGAATGTTCGCAGCGCGACATTGGAACGTTCGCTTATCGTCGCAGCTCTCTCCAGCTTTCTTGCAATGCCGAATGCGCCCCATGCTTATGGGCACTCCTTGCACTTAGGTGAGCGGACGCCATTGCTCTTCTGCAATGATAAGTAGATTTTGGCCTCGTCAGTGACATCTTCGCCTCCCAAAGGTTAGGGCGAATGCGTAAACTGTCTCCTCCACACCCGATGCATTTAACTGAGTTGAAGCCAGATTACCCCAGGTTGATCAAAAGTTATTTCACTGTCCATCTGAGCAGGAACCTTCCCGCATCACGCCGCAAAAAGATCACTGCGAAAGGCTCGATCGTCGCTCGTGGCGCTCGGCGCTCGGCGCTCGCGGAACTGTTCACCCGCCGCGACACCGTCCATGTTTGGCAAGTAGTCATCCGGTGCTGGTTTGAAAGCAATCTGGTCCCGGCGCATTCCAGCCAGCCAGCTGTCAAAGTCCTTCGGCTGCAGTGCGGTGCAGCGACCGCTGGCCGGAGATCTTTGAATTCTCGGCGAACTCATTTCCTGTTCCTGAAATAAAGGCGCCGGAATACTCCGGCGCAGACCTTCGAGAAATTGCGTTGATCAGCGCGTGGCGCTCACAGCCTCGCACGCAACGTAAGCCGGCGAAAAGCACGATCACCGCCAGCGTGCCGACGAGCGAGCATGAGAACGCACATTGTGCCCGGTAACTGCGCGCACCTCGTTCGTGCTCTTCACATACGATCGTTTTCGCTGTGCGGCATTTTTGCATCCCTCCGGCGGCTGCGAAACGGAGCCGCTCCAGAAAACAACGCCGTCCGCCAGCGGCTGTTCCGCTGCTCGCCGCGTCATGCCCGGATGCATAACGTGGAGTGTGCCCAGACACTACGCTGACAGCGTCACGCTGTCACGACTATTTCCTCAGGGAATTATGAACGCTATCCCAGTTTCAGCCCCGGGTGATTGGCGCTGCAGCAATACGTAACTGAAACGAAGGCATC
>ERZ1370068.7438-contig-6353_pt1 | contig 30428 bp, 45 predicted proteins | sample MGYA00561227_ERZ1370068 | MGnify/ENA primary metagenome ERZ1370068 (study PRJEB38410, sample SAMEA6850437) | metagenome | study: Metagenomic assessment of the ecological functions of the soil: analysis of the soil microbiota associated with the...
AGGTTACGTATTGCTCGCAGTCACGCGCTGATTGGTCCGTCCTGCACGGGAATGGATCACCAGGGCCGCGTGATCTGGTGCGCCGATAACGATCGCCAGGTGATGCGTCTCGAGAAGGACGGCACCCACACGGTGCTGTCCGGCGGCATGAACGGTCAGAGGTTCAGCGGCCCGAACGACATCGCCATCGCAGCTGACGACGCGGTCTATCGTCGACGGACAACGATTTCGGCCTGCGCGACGGGGCAGGAATCCCGACAAGCAGCTGCAGAACGGCATCTACCGGATCAAGGACGGCAAGACGACGCTCGTGCTGAGCGGCGCCGATCTCGGCGGCACGCCGAACGGCATCGCGCTGTCGCCCGACGGCAAGTGGATGTATCTGTCCACGGCCGGCCGCCAGATGAGGCGCTATGCCGTCAATCCCGACGGCACGCTCGGCGCGTTTACCGTGTTCACCGAAGGCGTCGGCATCGGCGACGGCCAGAAGACCGACACGGCGGGCAATGTCTACTCGAGCAGCGGCGCGGGCCCCGGCATCATCCGCATCACGTCGCCTGAGGGCAAGCTGCTCGGCACCATCAATCTGCCGATCTACGGCGGCGAGCCCAAGAGGCAGATCTGTGCGACGAACGAGGCGTTCGGCGGGTCCGGATGGCAAGACGCTGTTCATCGCAGGCTGCGATGCCGTCTACACGATCCAGCTGAAGACGCCCGGGATCGTTCCGGCGTACACCGTGAACAAGTACTCCGACCACATCTGATCAACGCGGCAATCCTGGATGTCCATCTTGATATTTGTAGATCGTCTTGCCCGCCGTCACATACAACGTCTTCATATCGGGCCCGCCGAAAGCGGTGTTCGTAATCAGGTCTTCCGGAATGGAACGACCTTGATCACCATGCCCTGCGGCGAGATGACGCGCACGCCCAGGTGTTGATTCGTGGCCCGCGATCCGGACGCGGTGTAGAGATTGCCCTGGACGTCGATGCTCATGCCGTCGGTGCCGCGCATGTTCTTGAAGTCGCATAGCGATGCGCTTGTTGGCGACCAGAACCATCGGGCCGCAAATCGTAGGCGAGCAGGACGCGGGCGCCGCTCGGCGGCGGGCGGAATCTGCCACGTAGAGGATCTTGCTCGTCCGGTGAGACACTGGATTCCGTTCGGTCACGGAGACGTCTGGTGCCGAAATGAGCCTGGCGAGCATTCCCGGCGCGTCCACTCGCGATATCTGCGGAGCCGCCAAGGTCGGTGAAGTAGATCCGACCCTTGCCGTCGATCGTGACGTCGTTGGGGCCTCGGAGCGGCTGGCCCTCGAACTTGTCGGCCAGAATTTCCATCTTCCCGGTGCGCAGGTCCGTTCGCGTGATCCGCCCGTTCTGCCGGAATCCTCACGCCGTTGCGATTGGACTCCCGGCGCCCTCGGCTGGCGATTAGCCGGCCCTCCGGGTCGATGACGAGGCCGTTGGCGTTGTTGCTTTTCTCGCGATAGACGGACAGCACGCCGGTGGGCGTCAGCTTCATGATGGCTGATTCGTCATCTCGCTGAGCTGCAGGTTCCCTTCTTTATCACTGGCCGGCCCCTCAGTGAACGCGCGCGAGCGTGGCGAACCTCGAGGCTCTGAGCAACCGCTGGAACCGTTACAAACCCGGACGAGAGGCCAATCACGAACAGCTCGATTAGGGTCTGACGAAGCGAAAGAGTCATGGCGTTCTCCTCGGAGCAGACAGACATCAGCCGAGCGCCGCTCCGTTGTGCAGTGAAGCTATGGCTTCGACTTCGCCTTGGCTGGCGGGACGCACACGTTCTTTGATCCGCCAACCTTGTGCGGTCTTCGCTTACAGATCCTCGTAGTGCCCGCCGTTGTCGCGCAGGTATGCCAGGCCTCGCACGCCCTCAGGCGTCGGGGTCAGCCAGGTCCGGACGTGCGGAACGGGCCGCGTGTCGGGGCCTGGGACGAGGCCGCGCGGGCTGATGGCACCGTCGTGGTCGCCATACAGGTCGTCGTAGTGGCCGTGATCGTCGCCGGCGGAGCTGACGAATCTCGATGAAGTCCGCGGTTGTGAGGTGCGCGGCGACCTCGGCGTCTGAAACCACGTTCCGCGATTTGAACGCGCCATCCCTTCGGGCGTCTTCACATGAGACATCGTCGTAACAGCCGCCGCCCTTGCTGTTGATGATTCGAGCCTTGGCGCCCTCGGGCGCAGGTTCGAGCACGGGAGCCGGAAAGCTCGAGGCGCCTGCAGTGTCCGCCGTCGCGCGGCGGAGGCGAGCGCGCCTTTCTCCGGGTGGCATCTGTCGTAGCCCACCACCATTTCGATGAGCGCCTTCCGCTCCCGCACCTCACCGCGGCTGCTGCTGCCGAAGTAGCCGCCTGGCGTGGCAAAGAGATATCGGCGTACTCCTCGCCCCGGCAGCCGAACAACGCGCGCCCGGTAGGTCGTCCACATCTTCTGAATTTCGGAGCGGTCCTGATCCGTGAGCGTGGTGTTGATCTGCAGCCCGGACGGGCCCGAGGCCGACGACGGATGACGGCCATCGTCGCAGCCGCCCAGATCCGTCGCGAGTTGGAGGTCACGGTCGTCTCCTGTTTGTTGCCGACTGCAGTTACTTCCCAGCTGAGCTGGCAGATCGGCGTTGCCCTGATAGTCGAAGAAAATCAGCCGGGTAATCTCTCGGTTTGGCCCAATCGTAAAAGTGGCGAGCGCCCGCGAGCCGCCATGTTTCGTCGGGACCGATACCGCTGAATCGCGATCTCCATCACGCACTCGGCGCCATTGTCCAGGAAGCTCAGGGGATCACGCCGCGGCCGCCGTCGGTCACATCGTAGTATCCGTGGATTTCTTTCCGGCCGCGCAATGCACCCTCGCCCCTGAAGCACGACGCCGTCCTCCGGCAAGGAGATCGGCGACGCCGGTCGCGGGTCGTTTGGCGTTGATTTGCCGGACGTTACTCTTTCAGCAACCTCACACGCTGAATTCGGCGTGACCGTTCCACGGGGAGGGGACTCTTTTGAACGCCCACTCGAGCGGGTAGCGCATCGTCGACGGCGGGAGTGGAGGCTTCTGCGTCGTGCTGCGCTCGGCCTCGAAGCGCGAGGAACAACCCGATGGCCAGTGACAGCGACACGATCCGGCAAGCCGGTCGGCATTGTGAATTCTCCTCGCCGACATTATGCACACTTCACGCGGCTTGCAGAGCGACCATCTCACCCTGCCAGATCGAACATTCTGCAGTCTGTTATCATGGCCGCCGCCCCGTCAGGCGCAATACTCCGATCGAGGTGAGGCATGAGCAGACACGTGGCTCGTCCGTCGGCCCTGATGCAGCTGACCGGATTGATCCTGATCGTCGCGCCGCTCGTCGCCCAGCACGAACCCACGCCCGCCGATCATCATGCAAGGCGAGCGGCTGTTCCTCGCAAACTGCGCCACGTGCCACGGTGTTGAAGGGGACGCCGTGTTCGGCGTGGACTCGCGCACGGTGAATTTCGACAAGCGTCCACGGACGCGGATCTGATTCGAATTATTCGGAACGGTATCGTCGGCACCGACATGCCTCCAAGTAACTTCAGTGACGAGCAGGCGGGCACCATCGTCGCCTACCTGCGATCGCTCGCGTCCACGTCCATTGCTGCTGTTCCCGGAGATCGCGACCGCGGAAAGAGCGGTTTTCGAAGGCAAAGGAGCGTGTCTCACCTGCCATCGCGTCCACACGAACGGTTCGAAGACGGGCCCAGATCTGAGCGACATCGGCCAGTTCCGCCGCGCCGAGGAGTTGGAGCGTTCTCTTCTGGATCCGGGAGCCGAGATCCAGCCCCAGAATCGGTCGTTCCGCGTCGTCACACGCGACGGCGCGATTGTCACCGGTCGGCTCCTCAACCGCGACAGCTATCACGGTCCAGATGATCGATTCGCAGCAAAACTGAGGTCGTTCTCGATCGCGAGCCTGCGGGAGTCCGGTTTCGTCGAGCAAACGCCGATGCCGTCGTATCGAGGCAAACTGACGCCTGACGAGCTGACCGACGTCGTCAAGTATCTCGTGACGCTGAGACCATCGAAAGCCAAGCCATGATGAAACGCACACTCTTCCTGCTCGCATTGGCGTCCGCATCGCTGCACGCTCAAGTGTCCTTCGATCGGCTGTTGCAGACGGATCGTGAGCCCAACAACTGGCTCACATACTCGGGCGGATTCTCCAGTCAACGGCACAGTTCGCTGACGCAGATCAATTCGAGGAACGTCAAGCGCCTCGAACTGCAGTGGATCTTTCAGGCGCGATCGCTCGAGAAATTCGAGACCACGCCGCTCGTCGTGGACGGCGTCGTAGCACGGTCCAGGCGCCGAACGATCTCGTTGCCCTCGACGCCACGACCGGCACGCACGTTCTGGGTAGTGCTCGCATCGCCCGCACCGGAGTCGCGGCCATGTTGCGGCCGGATCAATCGCGGCGTCGCGATCCTTGGCGACACGTTGTTCATGGGAACGATCGATGCCCATCTTGTCGCAGTCGACGCGACGAGCGGTCGACTGGTCTGGGATGTCGCGATCGCCAAACCGGAAGCGGGCTATTCCGTGACTGTCGCTCCGCTCGTTGTCAAGGACAAGGTCATTATCGGAACGGCCGGCGGCGAGTACGGCATTCGCGGATTCATCGCGGCGTACGACGCCAAGACCGGAAAGGAAGATTGGCGCTTCTATACGGTCCCCGGCCCTGGCGAGCCAGGCCACGACAGCTGGGGTGGCGATTCCTGGAAGACCGGCGGCGGCTCTATCTGGGTCACCGGTTCTTACGACCTGATCTGAACCTCGTCTACTGGGGCACCGGCAACGCGGGACCAGATTGGAACGGCGACTCTCGTCCCGGCGACAATCTCTACACGTCGTTCCGTGGTCGCTCTCGATGCGGACACGGGTGCATTGAAATGGCACTACCAGTTCTCACCGCACGACGAGTTCGACTACGACGCGGTGCAGGTCCCGGTTCTCGCGGACATGACGTGGCAAGGCAGTCCGCGCAAGGTCATGCTCTTTGCCAATCGAAACGGCTTCTTCTACATTCTGGATCGCTTGAACGGGTCAGTTCCTGCTTGGCAAACCGTTTGTGCGCGTGAACTGGGCCGAAGGGTTCGATGACAAGGGGCGCCCGCAGGCGTCCCCGGCATGGTGCCGACCGACAAGGGAACCCTCATCTATCCCGGCAACCAAGGCGGGACAAATTGGCTACAACCCGTCGTTCAGTCCTCGCACGGGTCTGTTCTACGTGCCGACCTGGGTGAACTACTCAAGCGTTTATTTCAAGCAACACGTGGACTTCGTCGAAGGCCGCCTGTTCGGCGGCGGGATCCCACGATCGTCCGTTCCGCGGGAAACCGGACCGCCACCAACGACTATCACACCGAGGAAGAGGGCTACGGCGCCATCCGAGCCATCGATCCGAAGACGGGCGAACGAAAGTGGGAATATAAGATGACCGATCTCACCGACGCCGGCATCTTGACGACGGCGTCGGATCTGCTGTTCTCCGGCGGACGAGAAGGTGACTTTTCGCGCTGGACGCGCGCACCGGCGCGCCGCTCTGGAAAGTCACGGTCGGAGGAGCGGTCGCGTCAGGACCGATCACGTATGCGGTTGGCGGCCGGCAGTATGTCTCGGTTGCCGCCGGCAACGCCGTGTTCGCGTTCGCGCTGCCGGAGTGACGATCGAGGCACTCAGCGTTTCCACGGCAAGTCCTTGGGCATGCCCATGAAGAAGGTGCGCTCGGCGAACAGCCACTCGCCATCAACCTTGCGCAAGCGACTGATGTACCGAGCCCAGACTGCTCGCACCACCCCTTCTGGAGGAGTGTCTTCAATCGCTGCTACCGTTCCGCAGGAGTGCGGCTCGTTGAACACGACCAGGGTAGAGGTCTGGGGTCTTATCGCTATCTGAAAGACGGCGCGGCGGCAATAGGCTACAGCAGTGACAAGTCAGCGATCAGGGAGCCTGGCAGGCAAAGCTCGACGGATCGTCCGTGCTTCCACTCCGCTGTACCTGGAAACCTGCGGGTACGCGCAAACCAGACGGCGACGCGTCGGCCATCCTCGCCGGAGGTCGTGACGACGATGTGGTCGGGTGCGCGATTGGTCGCCTTCCATTGCCTGACGGCTGCGACCGCAGTCGAAATCGACTTTGTAGCTGCCGGGATGCGTCTCGCCGAAGCAATGGTGCATCCCGGGAACGACAAACAGTCGTGACGGCGTTGCGGACCTTGTCGGCGCCCATCGTGGCGACCACGCGCTCGTAATAGGCAATGACGTTCTGCACCGGAAGGTTGTCATTCCAACCGCCGACGAGCAGCAGTTTTCCACCGCGGCCGATGAAGCCCGAGAGATCGGGGTTCGTGTGGTTGATCACGAGGTTTTGCGGCGCTTCAGCCAGATCCACGTCGGTATCGAAATTCGCCGGTCTGTTCGCATACGTCCAGTTCGGATCCCGGTACACCATGTATCGATAGTAGGACTGCGAATACGGATACGGTTCCGGCCGTCCGATCATTGACGCCCAGTCCAGTTCGCTCCCAGGCGACATGTAGCCGTAGATGGGCTCCTTGGTTCTTGAGTGCCGCGGCATCTGGTAGACCTGGCGCGCGGCATCCGCCTGCGCCGCGGTGAGACAGTTGTTGTTGTCGGCGCCCGTGCACTTCATCACTTCTGGATCGAAGTTGCACCGGGACGGATCTTCGATCACGCCGTCCTTGACGCCGTCGCGCATATCGCACGCGTTCAGCGCGGCCGCGTGGATCGCCGGCAGCTTTCGCTCGGGATGAAGTGCGCTGGAGGACCGGTGCGTCGCTTGCGTGCAGCCACATCTGTGCGATGCCGTGCCGCGTCCCGTAGTTCGTGAAGTTCACGGCCACGGCCGCATCGAGATCCGCGGGCCATTGCTGGACTACGGCCATGACGTCCCTGGAACCGCCGCCGCCGCACTCGTCCATCACCGAGAAGCGAGGCCCACTCCCATAGAACTTCGTCACGAGGCTCCTGGCGTGCTCGATGCTCGCGTGGAGCGGAAGCATCTTCAGGTTCTTGAGCTTCTCGGGGTGCTCGATCGCGAAGCTGGGACCCGCAAAGCCCTCGATGCCCAGGTTCGTCCCAACGGTGGCGGTGCCCTGTCTTCAGGATCTCGCGCATCCTCGCGACGCGGATCGACACCGCCCCAGAACGAGCTTCCGGCAGGCTGAATCTCTCCATTCCACCCTTGTGCGGGCATCCACACTTCGAACTTCACGTCCGAATCCACGGCTTTCGTCGTCGCTGCGACGCGGCAGAAGGCAGGCAAGATCCGTCCATGGCGCCGGAGCCGGGCCACCACGTGCGGCCGGCGGGATGTACGTGCCTTGGGCAACGCTCTGCACCGACGTCAGCGTCGAGTTCGGCAGGGCGACCCTCGCGAGCGCTTCACAGGAGCCTGCCGATGGCGTCTGCCCACGAACCTGTGCGAAGGTCACGGAACCGACGAACGCAGATATCACGACAAGCGTCAGGCGCAGCGTCAGCATCCTCGTCGGTTACCGCTGTCAGAGCGCGAGCGGCGGTTCTGGATGAGGATCTTCCCCGTCAACCCTGGCCCGCCGGCGCAAGCCCGCCGGGACCCGCTTAATGCGGGCTATCTTCGATCATGAAAACCGGGGACGTCCACCGCGCACCTGATGGTCCCCGGTCAATAGGACCTACTTTGCTTGCTCCTCGCTGACCAGGCGGCGAAGGAGTGCTGCGGTGTCTTCGTGCACTTCGAGCCGCCCGGTCTCCCTCGGGAACCAGCGAGCACCACATCCAGCGGCGTCCGCCCCTGTTTATCGCGAGACGTCAGTCGGGCTCCGTGTTCGGCTAGAAATGTGACGATGGAGTTGGATCCGAGCGCCGCAGCGCCGTGGACCGACGTCTGGCCTTTGTCGTTGAACGCGTCGATGTCGGCTCCACGGTCCAGAAACAGTTTGATGACCTCGATCGCGTCGGCCTCCGACCACGGCCTGTCCGCCAGAAACGAAGCAGTCTTTCCCACCCCGGACGCGATCATCAACGCGGTCGTATAGTTCGTTTGCCGGAGCATCGGGTCGGCGCCGCCGTCGAGCAGCACGCGCACGATGGACACGTCGCCGGCCTTGGCGGCGCGCATGAGCGGCGTCGTGCCTTCACCTAAGGCCCCATCCCCTCCGTTGTGGTGTCTTGCCAGGAGCGGCTTGTTCAGTCTGGCATTCGGGTTCGCACCATGGGCGAGAAGCTCTTTCACCAGATCAACGGCATCGAGCGCGCCGGTCACCCGTTGCGGGGCAGGCTCAGGATCGTTTCGAGCGTGTGCATGTCGACCGTGGCGTACAACGCGGCCATTCCCGTTGAATCCGCGACGTTCGGATCGGCTCCCTGGTTGAGGAGCATCGCCGCCACATCGAAGTGTCCGTTGATGATCGCGAACACGAGCGCCGTCGTTCCGTCACGATCGGTCAGGTTCAGGTCCGCTCCGGCATCGGCCAACGCGCGCGCTCCGTCGAGCGCCCCGTCCCGGGCCGCGTACATCAGGGCCGTCCAGCTGCCTCGCGGAAACGGGGTGGTGATCATCGCGTCCGTCGCGAACTTCATCTGGCGGTAGTTCAAGGCCGCCGATCGAGCGTTCACGTCGGCGCCGGCGTCGACCAGTGCGCGTACGGCCCCGGCGTGATTCTCAGCCGCCGCCCACATCAGCGCGGTTTCCTCGAGCGAGCGCTCCTTGCTGTTGACGTTCGCACCGTGTGCGAGCAGCACTTTCAGAGCGTCGACCTTGCCCGTCCGTGCCGCCGTCATGACGACGGTCTCGCCTTCGGGCAGTGCGGTGTTGGGGTCGGCGCCGGCTGCGAGGCAGCGTCTCGAGCATCGCGGCATTGCCGTTGGTCGCGGCAAGCGTTAACGGTTGGACGCCGTAGCGATTCGCCCGCTTCGCGTCGGCGCCGGCGCGCACGAGCACGCGCACCAGCTCCAGATTGTCGGCACGAACGGCCCAATGGAGGGCCGTCGTCCCGTCCACCTCTGCCGCGTTGACGGCCCCGTCCTTCGCGAGCCGTCGTACGACATCGACGTTTCCCGACTTGACGGCATCGATGAGCCGGGCTTCTTCCGGGCCGGCGCCGTGCAAGCCGACCATCGTGCACGACCAAGCGGCCACGATTCGAAGGAGGTGCCGGCCCGACATCGCCTACAGCTCCACTCGGCCGGGTACTCAATCCCGAAGCTCTCGAGCGGGATGTTGTACCGATCGGCCACCGTGAGCCAGATGTTGGCCAACGGCGTTCGCTCGGGAAGCTGGACGTGGCGACCGTGCACCGTGCGCCGCCGACGACCACGAACGGAAGCCCGTCGCCGGAATGCACGTTGCTGTTGCTCATGCCGCTGCCGAAGAAGATTCTCGAGTGTTCCAGCAGCGAGCCGTCGCCGTCGGGAAGCGACTGCAGCCTGTGCAGGAACTTGCCGAGCAGCTGCGCATAGTAGGTTTGAAGCTTGGCGAGGGCGACGAGCTTCTCGGGCTTGTCGCCGTGGTGCGACAGCGCGTGATGCGGCTCGCTGATGCCCACCTCCGGGTAGACGCGCTGGCTGGCTTCCCGGCTCATCATGAACGACACGACCCGGGTGATGTCCGCTTCGTACGCGACCGCAAGCAGGTCGAACATCAGCGTCGCGTGTTCCTCGAATGATTCCGGGATACCGAGCGGCGCGTCATACGATGTCACCCGCCCGGAATTGTGCGCCTCGGACCGTTGGATGCGCTGCTCGATCTCGCGCACGTGATCGAGTACTCGCCGAGCCGATTGCGATCGGGCGCTCCCAGGTTCTTCTCGAGCTCGTTCACATCGGCCCTGACGGAATCCAGAATGCTCCGATCGTTCTGGATCCGCGCGAGACGCTGTGCGCGGGTTCCCGGCCGTCCGAACATCCGCTTGAAGACGTTGCGGGGGTTGATCTCCATCGGCAGTGGGGTCGTGGGGCTCGACCACGACATCGTGTCCATACGCGCAGCTGAATCCGCCGTCGCACCCGCCGACGTTGCCGGTGAAGTCCTCGGTCGCGACCTCGAGCGAGCGGAACGGCGTGTCGCCACCGATCTGTTGCGCGACGACTTGATCGAACGTGACCCCAGTCGAACGTCTTCCGCTTCGGTCTTCTTGGCCGCCACGCCGCTCAACCACGCCGAGACCGAGCCCGCGTGGTTGTAGCTCTCCTTCGGCCTCGAAAGGCCGGAGATCACGGTCAGCGAATCCTGGAATGGCTCGAGCGGCTTCAAGATCGGCGTGAACGCGAACCCCGAGCCGACGGTCGCGGGGGTCCACTGGCTCATGACGGCGCCGTGCGGGACGTAAATGAAGCCGGCGCGGCGAACCGGAATTGCCGCCGTCTTGGTCAACGCCGTGAGCGCGGGGATCATCGCGTCGAGCAGCGGCAGCGCGACGGTGACGCCCATACCGCGCAAGAACGTTCGGCGGGGTAGCGAGATCTTGGTGATGAACATTCGTTGCTCCGTTGAAGCTACGTCCTTGTTCGCATCTGAAACGGGTCGCTGCCCACGATACCAAGCACGAGTGACGAAAACCGAAAGTTCTGACGGGCCGAATCGCGAATGATCGCCCGGACGACGGGCATGTCGTGATGGTCGAGACCCCGGCCGAGCGCGCACGTCAGAAGCTTCTCCGTCATCGTCAGCACAAAGACATCCGAGCGGTTCACGAGCGCCTGTCGCAGCGTCTCGGCCCCGGTTACTTTTGTCCCGTCCGCGAGCACGCCGGAGGCATCGATCGGCACACCGGCGTCTTTGGTGCGCCACGCGCCGACGGCGTCGTAATTCTCGAGCGCGAACCCGATCGGATCCATCAACCTGTGGCAGCCCGCACACGCGGGGCTCCTGCGGTGCTCCTCCACCTGCTCCCGCATCGAGCGCGGCGCCTTGCCTTCCTCGTTCCCCTTCAACGCGGGCACGTCCGGCGGCGGCGGGGGCGGCGGCGTTCCGAGCAGGTTTTCGAGGACCCACTTACCCCGCACGACAGGTGATGTACGGTCAGAATGCGAGGTGACGACGAGAATCGCCCCTTTGCCGAGGAGACCTTTTCGCGCCTCGTCGTCCAGCGTCACCCGCCGAAACTGGCTTCCGTAGATGTGAGGAATTCCGTAGTGCCTGGCGAGGCGTTCGTTCAGAAAGGTGTAGTCGGCCGTCAAGAGATCCACGACGCTCCGATCCTCGCGGACGATGCTTTCGAAGAACAGATCGGCTTCGCGCTGGAGTGCCCGCCGCAGGTTGTCGTCGAAGTCGGGAAACTCATAGGAATTCGGCTGCGCGCTGCGCAGATTTCTGAGCTGCAGCCACTGCCCCGCGAAATTGGTGACCAGCGCGTGCGCGCGCTCGTCGGCGAGCATCCGTCGCACCTGCCGATCGAGGACCGCAGGCGTCCGCAGCCTGCCGCGCTTGGCGGCCTCGAGAAGCTCGTCGTCGGGGATACTGCTCCAGAGGAAGAACGACAATCGCGACGCCAGCTCGAGATCGCTGATGCGATAGACGGAGCCGGGCACAGAGCTCGAGACATCGTGCTCTGCCTGGAACACGAACTTCGGGCTGGCAAGGATTCGCTCGAGTCCCCTCTGAATGCCCGTGTCGAACGTGCCTTCGCGCCGACCGGCGCGAAAGAAGTCCATCAGACGCTGCACATCGCCGTCCGTCATCTGGCCGCGATAGGCGCGGTACGCCACTTCGACAGAATTTTTCGGGCACAGGGTTCTTCATCGGCCGCGCTCGACGGACGACAGATCAGCACCCGCCGCCGGCTTGCGGTATCCCCTGGCCCGCTGGGATTGTAGGGGCCGGCGACCGTGAGCGTGTCGATATGCGGATCGCCCGTCGAGTCCTTCGCATCGAACGTGCTCCGCAGAAACAGTTGCAGGCGGCGAGCACCGCGAGTCGCGCTCTTCTGGACGAACGCCGCGCCGATGGCCCGGGCGCCCGCCTTCAGCGGAAGCTTGACCTGCAAGCGGGCGTCGATCGCATCCCCACCAATCGTCGGGTTTTCGAGCGACGCTGCCAGGTCGGCATCGCCGCCCACCTTGCCAATGAAGACGCGCTCGCCATCCACGGTGATCTCGAGTTGGTGCGGTTCCTCGAGTCCTCGCGTGCCACCCAAATTGGTCCGATTCAGTTTCACTTTGATCAGGTATTCGCCATCGAGCGGTGCCACGTGGCGCACCAGCAACCCGCCAACCGTTCCGATTGGAAGACCCTCGATGTGCTGGTTCTGCGAAAGGTCTGGAGGAACGCGGTAGGTTTCGACATTGAGCCCGCTTTCGGGATCGCCCAGCGCCAGCGCACTGATTTCGGTTGCTGCCGATAAGTAGGCCTCGAGCAGCACCGGCGACACGCCCAGAAGATCCGCCATGTTGTCGAATCCGTGGCCGGCATCGTCTGGTGGCAACGAGGCGGCGATATTCACGTCCAAGGCGAGCAGGTCGCGGATGGCATTCTGGTATTCGGCTCGATTCAGACGATGAAGCATCGGCCGGCCTGGATTGGGGTGGCCGGCCGCAGAACGATCGAGTTCCGTCTCGAGCCAGGCAATCAAGCCGTTATATGTGCCCACGTCCGGGCGGCGCGCACCGGTCGGCGGCATTGCGCCCGACGCGCAGCTTTCGGACGACCTTTTCCCAGACTTCCGGGTTGGCGCCCACGTTCGACGCAGCAAGTCCGTCGAGGACCAGATCACCGCTCTGGTGCGGGCGTTGTGACACGGGACGCAGTATTCCTTGACGACGGCTTGGTGAGAAACGGCGGCGTCTGGAGAGCCGCCCGCCCGGACATCCGCCGCCCGCAGGACCAGCTCCGGCGCGAACGCCCACATGCCAACGACAAGGCAAAAAGTGAGACGACGAGGCATGGTCATCCAGACAGCGCGGGAAGTTACGTCCCAACAGTATCGGCCCCGATGCGCATCAGTGGCCGCCAGCCTAGTCCTGAAGCCGCATCGCGCAGTGACGCTGTCTAGACAGAAAGAGCGCATGACTATCTCGGCGGCTACTCGCGACGAGATGAAGGCGCAGCTGTCAAAATAGGCTCGCACATCGCACGAGGCAGCCATGATCAAAGTCGTCGCGCCGGCACAGCATCATCCGACGAACCGCACGCTCTACGAGTTTCACGATTACTGGGGCGAGAGTCACGGACCGCTTTCGCCAACACCCAGGGCTTGCGGCGTTACGTCCAGCACCTCACGCTGCACGAGGCATATGGGATCGAGCCGGCACCGAATTTCGACGGCGTCTCGATGTTCTGGTATGACTGTTACGAGCCGATGGCCCCACCTACCTCCGATCCGGAGATCCTGGAGCTGTTCAAAGCGTTCGGGACGTCGACCCGGGACAAGGCCGGCGTCTCAACGCCCGTCACGCCGCCCGACCGACAGGCAGTCGCTCTGCTCAAAGCAGTGCTCAAAGACGACGCGCAACTTTTCGACCGTTCGACCAGCTGGCCGATGCACCACAAAAGCGCCTCGGTCGCGGCCGAAGAGCACGTCATCGTCGAGGGGCGAACGACTCCCGACATGGTGAAAGCGATCTTTATCGCGTCGAAGCTCTCAGGCCTGACGCTCCAACCAGTTCTTTGACCACTGGCAACACCACCACGGTCCGCTGGGCGCCAAGCTTCCCGGGCTGCGACGATACGTTCAGAACCATGCGATCCGCGAAGCCTACGCTGATGGCAGCCAAACGCACGACGGCTGGTCGGAGGTGTGGTTCGACGATTTGGCCGCGCTTCACAAGGCCGTCAAGTCGCCCGAGTGGCGGGCGCTCGCCGAGGACGGCGCAACCTTGTTCGCCACGCCGATGGGCATCGGTGTCGCCCGCGAGCGCATTCAGAAGGACTTCGATTGAGCAATAACGATTGGGGCGTGAACGCGATGAACCTGGAGGACGATGCGCCAGCGGCTTGAAAGGCAAGGGTATTCGAGGCTGGCCACCGATCCGAATGCGCCGCGTCAGATTAAGGCCGCTGCAGCGAAACAGGCGCTCGCCGTTTGGACGGGACAGCACATCGTGACGATCGACGAGTCGCAGATCGACGAGAGACCAGGACGAAAATGAGCCTGAGGGGAGCGGCCCGCACGACGTCGCTCGTCCTCTTGCTCCTTCTTGCACACTCGTCGCCCGCGCCCGTTCAGGCCCAGCCCAACACGGCTGTCGCCCGATTCGAGCAAGAGTTTCTCGACGCGCTGGGACAATTCATCAAGAGCCTGTCCGGCTTCCTCAGCGACAGCCGCGCTATCCGCTCGAAGATCGAGGCCCTGGACCGCGCGCTCATCCGGTGGGATGACGCGATCCGTGCATTCGAGGCGACGCTCGGGTCGTCGAGAGACGCCGACGCGCACTTGGCGCTGGGGACCATCTACCGGCATCGGCATCGCCTGGAGGATTCGCTAAGGGAGCTGGGGCAGGCTGCCCGGCAAGCCCCGCAACGCGTCGACGTCTATTTGTCGATGGCTCGGGTCTACGACCTGGCCAACAAGCCTGCTGAAGCGGCCGACGCGCTTCTGAAAGCCTCCACCCTCGAGCCCGACACTCCGGCGACGTTGCATGAGCTCGCCCGACAACGTACGCGGTCGGGCCAAACGGACGCTGCTCAGCGCGCGCTGTTCGAGTTTCGACAATCAGTCGTAAGGCGACTCTTCCAGTCGCATCCCGCCGATCCCTCGGCGCCATTCCCGTCCGTTGCGTTGCTGCCGCTGCCGGGCTCGGCGCCGATTTTCCCACCGACGATCTACACGTCGGGCTTTGCACTGATAGCAGAAGGCGCTTACGGGAGGCGATCGTCCGACTTCGCGAGGCCGCCGCCTTGGACGGGCGCGGTGCCGCGTCTGTGGAGGCCACCGACCTGCTGTCACGGGACATGCGGCGCTGCAGGCGGGCGACTGGTGTCGGCGGCGGTGCAGTCCTTCGCGGAGTCCGTCAAGCTGGCGCCCAATCATGCCGAGGCTCATCGGAATCTGGCGGTGGCGCTCTGGATTGATGGCAAGCAGGACGAAAGCCTTGCGCAGTTGAAGGCCGCTCCTCCGCGCCGATCCCGATGACGAGCGCTCGTGGACGGCTCTAGCGGACGAGCTCGCGACGATCGGGCAGCATGAGGAGGCGGAGGGGGCGCTCAAGCAGGCCATTCAGCGAATTCCCCGCTCGGGACAGGCGCGTGCAGCCTGGGCCGCATTGATCCGAGGCCCTTGGCCGGTGCATCGAAGCCGCGCGTGAGATCGAGGAGGCCGCAAGATCGAACCCGCTCGTCGGCCAGGATCCGCTCTACGAAATGCTGGGCAAGCGTGTACGTCACGCTTGCCGATTTCGATCGCGCCGCTCGCGCCTTTGCCAGGCGTGTCGAGCTCGCGCCGAACAATGCCGACGCGCACCGGCGACTCGGCACGGCTCTTCTGCGGGAGACCGCGATGACGACGCGCTGGCGGGAGTTCATGGCCGCGCTCTTGATCGAACCCCGAAGCGCGGAGGCCCACGCCGCCGTGGCGCAAATTCACCTTCGAGCTGGCCGCGTGCGCCGAGGCGGCGGACGCATCGCACGCGAGCACTGGAGAATCGACTCGGCTCATGGAAGCCCGCTACGCGCTTGGCACGGCGTTGATGCGCCTGGGTCGGACCGAGGAGGGCACGATGCACATCGAGGAGTTCCGGCGCTTGCAGGCCGAAGCGGCGATTAGCGAACGCCGCACCTACCAGCTCGAGCGCCTCAAACGGGACGCCGCGGTGAGCATTGCGCGCTCCGAGATTACGACAAGGCTGCGATCGCCTTGCGTGAAGCGCTGTCGCATGCGAAATCCGCGGCCTCGACGTACCTGGCCCTCGGGTTCGCGCTGATGGCGACGTCCCATTTCGCCGAAGCGATCGTGAACCTCGAGAAGGCGGCGCAGTTGGAGTCCGGTCCTGAGGTGCACCGCTATCTGGCTGAGAGCGTACGGTGCGGTCGGTCGGCTCGACGACAGCCGATCGGAGGCTGCGATCTACCGGCAGTTGGTCGAACGTCAGAAGAACGAGCGGCTCCGAAAGCTGACGCGGGGAACTAGAGGTTCCAAGTTCATGGTTCCAGGTCGCGGGTTGGTCGTGTGTGCCGGGGTGGCGCTGGTGTTCCTCTTCGCTCGTCCTCGTGCAGCCGACGTTGTCGTCAGGCTGGTGGACGTTGGCGGAGCAGGCAGGTGTCACGGTGCTGAACGTGTCCGGCGACGCGCCAGAAGGATTACATCGTCGACTCGATCGGCAGCGGAGCGGCGTGGTTCGACTACGATAACGACGGCGACCTCGATCTCTTGATCGTCAACGGCTCCACCCGCGACAGCATGAAGCGGGGCGGCGATCCGCTCGTCGTCGCTGCTACCAGAACGACGGCAAAGGGCAGTTCAAGGACGTCACGGCCGGCAGCGGGCTGACCCGACGCGGGCTGGGGCATGGGCGTCTGCGTCGCCGACTACGACAACGATGGTTTCGACGACGTGTACGTCACGGCGTGCGGGACCAAACGCGCTGTACCGCAACAACGGCAACGGCACCTTCAGCGACGTGACCCGCACGGCCGGCGTGGGCGACGCGAGATGGGGCACGGGCTGCGCGTTTGGCGACTACGACCGCGACGGCCACGTGGATCTCTACGTCGCGCAATTACGTGGCGTTCGACGAGCGCACGATTCCCGAAGCGCGGAGAGAGGCGGTGCCGTATCATGACGCTCTCCGTCTATTGCGGCCCGATGAAGCGGCTCAAGGGCGAAGCGGACGTGCTCTACCACAACAACGGCGACGGCACGTTCACGGACGTCACGAAGCGCCGCCGGCATCAGCGACCCGGATACTACGGCTTCGGCGTGCTGTTCACCGATCTCGACGATGACGGTTGGCCCGATATCTACGTCGGCGAACGATTCGAGCGCCGAACCTGCTGTTTCACAACAACCGCGACGGCACGTTCACCGAAGACCGGGCCTCGTGCCGGCGTCGCGCTCGAGCGGCAACGGCCGCGCGCAGGCGGGAATGGGCGTCGATGCGGCGGACTACGACAATGACGGGCATCTCGATCTGGTCGTGACCAACTTCTCGCACGACTACAACACACTGTACGAGAACAGCGGCAGTGGGTTCTTCACCGACGTCAGCCACGTGACTGGTATCGCGCGGCGCGGCTCCCGTATCATGGGATGGGGCGTCGGGCTTCGTGGACATGGACAACGACGGCCTCCTCGATCTGTTCGTCGCAAACGGCCACGTGTATCCCGACATCGACCGTCACGAACCTGGGCACGACGTACCTGCAGACGGAAGCAGCTGTTCCGGAACCTGGGGAGCAAACGCTTTCAGCGAACGTCACCGACCGAAGTGGGCGGCGGGGCTCCTCCTGAAGAAGTCGAGTCGCGGCGCTGCGTTCGGCGACTACGACAACGATGGCGACATCGACGTGCTCGTCCTCAATCTGAACGACCGGCCTGACTCTGCTCCGGAACGACACGCCCGCCGGGCAACCACTGGGTGACGATTCGCGCTCGTCGGTGCGAAGAGCAATCGAGACGGGATTGGTGCGAGGATTCGCATCACGATGCAGGCGGCCGCAGGCAGACCGCTGAAGTCAGAGGCGACGGCAGCTACCTTTCACATAACGATCTCCGCGCGCACTTCGGCCTCGGCGATGTGAGCCGCGTGGACAGCGTCGAGATTCGATGGCCGAGCGGCCAGGTCGACACGGCCAAACAACTACCGGCGGACCGCTTCTACGTCGCACGAGAAGGTCAGGGGTTCAGACGGTGCCTACGCCGCGCGGGAAGGCTGACTTACCGCCGAGGACGAATCGAAGGACGCCGAGAATAGGGCTGTCCTCGGCAGTCCTACTGCCGGTTAACGTTTCAGAATTCGAACTGGAAGCTGAGCTTCATGAGCCGAGCGTCAATGATGTTCAGCGGATTCGTCCAGCTGGACCCGTAGTCCGTTCTGGAACGCGAGCCCGTAGCTCGCGTTCAACGCGTTTGCCAGGTCGAAATTGACCGACGTGCGATACCGCCCGCCCATGCCCATGCGGAAGATCTTCGTGAACCGCAGGTCGAGCTGGTTCGCGCGAGGCCAGTACTCCGTGCCGCCCGCGATCGTGGGGGCCGTGGGGTGGCGAAGCCAATCGGTTGCTCCTGCGGGATCACGCCGATAACTCGAAAATTCGCCCCCGAGAACGCGGACAGCCCCGCCTGTGACGGGGTGGTGAAGACGTTCGCGAATTTCGGCGGTCAGGCGCGCTCTGGAATGTCACACCGAACTGGACGTCGATCTTGGGCACCAGGTAGGTCCCGAGCATCTTGAACTGCGTCTGGAAGGCCTCGGTCACGTTACAGTACGAGTGGGGAAGGCGAGGGCCCCGAAGACCAACTGTCGCTTCCGGCAGCTTGTCCCAGATCTCGCACACGTCGGTCGACCGGCGCCCGGTGCTGAGCCCGCCCTGAACCGTAAAACCGTTTCGGGGACGCGCGTTGACGGAGATGTCAATGCCGTTCCAGTGCTCTTTCTCACTGCCGTAGTTCTCCGCCAGGGTCAGGTAGTTGTCGACCAGGCCAGCCTTTGCCGGGTTGATCTCGGAAAACCCGCTGAGGACCTGACCACTTTGTTCCAGTCGAGAATCGGTTGGCACCGTGACGCTGTGGAAGAAGTCGGCCGAGGTCACGGCGCGGTTGTCGATCACCTGGAAGTTGCCATACCAGCGGCGGTAGTAGCCGACGTCGAACGAGACGCGCGGGAACAATTCCTGCTGCACGCTGACTGAGAATTCCTGACTCCACGGGCGGTTGCCCCATCCCGTGTGGACAGCCGGGTCGACGGTTTGGCTCGGCCTGCCGAGGTTGCCGAAGTTCAAGTCGTCCACCCGGCCGCAATCACCATTGGCTTGCAGGTTGGACAGATTACACTGCGGCGTGTAGTAGTTCGGGGATCCGTAAGGGAGGCTGGGCGTCCAGGAGCGCGTCGTGATATACGACAAATTGGTGATGGGGTTGCCGTCCGCAGCGTTCCCGCCGGCCACGTACTTGCCCCAGGCCAGCTTCAGCGCGGTCTTGCCCTTGCCCGTCAGGTCGTAGACGAGGCCGACCCGCGGCGTGATGTCCTTCATATTGGCGTAGTCCGAGGCGGGGATGGTGAAGTCCCGCGTCGGTGTCCAGACGTCGGCCCGAGATGCTGATCGGGAAGCCGTTCTTCAGGTAGTCGAACCGGAGGCCTCCATTGATCGTGGCGCGCCCGAGCGTCCACTTGTCCTGGGCGTAGATGCCCATCTCCGCAGAGAGATGCGTGGTTGCGCAGAACGGCATCGCGTGCTGTTCCACACCGACCGGGACGAGCGACCGTCCGAAGGTATCGACGTGCGACGCGGTCCCATCCGGCCGGTCCGCACCGAAGTTGTAGGCGACTGAACCGGTGTTGTCGAAGTTGCAGGCGGTCGAGGTGCCGAAGTCGTTCTGCCAGCCGAACTTCATGGCGTGCGCGCCGGTCACATGCGACAGCGACGCCTGCGCCTGCATGATGTGCGGCGCGTCCTGCGTCCCGTAGATGGCAAACGGATAACAACAGTGCCCATTCCCGCGGTATCTGAAATCCGCTCGGCTGTTGGATGACCTCAATCTGATCGGCCAGCGCTTTCCGGAGAGGCCTGTCCCGCGCACAGTCCGGGTTGACGGTCGCGGCGCAATCATCGACAAACCCTTCGGCATGATGGCCGAAGCGCGCGTCAAGCAAGAGCTTGTTGGTGAGGGGCGACGAATACGTGACCGTCGTAAAGGTCTCGTGCTGGAAGCTCCAGCTGGAGAAGACCTCGGGCGCCTGATTCGCTGAGGCCGATTGCCAGTATCGCGATTGCGGATCGGTGGAGAAGCCGATCTTGTTGCGCGGCGTCGCCTGCCACGTGATGCGGACACCGCCGGTCAGGGGTCATCTTCTTCGAATCCACGCCGCGGTTGTTCAGGTCGGGATCGGGCAGATACTCCCACTTCGTCGGGTCACCGAAGTTCAAATTTCCATTGGCGCCGGCAAAGTATTTGGTGCTCTCCTGCCAGCGCATCGATGCAAAGAACCACGCGTGGTTCTTCCAGAGAGGACCGCCCACCGCGGGGTTGAAGTCGTAGAGCGTTTTGAGCTCGTTCGGCGAGCTGAGACCCTGGGCCTTCAATTCGTCCGTGTAGTTGTTGCTCTGCCACGAGCTGCCGACCTTGGTCGCGAAAAACGATCCCGTGGTAGGTATTCCCGCCTTCCTTGGGAATCAGGTTCATGGCAAAGCCGGACCCATAGGAGTCGGCGGTTCCAGACGAGTAGTCCATGGACACTTCAGCGGCCGTCCCCATGTCGGGGACGAAATTGCTCGCCCAGCCCGACGAAAGGAGGTTCCGCGCCGTCAACCCATTGATCATGAGGCGCTGGTCGAAGGGGCGGCTGCCATGCACCGTGAAAATGGTGATGTCCATGTTGCCGGTGCCGCCCACGTCCTGCTGGTTGCCGCCGCTAAAACTCGACAACGTGACGCCGGGGACGAGTGCGGCATAAGAGTATTGGCTGCGCCCCGACGGCAGCGCCGCCTGGACTTCGCTGTTGATGACGGTGCTCTTCTGTGTGTTTTGGATGTCGACGACCGGCGTTTCGCCTGACACGGTCACCGTTTCAGCGATCGAGCCGACTTGAAGATCGGCGTTCACCGTCACCGCGTTCGAGCCCGTGAGCTCGACGCCCTGGCGCTTCACCGCGCTGAAGCCGGTCAACGTGAACGTCACTGCGTAGGTTCCCGGCCGCAGGTCGACGATCTTATGCTGACCCGTTGCGTCCGTGGTTACCGAACGAACCTTTTCAATGAGCGCGGGACTTGATGCTTCGACCGTCGCGCCGGGCAGCACGGCTCCGGATGTGTCCCTGACGGTTCCACCGATCGAGGCTTGCGCCCGCGCGAGGGACGGCGCGAGGACGAGGCATACAAGTGCAGCAACACCCGCAGCTTCAGCTGGCTCATACTTTCCTTCTCCTTTGCGTCACGCTGGATTCGATGTGCAGCGCAGCTTAACGGCAGACCGAGGTTTTTGTGCGCCGGGACGTTAGCACGGGCGCGGTTTGGGCGCAATGGATACTTAATCAAATCGTGTCATCGATGGCGCCAAGCGATCCAAAGAGCTGAACTTGCGCAGCTGGACTACATGTTCCGGTCGTCGACCGACACTGGGGACCAGCGAGAATGCCATTGCCCTGCAGGATCGACACTTGCGCAATCCACTTATCCCTCGCCCCGCGGACTCCCACCACCACCGGCAGCGGGTTCGTGTTCGGGGAGCGAGGCGTGAATCAGAATCAACCCCAGAACCCTCCGTTGTCCGTGCTACTATGCACAGCCCGACTGCAACGGGCCAGTGGAGAGTCTTGCCGCTTCTGAGACGAGGATGAGCAAGCGGTTGTTCATCGCCATCGCCGTCCTGGGCTCCCTCTGTTGGGCGCCTCTCCTCGACCCCTCAGGCTCTTTCCCCCGCCGATCCAACCTCGGCGCATTATCGCCAGGTGCTCGACACTTACTGCGTCACCTGCCACAACCAACGTCTCGAGACCGGTGGAGTATCGCTCGAATCCGCCGATCTCTCGCGGGTGGCCGAGGACCGCGAGCTCTGGGAGAAGGTCGTCCGGAAGTTGCGCGTGGGAACCATGCCGCCGCAGGGCGCGCGGCGTCCCGATCGAGCGACCGCCGATGCGTTGAGCGATTGGCTGGAAGGCGAGCTCGATCGGGCGGCCGCCGCGAAGCCTGATCCAGGTCGTCCGATCGTGCGTCGCCTCAATCGGAGCGATGCGCCAATGCGGTTCGCGACCTGCTCGCCTTGGATGTGGATGTCGCCGCGCTGCTGCCTCCCGACGATTCGAGTTATGGGTTCGACAATATCGCCGACGTGCTCGGCGTGTCGCCGGTGTTGTTGGACCGGTACTGGCGGCTGCGGACAAGATCAGCGCCCTGGCGCTCGGGGATATGGAGATCGGTCCCGGCTCCGAGGTCTACCGCGTCCGCCAGGACATGTCTCAAGACCAGCAGATCGAAGGGCTCCCGCTCGGCACCGTCGGCGGCGTGCTCGTTCGACACGCGTTCCCACTCGACGCCGAGTATCAGTTTCAGGTCAAGCTGTTTCGCAGCAACATCGAGTCCATCCGCGGTCTGGAGTCCCCGCATCAGCTCGAAATCCTCGTCGATGGTGAGCGCGTTCATCTTGCCTCGCTCGGCGGCGACACCGACTTCGCGCTGGCTGTGGAGAATCCCACAGTCGGCGGTGACGTCGTTGATGCACGGATGCAGGTGCGAATGCCGGTCAAGACGGGCATCCGTCAGGTCGGTGTGGACTTCATCCAAAGGCGCGGCGAAGGCACTCGTCGGTTGCAGCCGTCTCTTCGCAGCTCGGCCGACACGTTCGATTCGACCGGACGACCTCATGTCGAGAGACTCACGATCATCAGGCCCCTTCAACGCAACAGGACCGGGAGATTCGCCTCGCGGCGGCGAATCCTGACGTGCCGGCCGGCCTACACGTGGGGCAGAAGAAGCCCCCGCCTCCGCCAAGGCTCCGGCGAGGTCTCGTCGAAGCTCGCGAAATGTCGAGGCGAGCGAAGACGGATGTCGCGAGGCGGATAGTCACGACCCTGACGCACCGTGCGTTCCGGCGTCCCGCGACGGAGCCCGAGATCGAAGATGTGATGGCGTTCTACCGGAACGGCCGCCAGAAAGGAACATTTGACACAGGCGTCCAGATGGCGCTTCGGCGCGTGCTGGCCAGTCCGAGATTCGCTTCTCCGAATCGAACGCGATCGCACGGACGTGCCGGCGGGTGTCGCGTGCCGAATCAGCGACCTCGAGCTGGCGTCGCGCCTGTCGTTCTTCCTGTGGAGCAGCATCCCGGACGACGAGCTGCTCGCGGTTGCCGAGCACGGGCCAGCTCAAGGACCGGCCGTGCTCGAGCGCCAGGTGCGCCGCATGCTGGCCGATCCGAAGGCGCAGGCGCTGGTCACGAACTTCGCCGGCCAGTGGCTGCAGTTGCGCAACCTGCGAAGGATCGTGCCCAACTCCAATGAATTCCCTGACTTCGACGACAACCTGCGACACGCCTTCCAGCGCGAGGCGGAGCTGTTCTTCGACAGCATCATCCGCGAGGATCGCAACGTCCTCGATCTGATTGACTGCCGACTACACGTTCGTCAACGAGCGCCTCGCCCGCCACTACGGGATTCCCTACGTCAATGGCAGTCATTTCCGGCGGGTCGCGCTCACTGACGATGCACGCAAGGGCCTGCTCGGCAAAGGCGGGGTGCTGACCGTCACCTCACACGTCGATCGCACGTCGCCGGTCGTGCGCGGGAAGTGGCTCATGGAGAACATCCTCGGCACGCCGCCACCCCCGCCACCGGCCGACGTGCCGCCTCTCAAGGAGAAAGAAGAAGGCCAGAAGCCGCGAACCATGCGCGAGCGGATGGAGGAGCATCGTAGGAATGCGGTCTGCGCCAACTGCCACAAGCCCATGGACCCCTTGGGCTTCGCACTCGAGAACTTCGACGCAATCGGCGCGTGGCGGACCACCGAGGGTGGAAGCGCCATTGACGCATCGGGGCAGCTGGCGGACGGAACGTCTGTGGACGGAGTGGTCACGCTACGACATGCCCTGATGAGCCGCCCCAGGGTGTTCGTCGGGACGTTCACGGAAAAGCTGCTCACCTATGCACTCGGTCGAGGTCTGAGCGCTCACGACATGCCGGTCGTTCGGACGATAGACCGTGAGGCCGCGCGCGATGACTTCCGCTTCTCGTCAATCGTTCTTGGTATCGTGAGGGAGCGTGCCGTTTCAGATGAGGGTGAGACTGTAGTTTATCGGGCTGGGAAGCTCGTAAGCTGGAAGCCGGAAGCTCGAGGATCCTGGAGATGTTCATCAAAAGATCGCGATCCCCGCCGCACGTTCCTGCGAGGCATGGGTGTGGCGGTGTCGCTCCCGTTACTGCGAAGCGATGGTGCCCGCCGCAACCGCGCTGGCCAAGACCGCGGCGAATCCGAGGACGCGGTTCGGAGCGATCTACGTGCCGCACGGCGCGATCTTGGAGCCAATGGACGCCGGCGATGGCAGGCCGGGGCTTCGAGTTCACGCCGAGCCTGAAATCGCTCGAGCCCTATCGTGACTCGGTCGTCGTGATCAGCAACATGACGAGAGCCGGAACGACGATCGGCGACCACGCCGTGGCGCCGTCGGGATGGCTGACAGGAGCGCTGGCCAAGGCCACCGAAGCGGAAGATGTGCGCGTGGGGACGACGATCGATCAAATCCTCGCCCAGCAGATCGGTCAGGAGACGCCTCTGCCGTCGCTGGAACTGGCCACGGAGGACTTCACGGGCTACGTCGGGGGGTGCACGCCGTTGTTCAGCTGCACGCTACATGAACACGATCTCCTGGGCCACTCCGACGACTCCTCTCCCGATGGAGATCAATCCGCGCGTCGTCTTCGAGCGGATGTTCGGCCGCGCCGGAACTCATGCGCAGCGGGTCGCGCGCATGAAGGAGGATCCGCAGTATTCTCGACGCCGTCGCAAACGACCTGGCCGATCTCAAACGCGGACTCGGCGCGCACGACCAGACCCGTATCCACGACTATCTCGAGCACGTGCGCGAGATCGAGCGGCGAATCCAGCGCACCGAAGCGAAGAGCTCCTCAGAGGTCACGACGATCGACGCGCCAATCGGCGTGCCCGATTCGTTCGAAGACCACGCCGCGCTTGATGTTCGATTTGCTGACGGTTGCATATCAGGCCGACATCACACGGGTGTTCACGTTCATGATCGGGCGCGAAGCGAGCCAGCGGACGCACCCGCAGCTCGGCCAGACAGAGCCCTGGCACACGATGTCTCATCACGGGAATGAGCCCGAGAAGATCGTCCAGAACGCCAAGGTCAATCAGTGCACACGTGGAGCTGTTCTCGCGGTTTGTCCAAAAACTGGCCACCACTCCAGGACGGTGACGGCACGCTGCTCGATCACGCGCTCGTCTTCTACGGCAGCGGCATGAGCGACGGCGATTCGCATGGGACCGATCCCCTTCCACTCGTGGCCGTTGGCAGGCGGGGCGGGCCAGGGCCATCGGCACATCGAAGCGCCCGCCCGGACTCCCATCGGCAACCTCTGGGTGGGAGTCGCGAACAAGTTCGGGAGCCAGATTGAAAGTCTGGGCGAGAGCACGGGCGCGCTCAGAGCTGTAGGATGAAGCGCTTCGGGATCACACTGCTCGTGACGTTGCTCTCGTCGGCCGCCGTTGGGTGCGGACGCGGACGGGCGACGGCTCATCGAGGCCGCCAGGGCAGGCAACCGGCAAGCCGTTCGCCTCCTCGTCGAGCAACGCGTCGATGTCAACTCCCCAGAAGCGGATGGTGCAGACGGCGCTCCACTGGGCGGTCACGAGCCGACGATGTCGAGATAGTCAGACTGCTGCTGGCGGCGGGCGCCGAGGTGAACGCCGCCAACCGATATATGGGTCACCCCGCTATCGGTAGGCGGCGACGAATGCGAACCCGGCCGTGATCAATATCCTGCTCGAGGCCGGCGCGAACGCCAATGCGTCGCTCCTCGAAGGAGAGACCGCGCTCATGACCGCGGCGCGGGCCGGCAGGCCAGAGGCGGTCGAGCTGTTGCTCGATCAGGGCGCCGACCCGAACGCGAAGGAGTCCGGCCTCGGGGAGACCGCGCTGATGTGGGCCGCGGCTCGCAACCACTCGGCAGCAATCCGAACACTCATCGGTCGCGGCGCCGATGTGAACGCGCGCTCGACCGTGTTGAAGTTCGCGCGGCCGCGAACGCCGCATTACGGTTCTTCCGCGAGGCGGCTGGACGCCGTTGATGTACGCCGCACGTCAGGGCGCCATTAGAAGCCGCGCTGGTGCTGGTGGACGCCGGAGCGGATCTGAATGTGACCGATCCGGACGGCACGACCGCGCTGGTGCTGGCCATAATCAATGCGCACTACGACCTGGCGGTGATGCTGATTGAGAAAGGCGCGGATCCCAACGTCGCCGACGAGCGGGGAATGGCGCCGCTCTACGCAGCCATCGACATGCACACGCTGCCCCGGCTGTTCGGGAGTCGGGAACTCAGAGACAAACGACAGGCACGACAGCCTCGACATCGTGAAGAAGCTGCTCGCCGCGAGGGCGGATCCCGATGCACGACTCAAGTCGGCTGTCCTTCAGAGACTGCATACCCCAGGCGACCCGACGTTGGCCGAAGGTGCGACGCCTTTCATGCGTGCCGCCAAATCGGGTGACCTCGTCGTCATGCAGCTCCTGCTTGAGAAGGGTGCCGACCCGTTGATCGTTCAGAAGAACCAGACGACCGCCCTAATAGTGGCGGCGGGCATCGGCTGGAAGGACGGGGGCGACAACCTGAATACGCTCGATCGAGGTACGCAGGCCGATGCCATCGAAGCCCTCAAACTGTGCCTAGAGACGAGGCCTCGACATTCGTGCGGCCAACGACGCCGGGACGACTGCCGTTCATGCCGCCGTCATGAGAGGAGAGTCGGACGAGATCATCCGTTTCCTCGTGCGCGAACGGCGCCAAGGTGGACGCAAAAGAACAATGCGGGGACAGACCGCCGCTGGATCTCCGCGTTGGCAAGAAAGGGGCCAGGACGGCGCTTCCGCGGTCGTGCCAAAGACAGTCAATCTGCTTACCGCGAGCTGGAAAGCGGTCTCGGCACGAAGACCGCCCGATCACAACTCACCTAACCTGAGATAGCCGAGCATCGTCTTCGGATCTACTTGCCTGTCATGCGCTGGGTGGACTTCTCGTTTTCCAGACAGATTTCGTCCACGAGCTCGGTGTCGAGCACGATGGCCTGCTTCATCGTCACCGTCCACGGCCTGGTGTACGCCTTCGGATCGTCAACCGTGACCTCGACCTCGAGGTGTCCGAAGTCCGGCCGCCGGATGCGCTCCCGCACCTTGGCCGCGTCGGTCATCGGGCTGCCGACGATGTCGAGCCATAGGCCGTCGCGGAATCCGATTGAGTCCACGACGAGCGTGTCGCCGACCCACTTGCCGGATGAATATCCCTGCCACGACGGCTGGGATCGTCCGGCAGCGGCCGATCCGTCGGTGAAGACCTGGCGGTAGCTCGCATTCAGCTCGTCGAGCATCACGAGCAGGCCGGGCGTCTGGATGAACTTCTGCATGTGCGGCAAGCCGTACAAGCGCACGAACGTGTCGGGCAGGCAGCGGGCATGCGGATCGTCCCTGGAGTTCTGCTCGGTCTGCGTCTTGACCTGCTGCGCCGCCCACGGCTGAGTACGGGAGACCGCCCGGCATGCCTGCGCCCATGTTGATGCCGTAGCGCGAGATCGGTAGTTCGGCACCGCACTCTAGGAACTCCTCGCCCAGCGACTGTTGGTTGACATGGCAGCCCGTCAGCGGTGAGCCACATCCCCCGAAATCCGGCTTGCCGTCGCGAGTCCGAGGGGTCGGCGTGAGGCTGGGCTTCCCATCACGGGTCCGCGGGACGTTGGCGGTCGGAGTGCTCAGCCACTGCGCGACAACCGGCGCCGAAGCCGAGCACAAGAAGCCCTGCCGCGACGAGGGCCGCAAACGAAATCTTCTTCGACATGTGCATCTCCAAGAGTGTCGAACATTCTAAACCCGCTCGGTTCCCCGCGCGTGTCGCAGCGAGGTAGTCGCGCGTCTCTCGGCCTGGTCTTCATTGGGACGAGCTGTTGACGGCCGGCTCGGCGAAGGCCCATGATTGTGCCGCCTTTGGGCAGCAGCGGACCGGGGTGGGCGGGCCACGTTGGCTGGAGGAAAACATGGCTCCATTGACGGGACGAGCGATTGGTGGCAACAGCGGCCGCCTGCAGTCTTCTCGTGCTGGGAAGCACGACGGCGATCGGTCCGAGCGCCTGCATCCGCAATCAGAAGGAGCAAGGTCCGGGGTGCCATCATTGGCACCGGCGCGTTCCACGCCACATCGTGGAGAACATGGATCGCTCTCTCGCCTTCTATCACGACGTGTTTGGAATGGAGTTCCACCGCTGCCCGCCTCCGGGCGCGCGGCCCGTATAACAGTCCAAATCCACGGCTCTTCATGTTCTTCGACATCCCGGGGAGCGAAAGGAACGCCACCAGTCCGCACAGAGTGCCGGGGATCAGGACGGCAGTCGAGGCGATGGAAATTCGGAGAACGTCGATTACAAGACCATTCAGCTGCGCACCCAGGATCCGGGGACCGCCACGCTGGTGCTCGTCGTCCGTAGCATCGATGCGGCGCTCGACGGCGTCAGGCGGGCGAACGTCGGATCGTGGGACGCCCGGCGGAAAGCCGGTGACGTTCGCCGGACGGTACCCGTGCGATGCTCGTCCGCGATGTCGACCATCGGTTCATCGAGATCAGGCAGCCCGCCGCCGCACACTCGACACCGCCGCGCCTTCCACGAGCAACATCGTCGACATTCGACTGTCGATCGCAGTCAGCGATATGGACCGCACGAAGCAGGTTTGCGGGACGTGTTTGGCTTCAAGGTAGAGGGCGAGACGGCCTTTGCCGCGAGACAAAGCCACGCAGTTGCTGACCGGGCTGTCGAACGCCGAAGTTCGGCGGAGCCGTGTCCAGGCGCCGGGCTCGGATCTGTGGATTGAGTTCGTCGAATTCAAACGGATCGATCGAACGCCGCTCCATATGCGGATCCGCGATCGCGGCGCGGCCCGTCTTCAACTGCGGACGCAGAACATCGATGCGATGGTGAATGCCGTGAAGCAGGCAGAGCTGACTATCTTGACACAGGGCGGGGCCGCTGTCCCGATCCGCCGAACATGAAAGGGTCGCTGGTCGCCGATCCGAACAACTTCTTCGTCTCGCTGTTCAGAACCATGCGACGGCTGCGCTCCCCGGACGCCGCCATCGACAAGCCGGGCAGCAGTCAGCGCCGAGCCGCGCTTTGCCGGCCACAGCTCTGAAAAACGCATGGTGACGGCTTTGGGGCCGGACTTCGATTCTTCGACTGGGGACCCTCCTGCGGGTTCGAGTGGCTGCTCGTCGGTCGTTGGCCGGAGTGGCGCATTCAGCGATAATCATGGGCTGCGCGGGATTCAGCGAACGACGATGACGCACGGCTTCGGTCCCGACTTTGGCACTGGCGCTCGGCGCGGCTGCCGCCATCCGTGCCAAGAAGATTTCATCCGTCGAATTGACGCAGCACACCTTGCAGCGGATCGACGCCATTCAACCGAAGCTCAATGCGTATGTTTACCAACTGCGCGAGGAGGCGCTGGCGGCGGCTGCGGCGCGGATACGGCGCTAGCCCAAACGGCCGCGACCGGTGTGTTGCATGGCGTTCAATCAACGTCAAGGAAAGCTTTGGTGTCGCAGGCCAGCCGCATTGCACGTGGGGGATACCTCCGCATGAGGGATGCTAGAGCGCCCGCCCATGCCGTGGCCGTCCGCCGGCTCTTGGATGACGGGGGCAATCCTGCTCTGGCGCGACAGAACGATGCCGCTGGAGCTCATGGACGGCCAATCCTTCAGCGACATTTACGGCGTCTCGAATAGCCCGTGGGATCTCGCACGCACGCCGGGAGGATGCTTCGGGGGGGACCGCCCGCGTCGTTGGCTGCGGGGATGGCATTCTTCAGCATCGCGGGTCACGACATCGGCGGCAGTATCCGAGGGCCGGCGTCGTTCTGCAATGGCATCTACGGCCACAAGCCAACGCAGGGATCTCGTCAGTTTGGTCGGTCACACGCCGCGAGAGTGCTCACGAACCGCCCGGATTCTCCACGCTACTCGCGGTCGCTGGACCAATGGCGCGTAGCGCCTCGGTGATCTCGAGGCAGGATTGCGGGTGCTGGCCGGACCGGGACCTCCCGGACTCGAAGGCCTTTCGCTTTGGGCGCTCACGCGAAATCACGCCGGAATGCCCTGCGCGACTTCACGCATCGGCTATGTGTTGGACTGATCCGGCCGCACCGGTGTCGGTGGAAACCAAGTCGGTGCTCAGAATCGGCGCTGATACGCGCCCTGCGAACGTGCAGGCGCCACGATCAAGAAGGCTGGCCGCCGGGTTTTCGTTTCCGCGAACTGCTCGACACTTACTTCTTCCTCTTGGGTGCGGTTGTCTTCAGCCTGACGCCGCCGCCGAATCAGGGAGCATGTGCGGAGCCAACTCAGCACACGGCCCGAGCAGTTCGTCAAAGAGCGCCCTCGGCTCTTTTGCTGAATGGCAACAGCAGAACATGGAGCGGCTGGCGATGCCGGAAGCAATGTGGGGAGATGTTCTTCGAGTCGATCGACGTCTTCCTGCTTCCAACGACGTTTACTGCGGCGTTCTCGCACGTCCGGACTCACCCTAGCAATACGTA
>ERZ1370068.10897-contig-9556_pt1 | contig 30427 bp, 45 predicted proteins | sample MGYA00561227_ERZ1370068 | MGnify/ENA primary metagenome ERZ1370068 (study PRJEB38410, sample SAMEA6850437) | metagenome | study: Metagenomic assessment of the ecological functions of the soil: analysis of the soil microbiota associated with the...
TTACGTATTGCTCGTCAGCCGTCACAGCATGATTTTCATGCGGACCAGATGCTGGCCGCCCTTCCTCACATCGTGGGCGTCCCGCCTCGAAGAGCCGGACCGCCGCACCACGCGGCTGAATCTGCAGCGGTGATCGCCACTCACTTCCGTTGTTCGGCCAGCAGTTCCTCGACAAGCGCGATGATCCCGCCGGCGAATCGCTTCGTCCGCGCCCCTGAGATCCTTCGCTGGGCCCCGGGACCTCATCCCATTTCTGAAGCGCCGGGGCGCGACAGGCAGATGGGTGAGATCGCATCCTATTGAGATGACGACATCCGCGCCGGTGATGTCCTCTTTCGTGACGGCGCGTAGCTTCGTTACGGGCACCAGTGCACCCGTTTCGCTGGAGGTGTTCCGTGACCGACAGGCCGAGACCGCCTCCTGTGGCTCGATGCCCCGCAGCCTCGACGCGCACGTTCAGTCCGCGCGCCTTTGCGACGCGCGCGTGTAGGCGTGACGCCAGGGACGCTCTTTCGCCGCGCCATGCGGGCACAGGAACAGCAAACGGTGGGCCGCCTGGCACCGTGTCGCCGCCGGCTGGCGAGCCGCTGCGCGTTGGCCAGCTTTCGCGTCGAAGGTCAGCCAAAACGGCGATCGCGAAGATGCCGAACCGGTGAGATTGAGCTGAGTCCGCGTCGTGCATGATCTCCTCGTCAAGGGTGCACCTTCAAGCGCCAGGCTGTTAGCCGAATCTCCTCTGCTGCCTTGGTCATCGCGCCTCCACTCCTAGAGCTGACTAGTGCCTGGCCGTAGCGACCTCTGGTCGACCCCGTGCCCCACGACTTGGGAGGGGCAATTGGGCTTTTAAACGCTGATTCAGACCCGGCGGCCGGGCGGGCCGGATCACCGCCATCACAGCGACGACGGCGGTCTTGACAGCCGCAGGGAATCAGCCGGCGGCCGCCGCGGCGGCCGGTTGTTCTGCGATTGACCCTGAAAGAGATCTCGCCGGGTCGCGCTTCGTCTTGACCTCGACCAGGCGCAGGTAGTTCGGGCCGAAGGCCGCCTTGATAGCCTCGTCTTCGCCCTCGCTCGAGAAAGTTGAGGAGGCGATCGCGCCGCTGATGGGCGGACATGTCGTCCGCGAAGGCGCGGGCCCACGCGACGTGCCGGTCGGCTTCCTCCGGCCGCGTCCACTGCGCGAGGATGCCGAGATCGTATTGCGCGTGCGCTGTGCGAACGCCGTGTCGGTCGGCGCGACCCGGCTCTGCGGCGCCGCCGCATTGCTCGACGAGACCGCCGATCAGCGGCGACGTCGCCTCGTTGGCGTGGTCGCACCATCGTGCGGATCGCGTCGTCGCCGAGCTCGCGCAGGAAGGCGGACTTCCAGTAGTTCTGGTTACCGTCCGGGACGGCGCCGTCGAACAGTGGTCTGCATCTGCGGGAACGGCATTGGCTGGATCGCGTCGATCGATCGGCGGCCCGAACGTGCGCAATGGCTCGAGCAGCTTGGCTCCTTCGGAGAGGTCGCCGCAGTAGCACGTGACGATCGCGGCGACGGGCGCCCCGTCGGGCGTGTGCAGCATCGCCGCGTAGGCGCCCAGCTCGTCCGGCGCGCTCTGCGTGAAATCGCGGATAGCGCTGCAGGAGCTCCACCGGCACGGTCGCGCGGATGGACGAGCAGGCCGCCGAGCACCGTGCTGACCGGCCGCAGCGCGATACTCGAAACGACGTCACGACGCCGAAGTTGCCGCCGCCGCCGCGCAGCGCCCAGAACAGGTCGGGTTGCTCCGTCGGCGCTGACCTGCCAGACCTGTCCGTCGGCGGTGACGATCTCGAAGGAGATGCACGTTGTCGCAGGTCAGGCCGCATTCTTCGACCAGCCACCCGACGCCGCCGCCGAGCGTCGAGCCCGGCGACGCCGGTCTTTGACACGACGCCCGCCGGAACCGCCAGCCCGTAGACGTGCGTCTCGCGATCGAGCTCGCCGAGCATGACGCCCGGCTGGACGCGGACACGCGCTCGAGCCCGCGGGTCGACGTGGATCGCCTTCATCCGCGATGAGGTCGATGACCAGCCCGCCGTCGCAGAGCGCCCGCCCGCCGACGTTGTGTCTGCCGCCGCGGATCGCGACGAGGAGGTCGTGGTCGCGCGCGAAGTTGCACCGCCGCGATGACGTCGGCCAGCCCGGAACAGCGCGCGATCAGCCCGGGACGCTTGTCGATGCTGGCGTTCCAGATTCGGCGCGCGGTGTCGTACTCGGCATCCGCGGGTCCCGATGACCACACCGCGGCACGACGCCCGGAACTGCGCGATCGATTCGTCGGCGACCGCGGCGCCGGCGCGGTTGATCAGCGACGACTGCTGCCATGAATGTCCTCCTCGCTGAACGAGGCAGATGGAAATAATTGGTGTTCCTCGAGGTTATCGCATGGCGTCCGCAGGCGCTCGCCTCCGTTCCGGATGCCAGCAGTGGCGCTGCGGCGCGCCGGCGGTGAGCGCGTCACCCTGTCGCGCGCGTGATACGTCCCGTCGCGGGGAGGGGAAGGCCGACCGGAGGCTGAGAACGGAGGTCATGCAATTCCCGAGACGCCGCTGTACGGCCGGCGTCAATTGTCGTGAAATGGAGACGAACGCATGGGAAGTGGGGATGAGCGATTCAAGCGGGGCGCGTGACGACGGCAGAGACAGTCCGACCGACGCAGCGGGGCGGTGCCGAGCGAACGGAGATGCCGATTTCAACAGGAACCGTCATCCTCCGCGCCGCACCGCAAAGCCAGGACTCCTGGAGCCTACACGCACGGGCTTGGACGGCATCCACGGCGTCGGTCACAGCACGACGTCATCTCGCCTGGAGGCACGGGAGTCGTCGGCTTCGGCGGGCTGCGCCAGGGGACGGGCCTGGCGGGCGTAGGGCGGCGGGGTCGAACGGTGAGGGAGGCGATCGGCGTGCACGGCCTTGGCGGGAGCGCCTCGCGAGACTCGCGGTCGACCCTGGCGCAGGAATGGTTGCGCAAGGCGGTAGCTTGATCGGTGGCGGTCAACGTCAGTGGTCGACCTTCACGTGCACGGGGTCATCGCTCTTCGGGCGGGGCTGACAAAGCGATCCCATCACTGACCGACACCGGCAGCGTCGGTGTCTACGCGCAGGGCGCCGACGCCGAGATGACCACGGTGGACATCCAGGGCGTTCCCCACCGTCGCCGGCCCAAGTGCGCCAGGGCCCGGTGTGCTGGGCCGGGGCGGCGTTCCGATTCCACGAAAGGAAGAGCCTGTTGCGGCCGGCGTCATCGGCCTCGCGGGCGGCAGCACCGATCCGCCGCATCATCCGAGTCCGGCAACGTCGGCGTATCGGCACCGGACCAACGCGGCGTGAGAGGGCACCGGTCCGGAGGAGTGGCGTTGGAAGGACTGAGCAGCTTCATGGGGTGAGCGGGCAAGGGTGTCCACGGCCTGGTGTGAACGGCGTGGACGCCCGGGGTCGTGGCATCGTGGTGGACGCGTTCGAGCTCGTGGCGGTCAATTCGACTCAAGGGGGCGAGCGCAAGTGCGCCTCATCCGCAACGCCTGCAACAGCGCATACCAATCAACGGGTCACGAGTCACCCCGACAGCGATCCTCGGTGGCGAGCGCGCCGGCGCTGCCGGCAGCGGTCTCGCTGGCGATCTGATGGTCGTCGAAATGGAAACAGAAGATAAACAGCACGTGGGCAGGCTCTGGCTGGCGTGCGAGGAGTGGAACGACCACGCGACGTGCGCGTTGGTCGCAAGTACTGATTAGCGCCTCCTTCGACGGCCAAGCGTGATGATCGTGCGCGCCAGGGCATCCGGCATGCGAGCACGATGAACCCTCTTCAGTGGCGGCCTGTTCGTCTCCTCTTGATATCGGTCAAGACGTCGACCTGAAATCGTCGGAAGTGCGAGTAGACAGGCGTGGCCGCTGAGCGCCACCGTCCCATTGACCAGCCTGTAGTTTTCGTCCATCGACGCGGGCAACCAGACCGCAGGACTGAGCTGACGCGCGTAGGTCACGGTGATTGTCGCAGCTCACGTTCGGCGCGCTGATCGTCAGCTCGCTGCGGACGACAGCGCCTGACACCGGCTCAATCCAGAACCGGCCGCTCGCGGCCTCGTCGAACGGTGAGCTGATCAACCGTGGCATCGCCTGCTCCCGGAACTTCAGCATGCGACCACCTTGCCGACGTCCGGTGCGCTCCTCGCCCGCGACGTCGAACCGCGAGCGCGACTGATTCATCTTGCGCAGAATCGGAGGCTCGAGCGGAATGTTGAGTACGCTCGAAGGTAACGCCGGGGGATTCAAGTTGAACGCGCGCACTCTCCGCGACGATGCTTGCTCGCTTGCTCCGTGCGGTCGGGATCGATTTCAAGAAGAGCTGCGCGATGCGGTCGTCGTGATCGCGGACACTGCGGCCGTCCACCTCGAAGACATCGCGAAACTCCAGCCAGCCTCGATTTTCGTTCGCGATGATGACGAGATCAGAGCGCAGCTGCCGCGAGGGAAGCGTCGCGCTGGCGACCCGCTGGCGATGGATCCTCCTGCGCGACTACCGCCACGACCTCTCGCTCGTATCTGGCAATGTAGTCCGCAGTGGCCGCGAGGATGGCGTCCGGATCTGGCTTCTGCGCGTAGGAGGCAGATACCGCTAGCAGCGCGCCGCCAAGGCACAAGTGGCTTCTGACCCGAAGATGCGTAGGCAACGCGACAGTCTCCTGATCATCCGGCGTCGAAGGCGTTCCGTCGCGACGCCACCGGACTCGCACAGCATCGCGGGCGGGATGCGATCTCGAACGTCGCCGACTGTTCGGCTGGTGCGGTCAGGCGACTGTACGGCAGGCCCTGACGGGGCAGTCGGAGGTTCGCGGCTCAATTGGACGTTGGGGTGGTGCGATCGCAAGGTCTGCGGGACAAGAATCCGATCGGAGTTGCCGCGCGGGAGTTCTGAATCGCCGCTATAGAGGGCAGAGGCTCGGCTTCTTCCCGAGGAAAGGGGAGCGCGCGCAAGCGGAAACCCCGCAGTTCAGGTAGGCGACGGCGACTCCTCGTGGCTGCGGACTCGTGGCGTCAGTCGATCCTGACTACACAGCTTCATGAGCTCAAGCTTGGACTGAACGCATTTCGCCCCAGATGTCATAGCCTGGCCACGGGATGAAGGTTGTCCGCCTGAAGGTGTTCGCCAGAACACGCCCTTTCTCGTCGCGAACTTCTGCACCGACAACCATGTAGAACACCTCGCCGCAAATCGATGTTGTCGGCCTTGCTGTCTCGACGAATCCTTTCGCATCTGGGGCCCTACGCGCTGCACCGTCTGTGCGAAGGTCGCCGCCACGTTGAGTCGAGGAGCTTTTCGCAGTAACAGCGACTCGTACTTTCGGAATGATGTCGAGCCATGGCGGAAACCGCCGCCATCCCGGGCGTAGTCTGTCGCGGATGGACGGCCCGTGCAACCGTTTCGATCGTTCGCGTGTAAAGAGCGCCCGCACCGCCGATAGTACTCGTAGGCTCAGGCTGTCGTCCTTGCCCGATCCCGGAGCCTGCGCGCTTGAACCAGGCATTCTCTCCGGCCGCGCGACGCGAAACGGCCTTTTCAGCCAACCACGTGATTGCGGAATCAGTCGCGAAGACATACGGGAGCTTCTCTATGAAACGCCTCCTTGCTGGATTGTTGTTCGTCGTTGGCGGTGCGGCGCTTGTCGCCGCTCAGGCGCGGAGCCCGAAAGCACTCGACATCTGGCCGTCGACGTCGAAGGCGGCAAGGCCGCCCTACGTGACGCCAACGGGCCAGACGGCCTCATCGACACTGGCTTCCCTGGTGCGAGAGACCTGATCGAATCATGGCCGCGATAGCGGACGCGGGGTGAAACAGATCGACTATCTGATCTCCACGCACTATCACGTGGATCACATCGGCAACCTTGTCGAGCTGGCGAAGCGAATTCCGGTGGGAACCTCGTCGATCACGGTCCGACCGTCGAGGGACCGGACGTGAAACAGATCGAGCCGGGGCCTGACGGGACTCACGATCACGAAACCGCGAGAGCAGGTCGAAGGCTTCTAAGCCGCGTATGCCGAGCGTACATACAACAAAGCGAAGCACATCGTCGTGAAACCTGGCGACCGCCTGCCGATCACCGGTGTCGAGTGGCGCATCGCGACGTCAGCCGGCAACGTCCTGAAGACGCCGCCGCTGCCGGGAGGAGGCAAGCCCGAATCCGGCCTGCACCAACTTCACGCCGATGGCGGGCAACGACCGGGATGGTCGACCCTGACGACGCCCAGTCGGTCGGCAGCGTGATCATCCTGGGGCAATTCCGTGCGGCAGACTTCTGGCGACATGTGGCGCACCAAGGAGCTCGAGTTGATGTGCCCGAACAATCCGCTCGGCACCGTCGACCTGCTCGTTCGGCGAGCAGTCACGGCGCCATCGCGTCCGGTTCGCTTCCGTTCGTGCACGGGCTTCGGCCACGAGTAGTGCTCGTCCAGAACGGCACTGCGAAAAGGCGCCGCGCCCGATCCGGTCAAGACCATCCTGTCGTCCCCGGGCCTGGAGGGTCTCTGGCAGATGCACTGGTCGTACAACCTCGGTGTCGACGAAAATGCGCCCGGGCTCTTCATCGCGAACGTCGACGATGCGGCAACGATCGCGAACATACTCGACAGCTCCGCCGCGCGGCGGTGGACCCGGAACGGCACCTGCCGGCGCGGCTCCAGCCAGTGCGCACTGCCGCAGGCACCCGGCCGCAGCCCCGACTGCCGCAGCGCCCGTCGCCGGCGCCGCCCTGCGTCTCGCCGGCCCCACCGACTTCGACGACAGCCCCCGCGGCGCGCCCCGGCTGCGGGTGGGCAGGCTACCGCCGCCGCGCCCGCAGGTGACGGGGTCGAGGAAACGCTACGGGGCATACGCCTGCGTACTGGCTCAAGATCAGCGCGTCCGCCGACGGGAGGCTTTACGATTACGAACCCGCGGAATGGGTTCAGCAAGACCTACGCGAAGTAGCGCGACGAGGGAACGGGCTGCCTCCCTTGACAATCGAAAGGAACCACGGGCTATCCTTCCTTCGTCTATCGAAAGGATACCGTGGCCACCGACAAGAGGCGATGTCCTCCAGGGCACGCTCGACATGCTCGTGCTCAAGGCACTTCAGCTCGAGCCGATGCACGGATGGGGCATCACCGAGCGCATCCAGCAGTGGTCGGAGAGCGTGCTGCAGCTCGGCCAGGGCACGCTCTATCCCGCCCTCTACCGGCTCGAACGGCAGGGCGTGATTCGGTCGGAGTGGAAGATGACCGAGAACAACCGACGCGCGCGCTACTACTCGCTCACACGCGCCGGCCGGCGGCAGCTCAGCGATGAGCTCGCGCAGTGGCGCCGGATGGCTCGGGCGGTCAACCTGGTGCTCGAGGCGACCATCGACTAAGCAGCTAGTGGAGCGCACGGGCTGAATCGATAGCGAGTAATCGTGATCGTTCGGCCGGAATTCCGCGGCCGTGACAACGGAGCGGCTGCCACTGTTTCACGCGTTACATCCTTGTAGATGAAGTGGCATGGGACGAATAGCCGAAGCCTGGAGACGGATCCGTCTCGATCGAGGGCCGCGCGAGACGCTCGAGAGCGGCCTCGACGAGGAGATTCGCTTTCACATCGATCAACAGACCGAGAAGCATCGTCAGGCGGGTACTGAGCCCAGCCGAGGCCCGGAAGGCTGGCCCGGCCTGAGTTCTGGCGGGATGGAAGGCGTCAAGGAGACCGCGCGCGACGAGTTTCGCCCCGCGCTTCTCGAGGACTCGGTTCGTGACGTCCGTCACGGCCTTCGCGTATTGCGCCGGGCACCTGCCTTCACCGCAGCTGCGCTGCTCACGCTGGCTCTCGGCATCGGCGCGACGTCAGCGATCTTCAGCGTAGTGCGCACCGTGTCCTCCTGCGACCGCTGCCGCACCATGAGCCCCATCGATCGTGGCGGTCTGGGGAAACCAACCGCGGCGGCACCAGTCGAAACGTCATCGCACCGGCGAACTTCGTCGCCTGGCGTGAGCGCACGCAGACACTCGAGCATCCGGGCATGGTGGGCCCCGCGACCGTAGCCATGATCGTGGATGGCCAGCCTGCCAAGGTTGCGGGGCTCACGTCTCACACGACGCCTTTGCGGCGCTGGGGGTCCAGCCCGTGCTCGGCCGCGCCTACACGGCCGCGGAAGATCTCGGCAGCAACGACGCCGTCATCGTGTTGAGCCACGAGTTCTGGCAGCGACGCCTCGGCGGCCGCGCCGACGTGCTCCGGATGACGCTCACGACGGGCGGCCGGCCCCGGACGGTCATCGGTGTGATGCCGGCGGGCTTCACTGTCGCCGGTCAGAAGGCCGACTTTCTGATTCCCCTACGGTCGGACACTGGAACAACTTCGCGCGGTGAGCGGCCGCGACAGCTCGTATGGCGTCGCGCGCCTGCGTGACGGTGTGTCTCTCGAGCAGGCGCACAGCGAGATGCGCAGCCTCTTTGCCGACCTGGAGAAAGAGAACCTGCCGCTGAACGCACGCCGAACCGTGATGCTCATTCCGCTGCAGGAGCAGATGGTGGGCGAGATCCGGCCTGGCGCTGTTCGCGCTCGTCGCCGCCGTCGTGCTGGTGCTGCTCGTGGCCTGCGTGAACGTCGCAAACCTGCTGCTCGCGCGGAGCGCCTCCCGCGCGCGGGAGGTCGGCATGCGAACGGCCCTGGGCGCCAGACGCGGGCGGCTCGTCAAGCGACAGATGCTCACGGAAAGTCTCGTGCTCTCGGCCGCCGGCGGCATCGCGGGGCTGGCGGTCGCCGCGCTGTGCCATCGCGGGCTGCTCGCGCTGGTGGGCGACCGGATTCCGATTCCCGGTTGATCAGATAACGCTCGATCCTCCGGTCGTGCGCCTTCACCCTGATCACCGCGCTGGCGACAGGGATCGTGTTCGGGCTGGTTCCGGCCTTCGTCACCACGAGCCACGCTGAATGATGCGCTTCGCGAAGGAGGTCGACATGGCGGCGGCCGCCGGCTGCGTGCCGTGCTCAACACGCTCGTGGTCGCCGAGGTAGCGCTATCGCTCGTGCTGCTCGCCGGCGCCGGTCTGTTGATGCGGAGCTTCGTGAAGCTGCAGAGCGTCGACCCCGGCTTCCGCGCCGACGGCGTGCTCACGGCGAGCGTGCAGCTTCCACCGGCGCGATACGATCTCACCCAGGCGGGCAGCTTCTTCCGCGAGTCACTGGCCGGCATCGCCGGTCTGCCCGGAGTCCAGCACGCTGCCGGCGCCTCGTGCCTGCCGGTTCCGTTCGCCGTGCATCGGCACCAGCTTCTGGCGCGTCGATCGTCCGAAGCCGGCGTCCGGCCAGCTGTCCTCCAGCCAGGTGCGACCCGTTACCCCGGAATTCTTCAAGACGATGGGCATTCCGCAGGTGGCCGGACGTGACTTCGCCGATTCGACACAGCGGACTCGGTGCCCGTCGCCATCGTCAGCGAAGAGCTCGTGAGGGCAGCAGTTTGCCGATGGGAGCCTGCTCGGCAGGGCGGCTTCGCATCAACGTCGATCACGCCAACGGCAGGGACGACGTCGAGTGGACGATCGTCGGCGTCGTCGGCAACATCAGGTCGACGCTGACGGACCCGTGCGTCAGACCATCTTCATCCCGACGACCCAGCGTCCCGGCTACGCCTTTGACCTTCTTCGTGCGCAGTCAGCAGGGATTCGACATCGCCCGGGACCGAGCGTCACGGGCCTCGTGCGATCGAGAGAGGCGGAGTCTCCGGTGGAAGTCCGCGCGCTCGGGGATGTCGTCGGCAGCACCATCGCGCAGCCGCGCGCGGTCTCGGTCCTCGTCGGCGTGTTCGCACTCTGTCGCGCTCGCACTCGCGGGCGGTCGGCGTCTACGGCGTGATGGCGTACTCGGTCGCGCGAGCGGACCCAGGAAATCGGCGTTCGCATGGCGCTTGGCGCGACGGCCGCCTCGGTGTTTCGTCTCGTGCTCGGCCATGCGCTCCGTCCTCGGTCCTCTGCGTCGGCGTCGCAGCAGGGCTGATGGCCGCGGGGATGCTTACCCGGCTGATGGAGCGGTTGCGCGTACGGCGTCGAACCGCTCGACCGGCATGGACGTTCGCGGCCACGGCACTGATCCTCCTCTCCGTCGCCGCCGTCGCGTCCTATCTGGCCTGCACGCCGCTGGGATGAACATGGCGCCGGTCGATGCTGCTCCGAACGAATTGAGGAAGCGCGCGGTTGGTTGCCGGGCACGCCCGGTCTCGCGCGCCGGTCCCTCGCTGGAGAAGCCTGAACGCTCCACCTGACATATTGTATTCCACATATGACTCGTGACAGGATGCTGTTGGAGGCCCACAGGAGTCACTTTCATGAGATCCCGTCCTACCGATCCTCGCAAGGCGCGCGATCGGCTTCGGATGGCTGGTCCTGCGACCGTCGCACTGATCGTCCCGGGTGCCTGGCGCGCGTCAGGCCACGCACTACGCGCTGGAGTCCGTTGAAGCGCTCTCGCCTGCACAACGCGACGGCCCAGCCAGCGACGCTGCAAGGCAAGAAAGGGCCTGCGAGTCACGATCTCCGACGAAGCCGTCCGGCGACTGCAGGGGATGACGCCCGCGGAGCAAGCGCAGGTTCAGCAGCTCGCTCTGATCGAAGGAGTCGATTTCACCAACGGCGTCATCCGTAGGCAGAGATCGCGGGCGTCCCGGCACCAGGCGCCTTGAAGGGGCGCGCGGCTTCGTCGGTATCGCTTTTCGTCTGTGCAGAGCGACATGAAGACCTACGACGCCCTTCTACCTTCGGCCCACGAACGGGCGGGCCGACGATCAGGAACGGCGGAATCATGCCGCCCAGCATATCTCGCACCCGGACTGGCCGTGGTCTCGGCTCGCGGCAGGAGACCCCGTCCAGCATGACGAGGCGCACGTCGACCTCATGCCGGACGTGTGGACGAAGATCAAGATCGACGTCCGTGGCGACCATGCCCGCCTCTACGTTCACGATCAGGAACAGCCGACGCTCGTCGTCAATGACGTCAAGACTGGTGCGCAGGGAAGGGGCGCGGTCGCGCTCTGGCTCGATGGCGGAACCGTGGCGCATTTCCGCAACCTGACAGTGGAGCCGTCGACGGCGAAGTAGTGACGACTCACGCCGACGAATTCCGCGTGCGAACCGCCGCGACCGGGCGTCGAGTCCAGGCGACGCGATCCGCCCGGTCCGCGGCAGATCGATATCGATCTCACATGAACGGGTTCTCGTCGGCACTGGGCCCGTAGATCGACGGGACCGGAACACCCAGCTCGCGAAGGCACACGCTCAACTGCCCGCGATGGTGATACCAGTGATTGAGCATGATCGCCCGCAGGAATCCGGCTCCGCGGAACCGCGAGCAGCCTCGCGGTCACCATTCATCAACCTCCAGGTTTCCATCAACCTGCCGTCGTCCATCCCACCGAGCAGCTTCTTGGCCTTCGCGATGCTCTCGTCGAGCGCGGGAAGAAGGTCGGCGGCCTTGGCCGGGCTGGGATCCTCTCCGAACTGCGGCGCCTGAGCGGGCGACGGCGACGTCCCGAGCTGGCGACCGCGCCGGGCACCATGGCGATGTGAAGCGCCAGCTGGCCCAGCGTCCGTGACTTTTCGTGGGGCTTCCACGTAAGCCGATTGTCCGCATCGCTCGAGCACCCGTCGTGTCGTCTGTGCTTCCTGCTCGAGCTCCTGCAACATGCCGTCAATGAATGCCATGGGTCAGTTCTCCGTTTTTCCCGTATTCATCTGTCAACTCACTCCGACGCGTCGCCTGATGCGGTCGAAGATGGTCTTGAATCCCTGCGAGAGGGCCTCGCGATAGCCATCGGGAAACAACCCCAGGGCGGTGTGACGAAACACGATCATGGTCCCGCCGTCGACCTCCTTGAGCCGGCATTGGACGTTCGAGGCGACGCCGAAGGACATCATCAGGGGACCGGTGATTTCCAGCAGTGTGGGGCGCTTGATGGCCTGCACGTGCCCCCACAGGTGCCCGTTGTTGTCGCCCAGATCGCGGAACCAGCGCCCGCCGGGCCAGGCTTCGAGCGTCAGTGGGCATGGGCACGTCGTTCTGCCCGACGTTCGATGGGCCCAACTCTTCGAGGAGCGCGGCGAATGTTGCCGTAACAGAGGAGCGCACGAGTGTTTCGTGCGAGATGTCGAGCGACAAGTTTTCGATGGCTGGTGCGGTTGCGGGCATGATTCCTCCTGCGTGTGTTGTCTTTCAGTAACGCGCTTAGCCTCGTGTCCTTTCCGACTATCAGTTGCGCTCGGCGCGTTCTTTGATGCGGGCCAGCTGGTTTCGCCAGTAACGCTCGAACCGGCCGGGTCCATTCATGGAGCGGCCTGATCCCATCAGCGTTCGTTCGATAGAAAATCTGTCGGCCGTCGCGCCGCGTCTCGACCAGGCCGACGTCTCGAAGCACCCTGAGATGTTTGGACACGGATGGCTGGGCCGGGCCAAGCGCCGCCTGACAATGTCCCCGACGGCACGCTCTCGCGGCGCGAGATAATCCAGGATGTCCCTGCGCCGAGGCTCGGCGACTGCGTTGAAGGCGTCGGACGTCGTCGCCGCACGGGCATATCGACATCATATTCCCATCACGGAATGTGTCAAGCAGATCCAGACGCGAGGGCAGATGTGAGTAGCCGGACAAAGTCACGTTGCAGTTGGGCTGGAGAGGACCCGCTCATGCAGGCGTATCACGATGAGGGAGTGGGGCGTTCCTCAGCGCGACCGCGCGCGCTGTGGGAAATGCTCATGCTCGAAGGCTTTCAGGCCGGGCTGTCGTGGGCCATCGTCCGCTCGCAAGCGTGCGGCATTTCGACAGGCGTTCAAAGGCTTCGATCCCGATGCTGTCGCCCGGTTCACCAGCCGGGACATCGAACGACTCCTCGGGAACTCCGAGCCATCATCCAGGCACGCGCCAAGATCGAGGCGACCATAGCCGGCGCCCGAGTGTTCCGCGAGATGCGCGACCGCGGAGAACACTTTGGGGATATCGCTGGTCGTTCACCGAAGGGAAAGTAGCTGAGGGGCGACGGACGGTCGGGTTCCGGCCCAAACCGCGCTGTCCGGAAAGATTTCCAAGGACATGAAACGACGGGGTTTCAAGTTCGTGGGCGCCACGATCGTATGCGCATGGATGCAGGCCGTTGGCATCGTCAACGAACCATTCGCTCCAGTGCTTTCGTAGAGATCAGGTGGGGCTTGAGGTCAGACCTGGGTCTGACCCCAAGCGAACTTAAGCGGCCCAGGCGGTCCTGGATGAGGCCTCAGGGGTCAGACCTGGAGTCTGACACGCCGATCGCTCGCAGCATCCGACCTCGCACATTCACTGGCTGAGTATGAGCACGTGCCGAGGCTCGGAGCGGGGATGGTGCTGGAAAATGCGCTCAATCTAGGCGCTCTGGGGCTTCTGCCGTCCGCTCTATCAGTCGAGGCGCCTACGCCCGATCGTGCGCTGAGCTGGAGGAGTCTTCCGCCTCCTCGTTGACATCATTCTGACAAAGGCATCACGAACGATCCGACATCCATTCCGCACACGCTGAGCGAGTTGATCGAGCGAGCGCCGGCCGACAAGATCGCCATCATCCTTCCCGAACAAGACATCCGCGTGACCTACGCTGCATTGCGCGCGCAAGTGCAGGCCGTTGCCGAGCAACTCGCCGCCGCCGGCGTGCGGCCGCGGCGATAGAGTTGCGTCAGCGCTCGCCGAACGGCCTGCCGGCGATCGTGTCGTTTCTGGCCGCGTCGGTCGCCGGAACGGCCGCTCCCTGAACCCGGCGTACAAGGAAGACGAGTTCCGTTTCTATCTGGAAGACACGGCCGCGAAGGTCCTGATTCTCCCGCCGGAAGGCGCAGACGACGCGCGTCGAGCCGCAGGCGACGGCGTTCCAGTTCTCGGATCGACGTCGATGCATCCGGCACCGCCAGCCTGAGCGGTGTGGCTGGCCGCACACCGGCAACGCCGCCGGCGGTAGACGACATCGCCCTGGTGCTGCACACGAGCGGCAGCACGGGGCGTCCGAAGCGCGTTCCGCTGAAGCACGCGAACCTTTCCATCTCGGCGCAGAACGTCGCTCGCAGCTATTCGCTCACGCAACGACGATGTGTCGCATGTGCGTGATGCCGCTGTTCCACGTCCACGGCCTCGTGGCCTCGACGCTGGCCACGCTCTCGAGCGGCGGGACCGTGGTCGTGCCGGCGAAATTCAGCCCGCTCGCGCATTCTGGCGCGTGGCCCGCGACTACGGCGTCACCTGCGTACTCGGCGGTGCCCACACTGCACCAGCTGCTGCTCGCGCGCGCGCGCGAGCCGGCGCGACGGGTCGAGGAAGCCCGGCCGGGCACCGAGCGCCTGCGCTTCATCCGCTCGTGCAGCGCGCGCGCTGCCGCCCCCGGTGATGCACGCGCTCGAAGCGGCGTTCGGTGCGCCGGTGCTCGAGGCCTACGGCATGACGGAGGCGGCCCATCAGATGGCCTCCAACCCGCTGCCGCCGGCCGAGCACAAGCCGGGATCTGTCGGACGCAGGCACCGACGTGCGCATCAGCATCATGGACAAGGACGGCAGTCACCTGCCGTCAAGGCGACGGAGGGCGAGGTCGTCATCCAGGGACCGAACGTCGATCTCGCGGGCTACGAAAACAACCCGGAGGCGAACGCGACGTCCTTCGTCGACGGTTGGTTCAGGACCGGCGATCAGGGCTTCCTGGACGCCGACGGCTACCTGCACCTCGGTCGCGCGCATCAAGGAATTGATCAATCGCGGAGGCGAAAAGATCTCACCCCGCGAGATCGATGAGGTGCTGCTGGCGCATCCGGCAGTCGCCGAGGCGGTCTGCTTCCGGCGTGCCGCACGCGACCTGGGGTGAGGAGGTCGCGGCGGCGCGTGGTCATTGCGCGAGCCGACGAGCGAGGCGGACCTGCTGGCATACTGTCGCGATCGCCTGGCCGACTACAAACGACCGAAGCAGATCCACATCACCGACGCCATCCCGCGGACCGCGACGGGCAAGATCCAGCGCGGCGCCGTTGCGAAGGCGTACATGCCGACGGCGTCGTGAGAATCGCGATCGCCGGGGCCGGGGCGATCGGCGGGTAAATCGGCGCGCGCCTTGCGAAAGCCGGCGCCGACGTCGTCCTGTTCGCGCGGGGACCACATCTGCGCGCGATGCAGGAGACGGGGCTTCGCGTCGTCAGCCCGGACGGGGACTTCGATGTCAAGCCTGAGGCGGTCGGAGAGCTGAGCGCGATCGGGCACGCCGGACGTGGTGATTCTCGGCGTGAAGGCGCACGGTCATCGCGTCGCTTGCGCCCCAGCTCCGGCCGCTGTTCGGGCCGGACACGATGGTCGTCAGCACGCAGAACGGCATCCCGTGGTGGTATTTCCAGAACCATCCAGGCGATCTGGACGGTCTGCACCTCGAGAGCGTCGATCCGGGCGGCGCGATCGCGAAGTCGATCGAACCGGAGCGCGTCGTCGGCTCGCTGGCCTACTTCGCGACGGACATCGCCGAGCCGGGCGTGATTCATCACACCGAGGGGAATCGACTGAGCCTGGGCGAGCCGAGCGGAGCACGGACGGAGCGGCGTCAAGGCGCTCGCCGAGCGCGTTGATCGCAGCGGGCTTCCGCGCGCCCGGTGACGACCAGGCTCCGTCACGAAGATCTGGGTGAAGCTCCTCGGCAACGTCGCCTTCAATCCGATCAGCGCGCTGACCGGCGGCACGCTCGAAGAACTGGCGCGCCATCCGGAAGTGTCGACGAGCCGTGCGTGAAATCATGACCGAGACCGACCGCGGTCGCCGCGAAGCTGAACATCGAGCTCCCGATCTCGATCGAGCAGCGCATGGCGGGCGCGGAAAAGTCGGCGCGCACAAGACGTCGATGCTGCAGGACTACGAGGCAGGGCGTCCGATGGAGCTCGACGCGATCGTCGGCGCGGTTGTCGAGCTCGGCGATCGGCTCGGCGTCCAGATGCCGGCGACGCGCGACCGTGCATGGCTGCGCGAAGATGCTGGACGAAAGCGACGGAGGAGCGCAGTGAACATCCACAACCGGTGGTTTCAGCTGGTGGCGTCGGTGATCGCGATGATCATGATCGCCAACCTGCAGTACGCGTGGACGCTGTTCGTCAAGCCGATGCAGCAGGCGACCGGCTGGAAGCTGTCGGACATCCAGTGGGCGTTCACGCTGTTCATCCTGTTTCAGACATGGGTGCAGCCGGCGCAGGGATTCCTGATCGACCGCCTGGGTCCGCGCGTCTTCATCACGGCCGCCGGCGTGATGTGCGGCGTCGGGTGGGCGGGCCTCGGGCTCGTCACGACGCTGCCGATGCTGTATCACGCTCGTACGTCGTCGCCGGGATCGGCGCGGCGCTGGTCTACGGCGGCTGCATGGGTTCGGCCCTGAAGTGGTTCACGAAGGACCGGGGGCTCGCGGCAGGCGTCATCGCGGCGGGCTTCGGCGGCGGGACGGCGCTCTTCATTCCGCTTCATCGCCTCGATGATTCGAGCATCAGGGCTACAGGACGGCCTTCCTGACCACGGGCATCTTTCAGGGCGCCGTGATCCTCGGTCGTCGCGCAGTTCCTGCGTCATCCGCCGCGCGCGGCGCGCCGCTGACGGCCGCGGCCTCGGCGAGCGGGTCCGCAGCTGGGCCAGCATGAGCTACACCACCGGCGAGATGCTGCGCACGCCGCAGTTCTACGTCCTCTACGCGATGTTCGTGATGATGGCGACCGGCGGCCTGCTCGTGACCGCCAACGCCGGGCCGATGGCAGCGTCGTGGGGCATTCCCGCCGCGCGCGCTGGCCGCCGCCGACGTCGTTCAACGCGCTCGCCAACGGCGGCAGCCGGATCTTCTGGGGCTGGGCGTCGGACCGCATCGGACGCGAGCTGGCGATGGGGATCGCGTTCACGCTGCAGGCGGTCTGCCTCGTGCTCGTGCTGACGGCCGGGCGGCTGTCCGGGCACGCTCTTCACCATCACGCTTGATCCTCACGTTCTTCACGTGGGGCGAGATCTTCTCGCTGTTCCCGTCGCTCGTTGCTGACTACTTCGGCACCACGGTGCGCCACCGAGAACTACGGCGTGCTGTATTCGGCGAAGGGGGTCGCGTCCATCATCGGCGGCGGCGTGGCGGCGTTGCTGTACGAGCGCTTCGGCACCTGGTCCGCCTGCTTCTACGGCAGCGCGGTGCTGGCGCTGATCGGTGCCGTCATCGGCATTCGGCCTTCGCGCTCGCTTGCGCACGCCGCGCGGCTTCCGCTCGGCGCGGCAGCGACCGTCGAAGTAATCCAAGCGTATGTCTTCAGTCGCTCGATCGCAAGCGCTCGTGGCGCAGGAGCTGGCGGCGCGTGTACGCGAGCCGTTCGGCGACGAGTGCGCCCTTCCGAACGCGATCCGGCGTTCGATCTTGCCCGGCGCCTATGCCGTCGAGTCAGAGCTCGTGCGAATGCGGCGAGCCAGCGGCACGCGCAACCGTCGGGCGCAAAGTCGGCTTCGCCAACAAGGCGATGTGGCGAGTGCTCAAGCTCGACACGCTCGTCTGGGCGCACATGTATGACGACACCGCAGCTATGCGAACAGCGGCCACGCGTCGCTGGCGATCGGCCGGATGTTCTCGCCGAAGATCGAGCCCGAGATCGTCTTCAAGCTGAAACAGCCGCTTGCCGCCGGCAGGTTGGATGCGGCGGCTGCCCTCGATGCGGTCGAATGGCTCGCGCTCGGCTTCGAGATCATCGACTGTGTGTTTCCGGACTGGAAATTTACGCCGGCCGACTTTGTCGCCGCGTACCGGACTCCACGCCGCCCTCGTCGTCGGCGAGCCGATGCCGATCGGCGCTTCGAGCATTTCGGTCGCTGTGTCGATCAGCTGGCGCGGTTCACGGCCCGCGTTTGCTGAAAACGGGAGCTCGGCAGAGGAAGGTTCGGGTCGGAACTCGCTTCGCAGCCCGGCGCTTTGTCTCGCCGAGCTCGCCGCGGCTATATCCCGGCAGGCCGGCGCGGAACCGCTCGACGCGGGAGAGCTGATCAGCTCCGGACCCTGACGACGTCGCTGCCGATCTCGCCCGGAGAGACGTGGAGGGGCAGAGGTCGAGGGACTCGATCTTTCGCGCCCTGACACTGCAGGTGCTCGGCTAGTGTCAGCTGTCCACGTCGCGTCCTGCGAATCGCCGAGGGCGGCGATGCGTGCGGACGGCCAGGCGGCCATGGCTCATGACAACCGACGCGCGGCGGCGTCATCACCCGACCGATCATCACCTCACGAGATCGCGGCCTCGGTCTCGGCAGACGGCTTGAAGTTCCCGAATCGGTAAAGCCGACCGCGATACGCGAGTGGCGTCCAACCGAACTTGTCGTTCGATTCCAGACGTCGATCCTGGCGCCTCTTGTGGCGAGGCAACTTCACGACCTTCGGCAGATTCTTGACGCGCGCGGCTGTGCATCGCGGTCTCGCCGTTGTTGTCGACCGCATTGATGTCGGCGCCGAGATCGAGCAGCAGCCTGCACGGCTTCCAGCACTTCGCTCTCGTGTCCCGGCGTCCTCGCCCGGTGACCGCGTGGCCAGCCCGGCCGCGACCATCAGCGGCGTGCTGTTGTCCGCGTTCGTGAGCGCTGGATCGGCGCCCAGCTGTCGCCAGCAGTCCTCATCAGCTCGAGCGTCAGCGGTCAGGGCGCAGCCAGCAGGAACGGCGTCGCGCCGATCTCGTTCAGCCGCGTGTTGTTCAGGTTCGCCTTCTTCGTCATCCGCGCGTTGACGTTGGCGCCGCGCGCGACGAGCTTCTTCAACAGCTCGAGACTGGTCATGTTGCCCGAGCCTCCGGGAGCGGATCGTTGTCGCCGACACCCGGGTTGCGGACCGCCGCAATGAGTATGGAGGCACTGTGTAGCCGGTCGCGATCGGCGTTCGGATCGGCGCCGGCGTCCAGCAGCTGCGACGCCAGCTCGAAGTGGCGCGTTCGTGACCGCCAGCAGCAGCGGCGTCGGACCCGACGGGCGGCATCCTGCCGCCGTAGCGCGATCCGCTGTCCGTCGCCGGGATCGTCTCGTTGACGTCCGCGCCGGCTTTCAGCAGCGCACGCACGACCTCGGTGCGACCGTCTCTCGCGGCGAACAGCAGCGGCGTGAAGCCGGACGGCAGGCGTGTTCGAACATCGGCGCCCGCCTCGATGAGCGACTGCACGACCGCGGCGTGACCTTCCGCCGCCGCCCACATCAAGCGCCGTCTGGCCGCGGCGGTCGTCCTTGGCATCGACACGTCGCACCGTGCGACAGGAGTGCCTTCACGGCCGCGAAGCGCGCCGGTTCGCGCGGCCGTCATCAAGCGGAGTTTCTCCGCCCGGCAGGGAGCTCGGTTCGATCGGCGCCACCTTGCAGGAGCAGCTCGACGATCGCGCCGTTGCCGTTCGTGCAGGCCAGCGTGCAGCGGCGTCACGCCGTACCGGTTCGCGGCCTTCTGACGTTCGCGCCAGCGCTGCGAGCAGCAGTTCCGCTGATCTGCAGGTCGTCGTTGGTAGGCCGCCCAGTGGCAGGGCAGTCATCCCGTCGACCTGTGGCGCGTTCACGTCGACGCCTTGCTTCAGCAAGCTCGCCAATCCTCGCGCGATCGCTCTTTCGGCAGCGTCCGCCAGCGGCGCGCGCGCGCCGGCACCAGGCCCCGAGGTGTCCCGAGCGCCGTGGACGCTCACGGTCGAGCAGCAGCAGCCCCAGGCCGAGGCGCGCGCGGACCCATCTGAGCTCACAGCGTGAGCAGCTCATCGACTTTGCCCTTGCTGTCCGCGAAGGCGTCCATCCGGACACCGGCTCGCTCGAGCAGCGTCAGGTGGAGATTCGCGAGCGGCGTCGGTTCCGCGTATTTGAGATGACGCGCCACCCTTGACCGTCCGGCGCCGCCGCCGGCCACGAGGATGGGGAGGTTCACGTGATCGTGGACGTTCGGGATTGCCCATGCCGCTGCCGTACAGATAGAGCGAATGGTCGAGCAGCAGACCCGTCGCCCTCCGGCGTCGACTTCAGCTTCTCGAGGAAGTAGGCGAAGAGCGACACGTGGAAGGCGTTGATCTTCGCCATCCTGGCGATCTTCTCGGGATCGTTCCCGTGATGCGTGAGCGGGTGGTGCGGATCGGGCACGCCGATCTCGCGTACGTGCGCGTTGCTCGTCTCGCGCGCCAGCTGGAAGGTGATGACGCGCGTGACGTCGCCCTGCATCGCCAGCACCTGCAGGTCGAACATCAACTTCGCGTGATCGGCGTACGCCGCCGGCACGCCCGACGGGCCGATCGAGATCCGGCAGCGTGGTCGTCGCTCGCCTCGGCTTCGGCCTTCTGAATGCGGCGCTCGACCTCGCGAACGGTCTCGAGATACTGCCCGACCCTCGTGCGATCCTCCGGCCCCAGCTTCGTTCTGAAGGCGCGCTGATGTCGTCGCTGCACCGAATCGAGCAGGCTGGCTCGCTTCCGCAGCGCCGCGCTGACGGTCGGCGGCGCTTCCGCCCTCGCCGAACAGCCGCTCGAAGACGATGCGCGGATGAGCCTCCGACGGGCAGCGGCGTCGTCGGGGACGACCACGAGAGGTTGTTCTGATAGACGCACGCGTAGCCGTTGTCGCACTGCCCGACGGTCTGGAGCAGGTCCATCGACAGCTCGAGCGACGGCAGCAGCGTCTGGCGTCCGATCTGCTTGCGCGGCAATCTGATCGACCGTCGTGCCGAGGAAATAGTCCGTGCTCTCGGTCCACTTCGCCTTTGCGGCGCTGAGGAACGCCGCGTTCGAGGTCGCATGCGTGCCTGGATACGCGTTCTTCAGCTCCAGATTCGTGATGACCGTCAGCTGATCGGCAACACGGAGCGAGCGACTGGAGCGTCGGCGAGAGATCCGTCAGCTTGCCATCGCCTGGCGGGGTCCAGCGCGCGATGTCGCAGCCCATCGGCATGTAGACGAATCCCAGACGGCGCACCGGCGCAGCCGGCGTCTTCGCGAAGGCCGTCATCGACGGGACCATCGCGTCGAGCAGCGGCAGCGCCACGCTCGCGCCCATGCCTCGCAGGAACGTCCGGCGCGGAAGTGCCTTCTTGGTGATAATCATCGCGACTTCCTCATCTGGAAGCGGCTGGCTGTTCACGACGCCGAGGATGATCGACGACATGCGGTAATCCTGCGCAGCGCGCCTCGCGGCACGATCGCTCGAACAGCGGGCGCATCGTAGTACTCGACTCCCCGCCCCAACGCATAGGTGAGAAGCTTCTCGGTGAACGCGCCGACGAACAGCTCCGGCCGGCGCAGAAGCGCCGTTTCCAGTCCGTCGACGTCGGCGAACTTGTGCTGCCGTCGGGAAGGCTGCCGGAGGCATCGATCGACGTCGCCGTCCTCGGCCGTCCGCCGCCGACCGACGGCATCGAACTTCTCGAGCGAGAGCCCGACCGGGATCCATCAGGTTGTGGCACGACGGCGCAGACCTGCGTTGCTCCGGTGCTCGGCCAGCCGGCTGCGCACCGACAGGCTGCCGTCCACCGTGTTGTCCTTCAGCGCCGGGACGTCCGGCAGCGGTGGCGGTGGAGGAAGGCGCCAAGCAGATTGTCGAGCACCCATTTGCCCCGCAGAACCGGCGACGTCCGCGTCGCATACGACGTGACCGTCAGGACGCTTCCCTGACGAAGGAGGCCGCCTCGCCAGGTGTCAGGTTCGAGCGCAATCCGCCGGAAGCGGCTCGCCATACACGTGAGGAATGCCGTAGTGCTTCGCCAGCCGCTCGTTCACGAACGTGTAGTCGCGCGTCAGCAGATCGAGCACGCTCCGATCCTCGCGCAGGACGCTCTCGACGAAGAGCTCGGTCTCCTGCACGGAACGCCTGCCGGAGGTTGTCGTCGAAGTCCGGAAAGAGGCGCATGTCCGGCGTGATGGCGTCGAGGTTTCGCAGGTGCAGCCACTGCGAGGCGAAGTTGGTGACGAGCGCCTTCGACCGCGAGTCGGCCAGCATCCGCCGCACCTGCCGCTCGAGCTCCGGCGGTTCGTGGAGCGTTCCAGCAACCGCCGTACGTCGAGCAGCTGGTCGTCCGGAATGCTGCTCCAGAGAAAGAACGAGAGCCGGGACGCGAGCTCCAGGTCGCTGATGCGATACGGCGTGCCCGGCGGGACGCCGGCCGGATCCTGCTCGACGCGGAACAGGAATTGGGGGCTCACCAGCACCGCGGACAGCGCCATCTCGATCCCGGCGTCGAAGCCTCCGTCAGCGCGTGCCTTCTGGTACATCTCGAGCGGCCCTTGAAGGTCCGGGATCTCTGACCGGACGCCGATAGGCCCTCCGCATGAGCGTCGGTCAGGATCTGCCTGCGCGGCGCGCGTCTTCATCTCCTTCACTCGCGGGACCCGATCACGAAAATGCGGCGACGGCTGGGCGTATCACCCGGACCGCTGGACGCCATACGGACCAATGATCGAGATCGGAGTAGACCGCCGGCTGAATGCGGGGGTGGCGGTAGTGAATTGAAGTGCGACTGGTACGGCTGGCGCGCCGTCTCGAGCAGGACCGACGGCTTCTTCAGAAACGCCGACGCCGAGCGCGTGCGGACCGGCGCTCACCGGCACGCGGATCTTGAGGTGCTGATCGATGCGGTCGTGGTTCGGCTGATAGTCCTCCGAGAACCCGGCCTCGCGCTGGAGGCGGCTTCACGGTGAAGAGCTGCAGCCGCTCCTTGTCCATCAGCAGCTCCAGCTCGTGGGCCTCGTTCAGCCCCTCGACATGCTCGTTGCGATCCCGCGCCAGACGAACCTGTATGTCGTACTCGCCGTCCTGCGGGAACGTGTAGTGAATCAGCGCGCCGCCGCGAGTGCCGACGGGCAGGCCCTCGAGGTGTTCCTCCTGCGTGAGGTCGGTCGGGAGCTCTGATGGTGTCGCCGCCGGGCGAGCGGCTGGGCCGGCCGACCGCCACGCGGCTGATTTTCTCCGCGGCCGAGATGTAGCGGTCCAGCAACGTCGGGGAGAGATCGCCGACCGTCACGTTGTCGAAGCCGTAGCTCGACTCGTCTCCCGGCAGGAGCGCGGCAACGTCGACGTCGAGCGCGAGGAGATCGCGAACCGCGTTCTGGTATTCGGTTCGAGTCAGCCGGCGGATCGTCGCCGTGCGGCCCGGATTCGGATTCGCTTCAGCAGCACGGTCGAGCGCTTTCACGAGATACGCGATCACGCTGCATCGTACGTCGCGTCGTTCGGCCGCGATTTTCCAACCGGCGGCATCTGGCGCGCCCGGAGCTTCCGGACGACTTTTTCCCGAGACCTCCGGATGCTGGGCTACGTCGTGAGCCGCGATCGCTTCGAGTGAGAGATCGCCCTTCTTGTGGTCCTCGTCATGGCACGACAGGCAATAGTCGTCGATGAGAGCGAGGTGAGGTGCGGGGGTGGAAGATCGGCGTGCGCGTTGTTGCTGCGCGTTCAGCGTAAAGCAGCCCGCTGCTGGCCGCGAGCAGAGCCAGCAGGCCGATGGCAATTGAGGCCCTGCTGGGGTTGGGCACACCCATACGGCGCGCAATCATACGCGCCCGATCTTCGGGAGTCGAGCCCTCAAAGATCCGCGGTGGCAAACGGCGCCACGCTCTCAGTGACGCAGTCAGGCGCCGCCCAGCTTCGCGCGACGCTTAGCAGCGGGGTCTTCCGCCGGCGCGCGGCTCCGGCCTACGCGCCTGGCGGAGGCGGTCGAACCCGCGGTCAGCTCAGCTGCAAAATTCTGCCCACTCGATACCGTTCATCGATCGCAGATCCTGCCTCTTGCCTGGCTTCGCTCCGGCTGTCATCGTCGTCTCAGTCTGGAGGTGCGGTCGCATGATTGACGGATTGAAGCTGATGGTCACCGGCGAAGAGCTGCAGACGCTGCTGGCGCAACGAATGGAACAGCACGAGCGATGCGCGGAAAGATGGAAACGCGAGCGGGAGCGAAAGCCGGAAGAACAGACTGACGAGCAGCCCGTGCTTCCGGAACACATGTGCGCCAGCGAAGCCGAGCGGCACGAGTGGCGCGCGGACGTCCTCGGATTCATTCGGGATCCACATCGATGCTTCCGAGAGTGTACCCGATTGAGCGTGAGCGGATCTCGCCTTCGGCGAACTACTCCCGGAAGAACCCGCAGCGGATGCGGGCTTTTCCTTGACACATTCGACACGAGAGTCGTAGCCGGCTATCGCCTTTCGAAGAGCTGTGTGGGTTCGCGGCATCGCGGTCGACCCGGTTCAGGAACCTCAGGACGGCTGAGGCTTTCGACGGCGCCTCGCAGGAAGCCGGGCATCACCGCGACCCAGGCACAGTGCGGACGCCGATCCAACAGGATCGCGCGCCACGCTGCGCCGTCTCGCGGCAATGCCACATCGCAAACGATCAATTCTCCGGCGTGCTCGGGTTGAACGCGTCGCACGACACGTCAGGGTTCCAGTTCCCGAACATGCCGTTGGGATTGTCGCTTCCACGCCCAGACGTGCAGCGTGTAGAACGGGTCGAGCCCGAACCGATTCGGACTGTCGAACAGATGGAACAGCTGACCCATCAGCTCCGGCGGGCCATGCTCCGCCGGCGGAACTGCGTGTGCGGCATCCCACGCGGCGACGGGTACCACAAAGTCTGCGCCGGTGATCCGAATCCCGCCATTCGGCGTCGGCTCGAACTGGGATGATCTCGGGCTGTGTGACGTCCACCTCGCCGTCCACGAGCTTAAAGTTCACGTAAGTGCATACCCATCGCGCCGAAATCGCCGCCGCTGACGCATCCAGCGCGAGCTCGTAGCCGTCGCCCGAGGCCCTCGACCGACCTGACGTTCTTGTATTTCTCGGTCGCCGACCGGACGAGCCTACACCAGCGCGTTCTCCTGGGGAGTCGGCTTGTGCTTCTGCGACGCCGCGTGCCCGCCGTGATCGTCGTGCGACTGCGCGACGCCCGGCATCAGCGCGAAATCGAAACCATGAGCTGCCGCGAGCAGCGAGAATGCGCAAGCGGTCTTCCAAAACCTGCCGTCTTCATGAACAGCCTCCTGACGCGATTGTTGATGCGCGTCTTCGAGTGATCCGCAGCGCGAGGCGCCCAATGCGCTCCGCAGCCTGCCGTCAGTCATAGAGGCCGCAACGGCGCGAAAACGCGGCTCACCTCGTCCGTGTGGAGGCCCAGGAGCCCGAACGGGGGTGCGGAGGCAACGGTCACGCTCACAAACGGAGGAACGGAGACAACGGAGAACGACGGAGGAGGAGCACGCTCACAGAATCGATGCTCGCGCGCCCGCCAGAGGCGGGGCGCTGTGACAAGGCGGGGTTCGGGATCGCAAGCAACCTCACGATCCCCTTGCTTGCGATCCGGACCTCCGCCCGGCCTGCTGCGCGCGGCGCGAGCAACTCGGCAGGTGCCAGTGGCCATCCGGGCCTCTCCGTTTCGCCTTCGTTGTCCGTTTCTCCGTTTGTGAGCATCTCGGTGCACCGGCGTGGATCGCCGACGAATGCCGGCAGGTGAGATGCGGCGGCAGCTAGACGAACATGGCCGGATTGATCTCGAGGGCGTTTCGGAAACGCTGGTCGACGGGAGTCCCGCCCGTCGGGCATGTTCCCGGATCGCCTCGGCGCTGGGGGCGTCGTACTCGCAATGAGATCTTGCCGTCGACGTCGGATACATGGCTCGGATCCACCGGACGTCCGGCATACCGGAAAGGGCGACGGCGAGATCGGCGGCCCGCCCGCGAAGAGCGCCTCGCGGGTGAGGCCCTGGTGACTGAGCGCTCAATGATGTAGCGTGGCATCGTCGTTCCCTCATGATTGTGTGGCCGGCAGCGGATCGGCACGCGCTGCGATCGGTCGGCGTCGCCGGTGGCGGCCGCCAGCGTGGCTGCCGCATCGGCGGCATCTGAGCCGCAGTCTCTTTTCCCAGAGCGGCCCGTGTTTCAGCGAGCCTGCGCCACATCCAGCGCTTCGCCACACGATCCGGTCGCCGGCCGCGCGACGAAGCTCAGAGACCGCTCGAAGGACTCTGCGGCGCGATCGAAGCGGCCGAGCGAACGTGAGACGTGTCGAGCCCGGCATGCGCAGTGGGCTTCGAGGAGCCGCTCGCCAGTCTCCCGGTTGAGCGCGGCGCTCTCTTCGAGCGACGGTCGCGCCTCTTCCGGGACGATTCAGCTTCGAGCGTGACGCCCAGGCCGTTCAGGACGACGCCCTCCTGGACTCGATCGCACTCCTGACCGCGCGCCAGGAGCAATGCGGCCTCATAGTGGAGGAGCGCCGCGGCATGGAGTTCCCGCGCGCCCATTCGACAATTCGAGTGTTCCGGCATGCGAAGAGCGCGACGCCCGTCACGCGGAGGGTCGACGCCAGTTCAGGAGGGCGGCTTCGGCAGGCCGACGATACGCGCGTCGGTCGCACCGTCGGTCTTGGCGTATCGCTCGCGCGATACCTTCCATCGCGTCGAGCTGGCCTCTCTCGCATCGCCGAGCTGGCGGCAGGGTAGGCTGGACGCGCTGCCGAGGCCTCCAGAGCCTCGAGTTTTTCCATCCCGCACGCGCTCGCGCGCGGTCGCTGGCGTAGCATTTCGAGACCTCCCGCCTCCCGCCGCGCGACATCCTCGAGCTGCCCGAGCAGCTCCGCCGCCTGCCTCGCCGAGGTAGGCACCGCCTCCTCGTGCCTGCCAAGCTCCTGAGATTTTCGGCACTTCACCGAGGGTGCGCAGCGAGTGTGCGAGTCCGCGGGGCGTGATCGCTTTGCGCGCCGGCTCGGTCCGATGGCGTCCTTGTGCGTCTGGATCGCGGCCTCGATGGAACCCTGCTGCAGCTCGATGTGAGCGATGGACGTGAGGTGGAAACGACCGCTGGATTGGCAGCCGCTGCCCCGTGATCCTCGTCGGCACGGCGAAGAAGGCAGGACAACGTCGCGTCCGTCGCCCATGCCGCGATGCACGTTGGCGAGATTGTGTGCAGGATGTACTGCGAACTTCTTCGGATTCTGCGCGAGCAGAAGGCATCGCCAGCGCCTCCTCGATGCGAGGCGCTATCGAAATGCTCCACCCCCATGCTCTTGAGGATGTTCGCCAGGTTGACGAAATCTCCCGGCCACCGCGTCATCGTCTTCACGTTCGCAGTCGATGGCGGAGCGCTCTCGGTCAGTGCGAGCGCCTCGGCATTTCGTCCCTCGTGCCAGCGGAGCGATCCGACGCTTCGCAGAATGTTTCCTTCGAGTCGGAGTCATCCAGCTCCCGGCCGATGCGAAGCGCCGCGCCCAGCGCCTTCGGTCTGGCGCCGTTGAAGCGCTTGAGCAGCGTCAGCAGGTCCCCTTCGCGAAGGCATAGTCTCGGCGAGGTCGAGCGTGACGGACCGGCCGGCGCCAGGTGCGCGATGGGATGCTTCGGATGATCTGCTGCTGGCGGCGCCTGGGCCCCGTCGTTTCGCCGCAGCACGCGCGTTCCTGCTGGAGTCGCGCAGGTCGGTCTCTGAGGGTGGCGTGGTTCGCTCGTCGTCCGGAAGAGACGCGGGAGCCATTCCAGAACCTTGTCGAGCGCGTCGAGCGCGTCCGCAAACTGGCTGGGGGCGCCCGCCGTCCGATCGAAGCCCGCTCGCCTGCCGTAGTGGACGGCTTTCGCGCCACGCCTCTGCCGACGAGTAGTTGATGAGCGAGGAGGGCCGCCTGCTCGATCGAGCCGTTCGGGATGATGTCTCTCGGGTGTCGCGCACCGCCGATCGCTTCGTGGAGCCGCGACTTCCGCTGATGCGCGGGGAGGCTCTCGTAGCTGACTTCCTGAGTCAGGACGTGCGTAAAACGATAAATCCGAGCCGAGGGAGTCTCCGCGGTCTGGCTGGTCAGGCCGGATGCGCAGAACGCCTCCCAGATCGCGGCAGCGAGATCGATGTCGGGCCAGACCACGTCCGCGAGAAGCGCGCACTCGAACTCGCGCCGCGCTGCCGACGCCACACGAGCCACCTCTCTGGCCTGGGGCTCCGGGGATGGTCGAGTCGTGATCCTGGATGACTGCCTGGACCGTGTCGCGGCAGCGACAGCTCAAGCCGGGTTCACAACGGCCTCGTCCTGGTGCAGCGACACCGCACCCTGTCTCGACGAGCGCCCGTGCAGACCTGCTCCAGAAAGAACGGATTGCCGCCGGTGCGCTCGAACAGCCGTCGAACCAGAGCTTCAGACACGCGTCCGGCGCGCAATCCGGCCCCGATGGTTGCGGGTGGACGACGGATGTGTCGTGAGCGGCTCGAGCGCCATAATGCGGATGCTGCCGGCGGAAGGGGCGCTCGAAGACGGCTGGCTCCGGGGGCGGCTCGCTCCACGATGCATACGATCCGCCCGGGCCGGACACGATGGCCCTCATCCGGCCCAGCACGGGCGCGTGAGGCGCCGTCCGAGCGTATGCCAATCCTCGAGCAGCACTACCAACGTTGCCCGCTGCGAGAGCAACGATGAAAGCGTGGTGAGCGCCTCCACGAGCGCCGCCTCCAGGTGCTCACCCTGCAGGTGGCGGGGGATCGGATGCGACTCGCTGTGGACGGCCGGGAGATGCGAGATAGAGCGGCACGAACGGCTCTCGAGGAAGCGTCGATCTCGTGGGCGGACCCTCGCTACGAGCTCCGAAGCGTCGATCACGCCCCGAACCGGGGCGGCGGAGGACGCTTCGGACAGATCTCGATGAAGGGACAGTGCGGCGCGACGTCACCGAACGCCCCGGCATCTGCCCTTCAATGTCGTGACGTTCCCGGGCCAAGTACGCGCCCTCGAAGCTCGTGGAGAAGCCGGCTCTGCCGATCCCCGCGCCTCGCCGACGACTTCGATCACGCGGCCGGCGCGCCTTGCGTCGCGCGCCTTCCGACGCCACAACGCTCGAGCAGCGCGAGGTCGCCCGCGCGACCGACATACGGCGTCAGCCCGAGCTGCTCAGAGGCCTCGAGGCGGCGTCTCGAGACCCGTCTGCCCGGCGAACCCGAAGCGGCGTGACGGCCGGGAGCGCCGGGCTCAGGAGGACGACGGCGGCGCAGGCAGTGACGTGTCGACGAAGGGTTGAAAGCGACGCGCTGACACTCGGGACTCAATACGACTTCGCCCGGCGCCGCAGGAGCGCGCCGCCAGCCTCGACGCCAGATGGCTCGGCGCCCCAACGAGGGCAGGCGGTACCGCCTGGGCCCTTCCGGCAGCCTCTGGGCGACGACGTGGATCTGACGTGAAGGCCGGACTGGATGCGCAGTTCCGCGGATCCAAATCCGGCCGCCGGCGCCAGTGCTCGCACGCGGGCGTGCGGCTCCCCTACGTGCGGCGCGGACAGCGCGCAGTTCGTCGTCGTCGTGGGCCGCGACGACACCGAACACCGTAGACGATTTCCCTCGCCGATGGCCTGGATTCACGTGTCCGCCGTGGCGCCTCACACGATATCGACAGCGAGGTCTGGCGTATCTGTGCGGCGACGAGGCGCTTTCCGCATCGACAGGCGGCAGGCTCTCGACGAGGACGCCGTGCTCGGGGACCATCGTGACGGCGACCGCCGCGCGCGTCGACGCTCCGGTGACGCCCGCGGCATCGGACGAACGCAGCGCGATGGGTGCGTCGAATCGCGAACCGGCGCGCGACGGTTCGCTGCGGCGCAGGAGGGCAGTCAGATGCGCGCGGCTGAAGGCTCCCATCGACGGATAGCGGTCCTCGACCTGCTTTGCCAGCGCCCTCCGCAACACGCGGTCGATCCCGGCCGGGACGTCCGGGTGCGAGGTCGCGACGAGATCCGGTTCTCGATTGAAAATCGCCTCCGCGAGGCTTTGGGGGTCGTCCCCGCGGAACGGCCGCAGGCCGGTCAGCATCTCAGTGGACGAGGACTTCCAAGCGACCAGGACATCGCTTCGGCGGTCGATTGGCGCGCTCCGGATGATGCTCGGGGCTCATAATAGGGGAGGGTGCCGAAGCGAGCGTCGGCCGGCGCCGCCGACGGGGCTTCTGTCGACGCAATGCCGAAGTCGAGGACTCTTGACGGTGCCGTTTGGCAGGAGCATGACGTTCGACGGCTTGATGTCGCGATGGCACCACGCCGGCCACGCGTGCGCGCGACCGACTCACGCGCGATCTGCACCGCGGTGTGGATCCGCATCGTCGAAAGGCAGGCGCCCGCGTTTCGGACGAGCCTGCCGGTCTGCCGTCATAGAGCGGCATGACGATGAACAACCGCCCGTCTTCCGTCTCGCCAATCTCGAGAATCGACAGAATGTGGGATCGTCGAGCGCCGCCGCGGCCGCGCCTCGACGAGGAAGCGCTGCTTCGATGCCGGTTGTCTGCTCAGGTGTGGCGAGCCAGGAACTTCTGGCCACATGACGCTCGAGCCGGGCGTCGTGCGCCTTGTAAACGAACGCCCATCCCGCCCGTCTCGAGGAGTTCCTGCACCTGATACTGGCCGGACTCTTCGTCCCTCCCCATCC
>ERZ1370068.4186-contig-3271_pt1 | contig 30417 bp, 44 predicted proteins | sample MGYA00561227_ERZ1370068 | MGnify/ENA primary metagenome ERZ1370068 (study PRJEB38410, sample SAMEA6850437) | metagenome | study: Metagenomic assessment of the ecological functions of the soil: analysis of the soil microbiota associated with the...
GATGCTTGCCGATTCGTTGATTACGGCTGCCCCGGCTTTGATCGGTTACCGCGCGTCGACATTACGGCACGGTGATATTACCGCGTGGAGATCGATTGGTTTATCAGTTTTTCTATAAGCGATCGTGGATAACGCCGACGCGCCATGGTTGATGCCCAGGCGAAGAATCGCCCCGGAGACTTTCGGTTATTGCGTGGCACGTCAGACCGATCTTCAAACCGGCGGCCGGGTAATCATCATTTTGACGCCTTACAACGGCACTATCAAGTAACATTGGCCCAACTCGGGTTGTTTGTCGGCATTTTAACGAAGGCGACCAACTCAGTTGACTGTCGGTGATCGCGGCGCGTTGGTCAGGCCCTGCTCTCGCCCGCTGGGCCTGGCGTTACCCGGCGCGGTCGACCACGCCTGCCGACGCGCTGCACGACTGCGCGATCTTCCATGCAGAGGGCATGCTCGCGCCCGCCACCCGATGACGAGTACGTTCGCTGGTCCGCTACTGCTGCAGGCCGACCGTGCCCATGATGTAGCAGGCGTGCTCGCCGTGGTTCACGCCGCCGTTGAGCGTCGGGATAAACGGTGGCGATCACATTGGCTTTTGGTAGCGCAGCAGGAGGCAATCGGCAACGCGGCCGGTATCGGCCAGCCGCTCGCGATGTCGAGGCCGCTGCACGATAGACGCCGTCCAGCCCAGGCCCGCCTGCAGCCGCATCGCGCTCCCCCGGTAGGTTGACCACGAATAGCCCAGGTTGAACTGCGCCGTCCGGTGTGAGTCTTCGAACACGTAGAAATACACCATGTGCGTGTTGCCGTTCGGCTACTTCGACCGCGCGTCCCATTCCGCCGCCCCACGCATTCGAATTCAGCCTGCGCGCTTCTCCGCGCGTGTACGTCGACGGCAGGTGATAGGAATAGCCGGAGAGGATGGCGCGTGTTTTCCCCATTTCTCATAGGTGTCCGGCGAGGCTGGCGGCAGCCGGTTTCCACCCACGTCCAGAAGTCGGCGCAGTCGAGGGCAGTGCACGGCCCGGCAGGGCAGCACGATCGCTGGCGCGATCAACAGTCGCTCAAGCCGAACCTCACCCGCTATGTCAGTGACGGAAATGTCGAACGCCGGTGAAGGCCGACTGGCAACGCCGCGCTCGTCCGGCGGCGGCGATCACCTCGGTGTCGCGGACGCCGCCCCCGGGCTGGATGACGGCAACCGCGCCGTTGTCCGCGACCACGTCGAGAGTCCGTCGCGGAACGGAAAGACGCATCGGAAGCGTACGACCGACCCCGCCAGCGACAATCCCAGCGTTGGCCGCTTTGATCGCAGCGATGCGGGTTGAATCGACGCGACTCATCTGGCCCGCGCCGATTCCCAGCGTGTGCGCGCCTCGCCGCAGTAGACGATCGCGTTCGATTTGACGAACTTTGCGACGCGCCAGGCAAACAGCAGGTCGGCGACCTGCGCCGGTGTCGGTGCGACGCGAGTGACGACCTTGAGCGATGGCGGCGTCGATGGTGTCGACGTCGGCGGTCTGCACCAGCATGCCGCCGCCGACGCGCTTGCTGTCCCATGCGTTGCACCTGGGGGCGCCGGCGATGGCAAGCACGCGCACGTTCGCTTTTTTCGCGATCGCGGCGAGCGCGTCGGCGCTGTACGACGGGGCGATGAGTACTTCGAGAAACTGCGCGCTTACGGCTTCCACGACACTTGCGTCGACTTCGCCGGTTGAACGGCGATGATGCCGCCGAATGCCGGACGTCGGGTCGGTGGCAGAACGCCTTGCCATACGCTGCGAGCGGGGTCGCCGCGAGCGCGACGCCGCAGGGATTGGCGTGCTTGACGATGACGCACGCAGGACTCGGCGAAGTACCTGGCACGCACTCCCATGCCGCGTCGCTGTCGGCGATGTTGTTGTAGCGAAAGCTCCTTGCCCTGGAGCTGGCGCGCGGTCGCGATGCGTTCTGGCGCGCGGCGTACCTCGTCGCGATAGAACGCCGCCTGCTGATGCGGATTCTCGCCGTAGCGCATGTCCTGCGAGCTTGGTGCCCTTGCCAGTTGAACCGCGACGGAAGCGCCGTGCACGGCGCCCGCCGCATCGCGTGACGTAAGGTAGTTGCTGATCGCGCCATCGTAGGCGGCCGTGTGCGAGAACGCAGCCTTTGCGCCAGCGCGAAGCGTCGCGAACGCGACGCCACGCGCATGGGCGCGCAGTTCGTCGAGCAGCGCCGGGTAGTCCGCCGGGATCCGACGACGATCGCCGACGTGCGCATGATTCTTCGCTGCCGACGCGCACCATCGCGGGTCCGCCGATGTCGATGTTCTCGATCGCGTCGTCGAGCGTGCAGCCCGGCTTTCGCGACAGTTTCCCGAAACGGGATACAGATTGACGACGACGAGATCGATGGTCGGGATGTCGTGGCTGCTGGAGCGCCTGCCACGTGTCCGGTGCAGGTCGCGGCGCGCGAGGATGCCGCCATGCACCTTGCGGGTGCAGGGTCTTCACGCGGCCGTCGAGCATTTCGGGAAACCGGTGTACGCGGCGACTCTCCGTGACCGGCAGGCCGGCTTCGGCGCAGCGCTTTCGGACGGTGCCGCCGGTCGACAGGAGCTTGACGCCAAGCGCCGCAGAGCCACGCGCGAAATCCGATCAGGCCGGTCTTGTCGGAGACCGACAGTAGCGCTTGGGTGATCGGCGGGGCCACGGATGAGCTGGAAGAGTCGAGCGTCTGGCGAGCGGCCGGCGGCGCTGGCTCGTGCGGCCCGTTGCGCGATTTCAGCGAATGTTGTACTTCGATCAGCGCTTCGAGCGCAGGGTGTTGCGGATTCAGGCCGAGCATGTCCGCGGCGTTGGTCTGGTTGCCGCCGGCGCGATGCATGATCGACGTGATCAGCGAGCGTTCGACATTGGCGATCACCATGTCGTAGATGCCGTGCGGCGACTCGCCGTCCAGCTTGCGGAAATACTCTTCAAGGGACTTTCCACGCTGCGGGCAGATTTCATTGCCGCCGTTCATTCGAGATGGTTCTCTTCACGCTGCGAGGGGCCTCCTCACCCACGAAGCTGACTACCGGCAACAGACACTGCACGGCGCGGCGATGCATACGCCAGCTGCTCGCCGCGTGCTTGGCGAGGCTATCGAGAAACTCGCGTGTGACCGCCGCGATCTGTGTCGCCGGACATGTCCGTACCGATTGACCTCATGCGCGGAAGGCTGCGCCTCCAGCCAGGCTCCGCCAGTACCAACCCAGATGCTTGCGGCCGTGCGCACACCGTTTCTTCGCCATGCAGCGAATAGTGGTCATCAGATGCTCGAGGATGACTTCGCGGATTTCCTCCACCGCCGGCGACGGCAGATGCTCACCGCTGTCGAGAAGTAGTGGCAGGATCTCGCGGAAGATCCACGGCCGCCCCTGTGCCGCGCGTCCGATCATCAGTGCGTCGGCGCCGGTAGCGTCGCAGCACTTCGCGCGCCTTTTCCGCGAGATCGATGTCACCGTTTGCCGTGACGCGGCAACGCGACGGCACGCTTGACCTCGCGAATCGTTTCGTACTCGACCTCACCGACGAAACGCGCACTCGCGCGTGCGGCCGTGTACCGACAGCGCCGCAATACCAGCGTCCTCGGCGATCCTGGCAACCCGGACCGCATTGCGGTGCTTGCGGCCTCCAGCCGGTGCGGATCTTCAGCGTCACCGCGACCGGCACACAGCGACGACGGCGGTGAGAATGGCCGCGACCAGCGGCTCGTTCTGCAGCAGGGCGGAGCCGGCGGCGACATTGCACACCTTCTTCGCCGGACAGCCCATGTTGATGTCGATGATCTGTGCGCCGCGATCGACGTTGTAGCGCGCGGCGTCCGCCATCTGCGTCGGGATCCGCGCCGGCGATCTGCACGACGATAGGTTCGACCTCGCCGTCGATGATCGGTACGCGCGCTGCGACTTCGGCGTCGCGCGCAGCGTCGCGGATCCGACGCGACCGATCTCCGACACCGCGAAGCCCCGCACGCCCAGCCGCTTGCACAGCTGCCGGAAAGGCCGGTCGGTGACGCCCGCCATCGGCGCGACGACCAGATTGTTCTCAATGCTAGTGCGAGCCGATGTACGTTCGGACGTTTGCCAGGCAGGAAGGAGCGGATTATACCGAGTTTGCGCCAGCGGTTGTCAGCGCGTTCGTCGGCTCGCGCGAAAATGATTTTCGCGCGGCGCAATGTCAGCGCAATCCGAAACAGCATCGCACGCGTGAACGATCGTTTCATCGGCGGCAACGCATCTAGGCGAAGTAAGTGCCAACCCTCGTGGCCAACGCAGCGACGCCGCGTCGTTCCTGAATGCGCCAGGCAATCCATGTGTGAATGCAATACCCGCCCAGCGGTCGAGCGCGCGACCGCTGCGCTATGCACTTGGCATCGTCGCGCGCCAATTTGGTCGCACGGGGTCGCAAGCAACTCCTGCGCCAATTCCCATGCGTCGCGGACGCCAAGATTGAAACCCTGGCCCGCAACCGGATGCAGCGCCTGTGCGGCGTTGCTCAAGCAGCACCGCGCGTCCGCGACAATGCGATCGGCGAAATCGAGCGACAGGGGAAACGTACGCCTGTCCGTACACGATGCTACGAAGTCGCCTGCATGCGGCGCCGAAGCGCCCCGCAGCACAGACAGAAACTCGCCTTCTCCGGCATCGCAACCAGCGCGTCACCGCTTTCCGGTGTTGTGAGTCCACGACAAACCGTAGTGATCGCTCTCAGGCACACAATGCCATCGGCCCGTCCGGTGTAAACCGCTCGAACGCGATGCCGCGGTGCGGTTCACGCATCCAAGACCTTGCCCACGAGCGCCACCTGGCCATATTCGTGATGGCGTCGACGGCGACGCCGGCGACGAATCGTCATCGCCACCGTCCGCCACCGCGGCAAGCCGGGCGGTCCACGTGGAACCAGCGCCGTCGCGATGGCCCTCGACGCAAGCGTACGCCGGCGTCGAGACGATGCGTTCAACAATGAATTCGTGTTCGAACTGCACGGCACTACGCGCAAGCGCGCTGATCGAGTGCGCCTTGCGGCGCTCGATAGCTGACCACGTAGCCCAGGCGCTGGCACGGCGCTGCTCGGCCGCGTCTGAGCGTGCCGTGCCGAAGCCACCACGCTGGGAAATGTCGATGGCCGTGATCGGCGTTACCGCGCCCGGTCACCGCTGCTAATATCGCTCAGACTGCCGAGTCGTTCGTAGATGAGGCGCGAGCCATGCGATAGCGCGAGTGAGCGGTCACCGCGCGCGATCGTCCGGCGCCAGCTGCGCGTCGAGCGCGACGACGTCGACCTCGCTCGCGGCCGGTGCCAGGGCAAGCGTGGCGCCGACCGGCCCTGCACCGGCAATTGCGACGTCGTGCGGCATCGGCAGCCGGGTTTGGATCCCGGCGCGCTAGGCGCGGACGACGACGTCACGTCGACAGGCTGGTCAGCGCATGCATGCTGCCTCGACGTCGGCGACGGTCTTGGGCGCTCGTACGGGTCAGGATTATCGTTGCCGGTCGGCACGTCACTAACACATCGTCTTCGATGCGCACGCCGATGTCCCAGAACTCCTCCGGCACGTTGTTCACCGGGCCGGACTGGCAGCAGCCCGACGGTCGAGCAGACATCCGGGTTCGAGCGTTCGCGACTAGTCGCCGTGGAGCCGATACAGCCGAGACGTCGTGCACATCGAGTCCGAGCCAATGCCCGGCACGATGCATATAGAACTGCTTGTACGCGCCGGATTCGAGGACGCCCGTCCAGCGCAGTCCTGGCACAGGTTGAAGTCGATCAGCCCTGCGCCAGAACGCGTTCGGCGACCTCATGGTAGTCGTGGAAGGCATGCCCCGGGCTTGACCACGTCGATGCAGGCGAGCTGCGCTGCAAGCACGAAGTTCATAGACGGCCTTTGCGGTCCGCTGAACCTTCCCGCCCACCGGGAACGTGGCGCGTGATGTCCGACGCGTACCCGTCGAACTCGCACCCGGCATCGATAAGGAGCAGATCGGACGGCTGCGCATCTGGCGATTGTTCGTCGCCCCGGTAGTGCAGCCACGCTAGCGCTGAGGCCCGGGCGCGACGATGGAAGGGTACGCGACCGCCTGGGCACCGGAACGCTGGGAATGTAAACGGCGGGAGTTCTGGCCCCGGCCTGGCATTCAGTACCGGCGCCGAACGCGTTGTTTCCATCGCCCGCCGATGCGCGCCGCTGCGATGTCCCGCGGCGCGGCGGGGCCATATGCCGTAGTTCTGCCGATCCTTGTACAGGCGCATCGCCGCGGAAAGGCGGCGCCCGGCACGCATCAACCACGGTTTCCGGCGCAGCGACGCCCGTGCGAGACGCGACGCGCACCTCGTCGAGGACGACGGCGATTGCATCGTCCCGACTACGGTAGAGGCCAGCGGGGGTGTACAGCGCCGGACGATCCGAGCCGCCAGGTCTCGCTGAGCACCTTGCCGGGAATCAGCCGATCGGACAGGGGCTCTCGTCGAGGCCGGTGATTTCAGCGCGCGCCGCGTCCGGCCGCGCAGCGGGAGTTATCCCATACCTTCCGCGCTCCGGGTTCTTGTCTGCGTGCCGGGCAGGATCTGCGCCGAATCGCCCTCGTCGGCGCCGGCGGGCCGGCGATTCAACGACGCGGCCTCCGGCTCCGGAAAACCGGACGCAGTAGAAGTAGCTTTCGGGGGCGATAGGGATAGTGCGTATCCGCATTTTTGCGAATCGCGCTTCCGGCGCGGTGGGAATCGCGGCAACGCCGCCGCCCGCCTGGCGCCGCATTTCGGCGATCGGTTGCGCACGCCGCGCGCGGTGACGACCGATGGTTGTGAGTTCATCAGCTGGAGCACAATGGGTACATGGATAGGTGGACGCGCCATGTGCAGGCTGCGAACCTCTGCGCGGTAACATTTGTTGCGGGATCCTTGAGCGTGACATTGCCCTTGAAGCAGGCGACCGGCGGGTGTATAGCGCAACATGCGCAACGCCAAGCGTAGCCGTTCGCGCGCGCGCATCCTGTCGGCACGTGATCGAATCCCCGGAGGAGGTGCGCGGCGAGGCCAGCCGGGCGATCGCCTCCGCCCTTCCCAGCGGCGCGCCCGATTTCCAGGCGGCACGTACGTTGCCGCTGACGCTTCCGGTTCGGCAGCGAATGGAATACCCTCGCCACTGTTCCCATCGCCGTTCGCAGCCATGGCAAGGCGGTTGCCGTGCCGCGCGTGGACGTCGCTCAACGAATGCTGAACATGCGCGGTCACCGACGCCGAGCGCGATGCCTGCGCCGAGATACCGTGGATACGCGAGCCGTTACCGCATTGCAACCGTATCGACCCGTCCACCGTCGACTGGGTTGGTTCCGGGCGTCGCCTTCGACGCCGAAGGTAATCGCCTGGGCTACGGCGGCGGTTTCTACGATCGCTTGTTACCCCTGCTGCTCCCCGACGGCGGCGAAATTGGCCGGGGCGTTTGACCTCCAGGTGGTGGACCGCATCCCACCGCGGTACGACCTGCCAATCGACGCGATCGTAACCGAGGATGCGCACAATTTCGCGCCAACGATAAGCGCCTCCCGCATCTGCCGGCTCCGTCCGACCGACAAAGGCATCGCGTCATGAGTGGGTCGGTCGTCGTGTCTTGGCTCACCACCCGGCAGGCTCGCTGTTGAACCTCGCGTCCACTGCATTGACCGCCCTCGTAGTGACGCTGGCGATTCAGGCGTTTACCCGCTTGCGGCGACCGCGATCGCGGTCCTTGCGCCGGAAGTGGGCCCGCGGTCGGCTTGAATCCGAAGCTGATCGGCGTCTTCGTCGGCGTGCTCTACTCTGGGTGCGATGCTCGCCAGTCTCGCCTCAGGCGGATTCATCGAGGACGCGCTATGGGCCGATCCGCGTCTCCCAGGTGTGTACTGTCATGTGCGCTGTCGGGCTCGTGTTGACGACGGGACCCGCCTGGGCGTTCTTGATCGCCCCGGCGCTTATCGGCATCGGCTATGGGCCGATTACGCCGGCATCATCGCAGCTGCTTGCGCACACTGCACCGCCGCACAGGATGGCGCTGACATTTTCGATCAAGCAGACCGGCGTCCCGCTCGGCGCGGCACTCGCCGGGGCGCTGCTGCCGCTGATCACGATGGGCCACGGCTGGCGCGTCGCGGTCTGGGCGGTTGCAGGATCGGGCGTAGTGATTGCACTCCTCTCCCAACCGACTCGCGCCGGACTTGACGTCGGTCTCGTCCGCGAACATCGGGTGTCGCTCGATCGTCTGTTCGCGCCGCTCAAGCTGGTCGCATGCGCAGTCCCAAGCCGCTGGAATCGACCCCGACCGCATTCCCGTAGCTGCCGCGACACAGGCATGCCACTGTTGACCTTCCTCGTCATCTCACGACCGAGGAACTGGATCGGACCTTGATCGAAGCTGGCCTCAGCCTCTCGATCGCGACCGTAGGCGGTGTCGTCGGCCGCATCAGCTGGGGCATGGTTGCCTGACCGATGGATTGCACCGCGGCGAATGCTCGGCTTGCTTGGGATCGTTGCCGGCGCCTGCGCATTGGCGCGACGGCGGGGTTTGGTCCGGCATGGCCCGCGCTCGCCGAAAGTCTGGTGTGCGCGCTGTTCGGCGTGACGGCCATCGGTTGGAATGGTGTGCAACTCGCCGAAGTCGCGCGTCATTCGCCGCGGGGCCACGCCGGCGCGGTCACCGGCGCTGCCGGATTATCAGCTTTCCGGCGTCGTCGCCGGACTCACCCGTGTTCGCGCTGATGGCGACGTCGACTGGCAGCTACGCGACCGGCTTTGGCCTCATGGGTCTCGTGAAGCCTCGCCTGCGGCGCGCAGGTTGCTGCGGCGCAGGGTCTGACTGTACGCAGCGCACCCGCGAACGCGTTTGATTCCCGGCGCATGCGTGTACTCGTAAACCTTGAAAGCAGCGCGCCCCTTTTTACGCGACTCGTCGCGTCACGGGCAGCGCTTCAGCAGACCACTCGCACCGCGTCCGATCGCCCGCACGTCCCGCCGTCGTCACGCCATTGTTGCAAGGAGCAAGCCGCCATGGACATGAAGCCTGATGTCGATCCGCAGGAAACGCAGGGAATGGGTGGAGGCAATCGATGCTGTGCTCGAGCACGAGGGGCCCGAACGCGCGCACTACCTGATCGAACAGCTCATCGAGCAGAGCTCGGCCAACGCGGCGCGCACGTGCCGTTCTCGGCTAACACCGCTTACATCAATACGATCCCGGTCGACAAGCAGCCGCAGATGCCCGGCGACCAGACGATCGAGGAAAAGATCCGCAATTACGCGCGCTGGAACGCGATGGCCATGGTGGTCCGCGCCAACAAGGACACCAACGTCGGCGGGCCACATCGCGAGCTATGCGTCAGCTGCGACGCTGTACGACGTCGGCTTCAACCATTTCTGGCATGCGCCGTCGGCCGACCACGGCGGCGACCTGGTCTTCGTCCAGGGCCACTCGGCGCCGGGCGTGTACGCGCGCGCGTTCATGCTCGGTCGCCTCACCGTCGGACAGATGGACAATTTCCGCCAGGAGGTCGACGGCGAGGGCATCTCGTCTTATCCGCACCCGTGGCTGATGCCGGATTTCTGGCAGTTCCCGACGGTGTCGATGGGCCTCGGCGCCGCTGATGGCGATCTACCAGGCGCGCTTCATGAAATACCTGCAGGACCGCGGACTCGCGCAAGACCGAAGGACCGCAAGGTGTGGTGCTTCTGCGGCGATGGCGAAATGGACGAGCCCGAATCGATGGGCGCCATCGGCATGGCCGCGCGCGAGAAATGCTCGACAACCTGATCTTCGTCATCAATTGCAATCTGCAGCGCCTCGACGGCCCGGTGCGCGGCAACGGCAAGATCATCCAGGAACTCGAAGCCGACTTCCGCGGCGCAGGCTGGAACGTCATCAAGGTCGTCTGGGGCACGCGCTGGGACGCGCTGTTCGCGCGCGACAAGAAGGGCATCCTGATGCGGCGCATGATGGAATGCGTCGATGGCGAGTACCAGACCTTCAAGTCGAAGGACGGGCGCTACGTGCGCGAGTACTTCTTCAACACGCCCGAGCTCAAGGAGCTCGTCGCCGACTGGTCCGACGAGGACATCTGGCACCTGAACCGCGGCGGCCACGATCCGCACAAGGTCTACGCCGCCTTCCACGCCGCGGTCAACCACAAGGACCAGCCGACGGTGATCCTCGCCAAGACGATCAAGGGTTTCGGCATGGGGAAGTCGGGCGAGGCGCAGAACATCACGCACCAGCAGAAGAAGATGTCGGTCGAGTCGATGCGCAGCTTCCGCGATCGCTTCCGGCATTCCGATCCCGGACGACAAGCTCGACGGAAGTACCGCTGCGTCACGTTCCCCGAAGGCTCGCCGGAACTCGAGTACATGCGCGCGCGCCGGCATGGCGCTGGGCGGCTATCTTCCGACGCGGCGTCGTAAAGCCGGCGCGCTGATCGACGCCGCCGCTGTGCGACGTTCGAGCGGTTCCTGAAGAGCACCGAGGACCGCGAAATCTCGACGACGATGGCGTTCGTGCAGATCCTGCAGACTGCTGATCCGCGACAAGAACATCGGCAGGCACGTCGTGCCGATCGTGCCCGACGAGTCGCGCACGTTCGGCATGGAAGGCATGTTCCGCCAGCTCGGCATCTGGAACCAGCTCGGCCAGCTCTATACGCCGCAGGACGCCGACCAGCTGATGTTCTACAAGGAGACCAAGGACGGCCAGATCCTGCAGGAAGGCATCAACGAGGCCGGCGCGATGTGCGACTGGATCGCCGCGGCGACGTCGTACTCGACGCACGGCGTGCCGATGATTCCGTTCTACATCTTCTACTCGATGTTCGGCTTCCAGCGCATCGGCGATCTCGCCTGGGCGGCGGGCGACATGCGCTCGCGCGGCTTCCTGCTCGGCGGCACCGCCGGCCGCACGACGCTCAACGGCGAAGGCCTGCAGCACGAGGACGGGCACTCGCATCAGATTTCGGCGACGGTCCCCAACTGCATATCCTACGATCCGACCTTCGGCTACGAGGTGGCGGTCATCATCCAGGATGGCCTGCGCCGCATGTACGCGGAGCAGGAGGACGTCTACTACTACCTGACGGTGATGAACGAGAACTACGCCCAGCCGGCGATGCCCGAGGGTGCCGCGCCGAACATCCTGCAGGGCATGTACCTGCTCGCAGGCCGGCGACAGGAAATCGAAGGCGCCGCGTGTCCAGCTGCTGGGATCAGGCGTGATCCTGCGCGAAGCGATCGCCGCAGCGGAACTGCTCAGGAACGACTGGGGCGTCGAAGCCGACATCTGGGGGTGCCCATCGTTCGTCGAACTCGCGCGCGACGGCAACGCGGTCGCGCGCTGGAACATGCTCAACCCGACCGCCAAGCAGAAGCAATCGCACGTCGCCGCGTGCCTGGCCGAGACGCAGGGCCCGATCATCGCCACGACCGACTATGTGCGCGCGTTTGCCGAACAGATCCGCGCGTTCGTGCCACGCGCGTTACGTCGTGCTGGGCACCGACGGCTTCGGACGTTCCGACACGCGAGAAACTGCGCCGGTTCTTCGAGGTCGACCGCTACTACGTTGTCGTCGCCGCGTTGAAGGCGCTGGCGGACGAGAGCACCTGCCGGCGACGCAAGGTCGCCGAAGCGATCAAGAAATACGGCATCGATCCCGCCAAGCCTGCGCCGTGGACCGTTTGATCCGACCCAATCGACGAACCAGGGTATCTGCATGAGCACAATCGAAGTCAAGGTCCCCGACATCGGTGATTTCACTGACGTGCCGGTCATCGATGTATTCGTCAAACCGGGCGACGCGGTGCAAGGCGGAGGATTCGCTGGTTACCCTCGAATCCGACAAGGCGACGATGGACGTGCCCGCACCCGCCGGCGGGCGTGGTCAAGGAGCTCAAGGTCAAGCTTGGCGACAAGGTCGAGCGAAGGCACCGTGATCCTAGACGCTCGACTCCGCCGCGGCGGCGCCGGCCAAGACCGCCGCTGCATCGGCCACCGCTCGCGCCCGCCGCCGCTGCACACGGCACCCCAACGCGCTGCAGCGAAGACCCGCCCGCGAGCCGCGCCAGCTGGCGCCGCGACGGTCGATGCGACGGCAGTCAAGGTGCCGGACATCGGCGATTTCAAGGACGTGCCGGTCATCGAGGTCTTCGTGAAGGTTGGCGACACGGTCAAGGCCGAGGACTCGCTGGTGTCGCTCGAATCCGAAAAGGCGACGATGGATGTGCCCGCGCCGTCCGCCGGCGCGGTCAAGCGAACTCGAAGGTCAAGCTCGGCGACAAGGTCAGCGAGGGCGCCGTGATCCTGATGCTCGAGGCGACCGGCGGCGGCGCACAGGCAGTCGCGCCCTGCGCCATCCACTGCGCCGGCATCGACTCCTGCGCCCACGGCAGCGGCGCCAACGCCTCCCGCGCCGACGCCAGCCGCGGCACCCGCGCCCGCCCCGGTCGATTCCGCAAGCTTCAAGGGCGCGCACGCCTCGCCTTCCGTGCGCGCGTTCGCGCGCGAACTCGGTGTCGATCTGTCGCAGGGTGAAGGGTACGGGACCGAAGGATCGCAATCCTCCAGGAGGACGTGCAGAAATTCGTCAAAGGCGTGATGAGCGGTGAACCGCCGTCCCGCGGCCGCAGCCGCCGGGGCGCGGGCTTGGTGAGGCGCTGGGCTTGCTGCCGCTGGCCCAAGGTGGACTTCAGCAGTTCGGCGCGATCGAGAGCAAGCCGCTCTCGCGGATACAAGAAGATCTCCGGGGCCAATCTGCATCGCAACTGGGTGCTCATCCCGCACGTCACCAATCACGACGATGCCGACATCACCGACCTCGAAGCGTTTCGTGTCCAGCTCAACAAGGAAAACGAGAAGTCGGGCGTCAAGATCACGATGCTCGCATTCCTGATCAAGGCGAGCGTCGCCGCGCTCAAGAAATTCCCCGAATTCAACGCCTCGCTGGACGGCGACAACCTCATCTTCAAGAAGTACTACAACATCGGTTTTGCCGCCGATACGCCCAACGGCCTGGTCGTTCCGGTGCATCAAGAACGCCGGATCAGAAAGGCATTGATGCGCGATCGCGAAGGAGATGACCGAGCTCGTCGGCCAAGGCGCGCGAAGGCAAGCTCGGGGCCAGCGGACATGCAGGGCGGCTGCTTCTCGATCTCGAGTCTTGGGCGGCATCGGCGGCACGTACTTCACGCCGATCATCAACGCGCCGGAAGTCGCGATCCTGGGCGTGTTGCCGCTCGAGCACGCCGCCCGGTGGGACGGCAAGCAGTTCGTTCCGCGCCTGATCCTGCCGCTGTCGCTGTCGTGGGATCATCGCGTCATCGACGGCGCCGCGGCGGCGCGTTTCAACAGTTACCTCATCGCGCTGCTCGCTGATCTGCGGCGACTCATGCTATAGGCCACAATATGGCTGTGATCGAAGTCAAGGTTCCCGACATCGGCGACTTCAGCGACGTGCCGGTCATCGAGGTCTTCGTCAAAGCCGGCGACGTCGTGAAGCCCGAGGATTCGCTGGTCACGCTCGAATCCGACAAGGCGACGATGGACGTGCCGTCGCCGTCCGGCGGCACGGTCAAGGAGTCAAGGTCAAGGTCGGCGACAAGCTGAGCGAAGGCAGCGTCGTGCTGACGCTCGAGATCCGCCGATACCGCCACGCCGCTGCGAAGCCGCGCGCCGGCGTGCCGGCCGCAGCTGCAGCTGGCACGCCGCCTGCACAGCCTCGCAGCCCGCGCCGCATCGGCACCCGCGCCCGGTGCCGCAACCTATTCCGGCACTGCCGACATCGAATGCGAGATGCTCGTCCTCGGCGCCGGCCCCGGCGGCTACAGCGCGGCGCTTCCGGCCGCGCCGACCTTGGCATGAAGACGGTGCTCGTCGAGCGTTATCGCGACGCTCGGTGGCGTGTGCCTCAACGTCGGCTGCATTCCGTCGAAGGCGCTGCTGCACATCGCGGCGGTGATGGACGAGGTCGACGGCACTGGGCGAGCACGGCATCGCCTTCGGCGCGCGCCAAAGTCGATCTCGCGAAGCTGCTCGCGTGGAAGAACAAGGTCGTCGGCAAGCTGACCGGCGGCCTCACGGGCATGGCCAAGGCGCGCAAGGTCGAGGTCGTGCGCGGCTACGGCGACGTTCCTCGATCCGCATCACGTCGTCGTCGAGCTGACCGAAGGCGCCGGACAGGCGAGACCGGTGCCAAGCAGATCGTGCGCTTCCAGAAGGCGCATCATCGCGGCCGGCTCGCAGTCGGTGAAGCTGCCGTTCGTGCCCGAGGATCCGCGCATCGTCGATCTCCACCGGCGCGCTCGAGCTGCACAGTCGGTGCCCAAGCGCATGCTGGTCGTCGGCGGCGGCATCATCGGCCTGGAGATGGGCACCGTGTATTCGACGCTCGGCGCGCGCCTCGACGTCGTCGAGATGCTCGACGGCCTGATGCAGGGCGCCGACCGCGACCTGGTCAAGGTCTGGGAGAAAATGAACAAGCCGCGCTTCGACCGCGTCATGCTCAAGACCAAGACCGTCGGCGGTCGAAGCCACGAAGGACGCGCGTCTACGTGCAGCTTCGAGGGCGAGCAGGCGCCGCAGGGCCCGCAGCTCTACGACCTGGTGCTGCTGGCGGTGGGCCGCAGCCCCAACGGCAAGAAGATCGGCGCCGACAAGGCCGGCGTCATCGGTCGACCGACCGCGGCTTCATTCCCGTCGACAACCAGATGCGCACCAACGTGCCGCACATCTTCGCGATCGGCGACATCGTCGGCCAGCCGATGCTCGCGCACAAGGCGGTGCACGAGGCGCATGTCGCCGCCGAGGCGCGCCGCCGGTCAGAAGTCGCGTCTTCGACGCGCGCGTCATCCCCTCGCGTCGCCTACACCGATCCCGAGATCGCGTGGGTCGGGGCTCACCGAGGACGAGGCGAAGGCCAAGGGCGTGAAGCTGCAGAAGGGCCTGTTTCCGTGGGCGGCGTCCGGGCCGGCGCCATCGCCAACGGCCGCGACGAGGGCTTCACCAAGCTGCTGTTCGACGACGACGACGCACCGCATCGTCGGCGGCGGCATCGTCGGCACGCATGCCGGCGACCTGATCAGCGAGATCGCGCTCGCGATCGAGATGGGCGCCGACGCGGTCGACATCGGCAAGACGATCCATCCGCATCCGACGCTGAGCGAATCGGTCGGGCTCGCCGCCGAGGCCTTCGAGGGCGTGCTGCACCGACCTGCCGCCGGTGCGCAAAGAAGCGATGACCGCAGGACGAGCAGAAGCAGCGCGTCGCGCGCGAGGCGATCAAGTACGTCGTCGACGACGCGTACGTCGGCGTCGGCAGCGGGTCGACCGCGAATTTCTTCATCGACGAGCTGGCGAAGATCAAGGACCGCATCAGGGCGCCGTGGCGAGCTCGGTCGAACCGCCGAGCGGCTCGAGAGGCCACGGCATTCCGGTCGTCGAGCTCGAACGACGTCGACGACTTCCCGGTCTACATCGACGGCGCCGACGAAGTCACCGAGCACGGCGCGATGATCAAGGGCGGCGGCGGCGCGCTCACGCGCGAGAAGATCGTCGCCGCGGTCGGCGAAAGTTCGTGTGCATCGTCGACGCGTCGAAGCTGGTCGGCGTGCTCGGCAAGTTCCCGCTGCCGGTCGAGGTGATCCCGATGGCGCGCAGCTACGTCGCGCGCGAGCTCGTCAAGCTCGGCGGCGCGGCCGCAGCTGCGCGAGCACTTCACCACCGACAACGGCAACCTCATCCTCGACGTCGACGGACTTGACGATCCTCGAATCCGGTCGAGCTCGAGGAGGCAGATCAACCACATCGTCGGCGTCGTCACCAACGGGCTTGTTCGCGCGTCGCGGCGCCGACGTGATCCTGGTCGGCACGCGATGCAGCGGCGTGCGCACGCTCGACGCGCACAAGTTCTGAGGCATCGCGCGCATCAGCTCGCCGACAGCTTCGAGCCCGACCGCGCGATGCGCGTTAGAATCATCGGCATGAGCAACCTCAACGTTCCCGGCCTCGACCTCGCCGCGCCTACATGCGAGGTGTCGGCGAGCTGCGCGCGCGGCGCGCGCGCCTGCTCGCGCGCGCCGACACCGCGCCAAGAACGCCGCACTCGCTGGCGATCGCCGCGGCGATCCGGCGCGACTGAGGCCGACGCTGCTTGCCGCGAACGCCGAAGATCGTCGCGCCAGCGCGCGCGGCCGGCACACGACGCCGCATTCGTCGACCGCCTCACGCTGACGCCGAAGACGATCGCAGGCGATGGCCGAAGGCCTGGAGCAAATCGCGGCGCTGCCGCGATCCCGTCGGCGAGATCAGCGAGTCTGCGCTATCGCCCGACCGGCATCCAGGTCGGCAAGATGCGCGTGCCGCTCGGCGTGATCGGCATCATCTACGAATCGCGCCCCAACGTGACCGCCGATGCGCGCCGGCGCTGTGCCTCAAGTCCGGCAACGCCTGCATCCTGCGCGGCGGATCGGAGGCGATCTGCATGCAACCAGGCGATCGCCGCGTGCGTGCACGAGGGCTTGCCGCCGCAGGCCTGCCGGAAGCCGCGGTGCAGGTGGTCGCCACCGCCGATCGCGCCGCGGTCGGACTAGCTGATCGCCGATGAACGACTACGTCGACGTGCATCGTGCCGCGCGGCGGCAAGGGCCTGATCGAGCGCGTCGCGCGCGAGGCGAAGGTCCCGGTGATCAAGCACCTCGACGGCGTGTGCCACGTCTACATCGACGAGCACGCCGACATCGACATGGCGGTGCGCATCGCCGACAACGCCAAGACGCAGCGCTACAGCCCGTGCAACACGATGGAGACGCTGCTCGTGCACGCGAACATCGCGCCGCGCGTGCTGCCGCCGCTGTGCGGCGATCTACCTCGACAAGGGCGTCGAGCTGCGCGGCGACGACGCGCGCGCGCGCGGTCGTACCGACGATGAAGACCGGCGACCGAGGACGACTGGTACGACCGAATATCTGGCGCCGATCCTCGCGGTGCGCGTCGTCGACAGCCTCGACGCGGCGATCGAGCACATCGCGCAGCTACGGCTCGCAGCACACCGACGCGATCGTCACCGAAGACTACGCGAACGCGATGCGCTTCCTGCGCGAAGTCGACTCGAGCTCGGTGCTGGTCAACGCGTCGACGCGCTTCGCCGACGGCTTCGAATACGGACTTGGCGCCGAGATCGGCATCTCGACCAACAAGCTGCACGCGCGCGGGCCCGGTCGGCCTCGAAGGCCTGACCAGCGAGAAGTGGGTCGTGTTCGGCAGCGGCCAGATCCGTCGTACGCAGAGTCGTACCCGCCCCGTTCGCCGGCGCTGAGTCGAGCACCGCTCATGTCAACCTCGGTTTCAGTCTCGATCGCACCAACACCGCGATCGCCGCTCGCCAAGGGATTCGGCTGGATCGTCACCGCATCGCCGACGCTGTTCGCCGAGACCGATCCACTCGCTCGCCGACGTCGCCAACCAGAGTATCTGCTCAAAGTCGGCGAGAGTGCGCGGGCGCGCGCGGGCCCGACGCCGACGCATCCGTTCGGTCGCGGGCAGGAGAAATACTTCTGGGCGCTGGTATCGCGCCGTCAGCGTGTTCTTCATCGGCTGCGGCATCAACATCTATCACGGGCGTGCGAGGCGCTGGCGCAATCAGCAGCCGGTCGGAGCCATTCACGCCGCTGGTGCTCGGACTGCTGCTGTTCGCGCTGGCGCCTGGAGTCGTTCACGTTCGTCGTGGCTGATCCGCGAGATCGGCGGCTGGAAGGGACTGCGCCGAGAACCGCACCAACACGACGGTGCTGGCCGTGGTGCTCGGAAGACGCGGTGGCGCTGCTCGGCATTCTGCTCACGCTGCTCGTCGCCGGCGTTCTCCGTTCGTATTCGGTCCCGCGCCCGTACTTCGACGCGGTGGTCGCGATCGCCGTCGGGTGTTCTCCTCGGCGCGATGGCGCTGTTTCTCGCCGCGGCTCAACCGCCGGCTGCTGATCGATGCGTCCGACCCGGCGCTCGACCAGCTCGTGCACGTGCTTTCCTGACCACGCCACGGCGTACTCGGCGATGTCGACATCCGATCGTGGTCGACGACGGCCACAGCATCGCGTTGCATTCATGGTCCCGGCGACGGGCCGTCCACGGCGACGCGCTTCCACGCGCGCGGATTGCCGGATGCGCACAGGCGGTCGCGGTGACGCGGAAGCTGCGACACTGCGCTCGAACGGTTGCACCGCAAGACGCGATCTGACGCAGGTCTCACTCGGACCAGCGTAAGCTCCTGCGAGCGGTCCACGGTCGCCTGCGATCAGAACGACCGCGGCATCCCGAGGACGTGCTCGCCCACGTACGACAGGATGAGGTTTGGTCGAGATCGGCGCGACCTGGTAGAGCGCGCGTCTCGCGGAACTTGCGCTCGACGTCGAACTCGCAGGCGAAGCCGAAGCCGCCGTGCGTCTGCAGGCAGGCGTTGGCCGCCTCCCACGACGCCTTGGCCGCGAGCAGCTTGGCCATGTTGGCCTCGGCGCCGCAGGGCTTGCTGCGCGTCGAACAGCGCGCAGGCCCTGAAGCGCATCAGGTTCGCCGCCTCGACTTCGATGTACGCTCTCGGCGATCGGAAACTGCACGCGCCTGGTTCTTGCCGATCGGCCGGTCGAACACGATCGCGCTCGCTGCGCATAGCGGCGCGCCTTGTCGACGAACCACCAGCCGTCGCCGATGCATTCCGCGGCGATCAGCGTGCGCTCGGCGTTGAGCCCGTCGAGGATGTACCGGAAGCCCTTGCCCTCCTCGCCGATCAGGTTCTCCGCGGGAATCTCGAGGTCGTCGAAGAACACCTCGTTGGTCTCGTGGTTGACCATGTTCGGGATCGGCCGCACGGTGATGCCGCCGCGCACGTCGCGCTTCGATCAGTGCGCAGGTCGATCAGGAACACGCTCATGCCCGTCGGCCTTGCGCTTGACCTCGGCGAGCGGCGTCGTGCGCGCCAGCAGGATCATCAGGTCGGAATGCTGCAGGCGCGAGATCCACACCTTCTGCCCGTTGACGACGTAGCGGTCGCCCTTGCGCACCGCCGTCGTCTTGAGCTTGGTCGTGTCGGTGCCGGTCGTCGGCTCGGTCGACTGCCATCGACTGCAGGCGCAGCTCGCCGCTGGCGATGCCCGGAAGATAGTGCTGCTTCTGCGCATCCGACCCGTGGCGCAGCACGCGTCCCCATGTTGTACATCTGGCCGTGGCACGCGCCGGCGTTGCCGCCGCTGCAGGTTGATCTCCTCCATGATCACCGACGCTTCGGCGAGTCCGAGCCGGAGCCGCCGTATTCGCGCCGGAATCATCGCGCCGCCAGCCACCCGCGCACGGGTCAGTTCGTCGACGAAGGCCTCGGGATAGCCGCGCTCGGCATCGACTTTCTGCCAGTACGCCGAGTCGAAATTCCGGCACAGCGCGCGTACTGCTTCGCGCAGCTCCTGGTAGTCGTCGGGCGCTGGAATCGCGATTCATGCGATGTCCTCCGGATGGATGCGATGCCGTGATGCTGTCAGCCTTGCGCGACCGCGCGTCGCGGCATTGGCGCAGCCACGTCAGCCACAGGGTCGCGCCAGCGACGAGCGACGCAGAAACGGCAACGCGCCGAGGTTCATGCGCTCCCAGCCCGGCGGCAGCTGACCAGCGCGCCGGAGGAGAACGACGAGATGACCATCACCGTGAACACGAGCGCGTCGTTGAGCGCCTGCGTCTTCGGCCTTCTCCGCGGGCGTATAGGTCTCGGTGAGCAGCGTCGTCCCGCCGGTGTACATGAAGTTCCAGCCGACGCCGAGCAGCGACCAGCGCCGCCCAGAACTGCCAGATCGCGATGCCCGACACGGCCACCGCGACACAGCGCGACCATCAGCAGCGCCCGCAACGATGACCCTGCAGCGCGCCGAAGCGCTTGATCAGCGAGCCGGTGAAGAAGCCCGGCGCGTACATGCCGACGACGTGCCATTCGATGACGAATCGCGGCGGCGGCTGAACGGATGGCCGCAGAACCTCATCGCCAGCGGCGTCGCGGTCATCAGCAGGTTCATGATGCCGTAGCCGCAGCGCCGCGGCCAGCGCCGCGACGACGAACACGGCTGGCGCAGCGATCGTCGCGCAGCGGCCGCCCGCCGCCGGCGCGCTCGTCGGCGGTGGGCGCCGGCACGCTGCACCCGCGACTGCACCGCGAGCGCGATCAGCGCGATCGCCGAGAGCACGAGGAACGAACCCAGGAAGGGCGACCGGCAGAATGTCCTTCGCCCACAGGCTGGCGGTGCGGTCCGATGAAGCCGCCGACGATGCCGCCTGCCAGCACCAGGGAAATCGCCTTGGCCTTGAACGCCGGCGGCGGCGACCTCCGCGGCGGCGAAGCGATACTGCAGTCCGAACGCCGTGTAGACGCCGACGATCGCGGTGCCGAAGCAGTACAGCGGAAGCTGGCCGCGCGCGATGCCCAGCGCGCACGTCGCGCTGCCGATGATGGCGATCAGCGAGCCGGTCATGAAACCGCGCCGGCGCCCGACACGCTTGCCATCCACAGCGCACGCGGGCATCGCCGACAACGCGGAGCCAAGCACGTAGCTGGTGACGCCGAGCGTCGCGAACGTCTTGTTGTCGACCAGCGCAATAGCCGACCAGGCCGTTCATCGCGATCAGGCCGGAGTTGTTGACGAGCAGCAAGCGCCTGGCAGCAGCGCGAGACAGCGCGATATCGCGGTACGAGGTTCGCATGGGATGCGGGTCGCGATGCGCGACGCAGCGCAACGTGTGCAGATCGCGCGCAGCGCATTGCGACTATATCAGCGATTCAACATGAGCGCATGACTGCGCTCGCACGACATCCTCGACTTCTGGTTCGGGCACGCCGGGCTGCCCCGAGTATCGGCGAACGCGCGCGGCGAGTGGTTTCGCAAGGACGCCGCGTTCGACGCGACGCTGCGCGCGCGCTTCGGCGAGCGCCGTCGATCGCGCGCTCGCCGGAGGCTTTCGACGAGCTGGGCGCGATCCCGCGGCACGACTGCTCGCGCGCGTGCTGCTGCTCGACCAGTTCACGCGCAACAGCTATCGCGACACGCCGGGCGTTCGCCGGCGATCGCCATGCGCTTCTGCGCTCGCGCACGCAGGCCGTCGCGACCGGCGATCGACGAGCCAGCTGTTCCGGTCGAGCGCTGGTTCCTTACATGCCTTTCCAGCATGCAGGTCGTTGTCGAACAGGAGTCGATCGAGGTTGTTCCGCGGCTCGCGACCGAGCCGGAATGGCCTCAATGGGCCGAACGGCACGCCGCGATATCCGCCGCTTCGGTCGCTTTCCGCATCGCAACGCGATACTCGGACGGTTATCGACACCGGACGAGATCGCGTTTCTGCGACACCAGGCTCCGGCTTCCTGCCGGCTGTTCTCTTAATCAATCAGCGTGCGGCGCGCATCATGATCCCGACCATCATCCTCAGCGGCTTCACCCGTTCACTACGGCCATCTCCGCTTCGCCAGCGCGGTACGGAAGGCGCGCGGCAGCGCAGGTAAGAGCGTCATACCCGCAGGCGCGCGCATCGTGCGGCACCCTTCGCGTCCCCGCGGATCGATGCAGCAAATGACTCGACTTGGATGTGAATTTCCAGGGGCTTGTTCCCGACGATCCGCGGAGATCGATCGCGGTGGTCACGATCGACCACTGAAGCGGAATACATTTCATACCACTGAATTCATTTTGTTGAGGAGCGAAAAACTACGACTCTTGGAGCGCCAAACTGTTACTGCCCTCGATTTGTTCGATCAAGCTTTGTAACATAAGATAACATACTCCCTGTTTGACAATTAGATAATGAAACAGTCAGCGAAGAAGATATCATAGTTAACTCAAATCTTTGGGATCATATTTTCAAGATCTCACCATAACCTTATCTTGTTGGTTTGTCATTCTAGAAGTTATTTGGTTTATTCACAGATGGACAGACACCATGGATACAAACTCAACATAAACTATTTGGTTATCATTTATTTCAAGACTGTTTGTTTCTCACACTTCTCAGAAGGCACTCAAAGGCTGCATTACTCTATGGATACATACACCAAACTATTTCACATTTTTTAGTTATATAAGCTTACTAGGTGTCATTCATTGATCATTTCCTCCTTACATCTATTTCTTTTTGATATATATTACATGGGGCTGCAGGAATCAATGACATTCAGCAGCAGTGGTCCACTGGTTAAGACCTTTGGGGATATCTCAGATAAATACACACTCTTGCATTTACCACGTTTTTGTTCTACCACATCAGGACGTTTCTCCCCACAACATATTTTGTATAAATAAAAGCCATTTAATCTCAGAAACTGTTAGGGTACGTTTAAGCAACAAACGCGAAACTCATTTTGTAATCAAAAACTAATTTGTTTGATATATTTGACTGTACGAAGATATTCTTGGTATAAGTAATCATACCAGAAACCATTCATAGTTGATAAAACTTCATTTCCGGCATTTGCGATACAACTTATTTCTCTTGGTATCATTTGGGGTGCCATTATCAATACGTATTGCAGGCACCTTCAAATAGTGTTGGCGCATCAACCAGCGCTGATATGGTTTTATCTATTCAAGCGATATTCTCTGGTGGAAGCGATCGATCGCGGAAAGTTCATCATTTTACACTGGATCAAGTCGCCTTCGCTGACGATCGTGAACTTTTATTAGTATTCCATACGCGGCGGCGCGCGTTACCTGGCGCCTGCGGTTATCTTACCGCCACTGACCGCATATACATGAAACCAACGATCTTTCCAGGAGCCATCCCCACTGCTGCTGTTGACCGGGCGCGCCAGACCATTCCGTGGCCTCGACACATCGCGTCAAGCCCGCGCCGACAGGAGTTATTTTGCGGCAGAATCAGGTCGAAATTGGCAGGCCCGCTCGTGCGCGAGGCGAGCGGACGTCGCCGGATATCGTCAGTGCCGCGCGAAGCGAGCCACCGCCTCGAGTACGTAAGCGTATCGCGCTTTTGGCGTATTGGCTGGCACCGGATGATCCGCCGCAGGCTCCCGCCGCGGCCGGTGCCACGCCGCCGACACCGGTCGTCGTCAAGGCGGCGCGGTGCTGGGCCAGAAGCCGGACGACGCGCAGCGCGATCGCCATGCTGGAGTGCCTGTCCGGGCAAGACGCTGACGTCCGCCTGCGCAGTGGCGGTGCGTGCGCATGTTAACCGCTGTGTCGAAATTGTCTCGTGTGAGTTTCCGCGAGTTGACGCGCGCGACGAAGTCGAAGCGCTATGTCACTTCGGCGAAACTCCACCAAAATAAGCCGGCGGCTGGTGTCAAAGGACGCGAAGCGGCGGCGTTTCAGCTCGCCACTCAGAACACAGCATTCTTATTCAGGAGTCATCACGGGCCTGCCTTTTTTGGCTCACCAGGAATACTGGCCAAGATCGGCTACCATGCACTATGACTAGAACCTCAAAGGCTTGGCTCAACGACCCGATGGCTTTGTCAGGTAGCCAGTCACGGCAAATGAGGCTCCCCTCGCTGTACATCTATGTACTGTCGCCGTGGCTCGCTGCGGGCGTAAGCCAACCGCGTGGCTTTCGGGCCGCTCGCCGAATTTTCAGATTCCGTCGAGCGTGCGTGATCGCCGCCGCCATCTCCGATGACCCACGAAATCCTGATCAACGTACGCCGCAGGAAGACGCGTCGCGATGCTCGAGCAGGCCGTCGTGCAGGAACTGCACATGAGCGCGCCAGCGCGCGGGGCTCGTCGGCAACATCTATCTGGGCCGCGTCGCGCGGGTGCTGCCGGGCATGCAGAGCGCGTTCATCGAGATCGGCCTCGAGCGCGCGGCGTTCCTGCACATCGCCGACATCTGGGAGCATCGGCAGAACGGCCACGGCGCACCGAGCAGCAAGCCGATCGAGAAGCATCCTGCACGAGGGTCGAGTCGCTGCTCGTGCAGGTGATCAAGGACCCGATCGGCACCAAGGGCGCGCGCCTGTCGACGCAGGTGAGCCTCGCCGGCCGGCTGCTCGTCTATCTGCCGCAGGACTCGCACATCGGCATCTCGCAGCGCATCGAGCGACGAGGCCGAGCGCGAGAACGCTGCGCGAGCGAGCTGCAGCAGCTGCTGCCGGAAGGCCTCGCCGGCGGCTTCATCATCCGCACGATGGCCGAGACCGCGTCCGAGCGCGAGATGCGAAGCGGACATCGAGTACCTGACCAAGCTGTGGCGCGACCTGACCGCGCGCTCGCGCGAAGCGCCGCGCCGCATCGCTGCTGTACCAGGACCTGAACCTCGCGCAGCGCGTGCTGCGCGACATGTCGACCGAGGAAACCGCGCGCATCCTGGTCGATTCGCGCGAGACGTTCGTGAAGATGCAGGACTTCGCCGCGCAGTACACGCCCGCGCTCTCCGAGCGCATCGACGCACTATCTCGGCGATCGCCCGCTGTACGACCTCAACGGCGTCGAGGACGAGATCGAGAAGGCGCTCGCGCGCCGCGTCGACCTCGAAGTCGGGCGGCTATCTCATCATCGACCAGACCGAGGCGATGACGACGATCGACGTCAACACCGGCGGCTTCGTCGGCGGCCGCAGCTTCGACGACACGATCTTCAAGACCAACCTCGAAGCGGCGCAGGTGATCGCGCGGCAGCTGCGGCTGCGCAACCTGGGCGGCATCATCATCATCGACTTCATCGACATGGAGAACGCCGACCACCGCAACGCGGTGCTGGCCGAGCTCAACAAGGCGCTCGAGCAGCGACCGCACGCGCCTCACGGTGAACGGCTTCACGCAGCTGGGCCTGGTCGAGATGACGCGCAAGCGCACGCGCGAATCGCTCGCGCACGTGCTGTGCGAGCCGTGCCCGACCTGCCAGGGCCGCGGCGAGATCAAGACGGCGCAGACGATCTGCTACGAGATCCTGCGCGAGATCGTGCGCGAGGCGAAGCAGTTCAACGCGCGCGAGTTCCGCATCCTCGCCGCGCAGTCGGTGATCGACATGTTCCTCGACGAGGAGTCGCAGAGCCTCGCGCAGCTGGGCGACTTCATCGGCAAGCCGATCTCGCTGCAGGTCAGTCGATCTACCGCAAGAACAATACGACATTGTGTCCAGGTCACAGCCGATTGCTGCAGGGCGCGACGTTTGTTCGATGCATCAAACGCCGCTGGCCGCGACTGTTCCGGCGCGCGCCGCCGGCCAGATAGCTGGTGCCAGCAGCCAGGTTATCAGCGTGGACGGTTGAGCGCGCCGCGCCGTGGGGCATGGCCGACCACCAGCGAATACACTCGTATACGTTCCGCGCGGCTATTCGCGCTGGAAGCGGCGCCGCGGCAGTCAGTGCTGCGCGCGACGCACAGACAGTCACCGGACGGTCTGCCGGGCGGGCACGCAGATCGCGGCACTGGCCGACCGCAGCGGTTTCAAGTGCTGCTGCCGCGCCAGGCCGGCGGGAATCGTTGAGCTGCGCAGAACTGGGTTTGACGCACGCCTGGCGGGCGGCGGCGGTGAAACACGATTGTCATTGGCCGCAACTTCACCAGGCTGTTCAGCGCGCGTGCCGCATACCGGCGCATCTTCGTTGCCGGCATGTCAGCGGGGGCGCCCGCGACGGCTGGAGTCTCGCCGACGGGCGAACTCGCGGGCATATTCGTGCATTCAGGGATCGCGTGTGGAGCGGCATCGACCACTCGCCGCGCTCGACGTTCTGGCGCGCGGTGCGGACGCGCCCTACGGAAAAAAATTGCCGCCACGTCTCGCGCCCGGGATCTCTGGCAGACATCGTGCCGTTGTGTGCGCAATTCAGGGCGGCCCGCGACGAGACCGTTGCGCCGATCAATGCAGTCCAGATCGTGCGGCAGTATCTGGTGCGCAACCGGGCGGCTCAACCGTGGTCGTATCAGCGCCAGTCGCCAGGCCGCGCGCGGAGACGAAGAGACGTCGCGCCAGGCCGCTGCACCGGTCGCACCGTTACGACGACCGAAGTACGGCGCCGGCGAGGCTGTGTGGTCGTTGCGGCTGGTGCGCGTGCCCGCGCTGGGCCATGCGATGGGCAGGCGGTGATTCGTTGCGCCAGCCGCGGCTGACGCGGAACCGCCGGATGCGGCGGCGCTGCTCGGCAGAGTTCGATCATCGAGCAAATCCGCAATCAACGCCAGACTAGGTTTCGGGAGAGCAGCCCGAGTGGCGGTCGACGAGCATGAATCACTTCACGATACTCACCGACGACGTCAGGCGGCGCGGTGGCCCGCTTCTACGGCGAGTTCCTCAGAGCTTGCATCCGGGGCCTGACCCGCCTATAGCAGACCTTTCCCGGCGCGTGGTTGTATTCGGGCGACGCCGCCGATCCTGCACGTGATCGGCGGCGGCCGACCCGAGGGCCGAGCTCACCGCGCCGGTGTCATCGTTCCACATGGCGTTCACGGGCCGCGACCTGGCCGGTACGTTGAAGGCGCTCAGGATTACGCGGCTTGTCGCGCACGCCTGTCGCCGAAACGAGCAACCTCGGAGAACCTGGCAGGTCTTCGCTCCACGGTGTTGAACGGTGCGAAGGTGGAGACTCGACTTCGACGCCGGCGAAACACGCACCGGCCGTTGATGGCTCGGCGCGGCGTTCGATCATCACGGTCAGATTGCCGCGGCGACGCTCGAGCAGGGCGAATACGTCCAGGTCGCACGTCGGCGCGTGCGACCGCAGGCCGGCAGCGCAAGCACGTCGCATGGGCACGCACAATAGCCTGTTGAGCCTGGGTGCTGGCGCCTACCTCCGAAGTGATCGCGATCGACCCCGAGGGCCGAGGCACACCGGCGCGCTTCCGCGCTGGTTCCGGCCTGGATCGGCCCGGACATGCAGGCGCAGCTGCGCGGCGTGCCCCGCGCCTCGTGGGTTGGGCCGCCCGAACCGGGGACATCGAGCGCCGCGCGCCGTTGCGTGCCCCGATCGATCCGAGCCCAGCGCGTGCGATGTCGCGCGGCACGCTCCATTGGCAGATCACGATTCCCGACGACGGACATCTTCCTGGCGGCGGCGTGCTACGCCGACGCTGATCGCGTGGCCGGACGCGCGCCATCCAACGCCGACGCCCTGCCCGGTGCGGGGTGCGCGTCGCCACGCTGGCGGGCGCGCACCCGGGCCCCGATCCGAATGACGTTGCGCGATGCTGACGGCGCTGGGGCTCCCGGCGCGGCGCTGCGCCCGATCCTGCCTTGGCGGCGAAGATGCGCCTGGCGGCGATGTTGCAAACGCCAGGACGGTGACCTTGTAAGCTGGTTTAGCGGCCTGATGCAGAACCCATCATGGCCGCGCAGTGGCGTGACGGGATGGGATGCGCGGCTTGCGACGACGCGTGGTTGACCGGCGGTAGCGACAAAGCAGGCCGCCGCCAACTGCCCATCGGGTTCGACGAAATGCGGGCCACCGCGTCGTTGCTCGCCTTGCGAATATGTCGGCTATTCGACGGCTCGCGCCTGGTATCAGGGCCATCGTCCGAAACGCGGCTCATGCGGGGTTCATCAGGCTGCAACTCAGTACTTGCGTGGGCCGGGGTGCAGCCGGCTTCGCTGGCAGCGAGTTGTGTCCATACACGACGCGTGCGATCGACAACAGCTGCTGCTTGTCCGATGTTGCCGGACGTGTACATACCACCCGCACGCGTCGTCGATCAGTAGAACACACTCACCCCGATCAGCACCTGCGCGTAGCGAGATGCCGTCTCGCGCGACGGTGTCTCCGCGTCTTTGCGCACCGGCGGCCGAAATACGCTGCTTGTCGGCATTTTCATGCACATGAGTTGCGCGCCCGGCTTTTTCATTGCCGGCGACTTGAGCCGGCGCACCGACCGAGGAGGCGAGATCCGACGCTGTTGGGGTTTGGGTGCGTGCAACCGGAAGCTCGAGAGCGCTTCGCGACAGCCAGCGCACCAGCCGTTCTTCCTCGTTGGCCCAGATTTCGACAGGGGGCGGTTGGGATCTGGACGCGTAGAGCGCATGCGTCAGCGCCGCCTCACGCTCGAACGTGATCGGTGTGCCCGATTCCGGCGAGGACCGTTGCCGCGCGCCACCCATCCGAGCAGCAACGCCGACGACCAGCGACGCGGCGGCAGACCATCGCAGGCCACGCCGCATGCTGCCGCGGCGGCGTGAACGCGGCGGTTTGGCGCTGCCGCGATAAGGTCGCTTGCGGCAGCGGCTCGGCCAGCCACGGGTCGAGAGTGCATCCGCACGCAACAGCGCGTTGACGCGGCGTATTTCCGCCACGCGTTGCCATCAGTTGCAGGCTGCGCGCTCGAGCATCCCTGGCGATCTCCTGCGCGCGCTCGGCCGACAATCGATTGTCGGCAAAAGCGTTCAGAGGTCGTCATCGGTCGGGGGCAGGGCAGGGCTCGCTGACGACTTTCAACGGTGCTTTGTGGCGTCGGCGTTCATCCGGCGCGAGCTTTTTCACGCGCGCGATTGAGTCGCGACATGACCGTGCGATCGGCGCGCCCGCAGCGCGAGGCAAATTTCCTGATAAACGCAATTCCTCGACCGCGGCGAGCATCAGGACCCCTCGCGCTGGTCGGTCGGCAGCCGACCGATCTGCAGTCAATCACTTCCGCCAGTTCGAGCCGGTCGGATTGGGTCGCGCGCGCCGGAATCCGCCAGCCGGCGACAGGACCGTCATCCGCATCCAGAGCGAACTCTCGGCGGGAGTTCGCCGCCGGCGCACCGGGAGCAGATTGACGTGAACGTTGTGCATGATCGTGGAGAACAACCACGCGCGCAAATCGCTGCCAGCTTGCCACAGCTGCCGCTTTTCCCAGGCCCGCGCCAGCGTGTCCTGCACCAGGTCGTCCGCGCCTGGTTGACATCTCCGGTCAGCACGCGCGCATAGCGCCTGCAATCGCGGTAGCGCGGCGACCAGATCAGGGTGAGGCGGCGTCGTCCGGGCATCGATGTCCGCCGCCAGTCGGTGCGCTCGGTCCTTCACGACGTGCCAGACGTTGTTAGAAGTTGTAACGCCAGGTCGTAATGCCGCCTGGCTCGGCGTCGCTTGGACCACACAAATAGACCGGCTTGCCCTCGCCTCAGCCCACTGCCCGGCGCCGTCGTCGCGCGTGACGATGGTCCAGTCGCCCGAAGGCTTGGCGTCAGCCGCTGCCGTGACGGGCGGCCTTGATTGGTGGCGCACGGCCCGTTGCACGCACACTCTTGCCTCCGGAATGCACGATCAAACGTGTAAAGCGTCATTCCGAGACGCTGTTGGCGAAGCGCGCCGCCCCATTTTCTTGAAGTCCTGCGCCGGCGCACCGCCCGCCAGCTACGAGACCGGCGCATATCGCCGCTGATACCCGTGCGAAATTTCATTGTTATCTCCGTCAAAGTTGAATCGTTGGTAGGCTGCCGAGGGTGAGTAAACACTCGGCTTCAAGGGTTTATTCCCGCCGCGCCCTTTCCGGTAGCGGGTGAGGGCTGCTGGCGTTTGGCGAGCGCCTTTGCTGTATTGCCAGTGTCGTAACTCGCGCGCAAGCTTCGGTCGCAGGATCAGCGATGCACTTCGTTGCGTACCTCTTGCGATGTAGATACGGGATGCGCCGAGATCAGCTACCTCGCCGACCGAGATGCGTTCCGCGGCAACAGTCAGCCGCCGGATCGGTCGTGCGACGAACTGGATGAACAGAACGGCCACGATGAACGCTGCGGCCAGCAACGCAATCTGCACGGGTCCGACGACGCTGGTCGCAACTTATCAGAACGGCGTGCGGCAGCCTGACGCTGATGATGCGCCCGCCACCTCGCGCCTTCCTTGAAGATCGAATCAGTGTTCCGTCCGTACCGCAGCTTGACGTCGGCGGGCGCATTCTCGGCACTCGCGTGGCACGCGGGCGCGATGCCTTCTCGTACAAGGCGCGGGCATAGCGGAAACCTTCGGGCAGTACCTCGTAGTATTCGGTGAGATGGCTGTTGCGAATCCGGTCCAGCGCTTTCCCAAACCTCAAATGCATCCGGTTTGTTGACCGGAGTTCATGAAATTGTGCGACATCGTACGGAATTTCGCCAGTGACGATGACTTCTCGGCGACTTCCGAGATTCGCGCTGCGCCAGCGCCGGGTTTTCAGGTGAAGTACCCGAGAGGTCGGGCGCAGCCTGCGGCACTGCAGCCGCATCGGCCGGCAGCGATGCCAGCGTCACCTGTCCGGGGTAACTCTTGTCGTTGTCTTGACCCATACGCACGACCGTATTGCGATACCACAGCTGCCAACGCGTCGACGTTGTCGGCGACGGTTTCTGCCTGCGACGAGCTCGTTGCGATAGACGCTGTCGAGGACCAGGCACGACCAGCAACAGAGCGATCACGAAGATGACCGTGAACTGGGTGGTGATCGAACGGCTGAAGAGCATGGCGAGCAATGCGTAACTT
>ERZ1370068.9855-contig-8602_pt1 | contig 30416 bp, 34 predicted proteins | sample MGYA00561227_ERZ1370068 | MGnify/ENA primary metagenome ERZ1370068 (study PRJEB38410, sample SAMEA6850437) | metagenome | study: Metagenomic assessment of the ecological functions of the soil: analysis of the soil microbiota associated with the...
GCTCGTCGTTGTAGGTGGAGGCGCCGCGCGGTCGGGTCGACGACGTAGACCTCGACGTCGGTGATCTTCACGGCGCCTTCAGATGGCCGAGGTCAATGGAGTGCGAGGAGCGTCTCGGCGACCGTGCGCTGGGCCGCGCGGAGCGGCTCGTCCGCGTTCCCGAAGACCACGACGGCGACGCCGCTCGGGACCCGGCGGAGCGTCACGATGCCGGCGGGCGTCCGGAGCCGCGCGTCCCGCCAGACGGCCGGCGGGATGGCGCCCGGGCCCTGAAGGACGTTGTCCACCATGGCGAGACGCGCTCGGGAGCCCGGCGGCGCTCGAGCCGGTCGAGAAGCGCGGCGAGCTCCCACGGACGCGACGCGAGGGACCACGACCTCGAGACCCATGGCGGGCGCCGGCCTATCGCTCCGCGGCAGCCGGACGGAGGCGGCCGGCGCCGCAGACCGTCTCGTCGAGCGTGAGGCTGACGACCGCCGCGACCAGGAGCTGGACGCTGGCGATCGCGAACGCGGCGCCGTAGCCGCCGGTCATCTCGAACAGGAACCCGCCCAGCCACGAACCCAGAGCCGCGCCGCCCTGATGCACCACGAAGATCGTGCCGAAGATCGAGCCGACGGAGAACCGGCCGAAGATGTCGGCGGTGAGCGCCGAGGTCATGGCGAGGCTGCCGGACATGCTGGCCCCGCCGAGGCGCCGATGACGACGAGCAGCCGACGCGGGCTGTCGTGCACGAGGAACATCGCGAGGAAGAGCAAGGACCCGCGTGCCGTAGAGCCAGGCCAGGACGGGCCGCCGGCCGAAGCGGTCGGCGATCGCTCCGAGGAGCATGACGCCCGCGAAGCTCGAGGCGCCGAGCACGCCGAGCGCCGACGAGGCCAGCATGGCGTGGTAGCCGTGGTCGGTGAGCATCGGCACGCCATGCGCCGAGAGAAGGCTCATCGAGAATCCGCAGGTGTACATGCCGCCGCAGAGCTGCCAGAAGGGCACGGTCCGCACGGCCTCCAGCACGGGCGTTCGCTCGAGCGCCGCGACGTCCGGGCCGCGAACGAGCTCGGCGGGAAGACCGTCCGGGCGCGAGTCCCATCGATTCCGGCGACTCCCGGACGACCCAGAGCGCGAGGGGGAGCAGGATGACGGCCGCGCCCAGCCCGATGAGCGCGTACGTCGCGCGCCAGCCGACCAGGAGGATGAGCCACATCGCGAGCCGGGACCGAGGAGGCTCATGCCGGCCATCGATGCCGCGCCGAGGACGGAGAGCGCGGTCGCCCGGCGACCGGATGAACCAACGCGAGACGACGGCCGAGCCCACGACGTGGCCGGTCGCCGAGAGGCCGAGGGCCACCAGGACGCCGTAGACGAGCGCCAGCTGCCAGAGCGTCGTCACGAGCCCGGTGCCGGCGATCGAAGCCGCGAAGATGAGGATGCCCGAGACCGCGACCGGACGCGCGCCCCAACGCTCGACGAGCCGGCCGAGCGAACGGCATGAACACGCCGTAGAGGAGGAGGCTCAGCGACACGACTCAGGGAGTAGGCCGCGCGGTTCGTTCCGAGGTCCGCCACCATGGGCTTTCAGGAAGGGCCCGACCGCGAAGCGCACCCCGGTCGAGAACAGCACCATGATCGGCGAAGGCGATGGTGACCCACCATCCGTAGAAGCACGGGTCGCCGCGCCATGATCGGGGCCACTATGGCCGACGGGTCGAACCCGACAACCGGCGCGCGTCCCGCCCGGCGCGGCCGAGAGTCGCGCGGCTGCGCTATCGCAGGAACTGGCGGAGCCCTTCCGCAGGATCGACTCCGCGAACCCGCGGAGGACGCGGTCCTGAAGATCCGTGCGCGGGGATCGATATGGGCCCCAGACGCCGGAAGGTCCACGCCGGCGAGGACCGTCTGCACGCGTCGGTGAAGGCCGAGCGCATCTCCTTCGGGGCCCGGCGGACGGCGGCCGGCGGCACGGAGCAGCGTGAACTCGTGCGCCAGCTCACCGGTCCGAGCTGGATCTCGCCCTTGCCGAGGATCTTGACGTCGCCGGAGACGAAGCGCACGACGGGCGTCCGCAGGACGTCGCCGGCCAGGGTGAAGTCGATGATGCCCTCCTGGAATCGGAGATCGCGCAGGTGCGGCAGATCCAGGGCGGCGGCCACGGCGGCGAGCACGGGAGGTTGTGGAGACGGCCATCGCGAATCTCCGCGTGGCCCTGCCCGGTGAGCCCCTCGGCGGTGCCGGCTGAGGCTTGCCTGGGCCGCGAGCCGTCCGCTCAGGTTCTGTCCGCCGAGGCGCCGCCAGAGTGTTTCCATGCGCGCATCGCGGAGATCGAGGGAGATGCGCATAGCGGGTCCGCCGGCGAGCTGGACGGTGACCTGGCCGCCGAGCGCGCCATCCGCCAGCTGCCCCGGACCGGCGCGAGCGTCAGGTCGCCACCGCTAGAAGCGGAGCGGCGCGGTGAGCTCACGAATCTCCACGCGCTCCGCGATCCGGAGCGACTCGACGGCGAGCTGGCCCTGGCCTGCGAGGGCGCCGCCGACTCGCGACAGCGATGTGGTCACCTGATGCCGCTGGCGCCGACGAGGGGCCCCTTGTGCTCCCGCGTGACCAGCGAGGGTGCCTGCCCGCGAAAGCCAGGCGCGGCACCACGACGTCGAGAGCGGGGGCGACATGCAGTCATCGGGCCGGCGGCGTCCGTCCCGCCGGCGGGACCTCCGGCGGGGAGCGGGGGCGCAGGCGTGGGCCGCGAGACCAGGCCGCTCGAAGCTCCACTCCGCCGCGGTCGCTGCGGATGAGGGTGATGGCGGGCGCGTCCAGGCGCAGCTCGGCGATCTCGAGCCGGCGCCGGAGGAGCGGGAGGAGGCGCGGCCGCGACCAGCGCCCCGTCGGCCCGCAGCAGTTCGCCGAGTGAGTCCGGGCGGAGTTGCCCGCACGACCTGGCGGAATGGCGGCCCGAGAAGCGAGCAGATGTGCGTGCTCGCCGACGGTGACCGAGGCGCCGAGCGTGTCCTGGGCGGCGGCCACCGCAGGTGCGCCGAACGCCCGGACCTCAGGCAGCGGGTGAGCGCGAACAGTGGCAACGCTTCCAGCAGGGCGGCGCGGCCCCGGAGGACTACGACGCCAGGATCTTGAGCGCACGTGCGATATTCACGAGCGCTCTCCGCCGTCAGGCGGGCTCATCCGGCATAGCCGACCGGCGTCCGAGTCGAATCGGCGTCCGCCCTGTCTGGCGGATGGTCGCCGCGGCACCCCGGTGAGACGGCCCAACGGGACCGGCGGCGGCGGAGACGATGCCGCCGCGCCCGGGCCGGGTCGGTCAGGCCCGGAGGTGGGGATCGAGCAGGTCCCGGAGCCCGTCGCCGAGGAGGTTGGCGCCCGAGCACGACGAGCGAGATCGCCAATGCCGGGGACCGTCGCGAGCCACCAGGCGTTGGAGAGGTAGTCGCGCCCCTCGGCGAGCATCGCGCCCCACGAGGGCTGCGGCGGCTGGACGCCCATGCCCAGAAACGACAGGCCCGACTCGAGCAGGACCATCGTGGCGAACTGGCTCGAGCCGATGACGAGGATCGGCGCCAGCGTGTTGGGCAGGATGTGCAGGAGCGATGACGCGGAGGTCGCTGGCGCCCAGCGTGCGGGCCGCCTCGACGTAGTCGAGCTGGCGGATCGTGAGCACGTTCGCCCGCACGGTCCGCGCGTAGAGCACCCAGCCGGAGAGCGCCAGCACCGACACGAGCGCGGCCCGGGCTGGTCCCCACCACCGCCACGATCGCGATCGCGAGCATGATGACGGGAAACGCCAGCTGCACGTCGGCGACACGCGCATGATGACGTCGTCCAGCCGGCCGCCGAGCACACCGGCCGGCGAGCCCCACCGCGACGCCGACCGCCGCCGCCAGCACGACGGCGCTCGTCGCCAGCGTCGAGCGAGATGCGGCCGCCGTACAGCAGCCGCGCGTAGGATGTCGCGCCCGAGGTTGTCCGTGCCGAGCAGGTACGGCCGAGGCGCCGCCGAGCACCCGCGGCGGCTGCAGGCGCTTGCCGAAGCTCGGCTTGATCGGATCGGACGGCGCCAGCAGCGGCGCCGCGACGCTGGCCAGGATCACGGCGGCGAGGATCAGGCCGCCGACGACGAGCCATCCGGATGACGCAGCGGAGTCGGCTCATCCGTAGCGGATGCGCGGGTCGAGCGACCGTGTAGAGCAGGTCGACGAGCAGGTTGATCAGCGACGAAGATCGTCGCCGAGATGATCAGCACGGTCTGCACGACCGGGAAGTCGCGGAAGAAGATCGCGTCGACGACCAGCTTGCCCATGCCCGGCCACGCGAAGATCGACTCCGTGATGACCGCGCCGCCCAGGAGCGTGCCGATCTGCAGCCCGATGCACGGTGAGCAGCGGGATCGTCGCGTTCCGCAGCGCGTGCCGCAGGATCACCGCCGCGCTCGGCCAGACCCTTGGCCCGGCCGGTCCGGATGTACTCGCTGGCCCAGGATCTCGAGCAGGCTCGAGCGGGTGAGGCGCGCCACCAGCGCGGTCGGGAACGCGGCGAGCGTGATGCTCGGCAGGACGAGGTAGCGTCCAGCCCTGGTATCCGGAGGTGGGCAGCCAGCGGAGCGTGACGCCGAAGAGCAGGACGAGCATGATCCCGAGCCAGAAGTTCGGCAGCGACTGGCCCGAGCACCGCGAGCACGGTGCCGGCGTAGTCGTAGCCGGTGCCCGCGCCGCACGGCGGCCAGCGACGCCGATGCGACACGCCGACACAGCACCGGTCAGGCACCATGGCGGCGAGCGCGAGCTGGATCGGTCGCCGGCAGCGCGCTCCGACGACGACCGGCAGCGCGGGCGCGCGGTACTGGAACGACTGGCCGAAGTCGCCGCGGACCACGCTGCGCGAGGAAGATCGCCGTACTGGACGTAGAGCGGCTCGCGCAGGCCGAGCTGCGCGGTTCAGCTCGTCGACCGCCGACTGCGGCGCGCCCTCGGGCAGCAGCATCTTGGCCGGATCGCCGGGCATGACGCGCAGGATCGACGAACACCAGGACGGAGACGCCGACGAGCGTCAGGACCGACTGCGCCGCCGGCGGAGGGTCGTACCGCATGCAGGGTCAGGATGCGCACCGGCGCGCGTCACCGGCCGCCGTGCGTCGCGGACCGGCGGGCATCACGGCGAGCTCGCCGGACGCTGACGTCGTACAGCAGGACGTAGTAGTCGCGGCGCGCCTCGAAGTTGCTGCAGCTTGTCGCTGACCGCGTAGATCGCGACGCTGTAGTACGGCCAGATCTCCGGCTCGTCGTCCCACAGGATCCGCTCGATCTCCTCGTACTTCTGCCTGGCGCACCTTGGGATCGGGCACCCGGCCCTCGGCGATGAGCTGCTCGACCTTCGGGTTCGCAGTAGCGCGTGAGCTTCTCGGCGCCGGCCTTGGTGAACCACTGGCCGAAGTACCAGTCGGGGTCGTGCGGCATGTGGGCCCAGCCCGAGAAGAACATGTCGTAGTTCCCGGCGCGTCCGCTGCTCGCGGGCGGTGGCGATCTCGAGATTCGCTGATGTTCACCTTGATCCCCACCTCGCCGAGCATCGCGGCCACCGCCTGGGCGATCTCGAGCTGCTTCGGGATAGAGGTCCTTCATCAGGACGAAGTCGAGCGCGAGGTTCGTGTAGCCGGCCTGCCTTGAGGATCTGGCGCGCCTTCTCGGGATCGTAGGGCTTCTGGCGCGAGGCTCGTGTGGCCGATGAGCCCGGGCGGGACCGGGCTGTCACGACCGGCCGCGCGTAGCCCAGCAGCAGGTCCTTGATGATCACGTTCCGGTCGATGGCCAGCGAGATGGCCTTGCGCAGCGCGCGGGTCCTTCACCGGCTCCTTGGCGAGCTGGAAGATCCAGCGCTGGGCCTCGATGGCCGGCGTGTCGAGCACCTTCGGACGCCCGGGCGTGACCTTGAGCGTCTGCGACCATGTCGGGCCACACGCGATCGATCACGTGGATCTCGCCCGCGCGCAGGCGCGGCCGCGCGGGTGGACAGCTCCGGGATGAAGCGGAACGGTGACCTTCTCGACCTTGCGGGATGCCCGGCTTCCAGTAGCTCGCGTTGGCCGCCGAGCGCGATGTGGTCGCCGTGGGTCCAGCTCACGAACCGGAACGGGCCGGTGCCCGACCGGCTTCTGGAAGAATGCCTCCTCGTTCGCGCGGCCGCGCTGGGCGGCAGCATCCCGAGCATCGTGAGGTGCGCGGGCAGCGAGCCGAACGGCCGCTTCGTCGTCACCGATGACCGCGAAGTCGCCGTCCTTCTGGACGTCCTCGATGTCCTGGTAGACGAAGCGACTTGATCAGCTTGCGTGTTGTCCCGCACGCCGCTTGAGCGTGAAGACGACGCTGTCGGCCGTGAAGGGCGTGCCGTCGTGGAAGCGTGACGCCCTTGCGCAGGTTGAACCGCCACGTGGTGTTGTTGACGGGCCGCCACGATCTCGGCGAGGGCCGGGCACGAACTTCGTCGTCGTTGGTGACGTCGAGCAGCGGATCGTAGACGTGGCGGAGCACCGAGGTCGCCGAGATCGAGTAGTGGTTCGCCGGATCGAGCGTGAGCATCCGCTCGGACAGCCCGGCGACGATCTCGCCCTTCCGGGCCTGGCCCGAGGCGGGGCTGGACAGGGCGCCGACGGCGGCCAGCGCGCCCGCGCCGATCAGGACGTGTCGTCGGGCGACCTTGGTGAGCCGTCGGGACGGGACGGGCAGCATCGTGCTTCATCACAAGCTCCTCGCGCGGGCGGTGTGGTCGAGGGTGCCGAGGATCGATGCCCTCCACTTCACGGAGGTCGGCGCGGGCCGTGTCAAGCCCCGCCGCCCCTGTTACAATCTGGCGCCGTGACCGAGCACGCGCGGGCAGTCATCATCGGCGGCGGCGTGGCGGCGCGAGCATCGCGTACCACCTCACGGTCAACGGGTGGCGCGGACATCGTGCTGGTCGACGCGCCGAGCTGACGAGCGGCTCGACCTTCCACTCCGCGGGGCTGGTCGGCCAGCTGCGCTCGCTCCGTCGGCGCTCACGCGGCTGATGATGTGGAGCGTCGGAGTGCTACCGGCGGCTCGGCCGAACCGGGCGCGATCCCGGCTGGAAAGAGACCGGCAGCCTTCGCCTCGCGTGCACGCCCGACCGTCTCCTCGAGCACCGGCGCCAGGAGGGCTGGGCGCAAGACGTTCGGGCTTCCGCTGTGAGGAGGTGGGGCCGGCCGAGGCCCGGCGGCTCTTCCTCGTGATGGCGCTCGACGGCGTCTTGGGGGCCATGTACCCCGACGGACGGGCACGCTGGACCCGAGCAGCCTCGCGATGGCGCTGGCCGACGGCGCCCGGCAGCGCGGCGCGAGATCCGAACCGGGACCCGGTCCTCCGCATCGGCGTGCGCGACGGGCGCGTCCACGACGTCGAGACCACCGCGGGGACCATCCGCGCCGACGTCGTGTGAACGCGGGCGGCATGTACGCGCCGGAGATCGCGCGGATGGCTGGGCGTGACGATCCCGCTCGTCCCGATGGCGCACCAGTACCTCGTCACGAAGCCGATCGACGGCGTGCATCCCGCGACTGCCGACTGCTGCGCGACCCGACACACCTCGTCTACTTCCGCGAGGAGGTCGGCGGGCTGGTGCATGGGCGGCTACGAGCGCGCACCCGCGCCCTGGGCGCTCGACGGGATCCCGACCGACTTCAACGGCAAGCTCCTGCCGCCCGACTGGGAGCGGTTCGAGCGATCTGATGGAGGGCGCGGTCCGACGCGTGCCGGCGCATCGGCGGACGCGGAGGTCATCCGGCTGATCAACGGCCCGGAGGCGTTCACGCCCGACGGCGAGTTCATCCTCGGCGACGACCGAGGTCCGCGGCTTCTTCGTCGCCGGCCGGCTTCTGCGCGCACGGGATCGCCGGCGCCGGCGGCATCGGGCGCTCAGATGGCCGACGTGGATCGTCGACGGCGAGCCGGAGCTCGACGCTGTGGAAGATGGACATCCGCCGGTTCGGCGCCGCAGTACCGCTCGTCACGGCTACACGCTCGCGCGGACCGACGAGATCTACGCGCACCTACTACGACATCCACTATCCGAACCAGGAGCGCGAGCGCCGGGCGGCCGCTCCGGCTGTCGCCGACCTACCCGCGGCTCGCCGAGCTCGGCGCCGTCCTTCGGCGAGAAGTCGGGCTGGGAGCGGCCCGAACTGGTTCGAGCCGAACGCGCGCGCCGGGGACGAGGCGCTGCGGCCGCGCGGCTGGGCCGGGCGAGCATCTGGTCGCCGGCGATCGGCGCCGAGCACCGTCGCGACCCGCGAGGCGGCGCGCGCTCTTCGACGAGACGTCGTTCGCCAAGCTCGAGGTCGTCGGGCCCGGCGCGCTCGGCGTTCCTCCAGCGGCTGTGCGGCAACGACGTCGACCGGCCGACGTCGGCTCGATCGTCTACACGCAGATGCTGAACCGAGCGCGGCGGCATCGAGTGCGACTTCACCGTCACGCGGCTCGGCGCACGACCGGTTCCGCATCGTCACCGGCACGGCGTTCGGCAACCACGACGCGCGTGGTTCATCCAGCGGCACCTGCCCGGCGACGGATCGCGTGTCGCTGCTCGACGTCACCGTCGGCGCGCGTCTGCATCGGCCTCTGGGGGCCGCGGGCGCGCGACATCCTCGCGCCGCGACGACGACCGCGCGACGTCTCGAACGCGGCCTTCCCGTACCTGCACCGCGCGCGAGATCGCCGTCGGCGCCGTCCCGGTCCTCGCGCTGCGGGTCACCTACGTCGGGCGAGCTCGGCTGGGAGCTCTACGCGCCCGACGGAGTACGGCCTGGACGCTGTGGACGACGCTCTGGGAGGCGGGCCGGCCGCACGGGCTGGTCGCCGGCGGCTACCGCGCGATCGACTCGCTCCGGCTCGAGAAGGGCTACCGCGTCTGGAGCGCGCGACATCACGCCCGACGAGACGCCGTACGAGGCCGGGCTCGGGTTCGCGGTCAAGCTGGGCAAGGGCGACTTCATCGGCCGCGAGGCGCTGGTCCGGCCAGCGGGCCGCGGGCCTACGCCGAAGCTCGCCTGCCTGACTCGTGCTCGACGACCCGCCTGCGGTCGCGCTCGGCGGCGAGCCGGTGCGCGTCGGCGGACCAGGTGGTGGGCCGCGTCACGAGCGGCGGCTTCGGCTACTCGGTCGGCGTGTCGATCGCGTACGCGTACCTCCCGTCGAGCTCGCGAATCCGGGCACGCGCGGTCGCCGTCGAGTTCTTCGGCGAGTGGGTCGAGGGCCTGGTGGCGGCCGAGCCCCTCTGGGATCCTGCGTGGGGACCGGATCAGGGAGTTGATCCCGTACGACCCGCGGCGGCCGGACGTCGTGGCCGGATCCGTACCCCGCTCTCGGCCGTCTCCGCGAAGAGGATCCGGTTCACTGGAGCGCGATCCTGGGCGCCTGGGTGCTGACGCGGTACGCGGACGTCCGGGCATCCCTCGCGGATCCCGCGCCTGTCGGCCGATCGGATCACGCCCTTCCTGGCCCGCCAGGCGTCCACCGCCGGCGAGGCGATCCAGGCGCTCCTCCGTGACGTCGGCCTCTGGGTCGTGTTCAACGATCCTCCGGTGCACACGCGGCTCCGCAACGCGCTCGGGCGAGCGTTCACCGCGCGCGCGATCGAGACGCAGGCGGGCGCGAATCGCGGCGATCGTCGACGCGTTGCTGAACCGAGCGGCCGCGGCCGGGGAGATGGACCTGATCCGGGACTTCGCGTATCCGCTCCCCGGTCGCCGTCATCGGCGACCTCCTGGGCGTCCCGACCGGGGACCACGAGCAGCTGAAGGCCTGGTCGGACGAGTCTGGCCGGCTTCATCGGGAGCTCCCCGGGGACGCTCGCGACAAGTACGAGCGGGCGGCGCGCGCGAGTCGTCGGAGATGCGCGACTACTTCCGAGCGCGTCGTCGCCCACCGCCGGGCGGCGCCGGCCGACGATCTCGTCACGGCGCTCCTGGCGGTCGCGGGCGAGCGAGGGAGCTCCAGCGAGTCGGAGCTCATCGCCAGCTAGCGTGCTGCTGCTGCTTCGCGGGCCACGAGACCACCACGAACCTCGTTGCGCAACGGTGCGCTCGCCCTGCTCCGGCATCCCGGCCGAGGCCAAGGCATGGCGCGAAGAATCGCGGGCTGGCGGCGTCGGCCGTGGAGGAGCTGCTGCCGCTACGACGGGCCCCACGCCGGCGATGGTGCGCGTCGGCCCGCGAGGACCTCCGGATCGGCGGTCGGGAGATCGAGGAGGGGATCGCCTTTCCTGATGATCAACGCGGCCAACCGGGATCCCGCGCCAGTTCAGCGGAACCGGACCGGCTTCGACCTCGGGCGCGCCGACAACCGCCATCTCGCGTTCGGCCACGGCATCCACTTCTGCCTCGGGCGCGCCGCTGGCCAGGCTCGAGGGGCAGCTCGCCTTGCCGGCGCTGCTGGCCCGCTTCCCGGCGCCTCGCGCCCGCGAGCGACGCGCCGGAGTGGCTCGACCTCGCTGGTGTTCCGCGGAATGCGATCATTGCCCGTCGCGCTGGGATGAGGCGCGCGCGGCCAGCAGGAGAGCTCCATGCCCAGAGTCTCCGTCAACGGCATCCGCCTCCACTACGAGGAGGCCGGCCAGGGCGCGCCGCTCGTCTTCGTCCACGAGTTCGCGGGGAGGCCCAGAGCTGGCATCTCCAGGTGCGCTTCTTCGCCCGCCGCTACCGGACGATCGCCTTCAACGCCCGCGGCTACCCCCGTCCGACGTGCCGACCGACGGGAGCGCCTACTCGCAGGATCACGCCGTCGAGGACATCCGCGGGCTCCTCGACGCGCTCGGGATCGACAAGGCCCACGTCTGTGGGCTGTCGATGGGGGCTACGCGACGCTTCACTTCGGCCTCCGCCATCCGAGCCGGGCGCGGTCGCTGGTCGTCGCCGGCTGCGGGTACGGGAGCGTGGCGGCGGACCGTGCCCAGTTCCAGCGGGACGTCGCGGCCACGGCCGAGCGGTTCCTGACCGAGCCGATGGCGACGCTCGCCGACGTCTACTGTCGTGGGGCCCACGCGGGTGCAGTTCCGCGACAAGGATCCGAGGGCTGGCAGGAGTTCCACGACCTGTTCGCGGCTCAGTCGGCCCTCGGGCACGGCCTCACGATGCGGGGCGTCCAGCTGACGCGGCCGTAGCGTGTACGAGCTCGAGGCCGAGCTCGAGCGGCTCACCGTGCCGACCCTCGTCGTGACCGGCGACGAGGACGAGCCGTGCCTCGAGCCCGGGATCTTCCTGAAGCGGAAGATCCGCACGTCGGGTCTGGTCGTCATCCCCAAGGCGGGCCACACGATCAACCTCGAGGAGCCGGAAGCGTTCAACCGGGCGGTCCTGGACTTCCTGACCGCCGTCGAGGCTCGGGGCGGTGGGGCCCCGTAATCCCGCGTCTCCAGACGGGATCGGCTATCCTCCCGTCAGGACAAGGCGGATCGGCTCGCTCTAGGAACCGGGGACATACGCGCGGGGCCAGGCTTCGACGTCCCAGGCGATCGAGGCCTGGCACCGTTCGCGCCTAGACGTAGAAGTACGGATCCAGGACCGACACTTGCTTGATGTGATCCACCGGGAGCCCGTTCGCGCTGGGCCGCCTTCCGGATGGCCTCCGGGTCAGGCCCGTCGTAGACGGCAGTACGTCTTCCGCTTGTCGTCGCTCACGTACGAGTGGATCCAGGTGACGCCGAGGTCCGCGTTGCGGCCGACCACGCCCAGGACGGCGCGACTGCGCGCCTCGCCGGTCATCGGGATGCGAAGTCCGTCGGGAAACGTCCGTTCGACCATGTAACGAGGCATCACGTTCTCCTTTCGCTAGGCCGGACCACTCGGCCGAGCATGATCCTCCCATCCTGCCAGGTCGGCCCACATCGGGAGGATTCCCCATATTGATCTCCGGGACGGTCTAGCCCTGTCCCAGGAGCCCGAGCCGGGCGGCCTCCTTGACGGCCTCGGAGGCCGGCCTGGCCTCCGAGCTTGGACGGGGCGGCGGATACGTGGTGATCGACGGTCTTGGCGGTGACGCTCAGCCGTTCGGCGATCTCGCGCCGTTCCGAAGTCCCTGCGCCACCAACCGGACGACCTCCGCTTCCCTGGCGGTCAGGTGGGCGGAGTTGGCCCGGTGGCGGGGGCGGGGGCCCCGCGGGATGTCCCGAATGCCCAGCTCGCGGAGCCGGCGACTCACACGCGCCGCCGCCGGGCGGGCTCCCAGTCGCTCGAGGTCCGCCAAGGCGAGGCGCAGGGCGTCGGGGTCCGTCGCCGGCGGCGCGGTCTCAGCGGCCTCGTAGGGGCAGGCCCGCGCCTCCCACTCCGCCGCGGCCTCCCGCCACCGTCCCGCGATCTGGAGCGCGAGGCGTTGCCGATCCACGGTGGCGCCGAGGGGAGGTGGCCGGTTCGCCAGCGCCAGTAGGCGAGAGGACCTGCGAGCCAGGGATTACTTGCTGTCGATGGCGCGGGCGTAGATGGCGTCGGCTTCCTCCGCTGCGCGCGACCCGGGTCCCCGTGAGCCACGCTGCCTCGGCCCGGGCCACGTGGACGGGGACCAGGCGCTGGAGCGCGTCCGTGCGTCGGGCCAGCGTGAGCGCCTCGTCGAGGAGCGGCTCGGCCTCGGGATCGCCGCGGCGGACCCGACTCGCGCGAGCGCGACCAGCGCCATGATCCGCGTCGGCGCCGCCAGATCGGCCTGACGGAGAACCCCGGCGGCGAGCTCGGCCGCTCTCCGCCCACCGCCCCTGGAAGAAGCGGCAGAGGGCGTGCCACGCGGTCATGTAGGCGCGCAGATGGTCGAGGTCGCGCTCGGTGCAGTACGCGATGCCTTCGGAGAGAAACAGATCGGCGAGCGTGAACTCGTAGACCTCTCCGTTGCCGGAGCCGAGGTTCGTGTACCCGCGCGCGACGTCGGTCCTCGAGATCGGCGTCGGCGGCGATGCGGATGCTGCGGGCGAGCGCCTGCCAGCCTCCTTCGACGCCGGAGACCAGGCGCGCGCTGCCGAGATTGTTGAGCGCATGGGCGAGCGTCTCGCGATCGCCGAGGCGGTCGGCCAGCTCGATCGCCTTCTCGCTCCAGCGGATCGCGGCGTCGGCATCGCGGGCTGGCATTCGAAGCTCGGCCTGCGTGCTGTAGGCCATCGCGAGCTCGGGCCCGGGCGGGAGGCCCTCGAGGATGTCCAGGGCGCCCTGCGCCGCTGCCTCGGCCTCCGCGTTTCGCCCGGCGTACCAGAAGCAGCCCGCGAGCCGCCCGAGGCCATTCCCCGACCCGGAGATCGTCGCCGCGCTCCCGCCAGATCCGAAGCGCTTCCTGCCGTGCGGCGATCGCGTCGTCGACCGCCTCCGTGAGATGGCACTCGTAAGCGTAGGCCTCGAGGAGGCCGGCTCGGTCGACCGGCACGAGGTGTCCGCGAAGCGGCGAGCCCGCGCGGTACTGCGCTCGGGCCTGGCGGTGCGCGTGGAGGGTCGATGCCCGCCGGGCCGCGGCCATCGCGTACTCCAGTACGGCCGGCGCGTCGGCAGCGCCCTCCGCGTGGTGCGCCAGGCGGGCCAGGGTGTCCGGGGCCGTCGGAGTGCGGGACCGGAGGGCCTCCAGCGCGCGCCGGTGAAGCGCCAGATGCCGCGCGGTGGGCAGCGACTCGAGGATCGCGTCGCGGGCGAGCTCGTGGCGGAACGTGAAGCCCTCGCCGTCGACGCGGAGCACCCCGGCCGCGACGCAGTCCCGCACCGCTGGGGCATCGCGGCCCGCGACCTCCGCCAGGAGCCACGCCTCTCCGTGAGCCCCGATCACGGCGGCGGCGTCCAGGGTCGCCCGGCCCGCCTTCGTTAGCCGGGAGGCCCGGGCCAAAACCGCGTCCCGTACGGTCGCCGGGATCGCAGTCGGAGCCGCCTCGCGAGGGCCTCGGTCGCGAAGAAGGGATTGCCGGCGGTCCGGCGGTAGAGCTCGACGGGGTCGAGGGCGCTGCCTTCCGCCAGGCGCGCACCGCCGCTTCCGTGAGACAGGAAGCGAGAGCCGCCGCACGGGCGCCGTCGTGGCGAGGTCGCCGAGGACCACGCGGAGGGGATGGGTCGGGCCGACCTCGTCGTCCCGGTACGTGACGGTCAGCAGGAGGCGCGGAGCCGCAGCGGCGGCCCACGAAGCGCAGGAGGTCAAGCGTGGCCTCGTCAGCCCAGTGGGCGTCCTCGAACACCGCCAGCGTCGGGCGGAGCCCGGCCTGAGAGCTCGGCCAGGATGCCGCGCAGGATCCGGTGCCGGGGCTGCCCCGCGTCGCCCAGGAGCCGCTGCGAGCGTTCCGCCCACCGTGGCGGCGATGTCGAGCACGGGAGACAGCGGGCGAGGCGTCGACATGGGATCGCGCAGGCGCCGACGAGCACCCGCGCCGTCTTGCGTGCAGAGTCGGCGACCTGGCTGACGAACGTGGTTTTGCCCACGCCCGCCTCGCCTCCGACGAAGACCAGGCGCCCGCGCCCGGCCGCCGCCTCCAAGAGCAGGCGCTCGAACTCTGCCAGGTAGGTGTCCCGTTCGAGCAGCACCATATCGAGGCTCCGGTCAGTCTCGCCTCGCTCGGCCCGGCGGCCGATCCGATGGAGGCAGGATAGGCCCGCGACCTGGACGCCGCAATGGCACGGTCAGCTCACCGTCTGTCGGCGTCCGGCCGCTCCCTGCGCGGGTCTCGATACGAACGGGCTTCCCCGAAGCGAGAACCTGAGCGGAAGCTCTGGCGACCGCGTGATGCCGATGCGGCGGCTCGTCGCCACGGGAGGCGCGCCCGGGCGGATCGGGGCGTGGATGCTGAGCGGACTCCGCCGGAGGTCCCGGCCGTTGTCGCGAAGCGAGATTCCAAGCGCCTGGGTGAGGCGGGCCGGGCCGCCGGCGAGGCGGCCAGCGCCCGGGCGGTTCCTCGGCTCGCGGCCGGCTGCCCGCGGCGCCGGGCCATCGTGCGCACTCCCGTGAGAGGCTCGATCGCCCGGATGAGGACGCAGCCCGGCGTTCCCGCGGGCCCGCGATGGCGTTCAGGCAGTCGTGGAGACCGTAGGCGCGGAAGACGTACGCGATGCCTCCGGGTCCGAGAAGAGCCACTGACTGCCCGGCCGGAAGGCCGCGTGCGAGGCTCCGTCCTCCGGCCCGAGGTACGCCTCGGTCTCCACGATGCGGCCCGGCGGTGAGCGCGCCGCCGAGACGGGACACGAGCACACAGCCCAGAAGGTCCCGGGCGACGGGGAGCGGGTCGCTCGTAGAAGCGACGGGCAACGCGGGGCCCGCGCCGACGGGGCCCGCGCGCGGCCGAGGCGCGGGCGCTGACGCGGAGCTACAGCAGCCCTCCGTTGACGTCGACGATCGCGCCGTGGACGAAGCTCGCCGCGTCCGACGCGAGGAAGAGGATCACCGCCGCCTGCTCATCGGCCTCGCTCACGTAGCGGAGCGGAATGCGCGCGCGGAACTCGGCCTCGCGCTGGCTGCCGGGCGCCACCACGGAGTGAAAGAGCTCGGTCTTCACCGGTCCCGGCGCCACCGCGTTCACGCGAATGCCGTCCGGGCCGACCTCCTGGGCAAGGTGGCGCGTGAACCCGATGACGCCGGCCTTGGCGCTCGTGTACGGGATGGAGTTGGCCAGGCTGGACGGTGACGTCCGGCGATCGAGGCGACGTTCACGATGTGCCCGCGTCCCTGGCGCCGCATGTGGGGGACGACCGCCTTGCAGGCTCAGGAAGTGGGCCATGAGATCGACGGCCAGCGTGCGGTCCCATTCCTCCTCGGTGACGTCCTCGATACGCCTCCGGCCGTGGCCGATCCCGGCGTTGCTGACCAGGATGTCGATGCGGTCCGAAGCGCTGGATGACGTCGCCGACAACGGCCTCCATAGTCGAGCGCCGCGCGCGACGTTCGCCGCGTATGGGGCCGCCCGGCCACCGGCCGCCTGGATCTCGGCCGCGACCGCCTCGGCGGCCCGGAGATCGACGACCGCGACGGCCGCACTTCGCGGGCGAGCCCGAGGCAGGTCGCGCGGCCGATGCCTGCTCCTCCGCCGGTCACGATCGCCACCCGCCCCGCGAACTGGCATTTCGATCCTCCCGTCGCAACGGGCCCATGCCGCGCGGCACGCGGCTTGCTCTCTGATCGCGGCCGAGGATAGCACGCGGCGTATCAGGCCCGAGGCGCGCGACCGGCGCGGTGGATTCGATGACGGCCGCGAGCCCTCGCGTACGAGCCCAGATACGGATGAGCCCGGAGCGATACGTGAATCGCCCGGATAAGGAGGGAGCGGGTCATGACGGTTGAGAGCTGGGTACGACGGGATGTGATTCGAGGCTGGAGCCCTCGCAGCGCTGGCCTGCGCGTCGATGCTGACGCCCGCAGTTGCGGCGGAGGCGGCGGGGCCCCGACCAGGCCGCGCCGCGCGATCTCGAAGCGCGGCGCCGCTGGGCGCTCGCGAGGATGGACGAGATGGCCGGCGAGCGTCTTCCGCTGCCGGGAGCGCTTCAAGGCGTCCCGCCAGGCGCGCGAGTGCGAGGCGGAGTTCGGCGGCGCCACCGCGCCTACAACGAGGTCTACATCGAGTCCTCGCGCCCCTAGCCGCTCATGCCGTGACGTTCACCAGCACCTTCATGACGGGGCCGCCGCCGAGCGCCGGTTTGCATGCCTTCCTGGAGGGATTCGAGCGGGATGACGCGGCTGACCAGGGGGCGCGAGCGGAACGGCGCTGCTCGCGCCGAGCCGGATGGCCTCCTCCCAGGCGGCCCGCGTGTAGAGCCGGCTCCCGTGGAGGGAGAGCTCGCGCGCGAAGAACTTGTGGAGGTTGACCGGCATCGGCTCGGAGTGGATCGCGACGATGCTGATCGTCCCCCACACGCGGACCACCTCGGTGATGGCCTTGACCGCGGCAGGGTGACCGGTGACCTCGAACGCGACGTCGACGCCGTCGCCGTCGGTCCACTCGGTCGCGAAGCGAACGGGATCGACCCCGGGTCCGACGACCTCGAGTCCAAGGCGCCGGAGCATCTCGACCCGGAAGGGATTGATCTCGACGACCGCCACGCGCGCCCCGCGGTGGCGACAGACCAGCGCGATCAGGCAGCCGATCGGACCGCCGCCGAACACCAGCACCGCGTCGCCGGTCTTCACGCCTGCTCGCGTGACGTCGTGGCGTCGCGACGGCCAGGGGCTCGATGACCGCGGCGTGGTCGTCGGCGAGGGAGTCGGGCACCTTGATCAGGCGGTCGACCGGCACCGGCCAGTACTCCTGCATCCCGCCCGGGAGATCGACGCCCAGGACCTTGAGGTTGTAGCAGATGTAGTTGGCGCCGATGCGGCACGCCCGGCACGTCCCGCAGAACCGAACGGGCTCCACCACGACGCGGTCTCCTGCGCTTGACGCCGCTGCCGGCCGGCGCCTCGACGACCTCGGCGAAGCGTCTCGTGACCGATGATCCCGCCGCGGGGAACCCGGTTGTCGAGGTGTCCCTGGAAGATGTGGAGGTCGGTCCCGCAGATGCCGACGCGCAGCACGCGCAGGAGGGCCTCGCCGGGGCCGGCGGCGGGAATCGACGATCTTGCCTGGGGTGAAGGTCCGCGCGCCCTTGTAGAAGACCGCGCGCATCGTGCCCGTGGGTCCCATGAGGCCTCCTGAGGACGCGCCGCTCCCGCGGCGCGTCCGGCTCTGGCGACGGCGACGGCGTCGCCCACCGCCGTCCTGCCTGGTGGTCGTGCCGGCGCTCGCGTTCAGCCGGCGCCCAGCTCCTTGCGGACCAGGCGCGCGCCCGCGGCGAGCGCCCGGATCTTGCCGTTGCACATGTACCGCGGGCTCCAGCCGAAGCCGCAGTCGGGATTCACGTAGAGCTTCTCGGCCGGCCAGACCTTGAGGACCTGCGGATCCGGTCGGCCACCTCCTCGGGCGTCTCGGGATGGAAGCCCTTGACGTCGATCACGCCGGCGCCGAGCTCGCGGCCCTCGCGCGCGTACTGGCCGATGAGGTCGAGCTCGGCCATCTCGCGCCCCGCGAACTCCAGCACGAACTGGTCCGTCCGCGCCTCGAGCAGCGCCGGGAAGTACGGCCGGTAGGTCCGGTCGAAGCGGGAGCGGCCGAAGCGATTCCCGAAGCAGACGTGGAAGGCCAGCCGGGCGCGCACGCCCTCGGTGGCGAGGTTGAAGAGGCGCGCCATCTCCTGGCCGCTCACGTGGCCGCGGGCGGGCTCGTCGATCTGGATGAACTCCGCGCCGGCGGCGACCAGCCCCTTGAGCTCCTCGGTTGATCACCTCCGCGAAGCGCTCCGCCACCTGGACGACGCCCTTGTAGATCGCGCCCGGATGGATGCGGGAGCCGAAGGTGAGGGGGCCGGCGCAGGTCGCCTTGACGCCTCGCGTGGCGTTGGCCTTGAGGTACTCGAACTCCTTGACGATGCCGAGGCCCGCCCGTCAGGCGTCTCGATCCTGGCCGATCGCCTCGTAGCGGGTCTGCTGGTCGTAGCCCCACGGGCCGAGCTTCCGCCGCACCTGCGATCGGCCGGATGCCCTTGATGATCGCGTAGTACGAGTCGACGTAGCCGTCGAGCCGCCGCACCTCGCCGTCGGTGATCAGGTCGAGCCCGGCGCGCTCCATGTCGCGGATGGCCGTGTCGGCGGCGTCGTCCAGCATCTCGTCGAGGTCGGCGGGCCCCATCTCGCCGGCCTCCCAGGCCTTCACGCCGAGATGCCACCAGCCGGCGCGGCCGTGCGAGCCGACCACGGTGGAGGGATCAGCGGCAACGTCGTCGCGGCCATCGTCGAGGCTCTCCTCTCGAATCCTCGGATCAGCGGGCAATCAGCGGTGGTCCGCCCGACCGCGGGCCCGCGGTCGATGATCGCGCCGCGCCGGATGCCGCACAAGCGGCTGTCCGCGCGGCGCGCCGGCGCGGGGCGCGCGGTCATCAGTGCCTCGACGAGCGGGCGGGTCGACGGGCGCCGATGCCCTCGAGCGCGAGCTCGTCCGCCCGGTGGCAGCGCGCGAGGTGGCCGGGCGCCACCTCGCGAAGCGCCGGCGGCTCGCGTCCGGCAGCACGTCCACCGCGAACGGGCAGCGCGGGTGGAAGTAGCAGCCGGACGGCGGGCTGGCGGGGTTCGGCACCTCGCCCTGGAGCGCCACGTCGCCGCTCGGGACGCGCGGATCCGGGCACCGGGACCGCGCTTCATGAGCGCGGCCGTGTACGGATGCCGGGGCCGCGCGAAGAGCGCGCGCCGTCGGGCGCCATCTCCACGAGCTGCCCGACGTACATCACGGCGACCCGGTCGCAGATGTGCCGGACGACGCCGAGGTCGTGCGCCACGAACAGGTAGGTGAGGTGGAGGCGCTCCTGGAGCTCGAGGCAGGAGGTTGAGCACCTGCGCCTGCACCGAGACGTCGAGCGCCGAGACCGGCTCGTCGGCGACCACGAGCCGCGGCTCGCGTCGCGAGCGCGCGGGCGATGCCGATCCGCTGGCGCTGCCCGCCGCTGAAGGCGTGGGGAAGCGGTACATGAACTCGGGGCGCATCCCGACCAGGCTGCAGCAGCTCGGCCACGCGGTCCCGCCGCGCGCGGCGGTCGCGGAGGCCGTTGACGAGGAGCGGCTCGCCGACGTTGTCGAGCAGGGTCATCCGCGGATTCAGCGAGCCGAACGGGTCCTGGAAGACCATCTGGATCTCGGGCCGGAGCGGGCGCAGCTCCTGCCGCGACAGCCGGGCCAGGTCGACGACGGCGCCCGCGCGCGGTCCGGAAGAGGATCTCGCCGCTGGACGGCGCCATGGCGCGGAGGATGCACCGCGGCGGTCGTCGTCTTGCCGCAGCCGCTCTCGCCGACCAGGCCGAGGGTCTCGCCCTCGCGGACCGCGAAGCTCACGTCGTCGACGGCGCGGACCTCGGCCGACCACGCGCCGGGCGAAGCCCTTCCGGATCGGGAAGAACTTCCGCAGGTGCCGGACCTCGAGCAGCGGGCCGCCGCGTCGGTCGCCGGGGCGCCGACGCGGCCGCGCGGTCACGACGGGCCTCCGCGTCGTGGTAGAGGAAGCAGCTCGCCTGCTGCGTGCGTCGCCGACGGGCCGGAGGCGCGGCACGCGCTGCGTCGCAGACGCCCGCGCATGACGTCCCGGCATCGCGGGTGGAACGGGCAGCCGCGGCGGCCGGTTGAACGGGTGCGGGAGCGAGCCGGTGATGATCGGCAGGGCGACGCGCGCGGCGTCGCCGTGGAGGCTCGGGGATCGAGCGGAGCAGGGCGCGCGTGTACGGATGCTTGGCCTCGTGGAAGATGGCGTCGACGGGCCCCTGCTCCATGACGCGGCCGAGGTACATCACCACCACGTCGCGCGCGATCTGGGCGATCACCCCGAGGTCGTGCGTGATGAAGATCACGGCGGTCCGGTACTTGCGCTGGAGCTCGCGCATGAGGTTCAGCACCTGCGCCTGGGTCGTCACGTCGATCGCGGTCGTCGGCTCGTCGGCGATGAGGAGGCGCGGCTTGCAGGACAGCGCCATCGCGATCATCGCCCGCTGGCGGAGGCCGCCCGAGAGCTGCCACGAGTAGGCGTCCAGGCGCTGCTGCCGGCATCGAGATGCCCGACGTCCCGGAACAGATCGGCGGTGATCTCGCCGCGCCTCGGCCCGCGTGAGGGGCGGCCCGTCGGGCGCCACTGGCCGCCAGTGGAGCTGGATGGCCTCGACGATCTGGTCCCCGACCGTGTGCACCGGGCTGAACGCCGCCATGGGCTCCTGGGGGATGAGCGCGATCTCGGCGCCCCGGATCGCGCGCATCGCGGCGCCACGCGGGCGCGAGCTCGCGAGGTCGACGACCGCCGGTCGGCCGCCGGGTCGGAACACGATCTGGCCCGACGACGATCGCGCCCCGGCGGCTCCACGAGCTGGAGGACCGCCCGCATCGCGACGCGACTTGCCGCAGCCGCTCTCGCCGACGATCCCGAGCACCTGGCCGGGAAGACGTCGAAGCTCAGCGCCGTCGACGGCCCGCACCACGCCCTCCTCCATGAAGAAGCGACACGCGCAGATCGCGGACGGAGAGCAGCGGCAGGCCTTGACTTCCATGCACTTCGCCGCGGGCCTCGGCGCGTCGAACTGTTCGGAGTCGAGGCCTGACCCGTCAGTGGCCGTAGGGGTCGGCGGCGTCGCGCAGGCCGTCGCCGACCGAGGTTGAAGGCCAGGACGGCGAGGATCACCACCAGCGCCCGGGATCAGGAGCCAGGGCGCCAGCGCCAGCGTCTGGATGTTCTGCGCCTCCTGGAGGAGCACGCCCCAGCTGATCGCCGGCGGCCGGATGCCGAGCCCGAGGAAGCTGAGCGAGGTCTCGTTGATGATCATCGCCGGGATGGCCAGCGTGCTCGTCGCGATGATGTGGCTCAGGAACGTCGGCACCATGTGGCGGATGATGATCCGCGGCCGGCCGCACCCGGCGAGCTCGGCGGCGAGTACGAAGTCCTCCTCGCGGAGCGCGAGGAATCGGCCGCGCACCTCGCGGCCCGAGCGTCGGTCCAGCCCGACCAGCGAGAGGATGACGGTGATCGCGAAGAAGACCGGATCGGCGACCAGTCCCGGGGCAGGGCGGCGGTCAGCGCGAGCCAGATCGGGATGGTCGGGAGCGACTGGAGCAGCTCGATGAGCCGCTGGATCACCTGGTCGGCCATGCCGCCGAAGTAGCCGGAGACGCCGCCCAGCACCACGCCCAGCACGACGCTGAGCGTCACCGCCACCAGGCCGATGGTCATGGAGGTCTGGGTCCCGTGCATGAGCCGCGACCACTGGTCGCGGCCCGAGGCGGTCGGTGCCGAGCAGGTGCATGCGGTCGCCGGCTCGTCTCGTCGGCGTCCGAGGAGGTGCAGAGTCGGCTGGGATCAGGCCGAGCACGCGGTACGGGATAGCCGCGCGACGAAGAAGCCGGACGCCGCACCTTCCGGCTCGGGTCGACCTGCCACTCCATGCGGAGCGTCGTCGGGTTGCGCTTCCCGACGACGGCCGGGCACCCAGGGGCTCCAGCGGAACCCGTCGAGGAGCGCGCGGCCGCTGGACCGGGATGAAGGCCAGCCGGGCCTCGGTCGGCTCGGGTCCTGGGTGCTGAAGAAGTCCGGGCAGAGGACGACCGCGTAGAGGCCGAGCAGCACGACGGCGCTGGCCATCGCCAGCCGGTGCTTCCGGAAGCGCCACCAGACCAGCGTCCAGTTGGACGCGAGGGAGACCCGCTCCTCGGCCGGCTCGGTCGGGGCAGCGCCCGGCTCCGGACGACGAGCGGGGCCGCTGAGCCAGCGCGGGCGCCCGCGTCGATCCGCCACGCCATCAGTCGTCCACCCGGATGCGCGGGTCGAGCCACGCGAGCAGGATGTCCGAGACCAGCGTGCCGACGATCGCCAGGAAGCAGTAGATGAGCAGGATGCTGCCCGCCAGGTACATGTCCTGGTTGATCGAGCGCGCGGAGGAGCAGCGGGCCGATGTTGGGCATGTTCATCACCGTGCGCGACGATCAGGCTGCCGGAGAAGAGCGGCGGGAGGTACCAGCCGATCGTGCTCACGAGCGGGTTCAGCGCCAGGCGGGCGGGATAGCGGAGCACCAGGCGCCACTCGGACAGGCCCTTGGCGCGCGCGGTGACGACGTAGGGCTTGTTGCAGCTCGTCGAGGAGGTTCGCCCGCATCACGCGGGTGAGCCGCGCCGTGCCCGCCGACGCCGAGGACCACCGCGCGGCAGCCAGATGTGCGCCAGGAGGTTCGAGCACGCGCGCCACGCTCCACGGCGCCTCGACGAACTCCGGCGAGAAGAGGCCGGTGGCGCTGATCCCGAGTAGGCGAAGGCGATCCACATGAGGATCAGCGCGAGCATGAAGTTCGGCGTCGCCACGCCCACGTAGTTGAGGACGGTGATCACGTAGTCGAGGATCGGACCGCTGGTGGGTGGCCGAGTAGATCCCGATCGGGATCGCGACCAGCCAGGTGAAGACGAACGAGAAGAGCGCCGAGGATCACGGTGCAGCACCAGCCGCTCGCCGATCAGCTCGGTGTTCGGGCCGCTGGTACTCGAGCGACAGGCCGAGGTTGCCCTGGAGGACGTTCGCCATCCACTTCCAGTACTGGACGTGGAGCGGCTGGTCGAGCCCGTAGTCGCGGCGCAGCGCCTCGAACTGCTCGGCGCTCGACCGAGGCTGCCGGAGGAGGCGAGGGTCGCCATGTAGCGCGGTCAGGAAGTCGCCGGGCGGCGCCTGGACGATCGCGAAGACGGCCACCGAGAAGACGAACAGGAGGAGGGGCAGGAGCGCGCAGCCGCCGCAGGACATAGCGGGTCATCGGCGATCCGTCCGGTCGAGTAGCCTCGGCGGGCTGAAGGCCGCTCCGGCGACGGCTCGGCGCGAGCGAGCGGCCGGGCTACGCCCGGCCCCGCCCGTCGGCGAGGCAGGACCGGGCGGGCGATCGGCGGCTACTTCGTGTAGAAGAACTGCTCCGGGCGCGCGTTGCCCGGGCTCCGGAGCGGCCAGTCGTTGCCGAGCGTGGTCGGCACGTTGCGGAAGCTGTGGCGTTGACCACGACCACGCCCTGGACCATCGGGGTGAGCCCGATCGGTCCCGATCTCGTAGACCTTGTCCGCCCAGATCCGGAAGATCTCCTGGGCGGCCTTCGACCTGACCGTCGGGCCCGACCGTCCGCGCCGTGTCGACGAGCTCCGACGATCCTCTTGATCGGCGCCGGCGGCTCCACGCCTTCCTTGCCCTTGGTGTCGTACCACTGGTTGTAGAGCGGCCCGGTGGTCAGGATCGGCGTTGTTCCGGACGTCCACCTTCGCGTTGCCGGTGAACGGGAACGCGGTGGTGTCCTCGTTCCACATCTCGGTCTGGAGCTCGTTGGCGTCGCGCATCTTGAAGTGGAGCGCGCGCTCCCGGATCTGGACGACGGTCTTGACGCCGACCTTCTCCCAGTCCTTCGCGATGAGCTGGGCGACGTCGGGCCACGCGGCGAAGCCGGCACCGACCGACAGCTCGATGCACGACCGGCTTGCCGTTCGGCAGCAGCCGGATCCCCTGCGGCGTCCTTCTTGGCGAGGCCGATGCCGTCGAGCAGCTTGTTGGCCTCGTCGGGCTTGTACTGCGTGTACTTCTTGCGCCCACTCGTCGCCCGGGAAGTAGGGGTGCCACGGCGCCGGCACGCCCTGGCGCGGCCTCGCCGAGACCGAGGAACACCGACTCCTTGATCTGGTCGCGGTTGATGCGCGTAGCGACAGCGCGACCCGGAAGTCCTTGCTCGCGAGCAGCTTGCCGAGTCTCGGGATCGGCCTTGTAGGACTGGTTGAACGCGACCACGGCGTCCGCGCCGCCGAAGCGTCGGCCAGGTGATGACGCGGTACTTCCCGCTCTTCTCGTTCTCCTTGAAGACCGGGTAGTTGGTCATCTGGATGTGGCGCTCCTGCATGTCGAGCTCGCCGGCGATCGCGGCCAGGTTGAGCGCCTGGATGTCGGCGAAGAAGGTGAAGCGGCACCTCGTCGAGGTACGGGAGCTGGTTGCCGTCGGGATCGACGCCCACGAAGTACGGGTTGCGGCGGAGCGTGAAGCACCTGGTCGCTGACCCGCGTCACCGGCACCCACGCGCCCATCGTCGGGCGCTCGGGGTTCTCGAACGGCGCGTTCTTGCGCGGCGAACAGCTCGGTCCACGTCTTGAAGCCGGCGGCCTGGACGAGCTTGTCGATGTCTTCCTTCTTCGCGTACTCGGGGTGGAACTTCTTGAGGTAGTGCGCGGGCAGGAAGGCGGCGTAGGTGCGGTCGCCGCCGTCCTGGTTGGCGAGCGCGGTCAGGAAGAGCGTCGCCGGCTGCTTGTAGCGTGAAGCGGACCGTCTGGGCGTCGACCTTCTCGACCGACGCCGCGGTGCCGTCCGCAGTTGCGCAGCCATCCCGGGACGACGGGCGTCAGGTCCTTGTTCAGGACGACGTCCTCGTACCAGAAGACGATGTCGTCGGCGGTGAACGGCGCGCCGTCCGACCACCGCGCGCCCTTCCGGAGCCGGATCGTCCAGATCTTGAAGTCCGGCGACGACTGCCAGCCCGGCGGCGATCTTCGGCTCGATCTTGGCGCCGTCCGGCGAGAAGCGGCCGAGCGCGTCGTAGACGACGCGCACGTAGTTGTTGAAGTCGGCGGGCCCGAGGAAGGCGCGGCGCCACACGCCGCCGTACTGACCGGTCCGCTCGACGACCGGAACGACGAGGGGATCGGCGGGCAGCGCGCTGCTCGACCGGCGGCAGCTTGCCGGCCTTGACCATGCTCGGCCAGCATTGGCGCTTCCTTTGTATTTCGTGGACTGGGCAGCGGCGGGCTCGGCCAGGCTCGCCGACCACGGCGAGAAGCAGGCTCAGCGAAGATCGATGACCACTGGTCTCGTGGTTGCTCGAGTCTCATCGGCTCCTCCGTTCGAAGCGGTCCGGTGACGTCCCGGGTCGACCGTCACGGAACGGCGACGAAGCCCTCCATCGGGCTGGCGCGCGGTGCGGTAGACGGTGACCGTCTGCGCCACCGGGGCGCCGTCGGGTCCGGGCGCCACGGCGGCCGCGACTGGCAGGACTCCCGGACGGGTGGCCGATGCGGACGTCGCCTGACGCGCGCCGGCGAGGGACGCTGGCCTCGTGAGCGACCGTGCCTGGGATACGGGCGCGCCACGGCCAGACACATCGCGCCCGTCAGCGCGAAGGCCCGGTGCACCTTGCCCATCGACACGATGCGCGCCACGAGGTCGATCGGCGTCGGGCTCGACCGTCGCGCCGGCGAGCGTTCGGTACGCCGCCGGCGGCGCGACGATGCGCGATCTTGGGCACGGCCGTGCTGGTCCGGCTCGCCTCCTCCGGGGTGCGGGCGAGCGCCCATGCGCACGGCGCCGGCGGCCCGGATGGCCTCGAGCCGCGCGCGGCAGCCCGGCGACGACCGTCGAGATCCTCGGGCCGCTCGGTGCCGTCGAGGCCGAGGTCCTTCGCGCGCACGAACACCATGGGATTGGTGGCATCGACGAGGGACGCGGTCAGGGTCCCGAGGCCGGGAACCTCGAGCGACGTCCTGGGCACGGCCAGTCGGGAGGAGCCGCCCGGTGACGGCGCCGCCCGGATCGAGGAAGTCGAGCGCGATGCGCGCGCCGGTGCCCGGCACGCCATCGAGCACGAAGTCTCCGCGCGACGGCCGCGCTGGCCGGCCTCCACCGGCACGTGGGCATGGATGCATCTTCTGCGTGTTGGTGTTGTGGATCCGCACGACGGTGACGGGCTCGCGGGCGGGACGAGCGCCTCGTCGATCGCGAACGGCCCGATCGCCGACGAGATGTTGCCGCAGTTCCCCGGTAGTCGACGGCCGCGCGCGTCACCTCGACCTGGCCGAACGTGTAGTCGACGTCGCGCGTCGGAGCGGGTCGGTCGGCCCCACCACCGCGACCTTCGAGAGCGACGAGATGCCGCCGCCCAGGCCGTCGAGCTGGCGGCCGTGTCGGGTCGGGGCTCCCGAGCGCGGCGAGAAAGATGGGATCCCATGCCGCCCGATCGGCTCGGCAGGTCCCGGCGGTGGAAGACGAGGGCCCGGCTGGTGCCGCCTCGGACGAACACCGCGCGGATGCGCCGCTGCATCAGGCCGCCGACTCCGCCAGGGCTCGCGTGTGGGCGAGGCGCCCCCCGGCCAGTCAGGATGGCCCGCTCGCGCTCGGTGAGCACGCAGCGCACCTCGATGCGCCGGCCGGTGGTCTGGTTCTCGACGACCAGCGTGCCCGAGATCCAGCCCGGCGGAGACGTCCGCGATCCGGAGCTGGTCGTCCCGGCGCGATCGCGTCGTAGTCCGCTGGGTCGGCGAGCTCGAGGGGTAGCACGCCCCAGTTGATCAGGTTGGCGCGGTGGATGCGCGCGAAGGTCTTCGCCAGCACGCCGCGCACCCCGAGGAACATCGGGCCCCACGGCGGCGGCCTCGCGCGACGAGCCCTGGCCGTAGGTCTGGCCGCGCGACGATGAAGCCGCCGCCCGCCGCCTGGCGCGCGCCGACGAACTCGGCATCGACGTTCCGGAAGCGTGAACTCCGCGATCGCCGGCATGTTGGAGCGGAAGACGAGGACCTGCGAGCCGGACGGGAGATGTCGTCGGTCGAGACCTTGTCGCCGAGCTTGATCAGGACCGGGCCGGCGACCTCGTCGCCCGGCGGCCGCCCGACCGGCACCTCGCGGATGTTGGCGCCCTTCACGACTGGCCGCCGCTCGCGCCGTCGGCGGCGGGCAGGACGAGTCCGGCGGCGGAGCGGTGAAGCGGGCCGGGAAGACCACCTCGGGCGCCTCGCCCAGCCGCCGCGGATCCGTGATCACGCCGAGCGCAGTGCGGAGGCGCACGCGCGTCTGCGTGGACGAGCAGAGTAGACCTGGTCGCCCTTGACGCCGCTCCGGCCCGGGAAGTTGCGGTTGAAGGCCCGCAGGCTCCGGGAGCCGGTGGCCGGGACGTGGCCGATGCCGGGGCACGCGCCGCAGGTCGACTCGGAGATCACCGCGCCCGCCGGCGATGAGATCGGCCACGAGACCCCTGGCGCGCCATCGTCTCGAGGACCTGCTGGCTGGCGGGGAAGAGGACGAAGCGAGACGTCGGGGTGAACGCGCTGTCCGCGCAGGACCTCGGCGACGACCGGACATGTCCTCCCACGAGCCGTTCGTGCACGAGCCCGACCAGGACCTGCTCGATCGACGTGCCCTCGACCTCGCCGACCGGGACGACGTGATCCGGGAGCCGGGACAGCGCGACGAGGGGCTCGATCGCCGAGAGATCGATCTCGACGCGTGTCGTCGTAGCGCGGCGCCGGCGTCGGCGGCGAGCGGGCGCCACGTCGCGTCGCGGCCGAGGCGCGCGAGGTAGGCTCGCGGTGACGTCGTCGGAGGGAAGATCGACGTGGTCAGGCCGAGCTCGGCCCCCATGTTCGCGATCGTCGCGCGCTGGCGGCACACGTCAGGTCGCCACTGCCCGGGCCCCGTACTCGAAGATCTTGCCGAAGCCCCCGCGGACCGTGAGGCGGCGCAGGAGCTCGAGGATGACGTCCTTGGCGGCGACCCAGGGCCGAAGCCGGCCGGTCAGCGACGACCTGCACGACTGCGCAGGCAGCGGGAAGTAGTAGGGGCTGCCGCCCATGGCGCAGGCGACGTCGAGGCCGCCCGCGCCGATCGCCAGCATGCCGAGCGCTCCGCAGAGCGGCGTGTGGCTGTCCGTGCCGAGAAGCGTCAGCCCGGGCGCCCCGAAGGTCTCGAGGTGGACCTGGTGGCAGATGCCGTTGCCCGGCTTCGAGTAGATAGCCGCCGAAGCGACGCGAGGCCGTCTGGAGGTAGCGGTGATCCTCCGTGTTCCGCGCGTCGAACTGGTAGACCTGGTGGTCCGCGTACGTGACGACGGTCGCGCGCCTTGACGCGATCGAAGCCCATGGCCTCGAACTGGAGCCACGCCATGGTGCCGTTCGTGTCGGTGAGGAGCACCTGGTCCATCCGGAGCCCGATCTCCTGGCCGGGCACGGGCTCGCCGGAGACCAGGTGACCGGCGACGAGCTTCTGGACGAGGCTCTGCGGGCATCAGGCGCCTCGCGCGGCGAGCGGCCGGAACTCGCGCGCGCTCGGCCCCACGTAGTCCGCGCGCGGGCGGATGAGCCGAGTTGTCCTGGTACTGCTCCATGAGGTTCGCCGTCCAGCCGGCGATCCGGGACACCGCGATCACCGGGACGAACAGGTCGACTGGGATCCCGAGCGCCTTGAAGAGCGGGCGCCGAGTAGAAGTCGACGTTCGGGATCAGCCCTTCTCGCGGTTGACGGCCTCGTGGAGCTTGATGGCCGTCTCGTACCACGACCGCCTCCGACGAGTTCCGGCACGCCTTCGCGGCCAGCGTGCGCAGGATCTTGGCTCGCGGATCGCCGGCCTTGTAGACGCGGTGGCCCGAAGCCCATCGAGCGCGCCGCTTCTCGGCGGAGCGCCTGCCGGGTGAAGGCGTCCGCGTTGTCCGGCTGGCCGATCTCCTCCAGCGGTGCATGACCGCCTCGCCGGCTCCGCCGTGGAGCGGACCCTTGAGCGCGCCGATCGCGGCCGACACCGCCGAGTGCATGTCGGACGAGCGTGGACGCGACCACCCGGGCGGTGAAGGTCGAGGCGTTCAGCTCGTGCTCCGCGTAGAGGACGAGAGCGGCGTCGAAGGCCCGCACCGGGACGACGCGCGGCTTCCGGCCCGAGGCATGTACAGAGGAAGTTCGCGGCGTGCGAGAGGTCCGGGCGCGGCGCGATGGGCCGGCGGCCGATCCGGATCCGGTGGAAGGCCGTGGTCAGCGACGACACGCGGGCGACGAGCCGCGTCGCCTTGCTGGCGGTTGGCTTCGGGAGAGCTGTCCTCCGCGTCGGGGTCGAGGCCTCCGAGCAGCGCGCACGCCCATCTGGAGCACGCGCATCGGATGCATCGTCTTCGGGAGGAGCTTGAGCACCTTGACGACCTCGGCGGGAGCGGCGCCGCCTCGATCAGCTCCTGCGGAAGGCCGCCAGGTCGTCCGCGCCGGGAAGATCGCCGTGCCAGAGGAGCCAGACGACTTCCTCGAACGAGAGCGTGGCGCGCCGAGGTCCTCGATGCGCGTATCCCTGGTAGGCCAGGCGCCCGTTGACGCCGTCCAGGTCGCAGAGCCGGGTGGTGGCGGCGACGACACCCTCGAGACCTCGGATCAGCCCACCGTCGGTTCCGGGCATGCCACCGCCTTTCTCGAGAAGGGCGTCCGGTCGTCGCCGGACGGAAGTGCGGGGGTCGAGCGAAAGCCCGCCGCGATACCGTGATAACAGGGGTCGGCGGGGTCAAACCGACGGGATCAGCTGCCGACGATGCGATCGACCGTCTTCTGGATCTGCAGCGAGGTCCACCGGCTTCGAGATCATCGAGAAGGGTCCGATCTCGAGCGCCTTGGCCATGAGGTCGAGTCGGGATAGGCGGTCACGATCATGACCGGCAGAGCCGGACGCAGCGTGTGGATCTCCCGGAAGGTGTCCAGCGCCGTTCATGCCGGGCATCGCGAGGTCCAGGAGGACGAGGTCGACCTCGGTCCGCTTCAGGATCTCGAGGGCCTCGTCTCCGCTGGCCAGCGGCCAGGACGTCGCCAGGTCTTGGTGGCGAGGGCCGTGACCATGAGCTCGCGAATGGCCTCCTCGTCGTCCACGATCGAGGACGCGTCGACCGGCTGGTGGCGGCGTGCTGCACGGAACCAGTCGTCCAGGACCGACTTGTGGAAGCCGCCATTGCCGGCCGACCTTGTGGCCGGGAGGTCCCGCCGCTCTGCCAGGCGGTAGACGGTGGACACGGGCAGCTTGAGATACCCGGCCACCTCGCGGATGGTCAGAATCTCTGGTGCCACCACGGCCTTTTCGTCGACGGGCTCCGCCATCTCTCGTGCCTGGGACGCTTATTACGTAGC
>ERZ1370068.11185-contig-9821_pt1 | contig 30413 bp, 46 predicted proteins | sample MGYA00561227_ERZ1370068 | MGnify/ENA primary metagenome ERZ1370068 (study PRJEB38410, sample SAMEA6850437) | metagenome | study: Metagenomic assessment of the ecological functions of the soil: analysis of the soil microbiota associated with the...
TTCATTATGCTGATCGCGAACTGGCCCCAGCAACCTGGTCGCAACCCGCTGGGCGCCGATAACCTTTCAACGAACCCGGTCCAAGCCCGGCGGGATGGCACGATGCGATGGTGCCACCGACCCCCGCCTTCGTCCGATCGTAGCGATGGCCTCCAAAGCAGCTGCCCCGCCGCCGCCTCCGGCAAACGCCCGTGGCGCCTCGGCAGGGGATTTGTTGCATCGAAAGAGACCCCAGCGGGAAAGATACGGCAGGGGATCGCCCGCCAGTCCTCGCCTTCACCGCTCTACGCGCCTACCCGGTCGCGCTCTGCGATTTCTCCAAACGAGCTTTACAATCCCCGCCAGCGCATCATGCGCTGATCCTGACGTTAAGAGGGCGCTGCCCGCACTCCGTGAGTTTCTGGTCCATTCAGGCGTCGAGCTCACGTTAACCCGCAGACCCTTAGGCACTGATGGTCGGGCGCGGTTGCAGGCCGCGCCTTGGTTTCCTCCATCCTGGCGAATAAAATTTTTGTTCACCTGATATAAAGTTAGATACTGTCCGCCAGAGGCAAGAGATGAAACCACTTGTATTTCTGGCAAACCCATCGTCTCGCAGAGTCGTTCTTTTCGGTCATCATACTTCTTGGCAAGAGAGGTGCATGGACTGTCCTTCCGAGGCGAAACCTCAGGCCAGGCCCGGCTGGCATGGGACAGCCCGGCGGAGATCCGCAAGGCCGGGCGCGGCTGCCATGGGACAGCCCGGCGGAAATCCCGCAAGGTCCGGGCGCCGTCGGACAGCCGGCGCCTCCGGGTGCCGGACACCGTGGCAACGGTCACCACGCCGGGCGCGGCGGGCACGCAGGCGGTCAACCGTTCAACCCTGGGCGGTGGCGCGGCGGTCACTGGTGGCACGGCACCCATGGCGCTCGCCCGGGCTGGTGGTGGGTCGTCGGCCCCAACTGGTATTGGTATCCGACGCCCGTTTACCCGTATCCCGATTTCTACATCCCGGCCGGCATGTCGGGCGGTTTCTGGTATTGGTGCGATGCCTACCAGCAATACTACCCCTATGTCGGCGCCTGCCCGTCGGGCTGGCGGGCGGTGCCGGCGCTATTAGATCGGATCATCTCGCCAGCTCCTCGGTGATCCCGGCCGGACCTGTTGCCGCCAAGGTGCGGCGGGCGCCACGTCGGCACCGCCGCGACGATCGTCACCGCGCCGTTCGCGGCGCTCTGCGGCCCTCGTCTTGGCCGGCTGCCACCGTCGCCAGACCAGCTCCCGCCTTCCGATCCCCGAACCCACGCCAGCCTTGCGTCGTGAGTCAGCGCATTGCTCGTCTTTCAGGCAGAGCAGCTCCTTCGTAAGTTGACAGATCAGGTCCAACCTTTCGCCACTGCCGCGCAGAGGGCGGCCCCCGCAATATGACCGTTTTGGTCGCGGGGCGGATCACGGTCACGGTCAATCTCTGGTTCAGGCGAAGGCCCATCTGAGCGAATTGTTGGACAAGGTGGAAGCAGGCGAAGAAGTGATCATCACCCGCCACGGCCGTGCGGTGGCCCATATCCGTCCTGTCTCGCGCCCAAAACATCCGGCTGAGGCTGGATGAACTTGGCGGCATTTCGCGCGACGATGCCGCGTCTGCGGGAACCAAGCGCCGAATTGCTGCGCGAGGCGCGAGACGAAGGGCTGTAAGCGCGCCAGGCGAGTGCTTTATTTCGATACGAGCTTTCTGGTGCCGCTCATTATTCCCGAAGCGACCAGCGGCAAGATCGCACGCGTTCGTCCGCAGGTTACCCGGCCGAGGAGTTCACCGTCAGCCATTGGACCTGGTCGAGTTTTCCTCGCTGGTTGCTCGGGAAGTTCGCATGGGCGGACTGGACGTCCAAGCGGCCACGCGGGCCGATGCCCGGTTTGAGGCCATGGTGGACGAAGTCCTTCTCCGTCCTTCTGCCTGACGCCGACGATTTCGGTCTGGCCAAGCGGTATCTCGGCCGGTTCGAAACCAGATTACGGGCCGGGAGACGCTCTCCACCTGGCCGTCGCCAACAATCATCGATGCTTGCGGTGATCTACAGCCTCGACAAGACATTGCTGAAGGCCGGGAAGACTCTCAGAGCTGCCGGTGGCTGCATGGGAATACGAACCGAAATGATCCCAGCGTTGCCAGATGCTGCGTAATCGCAGCGCGGAATGGCGCAGAAGCGGCAAGCTCTCCTGGTCACTGATGTCCTTCGGGTAGTTCATCACGATGACCGGCTTCTTCGCGTATTTCTCGGTCAGATAGCGCTCGTGCTCCGACTGCAGGTCGACGCCCCACTCGACCGGGAAGTCGAACTCTCGTTCGCACGCTGCTCGAGCACTTGGATCGCCTCGCCGTAATCCATGTGCACGAACTCCGAGCCGACGATGCCTTCTGAGTTTCGCGACACAGCCCCCTCCTCGGATAGCGCTGGTCGAAGAAGGCGAGATCTTCCTGCCTTTCGTTCAGCAATGCCGCGAAGGTGTATTTCAGCAATGCTTCCGCCAACGCCGCATTGTCCGAGAGGTCGGCGAACGCAATCTCCGGCTCGATCATCCAGAACTCGGCGAGGTGGCGGCTGGCGTTCGAGTTCTCCGCTGCAGTCGCCGTTCCCCGTAGAAATTAGACGTCCCGGAATTCACGATTGCGCGCGGGATGCTGAATCGTGAGGATCATGATCTCCTCTGCTGCCTCTTCGACTCATGTAATAGACAAGATATCGGTATTTGAGCGTCACGAGCTTACGAACGCCCTCGACATCTTGGCGACGACCGATCGCCGGAAAGAGTATTAATTTCTGAAGAGAGCGCAGGATCGCATCTCTCACCGCGATGCGCCGCGGACCGGATTACGTGGTGCGCAGATACTCGGCGATATCTGCAAGGTCGCGCGTCGCGCGCGGCGTGAACCGCAGCCTCACCGATCGAAAGCGGCGGAAGGCAGCCCTCGACTTCGTCATCCGTGGCAAATTCGCGTCGCTTTGCTTGCGCCAACCTTCTCGAGCACCGCCGCCAAAATGGGCTGGATCGACCGGCTCCGCCTCTACCTCACTCCCCGCCAAGTGGAGAATCGGTGCGCGGCCACTGTCATCTCTGGGCGTCCGCATGGCAGCCGCCGCAGCCGCTGATTGCCTCTTCCAGGAGCTTGGTCATGCGCGGATGATAAGAGCTTGACCGGCGCCGCGGAAGAAGGAACTGCAGTTCGGCCTTTCGTCAATACCGCGCGTTGACGGCGGGCGCGCGGGAACGGGATTGCGTCGCGCAGGTCGGCGAGGCCGGTGACGTAGCCAGGCATGCCTCCGGCGAAAGCCGACCTGCGAGGTGGCCGAAGCCGGCATGCGCACCGTGCCGTAAAGCGCAGATCACCCTCGCTAACCCTCTCACTCCCGGGCTTGAACGCCGGGGATCGCGGGACTGGGAGGGTGGGGCATAGTGCTCCGGTCGATGCCGCGCTGGTTGGTCGCTAGGTCTATGCATTATCGCAATTTTATACCAGATTAATCCAGATTTGTCAATTCCGGGCAGTACGTTCACAATTCAAACCGAGACTCTGCCCTGACAGTTAGAACGCTTTGATGGCCCGGGTATTCATCACGATGACCGGCTTCTTCGCGTATTTCTCGGTCAGATCGCGCTCGTGCTCCGACTGCAGGTCGATGCCCCACTCGACCGGGAACTCGAATTTCCCGTTCGCCCGCTCGAGCACTTCGATCGCCTCGCCGTAATCCATATGCACGAATTCCGAGCCGACGATCCCTTCGAGTTTCGCGACCAGCCCCTTCTCGATCCGCTGGTCGAAGAAGGCAAGGTCTTCCTGCCTTCCTTCAGCAACGCCGCGAAGGTGTATTTCAGCAACGCTTCCGCCAGTGCCGCATTGTCCGAAAGGTCGGCGAACGCGATCTCCGGCTCGATCATCCAGAACTCGGCGAGGTGGCGGCTGGGTGTTCGAGTTCTCGGCGCGAAAGGTCGGCCCGAAGGTGTAGACCTTGGTCAGCGCCAGGCAGTAGGCCTCGACACTGAGCTGCCCGAGACCGTCAGTGAAACGCCCTCGCGGCCAATGAACTCCTGCGCGAAAATCGTGGATAACCTTGTCTCCTCCGGGTGTGCGCGGCGGTGTTTGGCGAGATCCAGGGTCGATACCTGAGTCCGCCTCCCTTGCGAAGGTCCCAAACCGGCACAGATCACCGCGCTGGCGCAAAAACGACCGGTCCGAGTCGCACACGGCGAAGCGGGATCTGACTGCAACAATAAGCGGCAGTCCAATCTTGCGCGCAAGCGAAACTTTATCCGCGCGATGCACGCCTTCGCCAGGAGGGAGAAGCATCATGAAGACCTTTGGTCACCAACTCACCCAGATCCACTGGTAGCGGCATTCCAATGCTCTTTGTTATTGTCATTGCTATGAAATGCCCAACCCGCGAAAGAAGAAGGGTGGAATCTTCACATTGGAGGTTTTGCTCCGCCTCGGCGGTTTCCTTCATTAGCAGGATGCCGCCGCCAGTTATGGTTGCTATCAAGATGTTGAGCGGAGCGCCACGCACCCTGATGGACCAACACACAATTCCCCGGGCGAATTTTTATACCGCGTGGAACCCTCGTAGGTTGGAAATTTGTTGCGTTCAACACTGAGCGCCTGGAGTTTCGGTATAACGGTCGCGTTCGCAAAATATCGTGCCGGATCATCTTGCAAACCGCGGCTTGGAAACCAGGCAGCGAGCGGCGTTATTCACACGCCTGGGCAGCAGATATCCGGTGGCGCAACGCGAACCAATCAGTCTTCCGCCACCGGTATGGCAGATTTGCTGATTAACGGTACGCAATATGGGCTGCCGGGGCCACACCCGTTCAAGGGAACTGGTCCACATTTACAGCAACCTATACTGGTTTAACCGCCGATGTCGGCGCGCCCATTACGGTTCAGCTGAATTCACCCAGTCCTTTTTATTTCGTTGATTTTACCAACATCTGGCTCAGCCATCCAAACCGTGGCGGGAGTTCGCTGTTCCAGTCCTGCGTCTCTTAAGAATTTTCAGACTGGCGTAATTGGTGTCATTGTCGCGCTTATCGCCAGACGCCGTTACAAGTGAGTGCATATCTATTTTCTCAGCATAGTGACATTTGTAGACAGTGCACCGTCTCTATTAGTGATATGAGAAAAGATGCTCGGTGCAGAGTTTACCTTTGCCTTGTGCTTCATGGTGCTTGCGCTGCCCGGGGTGTCTATAAGAGAAACCGCATGTTCATCAATGGCGATAGGCAATAAATTTCTCGAAATGAGGAGGACCCCCATCGCAAATTATATAAGAAATTACCCTCCTGGAATCCGGCCTCCTAAAATGGCCGAGTTCGTAATACATGACTTATACAAACTCCTTGGATTGGGGCATAAAAAGGCACTTTATGGTGGATTAGCAGATAAAGAGGTGTTTGAGCTTACGATTATAACCGCCAGCATGGCTGGATTTTACGAAAGACAATTTACCCATTTTGACTCCGCCCGAACGGGAAGCACGGAGCCTAGCGGTGGACAACGTGTTTATCCCGAGCCTTTTACAAAATGGCAAAAAAGGAAGCAATGTTGTCCTGTCCCGACCACAGAATGAGCCGTCCCGTATACATACGAATATAATATGATGTAAAGATAGTGAAAAGGAGGCCAATGTTTTGTAAACGCCGATCACGCAACCAACCGAACTGGCACCCTCTCGCTACCATTCGTCACTGCAAAGCAGCGCCGCTCTGAGATGATCCCTGAATGCATCTGGGAAATCGGCGCCTCCTAAACAGGGCGAACGAGAAGATCAGCTCGCTTATGACCGCCGCGCCTGGCTGGTTTTTCGCAGTCTCCGGTTGTCGGCGACCGTCGCACTTTCTCCGTCGGACGATGTTCGCCGCGCGTGAACGCTTCCTGCGCTTGGGGCCGCCGCAGGCCTCGATTTCGATAGCGAGCATCTTTTGCAGCATCGACCTCGGCCTACTGCAAACAACCCATGGCTGCGCCGGTGCCGGCGGTGAGGGAACAAACCACTTTGTTGAAATGAGCGCTCTTCGCCCAGCGCTCGACGGTGAACGCGCGCGCTAACACGGGTCAATACCCGCGCGTTGCCGGGGGTTCGCGGAAGGGATCGCGTCGCGGACGTTGGAAAGGCCGGTGACGTAGGCGAGGGTGCGCTCGAAGCCGAGGCCGAAGCCGGCATGCGGCACCGTGCCGTAGCGGCGCAGATCGCGGTACCAGGCGTAGTGCTCCTGGTCGATGCCGCGCTCGGCCATGCGCGCGTCCAGCACCTCGAGCCGCTCCTCGCGCTGGCTGCCGCCGATGATCTCGCCGATCCCCGGCGCCAGCACGTCCATCGCCGCGACCGTCCGGCCGTCGTCGTTCACCCGCATGTAGAAGGCTTTGATGTCCTTCGGGTAGTTCATCACGATGACCGGCTTCTTCGCGTATTTCTCGGTCAGATAGCGCTCGTGCTCCGACTGCAGGTCGATGCCCCACTTGACCGGGAACTCGAACTTCTCGTTCGCCCGCTCGAGCACTTGGATCGCCTCGCCGTAATCCATATGCACGAATTCCGAGCCGACGATCCCCTCGAGTTTCGCGACCAGCCCCTTCTCGATGCGCTGGTCGAAGAAGGCGAGATCTTCCTGCCTTTCGTTCAGTAACGCCGCGAAGGTGTATTTCAGCAGCGCTTCCGCCAATGCCGCATTGTCCGAGAGGTCGGCGAAGGCGATCTCCGGCTCGATCATCCAGAACTCGGCGAGGTGGCGGCTGGTGTTCGAGTTCTCGGCGCGGAACGTCGGCCCGAAGGTGTAGACCTTGGTCAGCGCCAGGCAGTAGCGCCTCGACGTTGAGCTGCCCCGAGACCGTCAGGAACGCCTCGCGGCCAAAGAAATCCTGCGCGAAATCGACCTTGCCCTCGGGTGTGCGCGGCAGGTTGGCGAGATCCAGGGTCGACACCCGGAACAATGCCCCCGCCCCTCCGCGTCGGAGGCGGTGATGATCAGGCGTATTGACCCAGAAAAACCCGTGCTCGTCGAAGAACCGGTGGATCGCCTTTGCCAGGGTGTGCCGCACCCGCGTCGCCGCCCCGATCACGTTGGTGCGCGGCCGCAGATGCGCCACCTCGCGCAGGAACTCCAAGCGTGTGCGGCTTCGGCTGGATCGGATAGGTGTCCGGGTCGTCGACCCAGCCGATCACCTTGACGCGCGCTCGCCTGCATCTCGAAGGGCTGCCCCTTCGCCGGCGACGGCACGATCATCCCGGTCGCCTCGACCCGCGCAGCCGGCCGTGAGCTTCAGGACCTCATCGGTGTAATTGGGCAATGTGTTCGGCGCGACCACCTGCACCGGATGGAACGACGATCCGTCCGAGACGTGCACGAACGAGATGCCCGCCCTCGAGTCCCGCCGGGTGCGCACCCAGCCCTTTGACCGTGACCGGCGCGTCCTGCAGGCGCCTGGCCGGCCAGGATCTCGCGCCCGCTGGAGCTCTCTGTTGTCCAGCATGATCGAGAGTGACTCAGCGCCGGTCGCTGAGCGCTGTCCAGCTGATCCCGACTATCTCCGACCAGCCTCTACCCATCAGGCGGCTTTCGCGAGACGAGCCCCGCCACGACCGGGCACCGCCGAGGCCAGCGCGGCGCGCACTGCCGCTTCGCGCTGTTCCGGCCCCAAAGGCGATGCCCCCCGGCGCTGGATCGGCAAACGATCTCGATATCCTTCGACTTTGCCGATGAAGCCGAAGATCGCGCAGCAGGTAGGTCTCCTGGAGGTCGTAGGTTGCCTCGCGGCACCCCGCCGGCGCATAAAGGCCGCCCGCGCGACGAGGCGATGCGATCACCTTCTTGCCGCCGGCAAGTCCTTTGGCGCCGGTCCTCCAGTGCGTGTAGCGGAACGTCTTGCCACCACCAATGATGATGCAGGTCTGATGGGCCGAGGCCTTGAGCTGGCTCGCGATCGCAGGCAGCCCTCGTACATCGGCGCGCCGATGCATCGACGACGTCCGGCGCCGCGGAACTCGTCGAGGGCGGCAGTACCCTTCTCGCATGTCGTCGCGCGGCGCACCCACCCGTGCCCGCGATGTCCGGCCGGACGGCGGCCAGCAGCGCCTGGGCTGTCGAGATGCGGGATTCGGTTCGCGCGTCGAGATCGCGCCTGACAACTTCGAGGTCCGGCATCAGCGCGAGGTCAACGCCCTCACGATCGCGGCTGGAAACCTGGCGGGAGGCGGAAGCCTCGCTCCAAAATGCTAGAATCGACGCGGGAGCAGCTTTCCATTGCCGTTCGTCCTGGCCTGTCTACACTTGTGACCCATGCCGACATATCAGCATGACCCCTTCCATGTTCTCAACGAACGCAGATTTGTGAGACCGGGGCACACCGAGGATAGACCGGATGCTGATGTGCACCACCCGCTGCGCGAGGACTGCCGGCACGGTGAGCCAGCGATCCTCGCGCGCGTCGGCGAGAAGTGGAGCATGCTCGTCGTCATGCTGTTGCGCTGAGGGCCCGCGCCGCTTTAACGACATCAAACGCAACACCAGCGGCATCGCAGCAGATGCTGACCCGTAGCTTGCGCGGTCCCGGCGCGAACGCATGGTGACGCGAACGATATTTCCGACCAGCCCGCCTCCCATTGGAATACCGGGTGCGGTGACCGAGCTCGGGCCCGCCTCGATGGCCAATGAACCTGTCTTGGCGTTCGGACAATGGGTCCAGGAGCATCTGGCGGAAGTCGACGCGGCCAGACACCGGTTTGACGAGCGCGCGAAAACGTGGTGCGCTCTCAAAGCGATCTTCGGAAGCCTCGGCCGACCAACGCCGCTGATCCGCCCCCGCCTGCTCCCGCCAATTCGTGGCCGAGCGCAGCCGTCAGAGAGATGGTGCAAATTTTCACGGTGATCCGACACCCGGCTATTCCGCCTTCTGGCCGAAACCCGTAGAAAGAGCGGCCGGGAGGACCAGGGGAAGAATGGACTACGACAGCTGCCGCAGCCTGCCGGCGATGTTCTTCGAGCAGGCGGCCCGGCTCGGCGACAAGCCGTTTCTGTGGGCCAAGCGCGACGGGCGTTACCGGTCGATCAGCTGGGCCGCGGCGGCGCGCGACGTGCGCCGGCTGGCGCTCGGCCTCAGATCGCTCGGGATCGGTCAGGGCGAGCGGGTCGGGCTGGTCGGCGAGAACCGGCCGGAATGGGTGATCGCCGATCTGGCGATCATGAGCGCCGGGGCGATCACGGTGCCGGCCTATGTGACCCATACCGTCGACGACCATCGCCATGTCCTGGCGAATAGCGGCGCGCGCGCCGTCATCGTCTCGAAGCCGCCGCTCGTCCGCCCGGGTGCTCGCCGCGGCGAACCAGGTCTCGACCGTGCACACGGTCATCACGATCGAGCCGGCGGCGGGCCAGGCGAGTGCGGTCGACGTCCTGCCCTGGGAGGAGATGCTGGCGCGCGGCGGCGAGATCGGCCGACGCCGCCGCGGAGCTCGTCGCCGCGCTCGAGCCCGACGACACCGCCTGCCTGATCTATACCTCGGGGACCGGCGGCATCCCCAAAGGGGTGATGACCAGCCACCGCAACATCCTCGCCAATTGCCGCGGCGCCCATCGCCTGCTCGAAACCCTCGGCCTCGGCGACGAGGTGTTTCTGAACTTCCTGCCGCTGTCGCATTCCTACGAGCACACCGCCGGGCTGATGTTCCCGATCTCGCTCGGCGCCGAGATCTACTTTGCCGAAGGTGCCGAAACGCTCGCCGCCAACATGCTCGAAGCGCGGCCGACGATCATGACCGCCGTACCGCGGCTCTACGAGACCCTGCATCGGCGCATCATCTCTCGGGGTCGAGCGCAAGGGCGGTCTGACGCAGACGATGTTCGACAAGGCCGCGGCGATCGGGCGAAAGCGGTTGGCGTCGCAGGCGCTGCGCTTCGACGAGCGCCTCCTCGATCCGCTGCTCGACCGCCTCGTGCGGGCGAAATTGCGCCGGCGCTTCGGCGGCCGGCTCAAGGCGATGGTGTCGGGCGGCGCGCCGCTCAACCCGAGATCGGCAGCTTCTTTCTGGCGCTCGGGGTCAGGCTGCTGCAGGGCTACGGCCAGACCGAGGCGGCTCCGGTCATCGCCTGCAATTCGCCGACGCGGATCAAGATCGACACCGTCGGGCCGCCGCTCGACGGGGTCCGGGTCAAGATCGCCGATGACGGCGAGATCCTGGTCGCCGGCGACAACGTCATGAAGGGGTACTGGAACGACCCGGAAGCGACGGCGCGGACGCTTCGAAGACGGCTGGCTCAAGACCGGCGATGTCGGCCTCCTCGATGACGACGGCTATATCCGGATCACCGACCGCAAGCGCGACTTCATCAAGAATTCCGGCGGCGAGACGATCTCGCCGGCGCGCGTCGAAGGCTATCTGACGCTCGAGCCGGAAATCGCCCAGGCGATGGTGTTCGGCGACCGCCGCCCCTATCTCGTCGCCGTGCTCGTTCCCGATACCGACTTCGCCGCCGCTCATTGCACCCCGGACAGCTCGGCCGAGGATTTCCGCGCGCTCGCCGCCGATCCCGGATTTGCCAGGGCGATCGGCGCCGTCGTCGGCGCGGGTCAACCAGAGCGCTCTCGCCGGTCGAGCGGGTGCGGCGCTTCGTGATCGCGACGCGAACCCTTTACCATCGCCAACGGCCAGATGACGCCGACCCTGAAGATCAAGCGTCATGTCATCCGCGAGGCGTACGGCGCCGCCCTCGACGCCCTCTACGACGGCAGGGAGATCGCGCGCCTAGGGCAGCCCGACACGCAACGAAGAGAAGGGAGCGAAACCATGCGGCTCGACGGCAAGATCGGCATCGTCACGGCGGCGGCCTCGGGGATGGGGCGGGCCGGCGCGCTGCGCTTCGCCCGCGAGGGCGCGGCGGTCGGGGTCGTCGACATCGATCAGGCCGGGGTCGACGCGGTGGTCGGCGAGATCACCGCCGCGGGCGGCCGCGCGCTCGGCCTCGTCGGCGATCTGCGCGCAGGACGATTTCGCCCGCGACATCGTGCGGCGCACGGCCAACGCCTTCGGCGGGCTCGATTTCGTGTGGAACCATGTCGGCCATCCCGGCCCGGCCTCGATCGAAGGGATCGAGATGGCGGATTTCGAGATCGCCATCGACCTCAATCTGCGCACGGTGCTGGTGACGACCGAGGCGGCGATCCCCGAGATCCGGGTGCGCGGCGGCGGCAGCCTGCTCTACACCGCCTCGACCTCGGGCATTCAGGGCTCGGCCTTCAGCCCGGTCTATTCGATGGCCAAGTTCGGCGTCGTCGGCTTTGTCCGCTCGCTCGCCAAGCGGCTGGCGCCGGAGAAGATCCGCGTCAACGCGATCTGCCCCGGCCCGATCGACACGCCGATGCTGCGGGTCTTTGTCGCCCGGCCGGACCAGCAGCGCACCGCCGGCCAGGACAAGGAGGCGCTGGTCGCTACAGCGCGGCCGCCAGAACCCGATGGGCCGCACCGGCAAGCCCGAGGAAATCGCCAACGCCGCGCTGTTCCTGATCTCGGACGAGGCGTCCTTCGTCTCCGGCGCCGCCCTCCCGGTCGACGGCGCTGCGACCAGCATGAGCGATCAGCGCAGCTGGAAGTAATGCACGCTGAACAGCTCGCCGGGATCGGTCCAGGTATCGATCGGGCGGAAGCCGGCTCGCGCCGCCAGAGCACGAAACTCGGGGATCGAGTACTTGTACGAATATTCGGTGTGGATCAGCTCACCCTTGCCGAAGAGGACGAGTCGTGCCGGCGATCCACGCTTCCTGATTGGCGAGGCTGCGGATGTAGATTTCGATCCGCCCTTCGGTTTCGTTGTAGAAGGCGACGTGCTCGAACGCGGTCGATATCGAGATCGCCGTCGAGCTCGCGGTTGATCCGCTCGAGCAGGTTGAGGTTGAACTCCGCAGTCACCCCGGCCCGGTCGTTGTAGGCGGCATCGAGGATCCCGGGATCCTTCTTGCAGATCGACGCCGATCAGCATCTCGCCGCCGGGTCCGAGAACGCGCGCATAGTTGGCCAGGAAGTCCACCGCGGCGTCGGGCTCGAAATTGCCGATCGTCGAGCCGGGAAAGAAGCCGACCCGCTTGCCGTCCGGGCCGGGCAGCGGCGGCAGCGGGAAGGGCCGGGTGTAATCGGCGCAGACGGCGACGACGGGCAACCATGGGAAATCCTCGGCGAGGCTGCCGGCGGCGTCCCGCAGATGCTCGCGCGAGATGTCGACCGGCACATAAGCCGCCGGCCGATCGAGCGCCTGCAGCAGGATGCGCGCCTTGGTGCTGGCGCCGCTGCCGAACTCGATCAGCCGGCCGTGCGGGCCGATCTGCGTCGGCGATCTCGCGCCGCGTTCGCTTCGAGGATCGCGATCTCGGTGCGGGTCGGGTAATACTCCGGCAGGCGGCAGATCGCCTCGAACAGGGCCGATCCGCGCGTATCGTAGAGAGAACTTGCACGGGATCGATTTGCGGGCGCGGCCGAGCCCTCTCAGCACGGCATCGCGAAAGCTCTCTTCGCCGGGTGCCAGATCGTGAAAGGTGAAGCGCGCGCTGCCGATCATTCGAGATCCTCCGCCAGCCGCAACCCGGCGAAGGCCCAGCGTGCCGAGGGCGGAAAGAAGTTGCGGTAGGTGGGCCGAACATGGCCGGCCGGGGTCACCGCGGCGCCGCCGCGCAGCACCATCTGGTTGCACATGAACTTGCCGTTGTATTCGCCGACCGCTCCGGCTGCCGCACGGAAGCGCGGATAGGGAATGTAGGGGCTCGCCGTCCACTCCCATACGTCGCCGAACATCTGCCGCAGAGCCGGCTCATCAACGGGCGACGCCGGCATTGGGTCGGCGCGCGGGTGAAGCTGACGGGTGTCCGCAAAGTTGCCGGTCACCGGAAGACCCGCGGCGGCGATCTCCCACTCGGCTTCGCTCGGCAGTCGCTTCGCCGGCCCATTTGGCGAAGGCGTCGGCTTCAAAAAGCTGATGTGGCAGACGGGTTCGATCGGGTTCAATCGGCAGCGTCCGGACAAGGTAAAGATGGTCCACTCGCCGCTGTCGCAGCGCCAATAGAGCGGCGCCTCCCAGCCCTGCTGGCAAACCGCGGCCCAGCCGTCCGAAAGCCAGAATTCCGGCCTCTTGTAGCCGCCGGCCTCGATGAAACCGAGATACTCGGCGCAGCTGACCGGCCGTGCGCGCGAGGCGGAACGGTTCGAGCCACACCTTGTGGCGCGGGGTCTCGTTGTCGAACGCAAAGGCCGCGCCGCGATGCCCGATCTCGACGAGCCCGCCCGCGAACTCGACCCAGGCCGACGGCGCGGCGGCGGCCCCTGGCCTGAGGCCGCGGCGCCTGGTAGGCCGGGAACAGCGGGTTGACCGAAAACACGTGCTTGATGTCCATCAGGATCAGTTCCTGATGCTGCTGCTCGTGATGAAGCCCGAGCTCGACAAGGGGGCCGCCTCGCGCCAAGTCTCCTCGGCGCCTGCTCGACGAACCGCGTCATCGCGGCGCTGACGTGGTCGCGATAGGCGCCGACGACGTCGATCGCCGGACGCGACAACAGCCCGCGCTCGGGTCGCGGATGACGCGGACCGGCAGCCTCGTAATACGAGTTGAAGAGGTAGGCGAAGGCCGGGTCGAAGACCCGGTAACCGGGTCAGAACCGGGTCAGGATGAACGTCTCGAAGAACCAGGTCGTATGCGCGAGATGCCACTTCGTCGGGCTGACATCGGGCATCGACTGGATCGACTGATCCTCCGCCGTCAGATTGGCCGTCAGCGCTTCGCTCTCGCGTCCGTACGTCTGCGAACCGTTCGAAGCGCGGCATAGCGATCGCTTTCGGAAGCCTGTAATTGCTCGGCACTGTCAAACACCTTATCCCCCAAACCCGTTGCCTTGTCCCCGTTAACACTCCCGCTGCCGGGAGGTTGCGCTAACCGAGATAACGATTGCGCAAGTGACGCTCGAAACTCGCCGTCCCGAGCGGCCGGCCGGTCGCGGCCTCGACGAGTTCCGCGGTCGACAGCAGCGAGCCTTTCGAATGAACCCGCTCGCGCAGCCAGCCCAGCAACGAGCGCGAATTCACCCGCTGCGATCGCCTCCAGCACGTCCGGGATGGCGGCGCGCGCGGCTTCGAACAGCTGCGCCGCGATCAGCGCGCCGAGCGTGTAGGTCGGGAAATAGCCCCAAACGCCGTCATACCAATGGATGTCCTGCAGGCAGCCCTCGCGATCGTCGGCGGGGACGATGCCGAGCAATCCGCGCAAGCCCTCGGCCCAGGCGCCGGGGAGGTCCGCCGGCACGAGGTCGCCGGCGATCATCGCCCGCTCGAGGCGATATCGCAGAATCACATGAGCAGGGTAGGTCACCTCATCGGCATCGACCCGGATCAAGCTGCGCTCGACCCGGATTTGCCGCCGGTAGAGCGCGTCGGCTTCCCAGCCCGGCCCGTCTGCACGCAAATGCCTCGCGCAAGATCGGCGCGGCGAAAGGCCATGAAGGCGGGACTGCGGCAGACCTGCATCTCGAGCAGCAGCGATTGGCTCTCGTGCATCGCCATGCCGCGGGCGCGGCCGACCGGCTGCAGGCGCCATTCGTCCGGCAGACCGCGCTGGTAGAGGGCGTGGCCGGTCTCGTGCAGAACCGCCATCAAGGCGCGGGCAAAATCGTTCTCGTCGTAGCGCGTGGTGATGCGCACGTCGTCAGGGGTGCCGCCGCAAAACGGATGGGCGCTGGCGTCGAGCCGGCCATGCGCAAAGTCGAAGCCGATGCGCTCCATCAGCCGCATTCCAACCCGGCGCTGCAGGTCGACCGGAAAAGGGCCGGCAGGCGCCGGCGGCGGCGGCAACGCCGCCTGCCGGGTCAGCACGGCTTCGAGCAAATCCGGCAGGAACGCCGCGATCTGATCAAACAGCCGGTCGATCGTCGCGACCGACCCGCCTGGCTCGTATTGGTCGAGGAGAGCCTCGTAGGGGGCTCGTCCCGAGATGGTCGCCCTTGATCGCGGCGATTTCGCGCTGCAAACCCAGCACGCGCTCCAAGAGGGGCAGAACGGCAGCGAAATCGTTCCGCGACCGGGCATCGCGCCACACCGCCTCGCACTCGGAACAAGCGCGCGACTCGGCCTCGACAAGGCTACCCGGCAGCGCCGCCGCGTGCTTCCGGCGTCGGCCGATCTCGCGCAAATTGGCGCGCTGCCATGCGTCGAGCGCGTTGCTCTCCTCTCGGCCTCGACAACGAGGTCGTCGAGCTCCGGCGCGGTCAGCTCCTCATGGGCGATCACCCGCAAGGTCGCGAGCTGCTCCGCCCGTGCCCGGGCACCGCCGGCGGGCATGATGGCCGCGGCGTCCCAGTGGAGCATCGCGATCGCTTGCCTCGATCGCCCCGATCCGGCGAAATCGCGTCTCCAACTGACGGTAAGCGGTCATCCCGATCTCGCATGCCGGCGGTGGTAGAGGAAATAGATGACGATTAACGCAACCGCCAGGGAAAACCACGTGATCGCATATTGCAGGTGATCGTTTCGGCAGTTCCAGCCGGGTGACGGCGCCCTTCGGCCAGCCTCCCGGGTTCGGCGTCGCGTCGGCATCGATATAAAAGGGCGCGACACTGTCGAGCCCGATCGGCAGCGGCCATTGCCGGCAAATCGACCCAGAACCAGTAGTTCAAATCGGCGCGATTGTCCGGCAGAAACCACGCCGGCTTTTCGGTCGGCGGCAGCCGCAGCAGGCCCTGAACCCGCACCGTGCCGGCGATCTGGCCGTCAGACCGCTTGGCCGGATCCTTCAGCTCGGCCGGGATGAACCCGCGATTGACGAAGACGATGCGCCCCCGGACTCCTGGAGCGGCGGTCAGCACCTGATAGCCATTCCGGCCCGCCTCCGACGTGGCGCCGAGAAAGATCTCCTTGTCGTGCAGAAAGACCCCTTCATCGGTGACCGGGTGGAACTCAGACCGCGCGCTTCCTCCAGACTGCGCGGTGCAGCGATCGGCGCCGCCGTCACCGCCGCCTGGCGCTGCGCGATCAGCTCGCGCTTCCAGAAGAGCCGTTCGATCTGCCAGAAACCGAGGCCGAGCAACAGCAGCACGACCGGCACGGTAAACACGGTCGGCCAGAACAGCGGGCGAAACCGGGGCGTGCCGGCCAAGCCAAGTGCAGTCCCAAATGTCAGGACGGAGGCGGCGCGCCGAGCTGTCGGCGAAGCGGAGCTTCGCTCAGTCGCGATAGGCGTTTCCGTAGGAAACGCCGGAAGCAGCCGGTGACGGTATTGCAGGGCGATCAGCCCCGCCTTGAGCGGGCGCAGCATCGCTATCGCACCGGCCAAGATCAGCGGCGTCCATAAGAGCAGATGCACCCAGATCGGCGGCGAGAAATTGATCTCGACCAACGCCGCGAGACCGACGACGATGATGCCGAGAAACAGGATCGCGAAGACTGCGGGACCGTCGCCGGCATCCTGGGCCGACAGGTCGAGCCCGCAGACTTCGCATGCTTGGCGCACGTTCAGAAGGCCGGCAAACAACCGACCTCTTCCACATCGCGGGCATCGGCAACCGAGCGCCGCGCGCAGCGGGCTGACGGCGGGAAACTCCCGTGTCGAGATCGCCACCGCGCGTCAGCCGGCGGGACCGGCGCCGCCGCTCCCCTCACCCCACCAATAGACGCAGACAAACAGGAAAAGCCAGACCACATCGACGAAATGCCAGTACCACGCGGCTGCCTCGAAGCCGAAATGGTGGTCGGGTTTGAAGTGTCCCCGCCATGCGCGCGATAGAGGCAGACGATCAGGAAGGTCGTGCCGATGATGACGTGGAACCCGTGGAAGCCGGTCGCCATGAAGAAGGTCGAGGGGTAGATGCCGCCGGTGAACGAGAACGGGGCGTGGCTGTACTCGTAGGCCTGGACCGAGGTGAAGCAGAGGCCGAGGAAGACGGTCAGCGCCAAGCCGCGCAGCAATCCGCTGCGGTCGCCCTCGATCAGGCAGTGATGCGCCCAGGTGACGGTGGTTCCCGACAGCAGCAGGATCAGCGTGTTGAGAAACGGGAATTCGAACGGGTCGAACGGATGGATGGTCTTTGGCGGCCAGACGCCGCCGACCGGGAACAGGCTCGATGCAAAGAATGCCCAGAAAAAGGCGGCAAAGAACATCACCTCGGAGGCGATGAACAAGCGCCATGCCGTAGCGCAGGCCGAGCTGCACGACCGGCGTGTGGTGGCCCTGAAATGTCGCCTCGCGGATCACGTCGCGCCACCACACCGCCATGATCGCCAGCACCGAGAGAATGCCGATGATCAGCAGCGTCCAGCCGTGGCCGTGCATGTAGAGGACGCCGCCGCCGGTCAGGAAGCCGGCGGCGACCGCGCCGATGATCGGCCAGGGGCTGGGATCGACCAGGTGATAGGGATGCTTTGGCGCGGCGTGCGTCTCGCTCATGGATCTGGGCCCGGTTTGGTCAGTTCACGGAGGGTGCCGGCGACGCCGTCGGAAGCCGTTGGACGCGCCGGCTGATGCGCCCGGAACATCGTATAGGACAGCGTGATCGTGCGCACGTCGCTGGTGTTCGGATCGGTCAGGATGTCGGGATCGACAAAGAAGACCACGCCCATGTCGGCGCTCTCGCCCGCTGCCAGATGCTGCTCGGTAAAGCAGAAGCACTGCAGCTTGTCGAAATAGATGCCGGCCTTGGCCGGGGTGACGTTGTAGGTGGCGGAGCCGGTCGTCGGTGCGGTCGTCTTGTTGACGGCGCGATAGAAGATCTGCCGCTCCTCGCCGGGATGAACGGTGACCTCGCTCTGCAGCGGGACGAAACTCCCAGCCGAGATCCGGCGCGGTCTCGGCGTCAAAGCGGACCGTGACGACGGCGGCGGCGTTCGCGGCCGGCGCCGCGTCGCCGCGCGCTGCGGTCGTTCCGCCGAGACCGGTCGCCTGGCAAAACAGGCGATAGAGCGGCACCGAGGCGAAAGGACAGGCCGACCATGGCCGCGACAACCGATACCAGGAGCAGCGCGGTTGCGCCGTTGCGCGCGGTGCGATAGGCGCGCTACTGCTCATCCTAGCCGCCCATCCTGACGATCGTGATGGCATAGAACAGCGCCACCAGACCGACGAGCACGGCGACGAGTGCGCGGTTGCGCGCGCGTATCGTCCGCTGCCGCTCCTGCTCCAGATCGGTCGCCCTCAATGCCAGCCTCCGCCGCTGCGGTCGACCAGCAGCAGGCTGAAGATCAGGAACAGATAGAGCAGCGAAAACGCGAACATCCGGCGGGCGCTGCGGTCGCTGTCGGTCGCGGCAGACCTGGATCGCCGCGCCGGTGAAGCACCGCATTCAACAGTGCGGCGCCGACGCGCGTACAGACCGCCCGCGATACCGAGCAAGCCACGGCGCTGCGGTCAGCCGGCCACAGCACCAAGGTGTAGAGCAGCATCTGCCGCTTGGTTTCGTGCGGGCCGGCGACGACCGGCAGCATCGGCACCCCGGCGGCCGCGTAATCGCCGCTGCGGTAGAGCGACAGCGCCCAGAAATGCGGCGGCGTCCAGAAGAAGATGATCGCGAACAGCGCGATCGCGCCCCACGCCGATATCGCCGGTGACCGCCGCCCAGCCGATCATCGGCGGAGAAGCGCCGGCGGCGCCGCCGATCACGATGTTCTGCGGCGTCCGCCGCTTCAGCCAGATCGTATAGATGAAGACGTAAAAGCCGATGGTCAGGGCCAGCAGTTCGGCGGCCACCCAGTTGGTAGCGAGGCCCATAACCAGCACCGCGCCGACCGCCGAGCACGACGCCGAAGCCGAGCGCCTCGCCCGGCATCATGCGGCCCGCCGGCAAGGGCCGCCCGGCGGTGCGCCGCATCAGCCCGTCGATGTCGCGCTCGTACCACATGTTGATCGCGCCCGCACGCGCCGGCGCCGACCGCGATGCACAGCACCGCGACCGCCGGCGAGCACCGGATGGATATGCCCCGGCGCCAGGACGAGCCCGACCAGCCCGGTGAAGGCGACGAGCGACATGACCCGAGGCTTCAGGATCTCGACATAGTCGGCGACCGCCGCGCCAGAGGCGGTCGGCGGCGAGATCGGCGGTGCACGGTCAGCCTGGACTACTCCGTCACCGAGGCGCGCAGCTCAGGATAGCACGACGCGGCAGCTCGTCATAGCTGTGGAACGGCGGCGGCGAGGGAAGCTTCCACTCGAGCGTCGTCGCCCCTCGCCCCAGTAATTGGCCCGACCCGGCGCCCGGCGAAGAGGGTGTGGAGCACGATGAAGACAAAGAACAACGTCGAGGCGTAGGAGATGTAGGCGCCGATCGACGGCGACCATAGTTCCAGCCGGCAAAAGCATCCGGGATAATCGGCGATGCGCCGCGGCATGCCGGCCAGACCGAGGAAATGCATCGGGAAGAACGTCAGGTTGACCCCGATGAAGGTGGTCCAGAAATGGATCTTGCCGAAGCGTCTCGTTGTACGTGCCGTCCCGACATCTTGCCGATCCAGTAATAGAAGCCGGCAAAAATCGAGAACACCGCGCCGAGCGACAGCACGTAGTGGAAATGGGCGACCACGTAATAGGTGTCGTGCAAGGCAAAATCGACGCCGGCATTGGCGAGCACGACGCCGGTGACGCCGCCGACCGTGAACAGGAAGATGAAGCCCATCGCCCACAGCATCGGCGTCTTGAACTCGATCGATCCGCCCCACATCGTCGCGATCCAGGAGAAGATCTTGACGCCGGTGGGCACCGCGATGACCATCGTCGCCGCGGTGAAATAGGCGCGCGTGTCGACCGAAATGCCGGTCGTGAACATGTGATGCGCCCAGACGATGAAGCCGATCACGCCGATCGCCACCATCGCGTAGGCCATGCCGAGATAGCCGAAGATCGGCTTCTTCGAGAAGGTCGAGACCACCTGGCTGATCATGCCGAAGCCCGGCAGGATCAGGATGTAGACCTCGGGATGGCCGAAGAACCAGAACAGGTGCAGGAACAGCAGCGGGTCGCCGCCGCCCGCCGGGTCGAAGAAGGTGCGTGCCGAAATTGCGGTCGGTCAGCAGCATCGTGATCGCGCCGGCGAGCACCGGCAGCGACAGCAGCAGCAGGAACGCGGTCACCAGGATCGACCACACGAAGAGCGGCATCTTGTGCAGCGTCATGCCCGGCGCGCGCATGTTGAAGATCGTCGTGATGAAGTTGATCGCGCCCATGATCGACGCGGCGCCGGCGAGGTGCAGCGAGAAGATCGCCATGTCGACGGCGGCCCGGGATGCCCGACCGGTCCGAGAGCGGCGGATAGATCGTCCAGCCGACGCCGGCGCCGCCGCCGACCATGCGTCGATCCGACCAACAGCAGCAGGAAGGCCGGCACCAGCAGCCAGAAGCTGATGTTGTTCATCCGCGGGAACGCCATGTCCGGCGCGCCGATCATCAGCGGCACGAACCAGTTGCCGAAACCGCCGATCATCGCCGGCATGACCACGAAGAACACCATGATCAGGCCGTGCGCGGTGACGATGACGTTGTAGAGCTGATGGTCCTCGATGCAGATGGTTGCCGGGATGCATCAGCTGCGATCCGCACGACGACCGAGAAGGCGCCGCCGATCACTCCGGCGACGATGGCGAACGCGCAGGTAAAGGGTGCCGATGTCCTTGTGGTTGGTCGAGCACAGCCAGCGGGTAAAGAAGCCGGGGCCGTGGCCATGACCATAGGCCTCATGGCCATGCTGGTCGGCGATGTGGGCGTCATGCTCGTAAGCCATCGCTTCGCTCCTTCGATCTCAGTTGCCGGCGGGCGCCGGGCGGCGCCGTCTGGCGAGCCGGGCGCCGCGGCAACGCGCAGCGCGTCTGCGCCGTCATCGCGGTGCGCGAACTTCTTCTTGGCGTCGTCCAGCCATCGCTGGAAAGCGTCCTTCGCCACCGCCTACGACCTTGATCGGCATGAAGGCGTGATTGATGCCGCAGATCTGGTTGCACTGGCCGTAATAGATGCCCTCGTGCTCGATTTTCATCCAGCTCTCGTTGAGCCGGCCGACGATCGCGTATTCCTGGACGCCGAAGGACGGCACGAACCAGCTGTGGATCACGTCGGTGCCGGTGATCTGGACGCGGATGATCGTGTCGACTGGGACGACCAGCGGGTTGTCGACGTCGAGGAGCCGCTTCTGGCCCAGGCTTCAGCTCGGCTTCCGGAATGATGTTGCTGTCGAAGGTAAGCCCGCCCTGGTCGGGATATTCGTAAGACCAGTACCATTGATGCCCGGTAACTTTGATCGTCATCTCGGGATTCGGCACCCGGTCCATGTAGTACATCAGCTTGAAGGATGGGATGGCGATGATGACCAGGATCAGCACCGGGACCACAGTCCACAGCATCTCGATCACGGTGTTGTGGGAGGTGCGCGTCGGCACCGGATTGCGCTGATGATTGAAGCCGCACGATCACGTAGACGAGCAGGCCCGAGGACGAAGGTCGTGATCAGCGCGATGATGATCAGAAGTGCGTCGTGAAATGCCGACAAGCCGTTCGTCGACCGGCGTCGCCGGAGGCTGCATCGCCGAACTGCCACGGCTGCGGCTCGGCTGCGCTCGGCCGGACCGCAGCAACGCGCCGATCACGCCGAGCGCCAAGCCGCAGAGCGCACGCGCCGTCGCCTTATCTGTCAGCCAATCTCGTCAACCGCAACATGCGCCTGCTGCCTCTCATCCGTCGCGGGCAACCCGGAGCAGCGTTCCGAGAGGGGCTTTCCGAGCGGATCCGCACACCTCGCACCGCTCGACCAAATCGTGGCGCGCGCAACGCGCTTCGGGCGCGCGCGCAGCGACGAAATCTACACCAAAGCTCGCGCCAGCGACAACCGCGTTAACCCCGGGCCCAAGCCGTTGCGACGAGCCGCCGCATGCGCCGGCCGGTTGCCGCGCGCGGCCAGCGATCGCGCCTTTCGCTCCCGACCGCATCGGCCCATATTCGAAGCGGTCCTTTGAGGAGCTGGCGAATGACCGATCTCGCCGTTACCGACGCGCTGTTCTTTGAACGCACCGGCATGAGCCCCGCTCGGGTCGAGGCGCTCGTCGCCGAGATCGCTGGCCGGGATGGACGACGGCGAGCTGTACCTCGAATACAGCCAGTCGGAGAGCCTCGCGCTCGACGACGGCCGCATCAAGAGCGCGAGCTTCGACACGTCCCAGGGGTTCGGGCTGCGCGCGGTTGCCGACGAGGCCGCCGGCTACGCCCATGCCTCGGAGCTCTCGGAGGCGGCGATCCGCCGCGCGGCGGCGACGGTGCGGGCGGTGGCCAGCGGCTATTCCGGGGTCATGGCCGCGCGTCCTGCCGGGCACAAACCGGAGCCTCTATACCGAGGACAACCCGCTCGGCCTGGTCGATCTCGCGGCCAAGACGCGGCTGCTCGCCGAGATCGACGCCTATGCGCGCAGCCGCGACGCCCGGGTCAGGCAGGTCATGGCTTCGCTCGAGCGGCGTCTGGCAGGCGGTGCAGATCATCCGCCCGGACGGCCGCCGCGTCGCCGACATCCGCCCGCTGGTGCGCCTCAACGTCGCGATCGTCGTCGGCGAGGACGACCGCATGGAGACCGGGTCCGCGGCGCCGGCGGCCGCGTCGCCTATGACCGCTATCTCGATCCGCAGCACTGGAAGGCGCAGGTCGATGAGGCGCTGCGCCAGGCGCTCGTCAATCTCGGCGCGGTGCCGGCGCCGGCGGGAGAGATGACCGTCGTTCTCGGCCCGGGCTGGCCGGGGTGATGCTGCACGAGGCGGTCGGGCACGGGCTCGAGGGCGACTTCAACCGCAAGAAGACCTCGGCCTTCTCCGGCATGATCGGGCAGCGCGTCGCGACCAAGGGCGTGACCGTGGTCGATGACGGGACATTGCCCGACCGGCGCGGCTCGCTGACCGTCGACGACGAAGGCACGCCGACCAACTGCACCGTCCTGATCGAGGACGGCATCCTGAAGGGCTACATGCAGGACCGCATGAACGCCCGCCTGCTCGGCGCCGCTGCCGACCGGCAACGGCAGGCGGCAGAGCTTCGCCCATGCGCCGATGCCGCGCATGACCAACACCTACATGCTGGCCGGCGGGCACGACCCGCAGGAGATCATCGCGCTCGGTCAAGCGCGGGCTCTACGCGGTCAACTTCGGCGGCGGCCAGGTCGACATCACCTCCGGCAAGTTCGTGTTCTCCGCGTCCGAGGCGTATCTGATCGAGGACGGCAAGGTCGGCGCCTGCGGTCAAGGGCGCGACGCTGATCGGCAACGGACCGGATGCGCTGACCAAGGTGACGATGATCGGCAACGATCTTCGCCTCGACGACGGGATCGGCACCTGCGGCAAGGACGGGCAGGGCGTGCCGGTCGGCGTCGGCCAGCCGACGTTGCGGATGGACGGGCTGACGGTCGGCGGCACGAGCGCGTGAAGCGCGCCGCTTCGCGCAGCCTCACGGCTTTCGTCGCGGCCGCAATCGCGGCCGCATTCCCTGGCAGCGCTCGGGCTTGCGCCGACTTTGCGGCAGCGCCGTCAACGCGCTGGTCGCTCGCCACCGAAAACGGCGTGTCCTGGCTGGTGACACCGTGCGGCGAGCGTTTCTTCAGCCTCGGCGTCAACGTCCTCGACGGCGGCAATTCCGAGCACGCGAAGGTCGGCAAGGCTTATTCCGGCTACAGCTGGGAAGCGTTCGCGCCGACGCTCGAAGATTGGGCCGCCGAGACCCGCCGCCGGCTCTTCTCATGGGGGTTCAACAGCGCCGGCGGCTGGGCGCTGCCGCCGCAAGTGCTCGAGCTCCCCACGGTCATCAACCTCGAGCTCGGGCGCCTCGCGCGCTTTCACTGGTTCGACCCGTTCGCGCCCGAGACCGAGACCCGGATGAATGGCGCTCGCCCGCGAGCTCGTCGCCCCCTATCGCGACACGCCCGTACCGGATCGGCTATTTCTCCGACAACGAGGTCGGCTGGTGGGCCGGAGCGCTGTTCATCTTCTATTCGTCCAAACCGGCGAGCTGCAGCGACCAAGCAGCGCTGGGTCGAGCTGCTGCGACGCCACTACGACGATGACTGGGCGCGCTTTACCGCCGATTTCGAGCCGCCGGACGGGGTCGCTTCATGGGATCGGCTCCTCGCCACCACGCAGCCGACGCGAATGAAGCCCGGCGGCGCCGGGATCACGCGTGGTGCGCGAATGGACCGGCGTGGTCGCCGAGCATTACTACGCTCTGGCCGAAAGGGCGATCCGCGCCGCCGATCCCGACGCGCTCTTCCTTGGCGATCGGCTGCCGATCTACTACGACCCGGCGGCGGTGCGAGCGATGGCGCCGCATGTCGACGCGATCGCGATCAACTACAACGTCGACAGCAGCGACGGCTGGATCGCTGATTATTTCTTCGACGGACTCGCGCAAATTATCGGGCGGCAAGCCCGCGCTCGTCACCGAATGGTTTTTCGCCGCGCGCGAAAACCGCACCGGGAACCGCAACAACGGCCATCTGATGACGGTCGCGACCCAGGAGGAACGGGCGCTCGGCGCGGCAGCGGCAACCAGAAATTTCGCGGCGATCCCCGAGATTGTCGGCGCTCCATTGGTTTCAGTACTACGACCATCCGAAGGGCGGGCGGACCGACGGCGAGGATTACGATTTCGGGCTGGTCGATATCGACTGATCGGCCGTATGAGCAGCTCGTTTCGGCGCTTGCCGCCGCCAACCGTGGCGCGCCCGATATTCACGCAGACGGCGGCGGTGGCGCCGCCGCCGACAGACACCTTCGTGCTCCCCACGCAGCGATCTCGGTCGACGATCACTCGCTTGTCGGACTGGCCGAAGCCAGCGAGCTTGCTGCCGCCGCTTGACACCCTCGCCAGGCGCGGTCGAGTTCGGCGAAGCCTATCTCTCGTGGAGCGAGCGGGGCCTCGCACTGGCGACGATCGGTCAGGATTACTTCGACATCGACCTGCTGGCCTATGACGGCGCCTTTCCGCTCGTCGACGCCTATCGGGTCGAGCTCGGCGTCGATGCCGGCGCCGGACCGCGGCGCTTCACCCTGTTCTTCATTCCGCCGCGGACCAAGTCGCGCGACCATCCGCCAATGAGCGCACGGCTCTGCGCCGGGCGCGGCCTCGATCGCAATCAACGAGGGTTGCACCGAAATCAGCGGCGCCGAAGCCGTCTATTTCGGGGCCGATCAGCCGCGGATTACCGCGGAAATGGTTGTTCCATGGTCGGCGCTGGGGATTACGCCACCCGCGCCGGGAGCGCAGCTGCACGCCGAAATTGCGATCACCTCATGGGATCGCGAGCGTTGGATGTCGCTTTCCGGCCTCGCACCCGATGCGGCAATGGATCATCCCGAGGCCTGGCGCGCTGATGCGGCTCGGCAACGGCCGTCAAATGATCGAGAGCCTGCCCTCGTTCCCGGCGCCGGCACCAGGGTAAGGGATCGGACCACCCCCGAGATCCGGGAGCCGGCCAGGGCCACCGGGTGGAGGAGGCCAGAGTGTGTCCGTCCTCTGGAGGCGACCGCCGAGCTGCAAACCGCCCCTTGTCGCGATACTGCGCGCTCTCGATCGCTTCGGGCAAGGGGCAACCTGGCCGAGGCGATTTGCCGCCGAGGGGCTGACAAAAGTGGCAAGATCAAACAGGCCCGCGGGCCAACTGGAACGTGAGATCGAGCCGAAATGGCGCCGGCCATAGGCAGCCGCGCCCGCCGTCGCAAACGATCGCGTCGCGACGATCGACAAGGCAGTGCAACATGGCCGGTGCTGTTGCACGCGTGCGAGGAGGCCGCCCCGGCTGCCGATCGACAATTCGAGGATCTCGACCTCGACGGCGCCAGCGATCCCGCTAATCCCGCCGACGCACGCGCTGATGGGGCATCCGAGCGCGTCACGGTCGAGGGCGACCTGATCACCGTCTACCGGCTCAAAAGAGGTCGCCGCCTGGCTCGCCAAGCTGCCCGTGCTGTTCGCCCGCGCGACCATGCAGGACCATATCGCGCGCCAGTTCTCCCTGACACTACAGCACTCGCCGGCACCGACACCCGCAATGCCCTATGTGACCATCCGCCAGTGTCACGGGGATTTGGCAAGCTCGATGCGGCGCCGGCTCAAAGCGCTGATCAAGCGCGCCCAGTTTGAAATGCTGGGTATGGGCTCGACGGGCTGTCATTGTTCAGGAAGGAATTTGGCCGAGGCTCCGCGAGGCCCCGCCCGGGGTGCACGTGTTGCAATTACGCGCGCTGATCGGCGCCGATCAGTTCCGGCAACGTGCGCAAAGTGCTGGATCTTCGGCGGGCCCCCTTCCCGCCCGACAGCGAGATTGCCCGGCTTGCCCGTTGCGAGACCGGCCGCATTGTCCCGATCGAGCCGCCGGCGTTCCGACGCCCTACCGCGGGCTGCTGGTCACCGGCGAAGGGTTCGAAGCGCCTGCGCAAAGCCGTCTTAGAGGGCATCTATGACAGTGGAATAATTCAGGCGATCGGCAGACCCCGCGGCCTCACCGCACCGCGGCAAACCTTATTTTTTGCGCCAATGTGTCCCGCTACCCGATGCGGTCCACGCGATCGGCCAGCTGCGCCGCATCAGCACGATCGAGAAGCTGTTCGAAACCGGCATCGTGCCGACCGCCGGCGCTGACATGCACCGCTTCAATCCCGAGATAATCAAGTCAGGAGGCCGGACGCAGCGCCAAGCATCGCATCGGAGGCGACGGCGAGTTGCGCGCCGCGATGTGCTGAATGCCCCCAGCGCCCTGGGCGACCGACCGGGCGGATCATCAGCCGGCCGGCCAAGGCTTCGGGCCGCGGATGGCGTACGTTGCGCGATCAGCTCGCCGAGGCCAAGGCGATCGCCGAGCGCGAGTTCCCCTGACGGGCTCGCGAGCTGGGAAGTGCGACCCTTCAGCGACGGCTGGCGACCGGGCGAGGCTGGCGGAGAAGATCGTTTCGCGGCCCTCTTGAAGACTTCAAAGAGGCGCTCGAAACGCACCTCGACCCGGTACCAGCTCTACCCCACGCCGACGGCGCTGACGGCGGCCTCGAGCAGGCCCGCGCCCCGCCGTGGACTGAGTTTTCGAGGCGATTTCGGACCCGGTTTCACCCTAGAACGGATCAAGATCGGCGGGCGAATGAGACGCCCGAAGGAGAAGGCCTTGTCACACGTCGGGATCGACCTCGAACGGACTCCGAGGCCTATCACGTCGCCAAGTCGGAGATCGTCGAGGACCCGTCGCGCCGCTTCGCGAGGCTGATTCTGGACCCGCCCGCCCCCGGCGGCGCCCGCCAGTGCGCGCACCTGCCGGCTCTGCAACGCCCGCCCCAATCGGAGAACGCTATTGTGGGTGCTCACCGCCGCTTCGCCGCTCGCCTGCCAGACCGCCGCCACTGCCAGCGCCGCCTGGCGGATCGCCGCGCCGGCATCGTCTCAGACTACGCGGGCCTGACCCGTTCCAATGGGCCGAGCGCCGCAGAGTGCAGGATGGCATGGGCGAGCGGAAAATCGCAACGCCGGCCCCTAAGTATCAGATTAGAAAGCAGATCGGCTTGAAGCCACACGACGACAAACCCATCTTCCGACAGGAGGTTGATGCCCGAGCCTATGCTTGCGTGAGCCCCCGAAAAACAGGAGGGTGCTTATGAGCGACTGTCATCAGGTAGAATATGCTCCGTAAATAGCGAGCCGTTTTCACTGCTGCCTGCTCCCTCTGGGAGGGTTGGCTGTTGAATACGCGATCGCCATCATCAAAAAGCCACGCCCGCAAGACATCAGCAGTTTACCCTCGAGACGGCAGTCTTGTCTTTTCACGAGATCAGACTGAGCACCCCGGCCGTTGGTAAAATCCTTCAAAATCTATTTCAGGAATTAGCGGAACATGGGGGCGGCAAAGTTAACCTTCCATAGGTTCCTGGCCCCAGGTGGTGACACATTGATGCAATGGGTGATTGTCGCCTATCTGTGCTCGCCTTTGGTTGCGCCGTCTACGACGACGGGTTGCATGTTCGAGACCTTCGGTCCTACCCGTCTGAAGAAGTCTGCCCCACCGCTAAATCAGTCGATGCCGCCCGATCCTCGCACGTTTACCAGCATGAGCGCTGGTAAGCAACACGGCTTGCTCGCCGGGCAAGAGGGGCCGGGCGAATCCCACACCAGGCAGCCTCGGCGTTATCCTTCGCGTCAGTAGTCCTGTGGAGTGAGAGTAAATGACCGCGACCCAAGGTCTGGCCCTTTTCCTAACTTGGGTGCTGTCCTCGCATGTGCTGTACTGGGAACTGTGGGCCGTCTTGTCGCTTTTCCGACGGCAACGCAACTTCTCAAACACCTGTGGCCGCCGCTGCGCTTTTGACTGGTTCGCGCTGATGCATCTTATCTGCGCGAGCGCGCTCCACGCGGATAAGCCATGCAGGTTGCCGTCTGTTGCAGCCTTTCTCGGCGTCATCGATCGTTTGAGCCGGGTCTATATTACGGTCGGTACTTGTAGTCCAATTTACGTGGTAATGGCGGCTTATTGGGCTATGGATAGATCTCGCCCGTAATTGTCTTTGTATCCAAGAACCTAAGCCGATTCTATTAGTGATGACATGCCACAGTTGAAGTATAGTCCATGTCGTCTGCGACTGCCGAAGTTCTGCAAGCGTCACTTGGACGAGAATGGTCTTGCCAGAACGATTGTATTTGTAAAGAGCTATTTTGATCTTTTTACCCTGCAGTAAGGTTTGAATGGGCCAGCAGGTTTCTATTTTCTTCAAGTGGTCTTAAATGCGTCTAGAAGCGAGTTATCCAGTCCTTCCGGGTCGGTCGGCCAATCACAGTTAACGAGAGCCTCCCTTCACGAGCGTAAGACGCGCGTCAGTGCCGAGCTTTGGCACAACGCCCGGGCGATCTCGCTGGTGAGCCCGATGACGTTAGCAAACACACCGTGGAGCGCGAACTCTAGCTTTGCATAATTGACGCCTGCCACCTGAGGGCGAATAAGTTGTCGCGGTCCGACCAGGGAAGGTCAAACGGAGCTTCTAAAGGGCCTGCGCCGGGCCGCTCATCCCCTTCACTCACGGCAGCCGCCGACGTGTTTCCGTTGAAACGCGCCGAAGCGGTCCCCGACCCACCGACAGAGAAAGTATAGCCCTAGGAGAAATACACACTAACTTCCGCCACAGCGCGAGCTGCTGGGTTCCAAATAAGCAAACCAATTAGGAACACTCGAGACAATCAAAATAACTATGGCCTGTAGCTAATCCGCCCACAAATAAAATCAAACGCAGATTTACAAGAATGACTACGCCAAGTACGATGCCGGCGGCAATTCCAATATTAGCGTCACGGCAGTCGCCGAAAGGCCGTAGGCGTCTGCATCACGTAGCGCGCTCATGCCGGCGGCTCTTCCAGACGCAGGCGGTCACGAGGATGCTCGAGCCGCTGCTGGCACCATCGTCCCGCAGTTGCTCGATCACGTCGGGCCACAGTGTGATCGAGCCGCAGCACCATCGCCGGAGGTCACCCGCAGCTCGTCGCGCAAAGTGCCTCGCGGAGCTGCCGCCCCAACGCAGCAACGTCGACGTTCTTTGGCGACGCCGGCGGTCGCTGCGGGCGAGATCGGCCTTTGGTCGCCAGCTCCGGCGACCGCGGTTGCGACGGCAACCCCGAGGTCGGCCTTCGTGGCGAGGCCCGCCAGTGCGGCCTCGATCCGAACCAGCCGCTCCCAGGGTAGTGTTGTCGTCAGCCATCGAGCGAGGTTCCTTCGTTCAGGGGTCAGGGCCTGGCCTGGCGGCTCATATCCGCCGGGCCGGCCCGCCGTCACTCTACCAACCGAACCGCCTGAAGTCATTAAGCGGACCCTTGCCGCTGTGCCAGGCAGCGCCCGCGCGGATTGTGCGATCAGCACGGGACCGCAAAAAGCGAGCTCCCGCCGTGGTTCCGGTGCAGTTCCCCGCATCCGGCGGAGCCGGGCCGATGACCGCCTCGAGGTGGCCGGCCCCGCCGGAGCGCGGCGCCGCATCCGACGAAGGCCGCGCTGGCTACCGAGGGCGGGATCCGAACCGAGACGGAAAGACGATCGGCACGGCTGCCGATCGGCGATCAGACTTCCTGACGGAGGTGCTGCCAGCCGCAACCTCGACGAAGTGCCTGGCCGTGCGCGCCCCGGCCGAGGTCACTGCGACGGTTTTGCGGACACGACAAGAGCGACGCCGCCTTGCGCCGCAAGTTTCGGACGCGGTGCGCCTATTTCGAGCAACGCGACCGCGCTGGCTCAGCCGATATTTCTGCATCACGGCGCACAATTTCGTTCTTCAACCAGCGCTGGAACAAATCACCCAGAACATCGGCACCATCATTATTGACGAAGACTTTGCAGCGTATGGCTACGGCCCGGTGAGCGGGCTGTCGCAATTAGCAATACGTAACTGAACGAAGTACAA
>ERZ1370068.1707-contig-11631_pt1 | contig 30413 bp, 50 predicted proteins | sample MGYA00561227_ERZ1370068 | MGnify/ENA primary metagenome ERZ1370068 (study PRJEB38410, sample SAMEA6850437) | metagenome | study: Metagenomic assessment of the ecological functions of the soil: analysis of the soil microbiota associated with the...
TTGTCACTTCGTTCAGTTACGTATTGCTAAGGGGGCCGCGGGGGTAGGCAGATGGAAAACATGGTTCGGAATTACGATGGCGGGATCACAGCCTCGCCCGCGCAGCTCGTGTCTCCGCGCACCGTTGCCGAGATTCAATCGATCCTGAGAGATGCCGGCCGATACCCTAGTCCGGTCCGGGCGATGGGCAGCTATCATTCCTTGACGCCGTGCGCGTCGTCGGACGGAACCATCATCGACATGTCCGGCATGAAGCGGATCGTTGAGATCGATCGGGAGAAGAATGACGTTCACGGCCGAGGCGGGCCTCGCAGTTCATCGCAGCATCGCGGGCGCTGCGCGCGCAGAAGCTGCAGTTCATGACCAACATCGAAATCGGCAACATGACGCCTCGGCGCCGCGGCCTGCTGCCATACGAAGGACGGGCTGGATGGGGGCGAGTTCGGGCAGGTCGGCTCATACGTGACAGCGATCAAATGGGTGACGCCCAGCGGTGAGCTGGCGGAAGCGTCCGAGACGAGATGACCCTGCTCTGCTGTACCTCATGCGCTCGAGCTACGGCCTGTGCGGGGTCGTCTACGAGGTGACGTTTCGTATCAAGCCGCTGGAGGCGATCCAGTTCAACTACCTGCCGCGCCCGATCAAGGATCTGACCGAGAGGGAGGTGGACGGGATCATCGATGCGTCGAAGGCTTGATCTGCTGGACCGTCGGCAGGAAGGCACACTTCCAGACGCGAACGCGTGTCGACCAGGTCGGGCCGTTCGCGTCGCTGTTCGCCGCCGGCCGGCGCACGGCTGTGGAATCACACCGAGGCCCGTGTCGGCCGGTTCATCGACAGCCGCATCCCGACCAGGCCGCTCAGGAATGCGTCCCTCGATGCCTGGTTTGCCGGCAGCAAGCTGCTGATGTCGACGCTGCGCCTGGTGGGCGGGGCGACCTTGTATAATCCCGACAAGACGATCGACTACAGCAAAACTCCGGCCGTCCGCGAAGTATGCATTCACGTTCTGGGCGTTCCCGCGCAGTCAATGGCTCGAGCGCGCTGCGCGACTACGTCGGAGTTCAGTGAGCAGCATTTCAGGAAATACGACTTTCGCTGCAACATGCCGCTTGGCTCATACTTCATCCGGAAGGACACTCAACGCGATCCTGTCCTACACGCACGACGGAGACATCTTCTCGATCGATCCGATCCACGCCTACACCGACAAGCCGGCCTGGGACAGATTTCTGAAGGAATTCAACGAGTTCGCGCTACAAGAGGAACGGCATTCCCTTGCTCAACCAGAGCCCGTTCGTCGAGCGGCGGCATGTCGAGGCCGCCTACGGGGCGAAGATGGAAGGACTTCTCTGCGCGAGGTTAAGACAGCGGATCCGCAAGGGCGCATGCTAAACCCCTTCTTTGCTGACCTGCTGAGCGGCGAGCCAGTGAAGGTCCCTAAACCGAAGGATAGACTCGCCTATAGAGTTCACTGCCACCAGGCGGTATATCAATGCTTGGATCGAGAACGCAAAACCACCTCTAAAGATGCACCATCAGTATCGTCTCGGGATTAAAATTAGACGGTTACAGGAAAGGACTGCGGCCCGCAAGCAACTGGGCCCAATTGATTGGGCGGGTCGAGACAGCATTGAAATTCTTGTGGTTGTCAGCGGGTCGGTTTCGTCGTTGTCGGCCAGAGAAACCCCATCGGCAGGAACTCGTCCTTCAAGGGACGATGAATCTCAGGCAATATTCTTTGGCTTAAAACCCACTTCACGAGGAGATGTTGCTCAGGATAAAGCTGTACTCGGCGCTGGAGCTCTCGCTCCTGGAGGGAATTCGAGATACCTATAGAGGTTCGGATCGTTTCGAAGGCTGCTTAGTCGTGAATCACGAACTCGCTATTGATAGGCATAACACAGTTTCCAACACTGAGGGCCTTCGTCGGGTGAGCCAGCGAAAAGACGATCTCGGTGCTGACGCATTGGATTAAGGATAGTTCGCCGACAAGAAAGCCAGCTCGATTTCACGCTTTACGGCCGTCTGATAACCGTTCCCGATGCCGAGTGTGTACGGAGTATCGAACCGCACTATAAACGACATTTTTCGCAGGGTCGAAATCTGTCGGAGGTATGGAAATCTGGGTAGTCAGGCATAGTTCTGTTGATCCCAAGCGACAGCCAAAGTATCTTTTTCCTTCGACGATAACTGGGATCTTGCCAGCAACCGAGAAGAATTTGGAGAAGGTTGCACCTTTGTTGGCAGTTGCCGGGCGCAATTTGTACCGAGCCATTTTTGAAAACGAATTGCGATAACGGGTTGAAAAAGCGGTCAGTGAGACCCTCCAGTCGGTTCTTCGGCAGCGATCATGCTGTATGGCGAATAACCTCATCGGATTGGTGTTTCCTTCCTTGGGAATGCTCTACACGCATCCTGTCGAAGGTGAGGCTTTCGACGACCTGGGGAACAAATTGGAGAAAGGAGGGTTCTGGGGTTATCAGCATATCGTTCAGCAAAATCCCAGTCACTGTTCAACAGTGAATGGGATTAGCGCACGTTCCTAATAGCGCCTCAGCCATTTTCAGCGTTAATTTCGATGATCGCCTTGCGAAACAACAAATCTTCCGACGATTGACAGCCACGTAAGCAAATCAGCGAATTGGGAGGACCCTCTTCGATAAATCGAACTAAGAAGGAAGAAGATTGCGGAGGGTTTTGAAAAATCGGGCGCTCGAACGGATACTGTATTTCTATTGTCATGGACGTGGCTTGGCGCTACCCGGCTTTCAAAGCCTCCCCATCTTGTCCTAAGCGACGGCGAGATCACGGCTTAGCCGATTTTGAAGATTGGTCGCCAGGGCACGCAACTGCCAGCCGACCCCCTTCATTTTCATAAATGCCTGTCAAAGGTGGGCAAATGCAAACAATGTTCTATGAAGAGCTTTGCGGTCAGAATTGCTTAAGCAAGGCGCGGCAGGGAGCTTGTGGGTTGCTCAAATCGATGTCCCGGCCGTCTTCGCATCCCGGCCTACGGCCAACAAGTATTTGAACGGTTTCTAAAAAAGGAACAGGAGCCCGTCCGCATGGGACCTTTACTAAGAAAAATCAATCAAGAGATGTGGAGGCACGCACCAAGAACCCTCTCGGTCCTCGATATATTCGCTCTATCGCGGCCTGAATGTTGTTCATCGATTGGTAGGCGCGCTTGACCCAGCTGGATCAGTAAAAATCACCCTAGACATCGTCCGGCAAAGTCATAGGCCAGTCTTGGTCTGGTGAACGCCCTGATTTTTACCTCGCCAGCTAGCGTTTTTTGGGGCATCACCACCAATGTAGCTTGAATAACGACAATCCGACGACGACCGCTCTTTCCGACGAGATCCAGACCGATGTCCTGTTTTGTGGATACCTCTATATTGGCCGCAACAGCGCCAATGTCGGAGCCTTACATTAAGTGCGTTGCTTTTCCGGTTGTGTTCGATCTTCGAATTAGCAGATTTGGGAGAGATTATTGCGCAATCTTCGCCCATGTACGTAGAAGGTACCACGGCATACTTACCACCTCCCAGCCTGGGACGTCCACGGCCAGTTTCTTTTGCCACAGCTAAAACATCTTGCATTTGGACAACTGAGACTGTTGCTTTTGGCAAGAAATGAATTTGAACTTCCGAATTCGACTGTGAGCTTGGCGAAAATCGAATATTGTTATCCGGAAAAGCTTGTACTTCGGCTCCGTTGGATAACCGTAGCATACTTCGTGCCTTTCGAAGTAAAGTTGAGTGTAGTCGACGGACCAGCAGCGGTCTCGAATTTTGCCCCAAACTCGCCTTCGATACTTCCCATCTTCACTAGAGACGCCATCGCTCACCAGTCCAAAGTCTCGACCTTGAAGTGTTGGTGATGGGCAACCACGCCGCGTGAATGTTGAGTCTTCCTTCAGAATTTTATCAAATTGGCTCGCCGTTCCCATCTGAACCTCCCAATCTAAAAGTGGTACGGTAATACGCTCGGTTGATTTTGATAGATCGGTTCAGAGATTTGTGAGGTCGCTGCCGAAGCCTCTAACGTCCTCGATTGGGCGATAACCCGTAACATCGCTCGCCACTCACACGCCTAATCTTTGGGTCGACGGGAACCCAGTCGCGGTCGTATGGGACGACATTGTCTGTTGTTGGCCGCCTTCACGTTGTAAGCCTCCGGTGAAGACCTTCGCCTTCCGTGCAGCGACCTTGCGTACTATGGTTTTGCTGATTGGTTGCCAGCAAATGAGCAAACGTGAGCAAGGTTTCGGTTCTGGCAGGTCAGAGCGACGGCGACGATGGACGACGGTCGAGCTTCCGGATCGATGAGAAAGTCGGGCGCCTTCGGCCAGCGTTGTCGATGTGGCCCGCCGGCATGATGCTTCGCATCCCAATCTGCATTGAGGCTGTACCGGAAGCCGCAAAAGGCTTCCGACGATTGAAGGCGCACAAGCAACTTCCGGCACTCCGTGCCGCTCTGCAAGCACATCAAATGAAAAGCTCAACTCACGGCGTCCTTGCTCGTCAAGCCAACGCCGCGTAACGTCAACCTCGGCAACGGCCGCTTCGCAATGTTCAACAAAGAGCGGGACATCTCCCAGCAAGTGCATCAGATTGCTTCATCCGTTCTTTCAGCTTGCTTTTGACGTATTGCTCGTCTTGAGCGCGGCTACTTCCTGAGTTGGAAGCGCGCCATTTCAAAAAAGTCGGGTCGAGGCCGTCTGAAGCAATCGTTGAGAATGACGCGTGCAACTCCATCAGAATGAGCCCCGCTGTCCCGTTTTCTGGCTGGAGGGTCGCGGCTGTGGCCTTGGCATAAGAGCAACTATCTTGCTCAGAATTGACTGGCTTTCTTGTCTGATCGGAGCGTTGCTGTGGTGACTTGGGGCGACTGGGGCTCGCCTCGGGATCTGGCCCTGCCGGGTGTTTTGCCCAGGCGGGGCTGAGGTGGTGCGGCGGATGGCGCCGCATGAACCTCGGAGGATCCCATGACCAAGCCCAAATCCAATGCGGCCCGCTTACCCGCCCGAAAGGCCAGCAAGCCCAAATCCCGCGAGCAATCTGTGCTGGCGGCGTGTAAGTCGCCAACGCGGCCCAAGACCAAGCACGGCCGCATCATTGCAATGCTGCGGACGCCAGCGGGCGCAACAATCGCAGCGATCATGACTGCTACCGATTGGCAGCAGCATTCCGTGCGTGGATTTCTTGCCGGTGTCGTCCGCAAGAAACTCGGGCTCAACCTTGTTTCAGAGCAAACCGACAAGGGACGCTTGTATCGCATCAAGGATGGCAAGGCTTCGCCCGCCGCCGCGGACCGGGCTAAGCAGGCGGCCTGATGCGATGCAGAGCAAACGTCGCAATGGTCGCACGTCGACCAGAACGTCAGTTGAGGACGAGATCGCGCATCTGCGCGGTCTCGATCTCAAAGGACTTCGTTCCCGCTGGCAGACCGTATTTCAACGGTCGGCGCCTGCTCATTTAACGCGGTACCTGTTGTTTGCAGTCATTGCCTATCAGATCCAAGTCGATCGCTATGGCGATCTCGATCACGCAACCAGGCAGGTACTGGAACGCACGGACTCAGAGAGGCTCGACCGGCAATGTCCGCCCGCCTGGCCAGCTTTGACCAGAAGCGGACCGAGCTTACTCCCGGTACGGTCTTGGTCCGGGAGTGGGACCGACAGGCGCAGCGGGTGATGGTGATGGCCGACGGCTTTGCCTGGAATGGCCAGACTTATGACAGCCTCTCCAAGGTGGCCTTCGCCATCACTGGCACCAAGTGGAACGGTCCGCGCTTCTTTGGCCTCCGGGATAAAGAGTGATGCGGTCCGGCAGAAATCCCTCGAGCAATGGTCGCACCGCACCACCGTACGCAACAAATCCGATCACTTGCTGACCCGGACTGCTGTTTGATGATGCCGGCCATCGCATGATTCCAACCCATGCCACAAAAGCCGGCGTTCGCTATCGCTACTACGTCTCGACGCCTGTCCTGCATGGAGAGGCCAAGACCGCGTGCAGCCGGATCGGTCTCTCGCGTTCCAGCCGGAGACATCGAGGACACCGTCGTCAAATCCCTGAAGGAGCATCTAAATGCTCCCCGATCTTGTTGATCATGTTGAGCTTGTCGCTCGGCGATAGTACCGCTCGTTGTTGCGGCTTTTTCCGTTCGGTCCTGTCGCTAACCCGCGCAACACCCACCACCCTCGGGGCTGAGCGCTGGGGCCGCTGGGGAATTTGCTGAGCAAGGCCAGCAGATTACCGCCAGACCAGCAGACGCCGGAGGCGCACCAACGGCCAACATCAAGGCAGAGTGAAACCGTCCACATTGCCTGACCACTTCGGGTCAGGCGGACTTCGGTGCGGTCCAGAACCACTTCCGCTTTAGCCCGTGAGCGGACATCGACGAACGGGTTTAGAACAGCGACGATACGCCGGGTTTGTTGCTCTCGCCGCCGTGGTGACTCAGGCGTGACTCGGGATGCGTTATTCCGACTTGCCAGCGGGTGTTGCACCAGAGGCGAAGGCACCACGGGCCTTCCTGAGGGCACCTGAAGGTCAAGCCGGGCGGCCGGCGACTGTACCGGAATGGTGAAATCGTGGCCCGCGTCGGCATCAGGCACGAAAAAGCCCGCCGGCATGCGGGGCGGTCATGTGCTGGCCAGCAAAACGCACTAGCACCTTGCCTGCCCGGCATGAAGCACCGGATGAAGATTTGACCGTCAAACCGCAGCGGCCAAACCATCGTGCGTCCCACCCGGTTCGGTTCGGTGATCAAGGCGTCGTCGGGAACATCGATCCAGTTATTCTCAAGGCGGACTCGATAGTGGCCGCCCTTCGATTCCCAATCAACATCGCTGACAGCAAAGCCGTCCGTGAACGAACAACATAGCCCCTTGCCGGATTTCAGGCTATCGAACCAGGCATTCAATTCAGGATGGCCGGGATCGTGGGCGAACCCTGGGGCGACAAAACCCGCGAAAAATATAACCAAAAATATTCCTGCGGTTCGCATCAGTGACGTCCTTTGACTTGATGAGGTCGGAAGGAATTCGTACGTGAACCCGAAATCAAAACCAGTGGCTGGTTACGACCGGCGCGACCACCTCACGATGCCGCCAATGTGATTGATCGTGAAGCCGCTAGAGGTTGGGGCGGTGCGGCCTCAGCCCCAATTAACGAGGCGCGTGGCAGGTGACTGGAGAAAATGCGAGTGCGTTCTATTTTGGCCTTGAGCCTTTTGATCACCCTGTGTGGCTCTGCGAACGCGGCTACGGTGCATCACGCACACCGGCGGCATGCCGTTGCTCAGTCACAACATGACTTCGCCTCAGACCCCGCTTCGGGTTTTGCCTACGCGCCACCTGGGCCGCCGATCCACTACCGGGCCGCACCGTACAATGATTACAATGAACCGTATTATGGAGCTTCCCAGGGTTACGCGCCTGGCGAAAAAGAACAATTTCTCGACAGTGTGAGACGAGGTGGTTAGACACTCGTTCCAGAGGGCTGATAATCGGGGATGCGGCCGGTACTTGCTTTCATCTGTCGCAGAGCGAGCAGGACAGCGCGTGGGAGGATGGTGGCGGTTGGTACGATGACAGACTGAACGCCTGTAGCTTCCTACTCAAAGCTGCAATTGCGACGTTGGGGTGAACCGGTCGTGGATCACGGCGCAGAATTACTAATCGGGTTTAACGCGCCCGGCTCGCGGTCTCCAGGAACTCCTGCACCGAGGCTGGCACTTCGTCGCCCTTCGCAAAGCACCTGCGTAGCTCGTCGGCGAGCCACATAGAGATCGGACCAACGCACAGGATGCGCGTCGCACAAAGCCTTCACCCGCTAGGGATGGAGGATGCGCGTGTCGTCCCAATCGTCCAGCGTGATGCGTTCGAATTCAGGCCCGGTCTTCAGGCGCTCGTTAAGACGAAAATCGGAAGGCCGGACATCAACAGGGATTCGTCGCGCGCCGACAAAACGGCCGAGAATCCAAGGTCGGCGATGCAACCCCCATGAACGCGCTAGGCTGTTTGGCTGGAACGCGTAGGAGCTCTCGTCGAGGCCATCTATCACCAGGCCAAATCCCTTAGACCGCGTCAGCGAATCGCGTAACACGCGCCAGAGAAACGCCAGGAGGGCGGGCGCGCTTAGATCGAGTCGTCGGAAGAATGAGTTGCAACAGGCTATCAGCGAGTGCGATGCATTAGTGAACGCTTGACCATCCAGGAGCGCCGCCGGGGCATATATCAAATGACGGCCGGCGCGTCGATCCAGCCCTGCGCGAGCGTCTGCAGCGTTGTGGTCTTGCCAAAGCCAAATTCGCTCGTCACTGGGAATTTTGGCGCGCGTGCCGGTATTTCCGGTCTGGTGCTCGGCAATTCCCAAACGGTCAGGCGCTCAAACAGAAAGGCCGCGGGATCTCGGGAAGGGCCATTGAGCACGCCGTCGATGTGACGAACAATTTCCATCCGCGTCTTGTAGAACTCAAATAACTCGGCGCGTCTGGTTTCAGCCCATGAAAGAAAGCCGCGCCATCGCCAGTTCCTCCAGCCGTTTCATCAGCAGAGGCTTGTCGAGCAATTGGGCTTCAGCAACCTTTCCATTCTGGTCAATTCGCTGAGATCGCTCTCAATTCATCGCGCAAAAGCCCGGTCCTTGATTGGCCGGTTTACTGCAAGCCAGTACCGCCTTCGGTCCTTTGGACTTATACTTCGCGATTTCGTTCCTGCACTGACGATGCTGGTCCGTGCCGTATTCGACAACTTCGAAGCCCTTGCGCTCCGGTCGATCCGACCCGCTTCATATTTGCGGATGCCGGTTGCGCCGCCTTGCTGAAGACATTTGCAGCTTTGAGGCCGGACGATGATCCGATCGTGGGACAGGGCTGTAGAACGCTTCCGCCCGTGTTCGTCACGGTCTGGGCGAGCCGCGTCACCATCGCCAGTCTGCTCCTGCGCGCATCCCGTCAGGCGCCGAGACACGAAGTGCGAGCCATCAACGATGTGAGTGTCCGCTTACTGGAGGCCGAAATGCAGACGTTGCGCTGGAGCAGTCACCCCGAGTTTCGCCTTTTGACCCCGAATATCGGCGCGCCCAACGGCAGCGATGCCGGTTCGGCCCCTATCAAAACAGTCGGTTTCGTCGCTATGATGCGTTCTCCAGATATCTTGGGGTCGAGCATGAGGCGGCGCGAGTTCATAACTCTTCTCGGCGGCGCGGCGGCGATGTGGCCACAAGCCGCGCCCGCGCAGAGAGGTCCGGCGGCAGTATCGCATCGCGATCATAGGACCTCGGACATGGCAAAGCTTCCTCGACGAACTTGGTCAAGCCGGATTTGTGGAAGGCCGCAATCTTGAAATCGATAGTCGCGGCATGGGCGTGGCCACTGCGTCTTACGAGACGATCGCCGTTGAGCTGACCAAACCGCGGCCAGATGTGCTCATGGTAGCCGGGCCCGAAGCAGCGCGCGCTGCACAGAAAGCAACTCAACGCATTCCTATCGTGGCGCTCGCGGATGACTTGCTTGGCAGCAAGCTCGTCGCCTCCATGCACCCATCCCGATGGCAACACAACCGGTGTCGCCATCTTTGCCTTCCAGCTCGACGTGAAGCGATTGGAGCTACTGCATGAGGCACTCCCCGGGCTCGACGGATAGCCGTCTTTGCCGACCACGAGCCAATACGAAACATCCGCGCTCTCGAAAGTGCTGCCCGCGGATTTGGCATCGAGATCGTTCCGTTTGCCGCGCGGTCTGAGGACGAAGTCATCCGCGCGATAGCCGCGATGAAGGCGACACCGGTCGAGGCAGTCAATGTGCTGGCGTCGCCGATATTGTGGAGCGAATTCCGTTCCCTGATCCGTGACCGCTTAGACCTGCATCGCCTGCCAGCCATTTGGCAGTGGCCCGAAGGAGCTGAGAGAGGGCGGCCTGATTGCCTATGGTCCCCGTCTCAGCGTAGTTTTCTCGCCAATGCGCTCGTCAGGTCGCAAAGCTGTTGCGAGGCGCCAAAGTGGTCGATGTGCCCGTTGAGCAGCCGACCGGGTTTGAGTTGATCATCAATCTCAAGACTGCCAAAACGCTAGGTGTCGAAATCCCACCGGCGCTGCTCTCGCACCGACGAGTAGTCGGCTAATACCAACGGCCCTAAATATTGACTGTTGCCCATGCTCGGGTGGTGATTGAGGCGATGCGCTTTGGATCTTGTTCGAAGAAGTTCCATGCGCCGCAGGCTTTATCAACGATGTCGTCGTAGTCGTCGAAGACGGTGAGTGTATTATCTTCGTCCTCAGCGCTCATCATTCCTTTAATCACCACCGGCAACGAAACCTGTTGCTTCATCCACTCGATGTCTTTCGGCGACGCGGCGTGGCCTCGCCGCGGTTTGCCGTCTTTGGTTGAGAGCGGAACTTCATCGCCGATTTTTACCGGCCGCACCGTGTCCATGGTTATGCCCACCGCTGCAAAACCGAGGTCTTGGGAGAGCTTTGCGTACTCAGAGACTTCTTCCCGCCCGCGGTTCATGTAGGCCATGAAAACCAGCGGCGACTTCGTTGCGTCGCGCCAATTCTTCGGATTGAACTTGGCCGCTTGACTGCAAAGACCATCGCCCCGACGCGACCTGCGCCCTCGGCGACTTCCCGTTCCTTTTCATCGCCGATCAAGCTGAAACTTCCCACCGGCGCAATGGCCGCCGGGATAGGCAGCTTGTGGCCGAACAGCTCGGTGGTGATATCCGGGTCGGCGATGTCGTGAAAGACTCGCTGCCGGAAGAGATATCTTTGAAAAGACCGCGGGTTTCTGTAAAATGTTGCTTTGCTCTCCGCCGCGCCGTTGAAGTGGTGCCACGCCTCGGCCGGCATCTGCTGGCGCGCGATGGCCCGCAGCTCCCGAAGCCCCATTTGCTCTAGTGGTTTCTCCGTCATGCTGATTCCTCACTCGCCAGCGCGCTGGTCCCAAGCCTAGTTACCGGCAAACAAGAATCTCTCAGTGAACATCAATTCGGCGACGTGACTTCCCACCAATTGTTGTCGGGATCGCCCACCAGGAATGACGATACCAAGCCGCTGGTTTGCACGCCCGCCAACTCGCTGATACCCCGCTCTTTTGCCGAGGCTTTTAACCAGTCGTGCGCCGCCGCTACTTCATCCTGAGAGCCTACCGTGATCGTGAAACGAAAGTTGGGCGAGAACCGTTTAAAATCCTGCCGTCTTGCGCAAACGACGTAACACTTCGTATCTGGATGCTTGATGTAGAAGACGTTTGGGTTGGCCTGGTGTGTCTCCAGCCCAAGGGTATCGGTATAAAACTTTCGCGACGCTTCCATATCCTCGCAGGCCAAGGTTCCATGCGTAAAAGCCTGCGGCACGTATCCGCGACCGGCAAATCGCTCCGCCGAATAAGGCGTCGTCCAATGCGGCGCGTAGACGCCGCCGGCTTTCCGAGCCATGGACTCTTTTCGCAGGGCCGACTCGTAGCACTCGATTTCCCAGCCGTTGGTTCCCGGCTCGAGAAAATAAAGCGAATAAGAACCGTGGTTAAATAGCGGGTTGGGCAATCTGTTTGATACCGTACTTTTCCTTATTGGCCCTGATATATTCGTATGCGGCATCAACCTCACCCGTTGCCGCCACTCGGACGCCCCAGTGATTGTGCATCTGCTTGGCCGGCGCATCCCCGCCCGTCTCGTGCACATACAGCACCCAGTCAGTATTGGGGTGTTTAAGTTTCACCTCCCCCGGATTCTCCGCGAGCTTTTCGAAAGCCAAGAGATCCGTGAGCACCGGCACAGTGTCTCTCAAATTCTGGCATTCCATGTGAGTCGCTGACAGTGCAATGGGCTTGAGCATGATCTTTCTCCTCGAGTTCCTCGTATAACCGCTCAATATCTACTGCGGCTCCGCCTGGGAGTCAAACCATGGGCGCCAAGATCTAACTTGACACCGGCGTGCCGATTGCCTAAGAGATCTTGCCAGCACAACGAGCTACGAAAGGAGTGACTATGAAAAGTAGCGTCAAACTATCAGCGGTTCTTCTTAGCCTTATTCTAATCGGGGCCGTTGAACCGGTTTTTGCGCAAGCCAACTTTTACGAAGGCAAGACGATCCGCTTCATAGTGGGCTTCTCAGCGGGCGGTGGTTACGACACTTATACCCGCCTGATCGCCCGCCATATGGGCAAATATGTTCCCGGCAATCCCGTCTTCGTTGTCGACAATATGGCTGGGGCGGGAAGTATGATCTCCGCCAATTACGTTTACAAGGTCGCTAAGCCCGACGGGCTCACCATCGGCCACTTTATCGGTGGCCTCTTCCTGCAGCAGCTCTTGGCCAAGCCTGGGCATCGAGTTCGACTCGCTCAAGTTCGAGTACATCGGCGTCCCGGCGCAAGATCATTTCATCCTCGGGGTCGCCAAATCCACCGGTATCACCGACCCGGAGAAATGGATCGCATCCAAGCAGGTCGTCAAGTTTGGCGGCGTGGCGACCGGTTCCGGAACCGACGATTTTCCCGAACCTGCTCAAGGCGACGATTAGCCTACCGATCCAGATGGTTTCGGGTTACAAGGGCACCGCTGATGTCCGCCTGGCATTCAACAGTGGTGAGGTCTCTGGACTCAGCAACTCCTGGGAGTCCACCAAGTCGACTTGGAAGCAAGAATTGGAAAGCGGCAACTTGATTCCCGTACTACAAACCGCCAGCAAACCCCACCCCGAACTGGCTAAGGTTCCCTTGGCGATCAGCTTTGCGAAGACCGAGGAAGCCAAAGGGCTCATCGAAACCGTGGCGCGGGTTCACGGCGCCTCCGTGCGCCCCTACGTTGTTCCGCCGGGCACGCCTAAGGATCGCGTCCAGATCCTTCGCAAGGCGTTCATGGACACGATGAAAGATCCGGCGTTATTGGCTGAAGCGAGTAAGGCGAATCTGGACATCAATCCTGACGATGGCGCGGAGCTGGAACAAAACGTCAGGAACATCTTCAAGCTGGACCAAAACCTGATCACCAAGCTCAAGGAGATTCTCAAGTAGAAAGGTTGCCGAATCTTAGCGAGAGAAGATCAATTGCATGGCGGATTAACTAGTTATTAACGAAGATTTCGGTGCTCAACTGTGACTAGCGTCCAAAATTACTTTGCCTTGTTGAAAATCTCGTCGAAGCGAGTCACAGTCTCGTTGTAGTTCTCGATCATTCCTTCGGGCCGGGCCGCGTATAAGTTCAGGCCTTTTGTCAGGCTCGGTGGATCCGGCAGGACATCGGGCCGGGCGGGAATTCTTCTGAGCCCTCTCAAGAGATTCTGTCCTTCCCTGGACAAGACAAAATCAACGAAAAGTTTTGCCGCGTTTGGATGGGGAGCTTTTTCCGGAATCGATATCGCGTTGATGGCGGTGATCGTCGGACCCTTGAACCTCACCCAATCAATCGGCGCCCCGCTCATCCTCATGCGCTCAACCCGATTGGAGTATACGACCACCGCGAGCGCCATTTCGCCCGCAGCCACCAGCTGGGCGAGCAGCGTATGACCTTTTGCATTTGCAGGTTTTGCCCGGCGAGCCGTCTCATGTAGTCCAGCCCTTTTTCTTTACCCAGGATTTGCACGAGATGATAAAACCACTGGTACTCTTCGGTCTCCAAACCGATCTGGCCTTTCCACTTGGGATTCAAAAGTTCTTCGTAACTATTCGGCGCATCTTTGGCCGAGACCAACTTCGTGTTGTAACCGATCACGTAAGGAATCAGATAAAAAGCAGTCCAATAGCCCAGCGGGTCCTTGAAGCCGTCCGTATAAGCAGCACTCTCTTCAGAGATATATTTTGCCAGCAAGCCGGCGTTCTTCAGTTGATAGACTTGGACGATACTGGTTTGAAAAATATCGGCGTTGTGGACATTGGCCCGATGCTCGACCAGGAACCTGGTTTGCACTTTCTCCCCGCTGGAGCGAAACACCTCAGGCCTCACAAAAGGATATTTTTTGGAAAATTCTTTGGCGTACTGATTGGCTTCCTCGGTGTCCATTCCCGTGTACAAAACCAGTCTTCCTTCTTTCTTCGCGCCTTCCAAGACTCTCTCGTGATCCGTTGAAGCTCCGTTTGCTGCAGAGCTTTGCAGTAAGAATGCGACGAGTGATGTAAGGACAACCATCCATGAAGCCGGCGAAACTGGTGTTCCAAAAGCCATCTCACAATCCCCCTTCTCTACGGCGAGAGATTAACCACCGTCGAGTTGCCCTTGTCAACACGGCTTTACAAGGACAATTCGCGTGATTCGCGTGGGTGCAACTTGACAACTCCGCCGCACCTCTCATATCGTTTGCTGTAGGCACGATACTCCTTCACGATAATCACCATGCTATACGAAGCAGAACAAGGCCAAGTGACGCTGGCACTGTGTGGAGACATTATGCCTTCGCGCCGGCTGGCGGTATTCCGGGAACCGAAATTCCTGGAATTGCGCGAAGTCTTGAAGGGCGCGGACGGCTGCTTTGCTAACCTGGAGAGCATGGTGGTCCGCTATGGCGAAGGGATCCCTGCGCTACGCACCGGCACCCACATGGTGACCGAGCCGCAGCTGCTGGAAGACCTCAAATGGTTCGGCTTCAACCTATTGAGCTGTGCCAACAGTCACTCGCTTAATTTCGGTGAAGACGGCCTCTTGCTGCAAAATCGTTACCTCGACGCCGCGGGAATAGTTCACGCGGGCACGGGCGAAAACTTGCGGCAAGCGAGCAGCCCAGCCTATCTCGACACGCCCAACGGCCGCGTGGCGTTGATCGCCGCAACGGCCCATCTCCCCTCATCGCAGAACCGTGCCGGAAACCAGCGGATCGATTTTCGCGGCAAGCCGGGAGTGAATGGATTAGGCTTCGAAACCACCTTCATCGTCGACCAAGCATCCTTCGCCGCTCTCAAGCATCTCGGCGCCCGATTAGGCTTCGACCGGCAACGGCAACGGGTCGTCGATCATGGCTTCCACACGGCTTCGGAAATCGGCTCCTCCGACGCGATCCAGTATAACTATCGCGGCGACCGTTATCAGCTGGGCGAAACTTTCGATATCCGCACATCCTGCAATGAAGATGACTTAACGGAAAATCTGCGCCAAATCCGTGAAGCGCGCCGCCAGGCCGACTGGGTCATCGTGAGCCTGCACAATCAGGACATGATCGGCAAAAGCTGGCTCACCGCGCAAAAGCGCACGGAGATCACGGAGCAGCCTGAGTTTGTTCAAGACTTCGCCCATCGCTGCATCGACGCAGGGGCGGACGCTTTCGCCGGCCACGGCCCGCACATTTTTATGGGCGTCGAGATCTACCGCGGCAAACCCATCTTTTACAGTCTCGGAAATCTCATCATGCAAAACGAAACCCTGCGCCATATCCCGGCGAACCCGATGGAGCGTTTCGGACTCGATCCTCGTTCGACACCGTCGGATTTTTGACATGCGCACGGCCAACGGCACGAAGGGGCCACCCGGCGTCACCGGAGTTTTGGCAATCGATTGTGGCCGTCTGTCGTTTTGAGAAGCAAGGTCTGCGGGCGATAGAATTGCTTCCCGTGGATCTCGGTTTCGGCCGTCCCCGCGCACAACGTGGCCGACCGTTGCTCGCTGACGAGCAACTAGGCAAAATCATCTTGGATCGTCTTGGAGGAATGTCGGACCGCTTTGGGACCCGGATTGAACAGGTAAACGGCCGGGGACTCATTCGAGCCGCATAGATACACGGGGAGAAAACGATGCCGGAATTCAAGCTCATCTCAGCCGATAGCCATGTTAACGAGCCGCCCGCCGCATGGGAGCGCGTGCAAAAAGAATACGGTGAACGCGCGCCAAAAGTAGCCAAAGATCCAACCGGCGTCCCCAAAGGTATTTGGCTGCTGATCGACGGGCTGCCACCCGTTGGTCTGTCCCACTACTCGAAGGGACAAGTGGTGGGTAAAGACAAAGGTATCTCCGAAGTCGAACAGGACAAGCACTTCGAAACCATTCGCTTCAATGAGCAATTCAGCTACGACGATTATCTTGGGGGTTGGGAGCCTGCCGCGCGGCTGAAAGATCAGGACCTAGACGGCATCGAGGCCGAGGTGCTTTTTCCAGCCCGACTCGCCAGTTGTACAGCATTATCGAAGAACCGTTTCAGCGCGCCATTTTCAATTCATACAATGAATGGCTGCACGAGTTCTGCAGTTACAATCCTAAGAGATTGATCGGCTTGGCCACAATTTCAATCCTCGACATTGACCATACGGTCGCAGATATTCTCCGCTACGCCAAGCTAGGATTTCGCGGCGTGCAGATTCCGACGCGAATCAAAGACAGCGGCTATTACGAGCCGAAGTATGAGCCGATGTGGGCGGCTTTGGAAGAAACCGGGATGATCGTCAACGTGCACACCAGCGCCACCCAAGGCGTTGCGCGCACTCATTACGAAGGGCCCCGACCGGTGGAACCGAAGAAGCAGAGCCTCGGCTTCGCCGACAAGCAAGCGCCGGCCCAGCAGTTTCTCGGCAACTTGATTCTGTCCGGCGTTTTCGACCGTCACCCGAAGCTCAAAGTCGTCTGCGCGGAGTTCGACGTCGGCTGGGTCGCCAACCTGGTACAGCAAGTCGATTATTGGTTCGGTCGCCAGAGCACTTTCGATGCCGACCGGAACATCAATAAGCTGCCTCCTAGCGAATACTTTCAGAAAAATATTTTCTTTACTTATCAAGATGACCGTGCCGGCGTGTTGACCACACCCGTCTATGGCGCGGACAATTTCCTCTGGGCCAGTGACTATCCGCACGGAGTCACCACCTGGCCCTACTCCAAAGAAACCGTGGATCGCAACTGCGCGGGCATTGATTCGGCTATCAAGCTAAAAATCAATCGCACGAACACAGCAAAGCTCTATGGCTTGATCGCGGGATAGAGGGATTTCGAACTCAATACCGGGAGGCAATATGAAAATCACTGTGGACAGAACGAAGTGCGAAGGTTACGCCAAGTGCATCCAGGCGACGCCCAAGGTGTTCAAATTGGATAAAACCATGATCGCCGAAGTGATCGACTCCAAGGGTGACAGCGATGAAAAAATTCTCCTCGCCGCCAAAATCTGCCCCACCAAAGCGATCGGCCTCGAAGAGGAGGGCACAGGAAAGAAAATATACCCTGTGGGCTGAACGGGGCTTTGTCAACCTGATTCGTGCAAGTCTCTAGATTCACCGACGCGACCACGGGCCGCGTCTTGCACACGACAGCCAGTGCTCGCTTATTTTCCCGTCTGCTTGTCTCTAACCGTCTGAATTTCGTCTAGACATGTCGCGCAGAGGTAGGCGGCGTGGGGCAGGAAGACTAATTCGTCTGTTTCGCGGGGCTCCATGCAGATGCCGCACAGCCGTTCCGCTTTGGAATTTCCATCGGATACCGTGGAGCCTGCGGCTCCATTCGCATCGTGTTCACCCTCCTCGGCGATAATACCTCTGCAAAGCTCTACGCATTCATCACAAATGAACACCGCAAGACCGGCGATGAGCTTTTTTACTTCGTGCTGCTCTTTGCCGCAAAAGGAACAGGAAGACAGTTGGGCCTCTTCAACAAATCGAGGAATGTCCGCGTCCCATCCATCGCCATAAGTTTTCTTGAGGGTCTCCTCCAACGCCGTTGCCACCTCCAGTAATTGCCGCGCGACTTCGCTTCGCTTAGGAAAACTCTTGGATTCCACAAGCCTGCCCACCGCTTGCTTGAAGCTTTGCAACGCATAGCCGTACTTCTGATCGCTGATTAGATCCGCGCATTCCTCAAAACCCATCGCCGATTTCTTAACCCTCATCGTCACCCCTCCCTCGACTCGAAGCGCCGATCTTGGCCGGTGATAGACTCCGTGCTTTTGGTCCCACCCACGCCAAACTCAGCATCAGCTTCCTGAGCCGCGATTTTTTCTCGGCCCGCCGCGAATTATCGATATTAAATCATATAGCTGCCGCAGTTGACATTAATCGCCTGCCCGGTGATGTATGAAGCCGCGTCGCTGGCGAGAAATAGAATCGGGCCGACGAAATCTTCCGGCTCGAGAACGTGGCCCAGCGGGTTGGTGCGCAGCCGCGCCATTAACTCCTCTTCGGTCCGGTGCGTCCGCGGCATGGCGGTATTCGCGGCGCCAGGACAGATGGCGTTGACGGTGATTCCGTCCGCACCGACTTCGCGGGCGAGCGCCTTGACGAAGCCAATAATCGCTGCCTTCGACGCGGCATAAGGGGCGAATTCCTTTGCGCCGTAATGCGCAATGCCTGATGCGATGCTGATGATCCGCCCGCTCTTTTGTTTCCGCATGGACGAGATAAAAGCCCGCGAGCAGAGAAAATTTCCGCCAAGATTGACGTTGATGGTGCGGTCCCAGAGTTCTTCGCTCATCTCGACGACCAAAGATTTGAGATATACCCCGGCGTCGTTGACGAGAATGTCCACCCTACCAAAACGGTCGAATGTAGCGTTCGCCAACCGTTTCACGGAGGACTCGTTGGCAACGTTCACCTCCGCGGGATACCCCTCCGTGCCCAATGCCTGAAGTTCGTCGACAACGTTTTTAGCCTTGTCGGACTGGAGATCGGCAACCACAATTTTCGCCCCCTCACGCCCCAGACCAAGGGCAATGGCGCGGCCGATCCCCTGCGCGCCGCCCGTTACGACTGCGACTTTCCCGTGCAATCTCATGGCGTCACCAGTCCGCCGTTCACATGAAAGGTCTGGCCCGTGATCCAATTACTTTCCGGCGTCGTCAGAAAGTAGAAGGCTTCGGCGAGATCTTCCGGCTGTCCCGTCCGGCCCATAGGAATTTGCGACCAACGCTGCTTGCGCGCCTCAGGAGATTCTTTGCCCATGACCCGCGGCGTGTCCGTGGGACCCGGCGCCACGGTATTAACCAAAATCCCATCCGGGGCAAGTTCCTGTGCGAGCGTTTTTGTAAAGGCGATGATGCCCGCCTTCGCCGCCGAATAGGGCGTGCGCAGGGCCGAGCCCGTGACCCCGTAGTTCGACGCGGTATTGAGAATGCGCCCGCTTTTTGCTTCTGCATGACGGGCGCCACCTCGCGACACATGAGAAACGTGCCTTTTAAATTAACGTCGATGACTTCTTTCCATTCCGCCCAAGTGAATTCCTCGATGCGTTTGGTATAGAAGCTGCCGCCGGCAATATTCGCCAGGACATCGATGCGGCCAAATCGTTTCTCGACGTCGGTCACCACCGCTTTGACCTCGCGTGCCTGCGTGACGTCCACGGACAGCGCATCCGCCTTTCCACCTGCGGAGGCGATTGCGCCGCGAACCTTTTCGGCAGCGCCGTGGTCAAAATCGGCCACGATAACCGTGATCCCAGCGGCCGCCATTCTGTGCGCTACGGCGCCGCCGATGCCACCTCCCCTCCGGTGATTAACGCAATTTGGCTCATGCTCTCCCTTCTTCCGCCAGTCCATAAATTTCGTCGATCTCTTTCTGATAGCGCTGCTCCACCGCTTTGCGATCGACCTTAATTTTCTGAAACACAGTGACGGTTCTCACCTCGTCTGAAAAGTCGTCCCGCATGACGGCGAATCTACGAACCTTTTCAAACTGCTCCAGGCGCTGATTCAGCTGATCGATGCGGGACTGAAGCGCGGTGGCTATCTCTCTTTCGGTCAGTGCTGCGTTTTCTTTGTGAAGCTCGCCGGCGATTTTCTTTTTGTCCGGCACGATCAACGCCGCGATGAAAGGTCGCCGGTCGCCCAGGAGGATCGCCTGCCGCACGAAGGGTTCGTTCTCTAGAAGAAGCTCGATATAACCGGGATAAATATTGGAGCCGTCGGAGCAATTAAAAATGTCCTTCTTCCGGCCGCTGATGAAAAGACAGCCATCCGCATCGATGGTGCCGAGGTCACCGGTGTGAAACCAGCCCTCGGCGTCAATGGCTTCGCGGGTCGCTTCGGGGTTTTCAAAGTATCCGGGCGTGACAGTGGGCCCGCGCACGAGAAGTTCTCCATCTTCGGCGATTTGCAGTTCACAATTGGGAAAAGGTTTCCCTAAACTGCCGGGCTTCGTGTCGCCGATCCCGCTGAGAGTGACGCCGCCACACTCGGTGGAACCATAGGAGCCGATAAGCGGGATACCGATCAGCTCGAAGAATCTCATTATCCTCGGCGGCATGGCGGCACCGGCATAGGACATATACTTGATCCGGCCGCCCAGAGATTTTTGGACGATATTTTTGAGCGTTGCTCTCAGCTCATCGAATTGCCGGCTTTGATCGTCGTCGAGCTGAGCTCGCTCCGTTTTTTGCGGTCGAGCGTTTCTAGCCGCTCCCAAAGCTCGCCATTGCCGTCTTCCTCCAACATGCTCTGCCAAATCCGCTCCATGACCCGGGGCACCACCGCCAAAGAGGTCCCGGCGAGGCGCTCCAGCAGTTTGACATTCAACTCCAATTCGGTCGCCTCGATAATCGCCGTCGTCCTACCGGTGACGGCACTCTTGAGAAAGCCGAATCGGCCAAAAGATGATTGAGGCTAAGAACGATGATGAAAAGCTCCTCCGGCGCAGCACGCACGATTGCCCCGCCATTGGAAATGTTCGAAAGAAGATTGTCTTGAGTTCTCATGACCCCCTTCGGCTCACCTGTGGAACCGGAGGTATACATGATCGTCGCCAGATCGTTGCCATGCACCGACTCGAGAATCTCGAAAAAGACGCGCTTCTTCGACGCGGGCACCCCGTTCGACTAGCTGTGCAAAAGACACCGTATCCGGTAGATGTGACGCAGCTCCCTCCATAACAACGATGTGGGAAAGTGCGGGAAGTTGGCTTTTGAGATTGAGCAGCCGACCGACGCCCGTGGGGTTTTGCACAAAGGCCGCACGACAGCGGGAATGGCCGAGGATCCTGAGAAGCATCACGTCCGACAGGGTCGGCGAGACGATGACATTGGGCAGCCCACCAGCGAGTGTCGCCAGATCGGCGCACAACCACTGGAGACTGTTTTCACCGACAATCGCAACCCTCTCGCCCGGCGCCAGACCGATAGCATAGAGCGCCAGGAGTACCTTTTGCACCATGGCGCCGAAGTCGCGCCATGAGATTTCGTCGAAGCGTTCGTTCCGCTGTAACCTGACGAAAGGTCGATCACCCAATTCCGCGACTCGGCGGAAAAAGATCGCCCCTAGATGACGGTCCTTTGTATATGGAGGTTTTGGGGTGATTCCATCCTTATAACGCAGCAAAAAGCGCCGGTTCGAATCTGGATCTGCCTGGTTTTTCGACTTTTTCAACCCTTTGATCTCCTCACGCCGTGAATACGCATATTGGACTGCCTCGGCCACGTCATCCATGTGCCCCTGCACGTATCGGCGCGCGGGCACGGCAAGGCGCAGGAGCTCAACACCGCGAGCCGTTTGGCTTGGAGCCAGCGGCGGCCCTTGGTTAGTCGTATTCCGGAGATATGATAAATAAACGCCGCCAGCGCTTCCGCCGGATGATTCTCTGCCGGTACGTGCGGCAGAAAGCTTTTAACATCGATGAAAACTCCGTGGCCGCCGGGAGGAGTGAGAATCGGAATGCCGTCTTTGAGCCTGCGCCACAGGTAGTTCACCTGCTCCACGCGGCTGGTTACATAAGGATCGCTGGCAAAAATTTCCTGCAGGGCGACTCCCAGTGCTTCCATCGCCACGCTGGGAGGTTGGCTGCCATTGAGGAAAATTCTGCACCGAAGCCTTCTGATAGTTCGCTTCGTCGCGCATGGCAATGATTCCGCCCACGGGTACGAGAAAAATCTTTGAGGGCGCTCATCGTGCAGCCGTCCGCCAGGACTACAGGTCTGGTTAACGATCTCTTGGAGAGACCGGTTCTGATAGCCCGGCTCACGTTGTTTGATTAGATAGCTATTCTCTAGAATACGGCAAGCGTCGAGAAACAGCGGAACCTTATGAGCATCGGCGATGGCTTTGATCTCTTTGAGATTGCCCAAGGAGACCGGGTGGCCCCCGCAAGAGTTCACGCACAGCTCAACATAAACGCAACCGACCTGCGCGCCGTGCTCCTCGAAAACCGCCGCCAGCTTCTTTAGATCGATGTCGCCCTTGAAAAGTTGCGTGGAGTAAAGGTCGTGGGCCGCTTCGGCAATCACATCGACTACTTTTCCGCCATTGGACTCGATGTGAAAGCGGGTGGAAGGGAAAAGCATGTTGCCCGCTACCACGGCGCCTTCTTTGACGTGCAACTTTGCCCAGATGCGCTCCGCAGCCCGCCCTTGGGCGACCGGAACCACGTAGGGGAAGCCAAAGATCTCTCGAAATTTTTCCGACAGGGAAACGAAAGCCCGGTTCCCTTCCGGCGCCATTTCCATCCCTGATTCCAGCGGCCCTACCCCTGTCAGTTTTGACATCTGGGCCGTACTGAGCGAGCTCACGCCGCTGTCGGTTTTCAGGTCCACGTAGATCATTTCTTGCGGGACAAGCTCGGTATTGTAATAAGCAGCCTTGAGCGCATTTTCTCGTTCTCGCAGAGTGGTCTGTCTCAAAGGTCGCACCAGCGCGATCTCATAAGGGATGGAGAAAAGAACGCCTGCGGAGCTATCCTTCATTTAAAACCTTTCTATCAGTCAATCGTGGAATCACACGACATTCCAACTTCAACCCGATTCCCATCAAGGTTGCTTTGCAATTTCGGGCCGCGTTGGTTGTGGGTCACGAGCGGTGAGCACGGCAAGCGCTCTTTTTCACCATCCTGCGCTCCGTGGCAAATTTTAGAGTATGGATCGCCTCTTCGATGGGGAACCAACCGGCCTCGTCCACTTCGTGGTCATGGTCGCGCACGTCGCCTCTTATATAGCGCAAGAGATAAAAATAAACCCGCTTGTAAATCCGGATCGGCTCCCGACCCGTCCGCTTGTCGCGGTAGGAGTAGCGGATGTCTCCGAGCTTCTTTCGCATTCGCCCTTCTAAACCGGTCTCTTCCCGCACCTCCCGGATTGCCGCGTCGCTGATGCTCTCGCCTTCCTCAACGTGCCCCTTGGGCAGTCCCCAGCGATGGCGCACATGGATCAACGCGATTTCGATCGCACCTGCGTGCCTTCGGTAAATCACACCGCCAGCCGATACTTCTCGCACCGCCCGCATGACAGCTCGCGCGCTATACCGTGCCGCCAGTCGTTTGGTCGTCCAACCACCGGAGGTAGTCTTGACTACCATCGATGATCGGCAACGCAACGATCTCGGGAACCGAATAGCTGTGCAGCTCGCGCACCCGCTTCTCCAGAGCAGCAAAACGGCGCCTTTCGGTCTTAATGATCAGAAGCTGCTCTTCGCTCTGTTCAATCTTACCTTCCCAACGATAAACCGATTGCACGGGCGCAATTCGACTGACGCAAGCCGCAAGCCGTTCGTCCACGAGAGCCCGAGCCAAACGATCTCCCTCGGCCGTCGATCCGGCTGTGACATAAACGACGATGAATTCCTGCATTGCAGACAATCTTACAACGTCTTGAGCAAAAGCCGCAAGAAAAGATATAGGGAAAGTAGCGAGAGCCAGAAGGCGTGGTCAGTCAAATGAGCAAGGACGAGATACGGGAAAAAGTCTGGTTGCGGCTACAAGAACAAAAAGTCGCGCGTTTTCCCGGTGCTGAAGGCCGGATTCCTAACTTCATCGGCGCCGAGGCCTGCGCCCGGGTTATATGCCAGATCCAGTTTTGGAAGAAAGCAAAGTTCTCAAAGTAAACCCCGATTCGCCCCAGCGAGCCATCCGTCAGAAGGCCCTGGAGGAAGGCAAGATCATCTACATGGCCGTGCCGCGCCTCCACAGCGACAAACCCTTTATCGAATTAGATCCCAAGAAACTTAAATGCTCGGCCTACGTTGCCTCATCGATCAAGGGCGCGGCAAAATTTGGCCGGCCCGTGAACCTGAAAGAAGTCAGAAAGATCGACCTGATCGTCTGCGGCTCCGTAGCCGTCAATCGAAAGGGCGCCCGCGTCGGCAAGGGCGGCGGCTACTCCGATCTGGAATTTGCTCTTTTAACGGAAGAAAGGAGGATTGATCGTCATACTCCGATCGTCACATCGGTTCATGCCCTGCAGATCGTGAATGAGGAGATTCCCATGACCGAGCACGACATCCCGCTGAACGCGATCGTCACCCCTGACGAGTTCATCGAGATCAAATCGCCGCTGCCGAGACCAAAGGTATCTACTGGGATATGTTACCGCCGGAAAAGATCGAGGCCATTCCCGTACTGAAGAACAGAAAAAAACGGTTGGCTAAATGAATTTTCCCGCAGCAAGCTGCGGGGTATCGGAGACAAAGAACGGCAGATAGACTTTGCCGTTCCGGTGCAATATGCAAGAAATGCATATTGCTTTCGGGACGTACGGAGATCATGAAGTACAATCCTGATATTCATCACCGGCGTTCGATCCGGCTGCGAAATTACGATTATTCATTACCGGGGGCGTATTTCTTGACCGTCTGCACAGAGGATCGGGCGTGTCTGTTCGGCAACGTGGCGGACGACACAATGCGGTTGAACGATGCGGGACGGATGATTGAACAATGGTGGTTTGGAATTGAACCGTAAATTTCCGACGGTCGAGACCGACGAATTCGTGGTCATGCCGAATCATTGTCACGGCATCGTCGTCATTCCTGTAGGGGCCGACCTGCGTGTCGGCCCTGGATCGAAGGCGCACGCACCGCCCATCAGGGCGCACACGCAGGTGCGCCCCTACCAGCGGTTATCCAATGGTTTAAAACGATGACGACAAACGACTATATCCGCGGCGTGAAAGCCGCGTCATGGCCTTCCTTCAACGGACGATTGTGGCAACGGAACTACTACGAACACATCATCCGCGACGAGGACTCTCTGAATCGTATCCGGCAATACATCGTCGATAACCCTGCCCGCTGGGCATTCGACCGGGAGAATCCGGCGGCGACCGCGCCGGAGTCGGAGAACGAATGGCTGGCTTCACCGAATCCGTCGTCGAAGACGCTTGGCTAGCCTGGCTGGAGAGCCTCGCTTCGCCGCCCAGTTGCTTCGTGGTTTTGAACGCTCATCCTTGTGTTATGTTTAAAGTGCGGAGATAGATCCTGAAAGGGACGGGGCACTGCCGCCATGTTAGACCCTAGGCATGCCGCTTAGTTTTCGTGTTGAACCTGCCCAAGGTATGTGTTTAACTCATTAAATTTCCAGGAATTTGCCGCATGCAAAAATCGATTTTGAGAAAGGCGACGGCCTTGTGCCGGTCATTGTCCAGGACTACCGCTCACGCGAAGTTCTGATGGTCGCCTATATGAACAAACAGGCGTGGGAAAAAACCAAAAAAACCGGCAGGGCCCACTACTATAGCCGCTCCCGCAAAGGCCTGTGGTTAAAGGGCGAAGAGTCCGGCAATTTTCAGGAAGTGAAAAACGCTCTCATCGATTGCGATAGCGACACGCTCCTGCTTCAAGTGCGACAAATCGGCGGCGCGGCTTGCCATGAAGGTTATCGCAGCTGTTTTTTCGCAAACGCATCAACGGCAATTGGAAGACTATCGCCAAACGAGTCTTCGATCCCAAGGAGGTTTACCAGAAGTGAGCGAGTTGAAGTTGGGCCTTCCTAAGGGAAGCTTGGAAGCGGCGACGATTGAGCTGTTTAAGAAATCCGGGTGGAAAATTACCACTTCCAGCCGGAGTTATTTTCCTTCGATAGATGATGACACGCTGCGTGTCAGCCTGGCGCGTCCTCAGGAAATGTCACGCTACGTGGAATCCGGAACATTGGATGCTGGCATCACCGGCAAAGACTGGACCCAGGAAAACGAATCGGACGTCCACGTCGTCGCCGAGATGGTTTATTCTAAAGTAACTTTCAGGCCGACTCGCTGGGTCCTCGCCGTACCCCACGACTCCCCTATCACCAAGCCCGAAGACTTGAAGGGTAAGTGCATCGCCACGGAAATGGTCAAATTCACCAAACGTTACTTCGCGGAGCGAAACATCCCCGTGCAAGTGGAATTTTCCTGGGGTGCCACGGAGGCCAAGGCCGCTGAGGGTTTGGTCGACGCCATCGTCGAAGTGACCGAAACGGGCACGACGATTCGGGCGCACGGCTTGAAAATCATCGCCGAGTTGTTGGAGTCTTGTCCCCAGCTCATTGCCAACAAGGAAGCGTGGAAAGACCCCTGGAAGAGAGCGAAAATCGAGCAGATCCAGTTGCTACTTCAAGGCGCTCTTTCCGCCGAGAACAAAGTCGGCATCAAGTTGAATGTCCCTGAGGCTGATCTCGATAAGGTCATCCAACTGATTCCGAGCATCACCGCCCCAACCATCGCCACCTTGTATCAATCCGCCGCGCTCAAGGGCGTGAAATGGTACTCGGTGGAAAGCGTGATCGCCGAAAATGTGGTGCGGGATCTAATTCCGAAGCTGATTCAAAACGGAGCGGTGGGGATTATCGAGTATCCGCTAAACAAGATCATCTAGCAGGCTGTGAACGTTGGCGTGTCTTATGTTTCGGAATTTAACCGCAGAGAACGCATAGACTCGCAAACGATATTTATGCCGGCACTGCCTACAACCGATCCTAAACGCTCTTGTGCCTTTGCGTCCTTTGCGGTTGCCTGTCTCCTTGACCTCGCAACAGTTTAGCGAGAATACTGAGCAGGTAAGATTTACGGCCTGGCGCCTATTCGCCTCATGCTTCAGTCTTTCGTCCGTCCCGCGAGAGAAAATAATCTCTGGCGATTTCGGGAAACAGCGCATACGAAAGCACGTCCTCTTCACTGGTCACCAGACCATCGATCTCTTTGCGGGCCTGGTCGAGGCCTGGCTTCAGGAGATCTGCCGGACGACAAGTGATCGGTTGCTTCTTTCCCAGGACTTTGTTTTTGATCTCATCGCTGATCGGGCCCGGTGGTTCGCCATACAGCCCCATGACGTAGTTTTTGTCTCCATCGCCACGACGGAATAGCGTTTTCCCGTCATGACATTGAGCGCCGCCTGGGAGCCGCAAATCTGGCTCGTCGGCGTCACTAGAGGCGGATATCCCAAGTCCTTCCGCACGTGAGGCATTTCTGGCCAGCACGGCGTCGAGCTTGTCTTCGGCATTTTGCTGGCGCAACTGGGCCACGAGATTCGACAGCATGCCGCCGGGAATTTGCGATATGAGAACGTCGGTTTTGATCTGATTATTGACCGGGCTTTCGAACTCGGCGTATTTGCGCCTCACTTCATAGAAATAGCTCGGCAATATCATCCAGCGCCGCGAGATCCAGCCCCGTATCACGACGCGTTCCTTTCAAGGCAGCGACCATTTGCTCGGTGGCCGGCTGCGATGTCCCCTGGGACAGAGGCGCCAACGCGGTGTCGATAATATCGACCCCGCTTCGACGGCCATCACTGTAGCTCATGGGCGCCAACCCGGCAGTGCAGTGAGAATGGAGGTGCAGCGGCAGAGGGATCCGCGCCTTGAGTTTTCTCACCAGCTCATCGGCAACGTAAGGCGCCAGCAGCCCACCCATGTCTTTGAGGCAGATAATCTGCACGCCCATGGCCGCCAGTTGCTCGGCCACCCGCAGAAAATAGTCGACGGAGTGCACAGGGCTGATCGTATAGCAGATCGTTCCTTCGACGAGCTTGCCTGCTTTCAGCGCCGCTTCGATGGCGGTCTTCATGTTCCGGACATCGTTCATGGCATCGAAGATGCGAAAAACATCGATACCCGTGTCAGCGGCGCGCTGGACAAATGCCTGCACGATATCGTCCGGGTAGTTACGGTAGCCGACTACATTCTGCCCGCGCAGGAGCATTTGGAAGCGCGTCTTTGGCATGGCCGCGCGCAGCTTTCGTAGACGCTCCCACGGGCTTTCCTTCAAGTATCGTAGACAGGCATCAAACGTGGCCCCACCCCAGGTCTCCAGGGACCAGTAACCCACACCGTCCAGCTTCTCCGCGATGGGCAGCATATCCTCGGTGCGCATCCGAGTTGCGAGCAACGACTGGTGGGCGTCGCGCAAGACCGTCTCTGTTATATGGACTTTGTTTTCCATCGTTAATCCTTGCCGGCAATGAAATGAATGGACTATTCGTATAACTCTGCCTGCTTCTCTTCTAAGCGTTCTTTTTCCTTTGCATCGATGACGAACAGGCCGTTGACCTGTTTAATCTTCGACTTGTTATAAAAGAACTCCGCGACTTCGAGGCCATCCTCGAATTCGTACATCTTGATGGCGTCCCAGGGGCAGATTTTCTTGTCCAGTCGATCTTCGGACTCAGTTCCGATCAGCTGAAGTTGGATTTTCTTTGGCATCGCATCGGGTGGGACGGGGTTTTATTACTGTCATAGAACCGGTTCGCGTATTCGTAGTAGATCTCTCCCGTCTCTTTGTGCTGATGGATTTTCGTGAGATCGTCGCTGTAGCACATTTGGCAACCGATGCACTTGTCGTTATCCACAAACACGCGATAGGGCTTGAGCCCCCCTTGGGGCAGCTCTTCGTAGACTAGATTGATGCAATCATCCACCGGACAATGGGCTTCGCATATTGGCGAACCGGCGCAGCTCGAGCAGTTCTCGTCCATCACCGCCAAGAGCGCCGTTCCTTTACGGGGCTTTTTCGTCGTTTCATCCGCCATTAGACTGGCTCCTCGCTTTCTTGAAACGTCCCTTCACAAACAACATTATGGCAGTTAATAGCAATACCCACCAGTAGCGGATTAAACCGATCCGACCCCACTCGAGCCAGTAAACAAAATTGGGGGATCGTGCGATCAACTGGCCTAAGACCTTTTGCGAGCCCGCATAATCTCGCGCCTCGCGCAATGCTTGGGACAAGCCCGTAAAGCGCGCCATCGTCACCGGGATTGATTGTTAGCGCCCTCTCGAACTCGCGGCGCGCATCGCTCCATTGGTTCTGCTCTGCGAGAACCCAGCCGTGATTGCTGATGGCTGCGCTATAGTCGGGCTTGAGCTTCAGCGCCTTGCCGAAGCTCTCCGCCGCCTTCGCTAAATCTCCCTTGCGCTTTTGGGCCACCCGAGATTGTTATAAGCTTGAGGCAAATCCGGGCGCAGCTCGACCACTTTTGAATATTCTTTGATCGCCGCCTCAAAGTCCCCGCGGATTTCTGAATCGATCCAGCCCATGAGGGTCCTGGCCTCGACATGATTCGGGTCAATGCTCAGGGCTTTTTAACAGCAGCTTCAGCGGCGTGCGGTTCGCGCAATCTCAGCAATGAAATCCCCAGAAAGAGATGAAGATCAGCGTCTTGGGGGTATTGCTTGAGCAGCTCCTCAAAAGTCGCCCTTGCCTCGGCCGCCTTACCGTCCGCTAAAGATTTTCGTGCTTCCTGCCACCGATTGTCGTTTATTAAGGGAGAGCTTGGATCAGCAGCAAAAGAAAACCCTATGCCCGCGAGGACGGCTAATAACACCAGCCAACCTCTCAGCATCACCTATTTCCACATGTCATTAGGGATCTCGTCCTCTTTACCTTCCTCGATAAGCTTGTCGTGCTTGAAGGCTTCGCGCAGCCCTAGCCAGGTAAAGAAAATGACGAGAATAAGCATCGCAACGATCGGGATATTGTCCGGCTTGGTCAAGATCTCCAAAAAGTTATGCCAACCACTGGCTTCTTCCATAAAAGTTAAGCACCCGTAATGTCGATATTTTTCAAAAGGTATTCGATATCCCTGCCAAAGTCAACTTTCACTCCGCGAGAGAACCCGGAGGGCCAGGGAATCCTAGGGTCATTTTTATCCCCTGTATGAAGTGGAGAAGGAATAGGGTGAGCAAAAGTCCAAAATTCTTGATAAATAGCCCCAAGCCATGCGCGCTTGACAAGCATATTGAGTTGCTACAACCTGTTTGGTGAGAAGCTGTAAGACATTTTTCAAGAGGCTCCATGGCGTCTACTTTTCCTCAAAAGCATCCCTCAAGGTAAAATCGTCCTCACGTATGACGACTACAGTCTCCTGCCCAACGACCGTAACCGTTATGAGATACATGATGGAGAGCTTTCCAGTGACGCCAGCGCCCGCTACAAGGCATCAAACAGTTCTGGGTAATCTTTACCGGTTTCTTGCCAACCATGTTGTCGCCAACCAATTTGGAAAGCTTTTATTGCGCCCACAGACCTGATTCTGGCTCCTACAACCGTAGTTCAACCGGATCTCATCTTCATTGGCAACGATCGCCGCCACATTGTTACCGAGCGGGCCATCGAAGGGTCTCCGACTCTCGTCATCGAGATCCTCTCACCTACGACTCACCGCACAGACCGCGTGACCAAGGCCCAGCTCTATGCCAAGCACAACGTGCCTTATTACTGGCTCATAGATCCGGATCAGCAGACCCTCGAGGCCTATGAACTGGTCGTAGACCACTATGACTTGGTCGCCAGCGCCCGAGATGCTGAGGTGTTTACCCCTTCGCTTTTC
>ERZ1370068.7141-contig-6077_pt1 | contig 30409 bp, 52 predicted proteins | sample MGYA00561227_ERZ1370068 | MGnify/ENA primary metagenome ERZ1370068 (study PRJEB38410, sample SAMEA6850437) | metagenome | study: Metagenomic assessment of the ecological functions of the soil: analysis of the soil microbiota associated with the...
AAGTTACGTATTGCTGTCACGTTCTTCCCGCTGGCCTTGATCCAGTCACCGACTGATGCGGCCTGGTCGGCGGTCAACGGCGGGTCGACGACCACGGCATCATTTATGCCGTAGATCAGTGTGGGTCGACAGCGGCGAGAACATCCGGCGCTCGCCGTTGGGCAGCGGCGAGCGTCGACGGCGATGGGGATCGGCTCGGAGATGAACACGTCGTAGCCCAGCGTGCCGTTCGGTGCCATGGTTGTCCTCCTGGGGGCCGTTCAGGTGTCCATTTGCAAAGCAATCGCTGTACTAGAAGTAGAGTAGCGTGCGTGGCACGGAAGTAAAGCGGTCGCTATACTCCGGGGTGGAGACGGTCACGCGATCACAAAGGTCACACCCCGGCGGCGGGCGGGGCGCCCGCGAGCGCATCCTGCGCGCCGCCGCCGAGCTGTTTTACCGGCACGGCATCCACGCGACCGGGGTCGCCGCGCTCGTCGATGCCGCCCACGTCTCGACCCGTACCTTCTACCAGCACTTCCCGACCAAGAACGCGCTCGTCGAGGCCTACCTGCACGGGTTCGAGGCGGATACGCCGATAGCCTCCGAGCAGCAACCTCGGCCGCGATGACCTCGCACCGCGTCCGAGCGGCTGCCAGCCATCTTCGATCCGCTCGAGTCCGACAACGCCACCGTCTTGCGCGGATGCCCGTTCCACAATGCCGCGGTCGACGCGGCCGGAGAGACGCCCCACGTGGCCCAGTTGGTCAAGGGCAACACAAGCAGGCCTTCCTGACCGCCTGATCAGCACCGCCGTCGAGGGCCGGCGCTGCCGACCCAATCAGCCTTGGTCGGCAGCTCGCGGTGGTCTACGAAGGAGCCGCGGCACTGTCCGCCTCATCCAATACCACGCAGGTAGTCCCCGACGCCCGCCGAGCCGCGGAGACGCTCATCCAGGTCGCCCTAAACCGGCCCTAACTAATCGCGGCCCGCAGGGCTGGTCGGTGTCCCCCTACGTACCCACGGTGAGGATGGCGTCGGGGGCGCGGGGGTGCGGATCAACAACGCGCCGCTGCCGATCACCTCCTCGCGGATGGGCACCTGTGGGGATGCCCTCGTCGCCTACCGGCTGCTGGGGCTCGAGCAGGTCGCCCCATCGAAATCCAGGCTGACGCCCACACCATCATCGCCGCCGACCCCTACACGACGACCTCCGCGCCGCCCTCCAGCGAATCCACACACGACCCAAGTACGCACTAACTGATGAAACTCGGGTCAGACGAGGACCCCACGAGCCGGGATGGTGTGGCTGCAGCACCAGTGCGCGCGACCAGTCCCAGGTGAGCCACACTGCGCTGCACAGAACTCTCAAGACGCGGCCAGCACAGCGAGGACGAGTATGGGGCGGGAAACACCAGCCCACCAGGATGGAAACATCCTGACGTCGCGCCAGTACGGGTAGGCGATCAGCGGGATCACGCCGACCGCGAGGATGGCAGCGAAGCTGGGCTGGAAGGGAAGGATGATCGCGCCAGCCACAACGACTGCCCCTGCCAGTTCGACGACCAGCAATGTCCGACGCGGTTGCAGCGCGAGGACGAGCAGCACGCCGGCAGTGATCGCATCGACGCTGCCGGCGACAGTGAGAAACCAACGATTCAGCTCGGTATTGACGTCCTGATCGGGTTGCAACAACACCCACGGCGCCGATGCCATCAACACCACAGCCACCACAAAGAACAGGCCGGCCAGCGTGGCAACGACCCGAAAGATGATCACTCGTACGCGGTGCCCAGTGCCGCGGAGGTTCGTAGCGGGAGTCTTCGAAGATCGAGTGCTCATGCTCGTGTCGACTCCTCTGAACGAAGCGCATCCGGTACTGCCGGTCCACGCCACAGCCGATACCCGGACCAAGCGAGACCTGCGCCGAGACTCACACTGCCCAAGATCGCAATGGACCATGCGGCCGTGGAGACGAGCTGAGATACGCCGAAACCAATCAAATGGGCCGGAGCTCCCACAGCGACCAGAACACCGGACCAGCGAGGCAGCGTCGCCAATTCTGATCATGGCAATGCCGAACAGCACATAGCCGATCATGAACAGGATTGCCGCCAACCCATTAATGATCACGACGGGCGAGTACTGGCTGATGGAGTCCAACACGGCCGGTGATTGTTTTGCCACGACCGGAGCAAGGGAAACCGAAGTTCCCGGTCATGGCGATCAAATACGTGCCCGTTCAACCTTCGACTCCTGATCATGCGAGGTCTGCCTCGGGCCCAGACGTCAACTTAGGCACAGATCAAGATCAAAGGAACCGAAAAAATGTCGTAGACCACTGCGTAAATCCGGTACGCCAGAAAATGCGTCGCTGATGCCGGTCTACTCAATTGTTTGTCCCGTGGCGCGCGGGTATTCCCCGGCCATGAGCAACATCACTGTGATCATCGTGATCGTCGTTGCCGTTGTGGTGATTGCCGCCTTCGTCATTGCTGGCTATCAGCTGGCCCGACGGAAGCGTACCGAGCGGCTGCGGGACCAGTACGGACCGGAATACGACCGGGCCATCGACCAGGCGGACAACCAACGCGCGGCAGAATCCGAGCTGGTGGACCGCTCGAAGCGGCACGAGAAGTTGGAGCTGCGCACCCTCGATGCTGCTGAGCGCGAGGACTTCGAACGGCGATGGACCGACGTACAGGGGCAGTTCGTGGATGACCCGAGCAGCGCCGTACGCAACGCCGATCAGCTTGTGGTGGATGTCATGTCCGCGCGCGGTTATCCGGTCGAGGACTTCGATCAGCGTGCCGATGATCTCTCCGTAGACCACGCCGAGGTAACCCAGCGCTATCGCGAGGCCCGTCGCATCGCGCACGCAAACGAGGAGGGCAACGCCGACACCGAGGATCTGCGCCAGGCAGTGACGTCCTACCGATCCTTGGTACAAGCATTGCTGGACGGCGACGGGGATGGCAGTCGGCGCGATGAAACCCGGCGCGAGCAGGGCGACACCCAAGACGAGAGCTCACGCGCGCGGGATGAAGAGACCCCACGCGAGCGCGACAACGAACCCATGACAGAACGGGAGACCAGGGCATGAGCAGCACTGAGGCGACAAGGACCGACGAGATGGCAGCTACCGACGAAGCGACAGGGACCGACGAAGCGCGAACCACCGACAGCCGCACCACCGAGGACATGCAAGACCGAGGTGCCAGCAGCGCGGCAGAGCGGTTGGGCGGCCCCTCGGAGAGCGAGCAGCGCCAAGACACGACAGCTCGCCGAGCCGAGACCGGCGCTGATGATCGAGCGGACACCGCTGCCGAGCAGCAGGCGACGTTGATCCCGGCAGATCGGGCAGAGAGCTACAACAGCCGATGGAATGAGCTCAAGGGTGAGTTCGTCGACGAGCCGCACGGTGCAGTACGTGGTGCGAACGAGCTGGTGGGTGAGGTGCTCGACGAACTTGAAGAGCTGTTCCGCCGCCAACGCGCGGACCTCGAAGAGGGCCTAGACAGCGACCAGACCACCACCGAGGATCTGCGGCTGGCCCTCGGGCGCTATCGGTCCTTCTTCGATCGCCTGCTGTCGTTCTGAACACATTTAGCTGCAGCCGGGGTGAGCGAATATCGCCGCTCCCCGGGCTGCAGTGGTCTGACGCCCCAACTGGTGTCGCCGTTGGTGGCGTGATCGGAGCTGCCGCCGCGCCACTTGACCGTCAACGTGCGTCGATCATTGACCTGGTCGCTCTGTTAGTGAATACTTACGGTTAGTGATTGCTTACGAAGATGCAAGCGGTTGGAGTGCTCTGGCGGACGGTACGCGGCGCGCGATCGTTGCCTCACTGGCCGACGGCCCACGTTCGGTTGGCGAGCTGGCGACCGGGATGCCGGTGAGCAGGCCGGCTGTCTCGCAGCACCTGAAAGTACTCAAGGATGCGGGCCTGGTGAGTGAGCACCAGGAGGGAACGCGGCACATCTACCAGCTCAACCCGGTCGCGCTGGCTGCCCTGCGTGACCAGCTCGACACGTACTGGCGACGAGCGCTCACCAACTATGCCGAAGTCGTATCCAGTGACGCCCAAGGCCCGGGCGAAGGTGAGGACCGAGCGGGGCAGAAAGAGAAGAGGCCATGACCCAGACAGCAGCAACCGTGCGGCGGCACGTTGTCGTCGACACTCCCATCGACCGCGCGTTCTTCCTGTTCACTGAGCGGTTCGGCGACTTCAAGCCGCCCGAACACAACCTGCTCGGCGCGCCAATCGCCGAAACCGTCTTCGAGGGAAGGGTTGGCGGCCACATCGTCGATCGAGCGGTCGACGGCACCGAGTGCCGATGGGCGCGCGTCCTCGTCTACGAGCCACCGGTCCGCGTCGTCTTCAGTTGGGACATCAGCGCAGAGTGGAGCATTGTGACCAACCCCGAGATGACCAGCGAGGTCGAGGTCCGGTTCCTCGCAGAGACGCCGCAACGCACCCGCGTTGAACTGGAACACCGTTACCTCGAACGCCACGGACCCGCGTGGGAAGCTGTCGCGGAAGGCGTGGATGGTGACGAGGGATGGCCCTTTACCTGGGCCCGCTACGCGGCGCTGGCGACGCGGGGCGGATGACGTGAGTGAGTCGAGGCCGATCGGGCTGTAACCACCGGCCTGGACAGTCCCCGGTCAGCGCCGCGTGAACGATGATCCGCTCGGCCCCACTCGATTCGTTCAGCTCGGCAGGAGCCGAAAGGTGGCCTCCGCCGCCTCAGCATCGATCATCGGCTGCACATAGGTGTTGCCGTAGCGGCCGTATTTGGTCAGATAGGCCTTGTCGATGGCGCCACGGACGCTGTCGTCGGGTTCTTCGAGGATGACAGCGCGTTCCACGCCGCCAGCTCGGATACGGCCGGCGTGCCGCTGCAACGCACGCCGGAACCAAGCTGCGGCACGGCCGTGCCAGGATCGCACGTATAGCTCGTTGCCAACACGAACGACCCAGATGGTCGTGTACGCGCGAGTCGTGCCGTCGTTGCGGAACGAGGTGATCTCCAGTTCATCGGCCGAGCCGATCTTGGCCAGCTCGTTGTCTGTCCACTCGCTCATAGGCCCAACACAACTCGCTTTTACGACAAGCTGGAAGTCCCAGTCATAACGCGTATTGGCGTAAGGGGTGCTGGTAGGGACGGCGATATCCGCCATCAGGGTCGCCAGGGAGGTCTTCAACGACTAACACCGTGGCTCGTCAGGCTTCCGCGTTAGCGCCGTTTCGTCATCGTGCGTTCCGCTGGCTCTGGCTTGGTGTACTGATCAGCTGGACCGGTACCTGGATGCAAGCCGTCGGCGCGCAATGGCTGCTCGTCGATGCGCCCAACGCGGCGGTGCTCGTTGCGTTGGTACAGGCAGCCACAACGCTGCCCGTGATGTTGCTCGCGCTACCCGGCGGAGTCCTCGCCGACTCCTTCGACCGACGCTGGCTGCTGTTCACGATTCAGGTCTACTTCTTCATCGTCGGCATCCTGCTCGCTGTGCTCACCGCCGCAGGGCAGATGCCGCCGGCGCTGCTGATCGCCTTCACCTTCCTTCTCGGCGTCGGCACGGCCGTGCAACTGCCCACCTGGGCGGCCACTGTCCCCGAAATCGTCCCTAGATCAGAGCTGCGGGCCGCTTCCAGGCTCGATCTGGTAGGCGTCAACGTCTCCCGCGCCATTGGACCGGCCCTCGCCGGATTCATCATCGCGCACCTCGGGGGTGCGTCGGTGGTCTTCGCCTTGAACGCAGCCTCTGTAGTCGTCTTGGCAATTGCGCTGCCTCGCCTGGCGTCGCACGAACCTCAGGTGGCGAGCCGGGAACGATTTGTACCTGCCCTTCGCGCCGGAGCACGCTACGTCTGGCACGAACCCGTCGTCCGCCGGATCATGCTGCGGGCGATCATGTTCGTCGTCCCGGCCATGGCATTGTGGGCGCTGCTGCCGCTCATTGCGAGCCAGCACCTCAAGCAGGGAGCCGACGGCTTCGGCCTTCTCTTCGCTGCCCTCGGGACCGGCGCCATCCTCGGCGCCCTCGTACTCGGACGAGTCAAAACCCTCTCCACGAACCGAATCCTGCTCGCCGCCGGCATTCTCTACGCCGGAGCGCTGGCGGTCATCATCCTGGTCCCCAATTTCGTCGCCGCGCTAGCCACCATGGTTCTCAATGGGCTCGCTTGGATGGCGATCACCTCGACGCTGCAGGCCGAGATGCAGCTCGTCTTGCCCGGATGGGTGCGAAGCTCGCGGCATGGCGATCTATGTCGTGATCTTCATGGGTTCCCAGACAGCTGGTGCGCTGACCTGGGGCCTCCTCGCCAACCGGTTCGGACTCCGACCTGCGATCCTTACGGCGGCTGGCGTCGTGCTGCCGCCGCTCTTGCCGGCCTGATCTGGCCATTGCCCGAGACAGGGCATCTCGACCCCCAGCCAGCCGTCTACTGGGGTGATCCGCAGAGTGGCTTTCGACCCCGAACCCGACATCGGACCCGTGCTCGTCGCTGTCCATTTCACCGTCGCGGCGGAGCGACAGTCCGACTTCCTGACTGCAATGGATCAGCTCCGGCTATCCCGACTCCGAACCGGTGCGACCAGATGGGAGCTATACCGAGACGCCGAACGTCCCGATCGCTTCGTCGAGATCTTCGCGCGTCTCCACCTGGGAAGAACACCTCCGCCAACACGAGGGCCGCCTGACCGCAACCGATCAAGTGGTTGAGGAGGCCGCGCTGGCTTTTCTCCGATCCCCGGTGTCCACTGATCGCTTGCTACCCCGTAGCGAGCGAGAGACACAACTCAGTCGATGTCGTTGAGCGCGGCGATCTCCTCGCGGTCCAGACGCAGGCCTGCGGCTGCCACGTTTTCCTCGAGGTGCTGGATCGAGCCGGTGCCAGGGATCGTCAACATCGTTCCGGACCTGGCTAGCAGCCAGGCCAACGCAACCTGGTACGCCGTCGCGCCGTGTCGCTCAGCAATGTCCATAAGCGTCGGGAGTCGGTCGAGGTTCTGGATCGGCGCCCATGGCAGAAAGGCAATCTCTTCCTGGTCACAGAGGTCGACAAGTGCGTCCGATGAGCGGTCGCCCGGGTTGTAGCGGTTCTGGATGGACACGATCGGAGTCAGGGCTTGCGCGCGACGCAGCTGATCTTCGTTGACGTTGGACAGCCCGATGTGGCGGATCTTGCCTTCGTCCTTCAGGGCAACGAGGGCGCCGACCGAGTCTTCGAGCGACACCGCCGGGTCGGGTCGGTGGAACTGGTACAGCGGGATCTGGTCCAGCCGCAGGCGCTGCAGGCTGCCTTCACAGGCCTGGCGCAAGTGCTCGGGTCGACCGTCGGGAGTCCACCGCCCAGCGCTTGGCCGTAGGAGTCCGCCCTTGGTGGCAATAGCCAGATCGTCCGGATAGGGATACAACGCCTCAGCGATGAGCTCCTCGCTCACCTCCGGGCCGTAGGAGTCGGCCGTGTCGATGAAGTTGACGCCGAGTTCGACCGCCCGCCGCAGCACTGTCCGAGCCTCGGTCCGGTCGGGCGGATCGCCCCAGATTCCTCGACCGGTGATGCGCATCGCTCCGAAGCCCAGGCGGTTGACCGTGATGTCGCCACCGACGTCGACCGTTCCGGCGTCCGCTGCTGTCGCTCCGTTGGTCGTGGGCATTGGGAACTCCTTTCGCCGACCAGAGCCCAGCCTGCCAGCAAACGTCGTCGACCGCTTCACGCCACCCACGAGAACCGGGGATGCGCTCGGGGCGTGATCACAATGTTGATCTTGCCCATGACGGCGAGCTTGCTTGCTCTCACCCGGACCTGCGAAAGGCCGCGAATCGACCGGCGGGATACTGATCATGAGGCCGCTGTGGGCGCTGCCAGTCGCGCTGGTCTTGGCGGCCTGCGGTGCCGGCCAGCCGAACGACCTCGCGTACGCCCGGTCTCATCGCCGACGTCGACCGTCGCATCGACCACGTCGCCTGCACCGCAACTGCGGGTCGATCCAGCGCCACTCCGACGCCCGAGGCGACTAAGAACGCCCAAGCCACCACATCCGATCTCGATGCAGGCATTGATCAACAAGAGAGTACGACGGTCGCAACCTCAAGATGGGTCGGCTGCTGGGCGATTACGGCGCGTACAAGCGTTACATCGTTACCTACCGAGGTGACGGGCTCAAGATCTCGGGCGTCATGAACGTCCCCGACGGCGAGGGCCCCTTTCCCGTCCTGGTGCTCAACCATGGCTGACATCGATCCGAGACACCTACTTCCCCGGCCAGGGGAATGCCGCGGGAACACGACTACTGGCCCGGCAAGGCTACGTCGTGCTGCATACCGACTATCGGGGTCACGCTTCCTCGGACAACGACCCGAACGCGGACTATGAGCTGCGGCTGCCCTACGCGGTCGACACGATCAACGCGGTGAAGGCGGTCAAGTCCTCGAAGCTGCGGTTCCTGGACAAAGAACAGGGTCGGCTGGCTGGGACGCAGCATGGGTGGCGGCGTCACGTTGACAGCACTGGTGGCCCAGCCCGGTCTCGTCGATGCAGCCGTCATCTACTGCGTCGGTCAGCTCGCTCGCCGCCGACAACTGGAAGCAGTTCTATCGACCATCGCAAGACAGGTCGAGGGACCAACCGCCGGATCGCGCGGACGTACGGGCTGCCGGACGAGTCGCCCGAATTCTGGCGCGCCGCCTCGCCGCGACCGTACTTTGATCGGGTCACCGAGCCGCTGCTCGTGCACCACGGCACTCAGAGATGACACCTGTCCGATCCGCTGGTCGAAGCGACGGTCAAGGCACTCAAGGCAGCCGGCAAAGATGTCACCTTCGTCAAATACCGCGGCGAGGGCCACACATTTGAGCGCCAGTGGCGGCGCTCCATTGAGCGCACGGTGGCGTTCTTTGACAAGAACTTGGACTAGCGATGCATACGCTCACAGTGAGCGTAGCCATGATTCGGCCGTCGAACTAAAGTTACTGGGGCAGCCGTCACATAGGGAGTTAGTCATGACAGCCGCTACCATCTCGGCGCCCAAGGTTGCCGGCACCGACCTAGCCGCATCCCAGCTGAGCTGGCGCGCTCGGCGGCGACAGACACGCGAGCTCCAGCTCCGCGACCAGGCCAGTGCGCGGCTCGCTGAGCTTGATCACATTGCCTGCCTGCTCAACGAAGCCGCCGATCTGGTACGCGTGGGCTGGTTGCAGGACAGCTGGTTCGCCTATCGCGATGACACCGGACGTGTCAGGCCGGTCAACGCGTACAACCTCGAGGAGATGAAGGGCCGACCGGTCGTCGGCACCTGCCTGGTGGGCGCCATCATCCGGGCAGGCGGTGGGCTGCCGCATATGCGGGGTCAGGTGGTGCAACGCGCCCTGGACGTTACCTGGCACACCTTGTGCAACACCCCGCCCGAACTCGTCCGCCGTACGCCTGCGCCCGAGATCCGTACCCACCACGTCCAAGACCTGACTCGGTGGAACGATCACCGGGGTCGCACCGCCGGTGAGGGCGGAGGATCTGCTGCGCCGCAGTGCCGGCGCTGCCAAGTCAGAAGCAAAGCTGCGGCTTCGGGCCTTCGACCGGGTGCCACACTCCCGGTAGCTGCAGCTGCCTGCCGGGCGCGGCCTGCAAATGCGAGCCGTGCGTTTCGAATGTACGAGCGAAAACTGTCAGTGTCGATCCGTAAAGTCTGAGGCGTGGTGGTTGCACTGAGTCCTGAACCGGGAGCAGATCTGGTGGGTGATCCGCTGACCGGTTGGCTGGACGACGTGCTGGCTGGTCTCGCTGACGGTGTTGCCGAGTGCGAAGGTCTGCGGGACGCGGGCCGAAGTGCCGGATGCGGTGCGCATTAATCGGATTGCGCGGTTGGAGAAGCTGAAGGCGGCGACTGCGGCGCTGCAGGCGGCCGAATCGGTCCGGTTTGCCCAATCGCAGGCGGAGGCGCAGATGGCTGTCGATATTCATCCGGACAAGATCGGACGCGGGATTGCCGACCAGCTGGGCCTTGCATGTCACGTGTCCGGATTCGAGGCTGCGCGTCGGCTCGGGAGAGCTCGCGCGTTGTGGTTCGATCTGCCGGAAACCTATCGGCTGTTGAGCGCCGGCGAGATCAGCGAGTATGTCGCCTCCCTGGTCATAGCCGAAACGCGGCATTTGGATGCCGAGACGCGACGTCAGGTGGATGCCAAGATCGCCGCTGCCGGCATCTCGCAGATGGGGCCGCGCAGTGCAGCGTCGTGTGCCCGCAAGCATTCCTACGAGGCCGATCGTGAGGGCTATGTGCAGCGGGGCCGGACCGAGCGGAAGCACCGCCGGGTGAGCCTGCGGCCGGCGCCGGACACGATGAGCCTGCTGACCGGGTACCTGCCGGCAGCGCATGGCATTGCCTGTTTGAAGTCGCTGAGTGAACACACCGACACGTTGAAAGCTGGTGGCGATTCGCGGTGCCGAGACCAGATCATGGCTGACACACTCGTCGAACGGCTCACTGGGCAAGCCCGGGCGGCTGACGTGAACGCTGAGCTGCAGATCATGATGCCGCTGGACGCGCTGCTGGATGCAAACGATCACACGGCAGCCGAGTTGGAGGGCTATGGACCCGTCCCGCCCGATATTGCGCGCGACATCATGGCCAACCAGCAAGGGCCGGCTGTGGTGGCGCCGCTTGTACGCCGCACCCATGGGTGGACCGCTGGCAGGCGGTGATCCGTTGCGCCGCCGCTTCGACGGGTTCCTCAAAAAGTTGATCATTCTTCGGGATCGGCGGTGTCGCGATCCGTTCTGTGACGCACCAATCCGCCACATCGACCACATTCAGCGCTACACCGAGGGCGGTCTGACCATCTATCCCAACGGCCGTGGGGAATGCGAACGCGGCAACTACGCCCGCGAAATGCCCGGCTGGACGGTCGAAGCCGTCTCCAGCGGCCTGGACGGCCAACCAACACACCATCACGATCACCACACCAACCGGCCACACCTATCTGAGCCGTGCGCCCTAATTGAAGCGAGCATCAGCGACCGAGCGGCTGGTATGCGGCCGTGAGCCTGGAGACAATAGTTAGGCACGAGGACTAACGGTAGAAGCGTGAAACGAGTCGGTGACGAGGTTCGGAGGTATGCGGCGATGCAGGCGGTATGGAGAGGCACCATCTCCTTCGGCTTGGTGACGATCCCGGTTCGGCTGTATGTCGCGACCGAGAGCAAGAACGTTCCGTCCCACCAAATCCATATCAGTGATGGTGGCCGGGTGCAGTACAAGCGCGTCTCGCTCGCTCGACGGCGCCGAGGTGCCTTACGAGGAGATCGGGCGGGGCTATGAGTCGTCAACCGGGGAACTGGTAGTGCTCAATGATGTCGATCTGGCCTTGCTGCCGGCCAAACCATCGCGCTCGATCGAGGTCATCTCGTTTCTTGCCTATGGCTGCGGTCGACCCCATATATCTCGACCGCAGCTACTACGATGGAGCCGGAACCACAGGGCGCCAAAGCGTACCGGCTCCTGCGCGACGCCCTGAGCAAGCAGGGCCGCGTCGCCGTCGCCAAGTTCACGCTGCGCGACCGCGAGATCGTCGCAGTGTTGCGGGTGCACGCGGATGTGCTCATCCTGGCGACCATGCTCTGGCCGGACGAGGTCCGCGAACCCCGATTCCCCTTCCTGGCTGACAACGATGAGTGGTCGTCTCCGAGCCAGGAGCTTGCCACTGGCCGAGGCACTGATCAACTCGCTTTCGGATGAGAAGTTGGATCCGGGCAGGTACCGACGATGTCGCATCGGGAAACGCTGACCGCCCTGGTCGATGCCAAGGCGAGCGGCCGCGCCCTGACTGAGGATGCTCCGGGCGTGGCGCTGCGCCGCTCGACTTGTTGAGCGCGCTGCGAGCCAGCATCGAGGCCGCCAAGCAACGCCGCTCGACAGGAAATGGCGGACCGCAGCGTGCGCCCACAACTACCGGCACGGCCAAGAAAGCGAGCGCCGGCGCAACCAAGAAGAAGCCCAAGAAGGCGGTCTCGGCGGTACGTGGGACCAGCCCGCCGAAGAAACGCAGCTGACCCAAAATCCGAAGAGAGCTCCGCGACACGCCTGGTGCAATGCCGCACTCTCGCGCCGCCAGCTGGTAGTAACGGCGGCATGAGCAGTTGTCCCGAATGCGGCTTGGACCCTTCTGACCTTGACATCCTCAGACCCCGAAATCGCCTACCTCGATCCCACATTTCTGGATCACTGCCACGGCACGCTGATCGTGCACCGTGACCGTTCCGTCAGAATGCACCGATCCCGGCTGCGAGCTTCCCGATCTGCTGCGACATGCGTTCATCGTCGATCCGCATCGCGTTAGGCGGCTGCCGCACGACCGAGGCGTTCGGGACTTTGCGGCGGCGATCCTGACGCCGGGTGCCGGAAGTCCTGGTCCGACTCCGGATTGCGTGGGACGCCAGCCACCACGTTAAGATTTGGTCCCGGATGACTGTGCAGATGACGGGGCGTGAGCTGGACGAAATCGTCCGCGAGCTTTACGTGCTCCACCGGCTGATTTTGTTGCTGCGGAACGAGATTGGTGCGGGCGGCTGGGGCGGCTGGCAGCCGGGACATCGCAGAACGCCTCCAGCACCTGCGCCGCCCCACTCGTAGCGCCTGGCTGGTGAACGTGCTTCGCCCGGGATCCGGCCGCGATGCGGCGTCTGTCGACATTGGGCAAAGAGCTGCGCGATGCCCAGACCGGGTTGGATAGCACGCAGTTGCGCACCCTCAGCGAGCAGCGCCGCCGCTTGATCACCGACTTGCTGGAGCAGGCTCGAGCCCATGCGACCGATGCCGGCTTGCGGCTGACGGCCGCAGTCTTGTCGGAGGTCGAGGCGACATTGCAAGACCGCGCTTGTCGACCTCGCCGGCGCGCTGACCATTCGCAACGGGCGTCTGGTGCGACCCCTCTCTGCACAGCGGCTTTGGGGCAGCCGCGGCCGCGAAGCACGGTGCCACATGATCAGGTCAGCGGCCGATTTGCGGCCTGTTGAGATCCCGACCGGGCGCGGGTCGAGATCGAGGGACCTCCGATCGGAGGACGAGCTGGCAGCCCGGCGCCGGCGTACGCTGCCGAATCGCGCTCGTCGTCGAACTCGTACGAAGTGACGGACCGTCGCTCGGGTGTATATGACGGGATTCGACTCCGCGCCTGACGCGCGATCCGGGAGCACATCTGTGAGGTTGCATCGGGCCGAGCAGGAACTTGCCGCCGCGGAGGCAATGCACTGGCAAGGCCGAGGTTCGAGCTTGCGGACGCCGAAGGGGCAGTCGAGGCTGCTGAAGATCGCCTCAGTTCGCTCGAGCACCCAGCAGGATCGAGGCACGCCGAGACAAGGTGACCGCGAGCGTTATCTCACTGAGGCCCAGTCAGAGACAGCGGGATGCGGTGAACGCTCTCGGCCGACGCTCGGCGGCGACTCGATGCTGCACGCACGTTGGCAGACAGTGACCTGAGTAGCTCAAGTGGATTATGACGCCCGGAGGGCACGATGAATCCTGGCAGAACGTGGAGTCTAATCAGCAGCAGACGAACCATTGATCAGCTAAGGAGCGCACGATGACGACCACCAGCTGGACAGCCGAGACAAGGGGTGTGGGCCAGTACGCCGAGGTGAACGGCCTCAACATGTATTTCGAGACTCGCGGCGGCGGGCGGCCGATGATCCTGCTACACGGGGGCTGGGGTCGGGCGAGATGTTCGGGCCGGTTCTGCCGGTGCTCGCTGAGCGCCACCAGGTCATCGCCCCGGACCTGCAGGGTCACGGCCGCACTGCCGACGTCGATCGACCAATCGACATCCGGCTGATGGCCGACGATATCGCCGCGCTGATCGACCACCTCGGGCTGGAGCAGCCGGATGTCGTCGGTTACTCACTCGGTGGCGGTGTGGCGTTCCAGACAGCTGTGAAGTACCCGGCCAAGGTCCGCCGGCTCGTGTCAATGTCCGCCCACATCCGGCGCGACGCCATTCTCCCGGAGATGCTCGCACAGCAGGAACAGGTGAACGCAGCCGCGGCTGAGTTCTTGAAGGACACCCCGATGTACCAGCTCTACCAGCAGGTCGCGCCGCACCCGGAGGACTTCCCTCGGCTGCTGGACAAGATGGGCGAGTCGATGGCGCAGGATTTCGACTTCAGCGAGGAGGTTCGCGGTCTCCAGGTGCCAACGCTGATCGTCGCCGCTGACGCCGACATGGCGCCGCCGAGCCACTACGTCGAGATCTTCGGCTGCTCGATGGTGGCCTGCGCGACGGCGGGTGGATGGGCGAGGGACGGCCAAAGGGTGGTCATGCGCTTGCGATCCTGCCCGGCCTCACCCACTACAACATCGGCAAGCTCGCCGCTCTTCGCGGCCGTCACTCCTGGACTCCTCGACGCTAGCCCGGCTCTCGCTTTCCGGCGTCGCCGTGGATGGTGCGGCCCTCCTGAGGACCGGAGGGCTGTGAGCATGACGCAGCAGCGGTTCTCACCGGGTTCGAAATTGGCATCGAGTAGCTCGGGTGCCAAGGAATTGGCAAAGCTGCTCAGCGGCGCATGGTTCATCTGACAGACCAGGTCGGTATAGCCGGACGGCGAGTGCGTGAAACGGACAGTTCGTCATGACGACGGTGTGATCGACGCGACGCGGCTCGTAACCATGATCATTGAGGATGCGACCGGCGAGATCGAGGCGTTTCCGTCTGTCAAGGACGGGCGGTCAGTCGTGGTAGCGGCGATGGCTGCGCCGTGGCTGGCTGCCGCGTCACTGAGGGCGTCGATGATCGGTACGCCGGTGCGCGCCGCGTACGAGATGGCATCAGGCCATGATGCGGCCCGCGAGCTCGTAGTCTCGCGCCGGAAGGGAAACGGCAAACTCGCTGCGGCCGCGGCGGTAGCGCTTGGTGGGACGCCCGGCACCTGGACCGACGCGCCCACTCAGCCGCACGTAGTCTGCCTCGAGGAGGCCCTCCGCCTCCAGCCGGTCGAGGTGGAACTTTGCCTTGTGGCGGGCGATACCAACCGCTTGCGCTGCCTGGTCGCGACTGACGGGTTGATCCCGGGAGCAGACAAAGCGATACAACTGGCGACGGCACGGGGGATCGGCCAGCACGCCGATGCCTGTAACGCTCCGGTCGAAGTTTCCGCACTCCTGCACCTTCCTAACGGACAGATGTCTTGACGATAGACGATGCTAGGTCTCAACGTCGATTTCAGTATCCGATAAAGTCTGCTTCGCCGAAAGGGGGCCGCCCGATGTCTATTGCCGCTCTGATCACGTGGATCGTTACCCGCCGGGTTCGGATTCTTCATGCTGATCCGCTGGGCAACTCGCGGAGGCGTCAGGAAAGGTGGATGGGCGGGAACTCACCTTCCGCCGGTCGGGTCTTTACCCACTTCCGGACTGGCCGCCGCCGGACTGATCATCTGGATCATCTATCTCGTCGCCGATAGCACGATATTGGCCTGGATTGCGGTCGTTGACCTCGTCATCATTGCCATCATCGGCGTCGTGATGGTCAGGCAGTGGGCGAAGGACGGCCGAGCCGCCATGGCCGCCAGCGCAGCCGGGGCGGGAGGTGCCAATGCAGGCGCGGTTGAGACGCGCAGGGTCGATGCAGGGACCGTAGATCTCGCCGAGCAGCACATCCACGGCCCGCCCGTCGTACTACATGGCATCTTCGCCGTCAGCACCTTGATTCTGGTGCTGCTGACGGCACTGGGTCTCGGACCCGGCAGCTGAGCCCGCTGGCGTCCAGCCCCGGACATCGTTTGCCATCCATCGAAGATGGCGAGCGGCGGTCAGGATCTGTCATCACGTTTGTGCTGGAAGACGAGGGCATCAGATGCCAGTTTTGGCGTAAGTCTTGACGCTTGTGATGAAAGACGAATGGCAACGCGGCCCGCCAGGCTGACCGTATCCTCTGCTCAAGGCAGCCCTGGAGTCCGCACATAGACAGCACAGAACGCCGGTGGAGGTCGATCTCATGAGAGGCCGAAGGCTGCCAAGACATCGGCGCTCTTCTCCGCACGCCGGAGCGGTGAAACGCCAGCCATCCGGGCGATGCTGGCGGATAACCCGTAGTGATCGAGCCGAGTTGCTACCTGCTTCTGCTTGCCTTTCAGGGAGGATTGATCACCATCAGCGGCACACGATTGCCCGAATGATCATCGTCTTCATCCCAGGTGATGACGATCGCCAGTTGGCGCGATGTGGCGTCCGGGCCCTTCATGATGATCGGCAACCATGATCGAAGCCAATCGTCGGCTCTGGACGCCGAGCAGTCGTGGCCGTCGTTGCAGACGTCAGGGATGAGCAAACCGAAGGTTGGCAGCTTCCGGCATTGACGTCGTCGTGAAGAGCCCAGCGGTCGGCGATCCCGCCGGAACGTCGAACTTGTTGCAAGCGGGCTCGCTCGGCTCGATCATCGAAGTAAGTCCACGGGTTGTGCCGCACCGCGGTACATCCCTGGTTGCGCAATGCGCAGTTTCTGGGCATCGCTTCGGCGTATGTCATGGCCTTACGGCCAGCGGCCACCGGCCTTCCGAACAGCGATCGACCGTGCAGCCGATGCGCGGCGGGGACATCGTCATCAGCGACACCGAATGTCGATCCGCCCGCTAATTACCGGGCTCAATTCGGCAGTGATGGATTGCGAAATGGCATGAAATTCGTCGCGGTGCCATACGCCCGTGCCTTGGACATGAGGGACGGCATGTGGGCCGGCAACATCGGACACGCTCCGGTTCTCCTCCACAATGACAAAGAACCTTCTCGACTCCGGTGGCCGGTGATGCGGAATGCACGCCCGGCAGTGGCGAGCCGGACGCGTGGGGCTGGAACGGGCTGTGCTTCAACCCCAGAGCAAGCACCCACCCCGAGGAGCACGACTGCCGCGGCCACGGCGGCAGCTGCCAGCCGCCACGACCGAGCGCATCCGTTCGCTGCTCTGTTTGCCGCTGAAATGTGCACCGGGTGCCACCCGCCCCTTCACACTCAGGACCCGGTTCGAGCAAACGCTGCTCAGCCTGTGGTGCAGACCGTGAAGGACTCCCCGCGCAACTCGCCGGACCCCGCTGGTGAATCCGTGACCACCGGATAGTCGGCACGAGTGGTCCGGGAGTCCGGTGGGGACCCCGACAGCCGCCATCCCTACCGAGACTGATCGTGTCTTCGAGCTGCTGAATCAGAATGGACTGCAGAGGATGCCATCAAGCCGATCACGAGGAGATGGCTGCCGGGAGGAGGTGCCGTGGCTACGGGACAGTTGCGGGTCTACTTCGGCGCGCTGCTCCTGGGGTGGGGAAGACCTTCAAGATGCTCGAGGAAGGAGGACACCGACGCCTCGAACGCGGCACCGATGTCGTGATCGGCTTCGTGGAAACTCACGGGCGCGCGCACACCGCAGACCTCCTCAAAGGACTCGAGGTCATCCCGCGGGCGACGGTGACCTACCGCGGCGCCGCGCTGGAAGAGATGGATCTTGCGGCGGTGCTGGCTCGCCGCGGCCCCAAGTTGCGCTCGTCGACGAGCTTGCCCCACACCAACGCTCCCGGCTCACCACACGCGAAGCGATGGCAGGACATCGAGAAGCTCCTCGACGCCGGCATCACCGTGATCACTACGGTGAACGTGCAGCACCTGGAATCGCTCAACGACGTTGTCTACGAGATCACCGGTGTACGGCAGCGCGAGACGGTGCCCGACGCCGTCGTACGCCAAGCGCAGCAGATCGAGCTGGTCGATATGGCTCCCGAGGCGCTGCGGCGGCGGCTGGCGCACGGCAACGTCTATGCGCCGGAGAAGGTCGACGCAGCCCTCGGCAACTATTTCCGCGTCGGAAATCTCACCGCACTCCGTGAGCTGGCACTGCTCTGGGTCGCCGGCAAGGTGGACGAGCAACTCGATCAATACCGCGCTGATCACAACATCGGCTCACACTGGGAGACCCGGGAGCGGGTCGTTGTCGCACTGACGGGTGGGGCAGAAGGCGAGACCTTGATCCGCCAGGGCCGCCCGTATCGCTGCGCGCACTAAGGGCGCAGACCTGCTCGCAGTCACGTCGCCCGCAGTGACGGTCTCACAGGTGGAGATCCGGCTCATCTGGCACGTCAGCGTGTTCTGGTGGAGGACCTCGGCGGCACCTATCACCAGGTGGTCGGGACCGACATCCCGGACGCCCTGCTGGCCTTTGCGCGCGGCGTCAACGCCACGCAGCTGGTGCTTGGCGCGAGCCGTCGGGGGCGCTGGGCGCAGTTGTTCTCCCCGGGCGTCGGCGTTACGACAACATCAGAGTCCGGATCGATCGACGTACATCTGGTCACGCATGAAGCGACCGCCCACCGCTGGCGGATTGGCAGAGGGCCTGACAAGACCCTGGCGGCGCGGACGGGGCGGGCTCAGTCTTGGCCGCCGCGCTGCAGGGTTCATTCTGAGCATCCGCTGCGCTGCCGGTGCTTACCGTGTTGCTGCTCGCAGTCGATTCGGACGTCTCCTTGTCCACCGACATCTTGGCGTTCTTGCTGCTGGTGGTCGCTGTCGCGCTTGTGGGGGTCTTGCTCCCAGCAGTGCTGGCCGCCATCGGCGGATTCGCCCTCTTGAACTACTTCTTCACACCACCGGTGCGAGCGTTCACTGTCGCTGAGCGAGAGAATCTTCTTGCGCTGTTTGCCTTCCTCGTCGTGGCGGTCTCGCTCAGCACCGTGGTCGACGTTGCCGCCCGTCGTACCCGCGAGGCGTCACAAGCCCGAGCCGAGGCAGCCAGCAACCTGTTCACCCTGGCGGGCAGCGTGCTCCGCGGCTCCGCGCCCGCTGCCGGCGTTGCTCCAGCAGATCCGGTGAGACGTTCGCCTTCGACGCCGTAACTCTCCTCGAGCGGCGGCCCGACGCGCTCACCGGACCTGATCTTGAGCATGCGAACGAGGCGTGGACTGTGGTCGCGTGCGTCGGCAGCCCGATCTGCCTGGCACCAGGCGACGGTGATGCCGAGGTGCACGTCGACGACTCCTACACCTTGGTCATGTCTGGGCATGCGCTCGCAGCCCAGGATCGGCGTGTCTTGGAGGCCTTTGCCGCCCAGGCAACCATCGCCCTTCGGCAAGAGCGTCTCGAGGAGGCGGCTGCCACGGCCGGCTCGCTGGCCGAGGTCGACCGGGTACGGACCGCGCTGCTCAACGCGGTGAGCCACGACCTGCGCACTCCATTGGCCTCTGCCAAGGCGGCCGTAGAAACCCTGCGGATGTCAGACCTCCCGCTCAGCGAGGAAGATCGGGCCGAACTACTTGCAACCATTGAAGAGTCGTTGGACCGGCTCGAGCGGCCTGGTCGAGAACTCTGCTGGATATGAGCCGGCTGCAGGCTGGTGCCCTCGCTCTCGCAGTTCAGCCGATTGATGTCGCCGATGTCATCTCCGCCGCCGTAAGCAGCTTGGGACCCGCCGCGTACGAGGTGATCATTCCGGGTCCCAGAAGACACCCCGGAGGTTTCGGCCGACCCCGCTTTGCTGGAACGAGCAATCGCCAATCTCGTGCAAAATGCCATACGCCACAGCCCGGCCAACATCCCGCCGCAGGTCACGGCCAGTGCCCTCGGCGCTGCTGTCGAGATCCGGGTCATCGACTGCGGCCCGGGATACCCGAAGGTGACTGGGACCAGATCTTCCAGCCGTTTCAACGGCTTGGCGATCGGGACAACACGAGCGGCGTTGGCCTTGGCCTCGCGTTGTCGCGCGGGCTGATCGAGGCCATGTCTGGAACTCTGAGCCCGGAAGGGACACCCGGCGGCGGCTTGACGATGACGATCTCGCTGCCCGCTGTGACCAGACCGATTCCAGAGCCGGTTCAGACGGCAGGCGAGCGACCGTGACCCGGGTGCTAGTTGTCGATGACGAGCCGCAGATCCTGAGGGCTTTGCGGATCAACCTTCATGCCCGGCAATACGACGTTGTCACGGCCGGGAGCGGCCGCGGAGCCCTAGAGGCGGCGACCGATGCTCACCCGGATCTGGTCATCCTCGATCTCGGCCTGCCGGACATGGATGGCGTGGACGTCATCCGCTCGCTGCGACGATGGACCCAGGTGCCCATCGTGATTCTCTCCGGACGCATGAACAGTGCTGCCAAGGTGGATGCGCTTGATGCGGGGGCCGACGACTATGTCACCAAGCCGTTCAGCGTGGAGGAGCTGCTTGCACGCATTCGGGCGGTGACCCGGCGTACGACGGAGCCCGAGGTGGTGGAAGCCGTGCAGCTCGGACGGTGGACCGTGGATCTCAATGACCATGTGATCTATGAGCCGAGGGCACCGGCCGAACAGGTTCATCTCACGCCAACCGAGTGGCAGCTCCTTCAGGCATTGGTGAGGCATCCGGGGCGGTTGGTCAGTCAGCGGCAACTGCTCCACGAGGTGTGGGGACCGACGTACGTCGAGCAGACTCACTATCTACGTCAGTACGTGAAGACCCTCCGGCACAAGCTGGAAGACGATCCGACGCGGCCGCGTCACCTCATCACAGAGCCCGGAATGGGCTACCGCTTCCAAGCCCTGATCCAGTTACGGCCAGCTCCCGAGGCTACCGCTTCAAGCGCCAAAGAGCCCGCAGCCAGGCGAGCCAGCAAGCCGCCGACCTGTCGTTCTCAATTCGCGTGTACGAGGTGGAGTCACCGTCAAAAATCCCGTCAAGGAGTGGTGCGCGGCGCCTCCTGGGCGGTTCACTTGGACTGGGCCGATTTCTTCCCCGTTCCGCAACCCGCGTGAACAGTGAACGGATTGGGAACGGGGGTGACCAGGACTGACGAGGCGCGGACCGCAGCTCCTGGTTTGCGGTCGTGGCTGATGAAAGGCGTCCGTGAGGACCGGCGCGCCCTTCAGGGACCGCACCCGAGCCCGGAGGAGACGCAGAAGACTCACCGATGGTGGCAGGTCATGGTGCCTGACCGGCGTCGACTACTTCTCCACCCTCGGCTATCAGCCGGGCATCGCGCGCGCTCGCCGCCGGCGCGATCTCGCCCGATCGCGACCGCTGGTACTCGGTGGCGCTGACCCTGCTCGGTGCGCTGCCGGTCTACCGGCGGGTGGCAGCCGAGGCCCGAACGGCGAAGGCTCGATCGCCATGCTGGAGCGGCTGATGTCGTTCTGGAAGGGCAAGATCTTCGTCCTGGTGCTGCTCGGCTTCGCCGCCTACCGACTTCATCATCACCATGACGCTGTCCGCCGCCGACGCCACCGCTCACCATGGTCGGAGAACCCCGTCTCGAGCCATTTCTCAGCGGCCATCAGATCAGCTCATCACGTCTGATCTTGCTGGCGCTGCTCGCCGGCAGTTTTCCTGCGCGGATTCACCGAAGCCATCGGCGTCGCCGTCGTCGTTGGTGGCGATCTACCTCGTCCTGAACGTCGTTGTCATCGGTGACGCAATGGGCAGCGTGATCGCAAACCCAGCGCTGTGGTCGGACTGGACGACCGCGCTCACGCAGCAGCACGGGAGCCCGCTGGTGATCGTTGTCGGCATCGCGCTGCTGGTCTTTCCGAAACTGGCGCTCGGCCTGTCCGGCTTCGAGACAGGTGTAGCGGTGATGCCGCTCATCAACAGCGGAGCGCCGACGACACGCCCGCGCGATCCGACCGGTCGCATTCGGGGCGCCAAGCATGCTGCTGACCACGGCGGCCGCTGATCATGAGCGTTTTCTTGATCACCAGCAGTCGTTGTCACGACCTTGCTGATTCCGCCGGCCGAGTTCCAGCCGGGCGGATCGGCCAACGGGCGGGCAACTGGCGTACCTGGCCCATGAGTACCTCGGCAGCACCTTCGGCAGCGTGTACGACGCGTCAACCATCGCGATCTTGTGGTTTGCCGGGCGCATCTGCGATGGCCGGTCTGCTGAACCTGATCCCCCGCTTCCTGCCTCGGTACGGAATGGCCCCACACTGGGCCCGCGCCGTGCGACCGCTTGGTACTGATCCTCACCCTCGGCGCATTCATCATCACGATCATCTTCGACGCCAGCGTCGATGCCCAGGGCGGCGCGTACGCCACAGGAGTTCTCGTCCGTGATCACCTCGGCAGCCGTGGCGGTGACGCTCGCCGCACACCACGCTCGGCAACGTGGACTCACCATTGCCTTCGGTGTGGTCGCGCTGATCTTCATCTACACCACGGGAGCCAATGTTCTCGAACGCCCGGAGGGCGTGAAGATCACCGCAGCGTCTTCATCGCCGCCATCCTCGCCGTGTCCTTGGCCTCCCGGTTTGCGCGCTCCTTCGAACTGCGGGTCACCGAGGTCACCTTCGACAAGACAGCTCAGATTTTCATCCGCGACACAGCCCGCCGAACCATCAGGTTGGTCGCCAACGAACCCGACAGCCGAGATCGGTCCGAGTACAGCGACAAACTTCGCCAAGTCAGCCGCGACAATGACCTGAGGACCCTAACGACGTCATCTTCGTCGAGGTGACTCTCACGGATCCGTCCGAGTTCGCCAGCCGAGCTCGACGTACGCGGTGAAGTTCAGCACGGACGCTATCGAGTCCTCACCTTCAGCAGCTCCAGCGTGCCGAACGCGCTAGCGGCCCTACTGTTGAGCTGTGCGGGATCAGCACCGACCGTCTGCCACATATCTACTTCGAGTGGACCGAAGGCAATCCGGCAGCAAACCTACTCCGCTTCCTGTTCTTCGGTGTCGGAGAAGTTGCACCAGTTACTCGCGAGGTCATCCGCCGTGCAGAACCTGATCGCGAGCGCCGACCCCATGTCCACGTGGGTTGATCTTTCTGTGGCGGTCAGCGCTTTCGCTTGCGGCAGGCTGTCGAGGAGCAAAGTCAGCCCAGCTCCGAGCAGCCAGACATCCTTGGCGAGGCCAATCCCTTCCTGGGTCGGCCTGATGCTGTGTGGCTGTGTCATTCCGGGTGTCTTCAGATACAGCCGGACCAGTCCGGCGGAGAATCCAACCAGCGCGGCTCCGACGAGTGCCGAGGGCACAAACGGGACCAGCAGCGCCGCACCGAGGGCAATCTCGCCTCTCGACAGGAAGCGGGCGAACTGCTCCGGCGGCATCTCCTTCGAGCTGTGGAATCGCGTTGGCCGCCATGCCGTGCATTCCTTCGGCGGCCTCGCCCTCAAGGCTCTGCTTGGACAAGCCAGAGTTCAGGATGTACGCGCCGGTCGCAACGCGCAGCGGTAGGTGAGCCAAGTTCATTCAGCACTCCTCGTGGTGGTCATCGGCATGTTGGCGATCATCCGGCGGATCTGCGGCAGGACGGCGGGATCGATCTGATGGCCGCCTGGATGCGGCAGTTCTACCACCTCAGCACCTCGCTCGCGCAGCTGGCTCGCCAGCTGTTGGGTCACCTCGGGATGTGATCATGGGATCACGATCACCATTGGAGATGATCACCAAGGTGCCGCTGAGATCGGCGGCCGGAGGTTCGGCGTACGGCACCATCGCGGCAAGCAGCACCGCGCCTGTCAACAGACTCGGGCCGCCGCAACATCATCGCCGAAGCGATGTTTGCTCCATTGGAGAATCCCACGGCGACCAGCGATCGATCCGTCGATTCCGTACGCGCCGCTGGCGGTCACCACGAACTCGGCGAGCTCGTCGGCCTGGCGCCGCAGAGTCGTCCTCATCGAAGACTCCCTCGCGCAACCGACGGAAGAATCGCGGCATGCCGTTCTCCAGGACCGTCCCGCGCACCGAGAGCACCGCCGCACCGTGGCGAAAGATGATCACGCAGCGGCAGCAGGTCGTGCTCATTGCCGCCGGTGCCGTGCAAGCAGCAGCAGCGGCGGTCCGGCCGCGGCATCCCTCGGCGGGCAAGAAGACGTGCGGCCGATCGAGACCGGTCTCGGCGTTCACGGGATGTCCATGTCGAGCTGGAGCGGTGGCAGAGCGGCGGCGATCTGTGCCGCGGTCGGGCTCGAGCCACGGCGGCAGCTTGAGGCTGCGGCCGAGCTCGAGCAGCGGCTCGTCGACGGCGAAGCCTGGCGCATCGGTAGCGATCTCGAACAACACGCCACCCGGCTCGCGGAAGTAGATGGACTTGAAGTACTGCCGGTCGATGATCTGCGGTCACCTGAACGCCACGGGCTCTGCAGCTCCTGCTGCCACAGCGTCTGCGTCGCCAGATCCGGTGCACGGAACGCGACGTGGTGGACCGTGCCACCGGCCTGCCAGCCGCGATCACGAACACCTGCAAAGACATCAACCAAGGCACCAGAGCTGCCACCGGCCATGCCAAACCGCGACCGGTCCCCTTCCTCGCCGGTCAGGCTCATGCCGAGGAGCTCGGTCAACATCGTGGCGGACGGGTCGAGATGCCGCTCCGACAAGGTGATCGCATGGAGGCCGCGACCGCGTGCTCGGCGGGAATGTCTGCCACCCCGTCCCAGCCCGAACGATGATCACCTACCGAGGCCACGAGATCGATCACCATGCCGTCAGGGTCACGGAAGGTGAGGACCTCCTCCTCGTCGCGGGTACGCGGTGGATCGCGAGTCGATCCCGAGCTTCCTGAAGCGTTCGTGCCACCAGCCGAGCGCGGATCCCGGGCACGCTGAACGCCGTTGCGGTCGTCATTCCGGCGCCTCGGCGACCCTGCGGAACCCCGGGCCACGGAAAGAAGGTCAGCAGGCTCGACGGGCTGCCCTTCTCGTCGCCGTAGTACAGGTGATAGGTGTCCGGCGCATCGAAGTTGACTGTCTGCTTCACCAGTCGCAGGCCGAGCGCTCGGGTGTAGAACTCCACGTTGGACTGCGGGTCGGTGGCGATGGCGGTCACGTGATGTAGGCCGTGTGGGCTGACCTGCGTCATGATGATCAGTTCCTCTCTTGCGAGGGCTGGCTCCCAGGTACGCCTGCTGCACCAGGTAACAGACATCTTCCTTCGTGAAGTCCCGGGGTTGAAGACCGGGGTCGCGGCAACGGCATCGCCGACCGCCTGGGATGGCGTCGGCTTGCAGACCCAGATCGGCCAAGCGGGTCGGCGCCTGCAGCTGAGTGGCGAGTTCGAACAATGCCTGGACCAACCGCGTCCGGCCCGCCCAACACCCAGCGCACGGACCTGCCCGCGCTGAACGGGACCCGGTGCTGCCGGCGCGTTGAATGCGGCGACCTGTGGCAGCAAGCGCACTATGTACGTGCCGGCATGCGGCAGCTGATATCTGCCGCCGAGCACATGTGCGAGCTTGTGCTGCAGACCCATCGTGGTACTGCCCGAGGGACCAGCCGGCGAGCCAGGCACCCGCGCAGCGTTTCGGTGCGCGCCTTGAGATCATCCGGCCGGCCTGACAGCCCGCGGCAGGCCGTTCGCCAATGCGCGAATGGCTTCCTCGGCCACCATCGAGCGACTGCGGAGTGGCTGTCCGGTGCGTAGAGCGATTCCACCGCATGGCGCCAGCGCATTCATGCCGCTGGCGGCGGTGAGCTCGGCCGGCATCGAGATCGTCAGGAGCAGGATCGTAGACGACGACGCGCGGCAGCACTCGCGGGATCGCGACCGGTCGTCTTCCTCACCCTGATCGGATTGCCCCAGATCGGGGTCATCTCGCTGCCGGCGTACGTGGTGGGCACGGCAAGGATGGGCAGTCCGGCTGTCCCGAGCAACGAGCCTTGGCAAGTCCGGTCGCGGAGCCGCCGCCGATGGAGACGATGACGCCGACTCCAGCATCGCGGGCCGCGCCGATGGCTTGCACGGCAACGTCGACAGGCACATGCTGGACGACTTCTGGGATCCGCGCAAACAAGATCATCACCGAGACCCGACACTCACCGCCACCGCCGCTTCAGCTTCGTGGCGACCAGAGATGATCATGACCCGGTTGCCGAGCGTACGCGCTTCCGGATGCGACCTGCCTCAGGCAGCCGGGTCCGAAGATCACCCGGACTGCACGCGGTCTTCCAGAACCGGAGCTGTAAACGTAAACGGTTGTCCATCCGCTGCCGGCGGCCTCATGGCGTTCCCTGCTTGCTCTACCAGAGCGCCGTGCATCCATCAGGCCTATAATTGCCTGCATGGAAGAGCTGGTCCACGCCGGCTGTGAGCGGCCGAGGAACCTGTCGCCCACGTCCTGCCAGCTGCTGGTGATCGGCGCCGGGCCCTACGGATTGTCGACGGCCGCTCACGCCAAACGCCGTGGGGTCGAAACCGCTCGTCGTCGGAGATCCGATGGGCTTCTGGAGGCAGCACATGCCAGAGCGGATGCTGCTGCGCTCCGGCACCGACTGGCACCTGGACGCCGACGGCGTCGACACCTTCGAGGCCTTCCTCGCTCCAGAGCGGCATCGATCCGGCGGGCGTGCCTCCAGTCCCAGCTGCAGACGTTCCTCGAGTACGCCGACTGGTTCTGTGCCGCAGAGCGCAGCGATCCAACCGCGCCAGACGCTCATCTCTGGCGTCGAGGAAGCTTGATCGGCAATTCGTGATCGCTCTTCGAGGACGGCCGGCAGCTAACCGCCGACGCAGTGGTGGCCGCCCCGGGCATCGCCCGGTTTCCCGCCATTCCCGAATGGGGTTCCGGTGATGCTCAGCGAGCGCCTCCTGGTCGCACACCAGCGCGCTCATCCGGTTCGACCATCTTCGCGACGCCCGGGTGCTCATCGTCGGGCGGCCGTCAGAGCGTTTTGAGTGGGCGGCGCTGCCGTCAGCGCGGCGCTGCGGCCATCTATGTCGTACACCGGCACATTTCGCCCAGCTTCGAGACCTCGGATTGGGCATTCGTCGACGAGGCTCATCACCAACACCATCCGCATCCCAGGCTGGTTTCGCCGACTCCCATCCGCAGAGCGTCAAGCCATCTCCCAGCGATTCTGGGCCGAGGGCCAGCTGAAGCTCGAACCGTGGCTAACCCAACGTCTCCCCGAGCGGGTCGTACATCGCCGCCCAGGTACCACTGTCGCAACCTGCCACGAACTGCCGTCCGGTGAGATCGACGTCCAGCTGTCGACTAGTGAGCGTCTCGTTGTTGATCACGTGTTGCTGGCCACCGGTTATCAGGCCAATCTGGCAAACATCGACTCACCTGCAGCCACTGCTGGATCGCATTGAGACCGCATGACGGCTTCCTGGCACTATGACGAGCACTTCCAGACCAGCGTGCCTGGGCTGTTCATGTCCAGGCTTCGTCGCCACTCGCGATTTCGGCCCCTTCTTCGGATCTCGTTCGTGGCTGCCCAGCAGCCGCGACCTTGATCGTCGCCGCTCTCCTCCGAGCACGACTGACCGGCTCCGATCAGCCCCCTAACGGCGCAGCGCAAACTCTCGCTCAGCGAGGAAGTCTTCCCACGTTCGGTTGTCCACGGCCCGTTCCGAGTGGACGATGATCTCCGTTCCGCCACCGCGGCATCGATCTCCTCGCCGGTTGCGAGGTCGCCTGTCACATACTCGATGCCCTCCGTTGCCTCCGGGCGATGCCGGCTGAGCACTCGGATATCGCCACCGGCGTCTCGCAGTCGAGGAACGACCAAGCCGCCCCAATTGCCGGTACCTCCGGTGACCAGGCTCCCCATGGTTGCCTCCCCTTGTGTCACATTCGTAGTGTCTGGGATGTCACACTCCATGACACCCGCGCGACGAAAACGATGCGATCGAATGGATCCAACCAAAGCCATCCTGTGACTCAGCACCGATCTTCATCCGCAGCTCGCTCCTCCGGTCGCGAAGCGCTGACACCGCCTACCTCGGTGACAGCCTCAACGACGGCCGCGTGTATTTGACACGATCCAACATTGGCGTCTTCCGGCGGAGTCCGGAGCGCGGTGGGCAGCCGTGCGTACCGGTATGACCATGCGCCCGGTATCGGTGAGGTGGGTTGCCGCTCATGTCCGTCGAGGGGGGCGCGAACGGCGCACTCGCGCACCTCACCACGAGTTTGCCTCAGCTGATGACAGGGTGGGCACCTCATCCCGGCGCAGGGTCTTGCCGAGACCGTTGGTGCAACTCGCATTGTCGTCCTGGTCCCACCGCAAGCTGGCTGGTCGGTCTCAGCTTTCAGGCTTGCCGGAGGCGCACGTTGCTCAGGCCGGTGAGGGCCGGGAAAACCCGCAAGCCAGATGACACAACGAGGCCGGGATGCGGCCCGATGTCACCGTTTTGGCAGCCACGGCTCGGGTAGGTGGACGAGAGCGGCTCAATCGTCAACGCAGATCAACCAAGGAGAGCTATGACCGGCAACCCTTGAGTTTGGAAATGTCACTGGGACCAGGGACAAGGACTACGACATCATCTGGTTCACCGAGGCCCGCCTGAGCAATGTGTTGCGGCTGGAGACCTATATCGAAGACGCCGCGCTGGCGCGAGACGACGAACTCGCTGAGTTTTTCCGCCGCGCCCAACATGAAAGTCGCAAAGGCGCCGACGAGGGTAAGCGGTTACCGGCAAAGCGGCTCGAGCACAACTCTGAGTTCCGGCCCCGTCTGTATCTAAGGGCCGATACCCGAGAAAGGACCTTCGATGGCCGTTACCAGCTTTCAAGACTTCAACATGGCCGATGCCGACCGCGAGTGGGATGGCGGACTCAGCCGACAAACGGATACGCAAGGGCTGACGCTGAAGACGAACCCAACCAGAAGTATCGCGACGCTCATGTTTCGGTACGACGCCGACAACAAGGACAACTTCACGGCGTACAAATTGCTCATCTGCGATGTCGTCAACGGCAAAGCGCTCGCCGTGCCGCGCGGTGTGATGGCTGCGGGCGGCATCATGCAGGGCGCTCGTGGTGGTGTTGACATTCCGGAGTCGGACGCGGGACCGAGTGGAAGAGATCACCTGGCGAAGTATCATCGCAAGATGGATCGCACGCCTCCCCTGGGAAGACCGACGACAGCGGCGCGGATTGTGCCCGCAAAACTGTGCAGAAGGCTCCCGCTATTGGCCTGGTCCGGCGGCCGCGATTCACCTGACACGCCGGCGGCCACTGGCGGCGAGTTCATCCGGTGTCGTGGTGGCCGACGGCCCAGCTCGGGTGCATTCGGAAGAGTGGCTCACATGACCGGTGTCACGCGGTTGCCCGCATCGACGGAGCAATGCGAGCTTCGGCGAGTGTGCTCGGTGGGACGCCCGCCGCAGAAGGATTGTTGCTCCGAGTCGACATTCTTTGCCGGGCGGATCCATCGCGACAAGATCATCGAGGACGGCGCGCCAGCGCTGCCCGTTCTGACGTACCACGTGCCGGGGACCGTAGGGAGCGATTACCCCGGTCGCAGACGATGAGGGCTGGCTACTCGCGGCTGAACAGGGTTTCAGCTACCTTCGCCCGGACGGCGAGTTACGCCCGGTGGCTGACGTGGCACCGGCGGGGACTCGGATGAACGATGCCGCCTCCGATCCGCAAGGTCGGTTCTGGGCCGGCACCCTGGCCCATGACTACGCGGCGGCATGGGATCGCTCTATCGCCCGATCGCACTGGCCACACTGAATTGATCATGAGCGGGTTGACGATCCCTCCAACGGTCTCCGGTGTGGAGTCCGGACGGCCGCACGATGTATCTCGTCGACACCGTCCCCGGCGTGGTCCATGCGTTCAGGTTCGATCCGGAACGCGGCACCATCTCCGATGATCGTGTACTGGTGGACGCACCCGCAGAGGTTGAGGACCGGACGGGCTGACCGTGGATGCCGAGGGCGACCTGCGGGTCGCCGTTTACGGAGGTGGCCGGGTTCGCCGCCACTCGCCGGACGCGGCGGAATTGCGCGAGGAGCTCCTTCTTCGCCCCGGCCGAGCAGACTACCTGTTAGCGCAGTCGTCGCGGGTCCTGGGCTGCACCGGCTCTACGTCACGACCGCCACCGAACACTGGACCGACGAACAACGACGGGCCGGCAGCCCGGTGCCGGGCTGGTCTACGCGTTCGACACCGACGCGACCGGGCGGCCGGGCGGCTCCTTTCCGGTCCGCGAATTCGACGTGGTGGGCGACCGTCATCGGGGTGCAACCAGAAGCACCGTGGAGCCTCAGCCAAGGCTCGCGACCTGGCGGCGCTGGCGGATTCGCCTCCGGCCCCGGCTGGAGCCGCGCCCTGAGCTGCATGAACCGGAAGACGCCTCGCCGACTTGCATCGCTTGCTCGCGCTGCACCGACGACGTCGCCGACGAAGGCTTGCCCCATCGCCAGACGGAGGTGATCGGTCCATGCTCCGGTGGGGAGTGACCATCGCTGAAACCGCCTCCCCGCGAACCGAAATCCCACCTGAGGTCATCGACCGTGGTATCCACTACCTGCAAGCTGCACGACCGCAACTGAGTCTGACGCCTCGGACCCTCCGGGTGATGAATGGCGCATCGAAACCGTCGAAGTACGGTTGCCATGGCGCTCGAATGACCTGGGTACAGGCGACACCTCGAGGCTAGTCGCCACCGTCGTATACGAAGACGAGCACGCCTGCGCCGTGGACGACGTAAGGCCAGTACATGTAAATTGAACGAAGTGGCGT
>ERZ1370068.6326-contig-5315_pt1 | contig 30407 bp, 33 predicted proteins | sample MGYA00561227_ERZ1370068 | MGnify/ENA primary metagenome ERZ1370068 (study PRJEB38410, sample SAMEA6850437) | metagenome | study: Metagenomic assessment of the ecological functions of the soil: analysis of the soil microbiota associated with the...
CGTTACGTATTGCTTCGACCTGCGGCACGTCCCGATCTGCTCGTGGCGCGCGCCCCCGCCGAGAGACCGGGCCGGCGGCGGGCTCACCGGCCAGGCTTGTCCACGTAAGCCGAGTCCGCTGAGGCACAGGATGGCGAGCAACCCGCAGGTGCTTGCAAGCCCATCTGGTCGACGACGAACGCACCCCAGTCCCCGCCTTAATAGCTCAAAGGAGCCGCTTCATCAGCTCTGCCCTTTGTAGCTTGGCCTGGCGCTCGGGGCCCCAACCGGTGCTAGTCGGCTTCCCCCGAAAACCCGTAGCCCGCCATCGACGGAACCACCACATGGAGTTCACGCGCTGCGCCGTGCGCTAAACGTCAGATGATCTTCTCGCTCGATGATCGAGCCCGGCCAGCCGTGATGACGATTACGGCAACGCGTCTTCGTTGCGAACGAACGTGAATGAAGTGTGAACGTCCAGCCCTCGTCGATTGCGGTGATGAACCGCGGGCGGCGCGCCGAGTTCCCCGCCTCGCACGTGCGCTAAGTCAGTAGTCCGTCATCCAGGTAGCGCGCGAGTTTGATCATGGCTGCTTTGCACGCCCCGGATTGATCCGACGGTTTCTTCGGCCACTTCTTCGTGGCCGCGATGTCGACGAAGGTCCAAAGCGTCGTCCCGAATGCCGACGTGGAATGGACGGATGTCGCGACGGCGGCCCGGTGCTACCGCTGACGACCTCCGATTGCCGACTGCGGCTGCCGACGTCGCTAGAACCGTGCCGTCGAGCGCCTTCGACAGGGGTGTGCTTTGATGTGCAGCCTCCCTGTGTCGCGTTGCCGGCCGACTCGCGATCGTCCGCGTAGCCTTTCCGCGGCCCACGAACGCGCGCCGGCGCCGAAGAATCGTAACGAGCGCGCAGTCACCGCGCAATCGTCCTGTCTGGATGAACCAGTAGCTGCCCGAGGTGGATGTCGCGTGTGGTTGCGACTCAGCCCAAAGCGCCAGCGTGAGACGAGGTTCGCAGAGCTGGCGCTGCGGTAGGTGGCGGCAATCGGCGACCCGTCGGTTCCAGGGCCACGCCGCGCTTCGACGGCCCGGCGTCGACGGGGGTCCTGGCGAAGCCATCGAGGGGAGCCGCATGACCCGCGTGACCGCGAGGCGGTCGTCGCCGGCTGCGCCGATCGCGATGCGGTCGGATGCCCCTTGGGGGCGCCGGTTCTCTTCGAGCTGGTGGTAGCCGAGTTGGTTGAGGCTCTTGACCACGCGCGCGGAGGGAAGCTCTCCTGCACGATCATGCTGGTGCCGTCTGCTGCGGCCGTGAGCTCTGGATCGTCGCCGTCCACCGGCTGCCAGCAGTTCATCGCGTCGATGAGGATCTTGCCGGCGAACAAGATCGCGGTGGTAGCTCGCGGAAGCGGTGCGTGCGGGACGCGAGGACGATGATGCTCGGCGTGGCGTACGACCTCGTCGGTCTGTCGCTGCGCGCGCGCCGGGCTGCGAGCACCTCGACCGTCAACGCGATGTCGTCGGCGGGCTGCGATCCGAGATCGCCACGTCGAAGCCGGCGGCGATGGCGGCGCGGGCGAGCGTCGTGCCCAGCTTGCCCGCGCCGACGATGCCGAGGCGCAGATCGTCGAGTTGCGGACCGTGGGGGTCGTCCGGAGGTCGTCGGGGAACTCGGTCGCGCCATCGCCACCGTCAGCTCTGACCGGGCGGCCGGTGGGTGGTCCGACTTCGGGCACCGCGGCGAGCAGCTCTCGCACCCGGGGATCACCTCGCGGCCAGAGCTCGCATCGTCGCCATGCGCCGGTCGTGCGGGATGCGTCCGACGGCGTAGCAGGTCGAACCGGCTCAGGCTGAGCCGTTTGCATCGTGGTGGAGATCCTGTTCGCGACGGTCTCGGGGAGCCGACGTACATCGCGAGCCGTGATCGACCTCGGCCGAGAACTGCTCGTAGGTCGGTGGCCGCCAGCCCGCTCGCGTGCAGCCCACTCGAACTGCTCCTTGTAGTAGAGCCACTGGATCTCCAGGGCCTGCTCGTCGGTGTCGGCGACGAAGCGAGCGAGTGCACCCCGATCGGCAGGTCCCGCTGTCCGTGCTGCTGAGCGCGCGCTTGTAGAGCCGACGTACGTAGCGCTCAGGCTTTCCGGCGATGATCGCGCCAGCATCAACGGAAGGCCGAAGCGTGCGGCGCGCACGACCGATTGCGGGCTGCCACCGACGCCGACCCAGGTCGGAATGTGGACCCTCGGCGGATCGGCGGCTCACGAACTCATTGGTGAGCGCCGACCGGAAGCCCCCGCCCAGTTCACGGGCTGTCCGCGCAGCAGGCGTACGAGCAGGTCGAGCTTTTCTCGAACAGCTCCTCGTAGTCAGCGAGGTCGAAGCCGAAGAGCGGGAAGGAGTCCGTCAGCGAGCCCTCGGCCGACGATCGCTGCGCGCGCCCGTTCGACACGGCGTCGAGCGTGGCGAAGTTGGTGTACAGCCGCACCGGGTCCTGAGGTGCTGAGGACCGTCACGAGGTGCCGAGCCGGATCTCGTTCCGTTCGGCTTGCGATCGCGGCGAACGACGTGGCCCGCTGAGTCCATGAACTCGCGTGCGGTAGTGCTCGCCGATGTTGAAAGAGTCGATTCCGACCGCGTCGGCGGGACACCTCCGTCGACGGCGTTCGGATCGCCTGGTCGCCACTGACCGGCAGCCCGGCTAGTCGACCGTCACCGGCAGGAACGTGGTCGAGACCAAATTCGAGCGTTTCGGCATCGGGTGCTCTCCCTTCTGGAGTTGCTGGTCAAGCGGCCTGGTCTCTCGCTGATGAGCCCATCACCCGGCCACTCGACCGGCGCCGCGGTTACTTGAGCACTCAAACCGCCCTCGACTTCGACCGTTATTCCGTACCTGCAGGAGCCCCGTGCGGTGGTCGGCACGAGGGAGTACCGATCGTAGGATGTTGACGACGCGGTCGACGCCTGAACCGACGCGGACCGTCTCCGAGCACCGAGGCGGGCAAGTTCATGCCACGACCGGAACGCGTTCCAAGGAGGTCGGACGACGTGAGGATTCGTGGGGCATGTCCAGACGCAGGCGAATCCACCGACCCGCTTCCACGCCCGAGGTGACGTGCGCCCGTTGCAAATACATGTTTCCCCGCTCGCGCCGGGCGGGCGCGGTTGGTTCGAGGAGAGATCCGAGGCTCCGCAAAATCCGGCGACCACTTCACTCCACGCCGCGCTAAGTAGGCATCCGGTCCGCGTTATCTTCTGGTCGGTCGCTGCGGAGGCCGCTCCTAAGAGTTCAAGCTCAGCGCCGCCTCGGTACAGGCCTTGCTCCGACAGAGGTATTCGCGGACGCCGTGTATGAAGCCCTCCCAGAAGGCCTTCGGGTTCTCGATGCACATCGACCAGCGCGTCGAGGACATTGCGACGCGTGCGCACATCATCGGGGATCGTTCACTCTGTCGCGAGCTGTAGGGCCGTGATGGGGTCGGCCTCCTGGCTCTCGGCCCACCCGCGGCCGATCATCGGGCCGCGCTCCCGAGGCGTCAATCGTTTCGGTCAGGCGTCACTCGGCTACCTCGTTGGCTGCGTGCGCGAAGGGAGGGGCTTGTTGCATTTAGATTTTTAGCGGGGCCGCTTCCTACGAGTTCCACTAGGTAGATGCCCATGTGTTAGCCCGCACCCGCCTCGTGTTCGTGATTCTCGGGCCGGTCGGTCATGCGGCGAATCCCATTTTCCTCGCTGAGGACGTCGCCGAATAGCGATCAGCGCCGCGGTCCTGGCTGGCAGAAGAACGTTGCCCCCGGCGCTCATGCCGGGGCCAACCACTTGGACCTCAACTTGTTCTTCTGTTTCTAGTTGACGCCTAGCCGCGCCGCGTCGATCCGCGCGTCGATCAGGTCAGGGCTCGGCGCGCTCCTCGACCAGGAAGTCGTGGATCTCGGCGAGATCGTCGAGCGCCGTCTGAATGTCCTCTGCGTCGATCTTCGTCGTCTCGGCCGCGCGGGCGATCTCGCGGGCGGCGAAGAAGTCGCTGACGATGTCGCGGCTCTCGTCCTCCACGACGACCGGGTTCTCCAGGTCGAAGCCGCGGTCGGCCAGCATCCGTTCGATCAGGTTGACGATCTCGGGCAGCGCCTCCTCGGGCGAATCGGCGGCGTCCTCCTGGAGCTGCGCCCACTGGCTCTCCCACTCGTGCAGGTCGAGACCCGGCTCGCTCATGTTCGACTCCGCGATGGCATCGTCGGCAGTTTCCCGTGCCCGGCCGAATTCCGCAAGAAACCTCGCGCCTGCTCGCTCTCGGGTGTCGCACCACCACGCGCCGCTCGAGGTGCGCGGTCGCGGGCCGATGGTCCCGACCCCGAAGTACGCGTGGGAACGTGCCTAGGCGTTCGGCTCGCCGCCCGGCCCACATCGTTAGCGTGATAACGGAAGGCGGGGTTTTAGTGGAGAGCCGCTGGACGGCCCCACTGTGGTGCCGCCCAAATGGTGTCTGGGGCTGGGCGCCATGGGTAGGCGGGTCGCCCCACGCGCTCCAACAAGCGTCTAGGCGTTCGGCTCGCCGCCTGACCCTTCCCGACCGCGGATCGCATTCGTCTCGATCGTCGCAGACGATTTCGGCTCAACGGAGCGGCGCAGGAGTCGAACCTACCGAGCCGTGGGTTGCACGACCGCGACCGGTTTTGAAGACCGGCTGGGCCATCGGGCCCATGCCGCTCCGAAATGAGCGTAACCGGCTGGGGATGGGTGGGGGCCAGGCGGCCCCTCCTCTCGCAGGCCGGCTAGACAAGGTCGCCGAGTACGGTGGCCCCGAAGGCGACCATCATGCACGGCACAGGTGAGAGTGCCCGCGGCCAGCGTCGTTCGTCGGCGGACGACGGCAGAGGGGAACGGCGCCAGGAGGAGCGCGCTCGCCAGCCCGAAGACGATCCCGGCTGCCGTCTCAACCGCGTGGAAGGCGATCCCGGTCGTGAGCGCGGTGGTCAGACCCACGCCGTGCGCGCGCAGCGCCATCGCTATTGCACCGCTCGTGAGACCGACGTTGCCAGGCGTGAGGGGCATCGTCCCGCCCAGTTCGGCAGCACCGGCACGACGAGCACCGCGGCGATCAGCGGGGAGGGGATGCCGAGCGCAGCGGCGATCGAGGCACAGCCGCGCCAAGCTTCGCAATGGTCGCGAAGGCGATCCAGGCGACGAGGCGCGCCACGCCTCGGCTCCGCCCGAGAGGCGCGGAACGCGTCGAGCGCGTGCCCTAGATGCGTACGGGCAGTTCGGTTGCGCGTCGTCATGGCCGCGAGCGCGGCTACACCAGTCAACGCGATCAGGACGAACACCGGCCAGAGCGGTAGCGCTCCGGCGATCGAGCCGACGACGACGAGCAGCGCTGAGCACGAGTGCGCGCGCGACGCCGATCACCGCCAACGAGCCGCCCGCGCGCCAGAGCCGATCCTCGCTGTCGAGCGCATCGCGAGAACAGCGCCAGACGCGCGACGTCGCCGAGCCGCGCGGGCGCGAACGAGTTGATCAGCAGAGCCGATCCCGTAGCGGGCACCTGCATCGAGCCAGCCGATGCGGCCCCCGACGAGTCCGATCGCGGAGCCGCCAGGCGCCGGCCGTCCCAACGAGCGAACCGAGGAAGCAGACGCCGGCGAGCCAAAGCCAGATCGGCTGCGCGCTCGACAGCCCGCTGAGCGCTCGCCGTACCTCCGACCCGAGCAGCTGAGGCACGAACGCGATGACGATCAACGCGAGCGTCAGGGCGGCGGCGGCGGTGAAGATGCGGGTGAGTTCTTGATAGCTACTGCGACGTTCAGCGGGTCGGCTTGTTGACGAGTCGCCTTACCTGTCGGCGTTTATGCGCTTTGGCCCTGAGAGGCGATCGCACACGACCGCGCCGCGACGGGTCTTGAGGACGGGCTGACCCAGACTCGCCCCGCGTGCACGGCGTCATCTTCACGAGCTTTCGCGACTACCTCTCGGCGACCCACGGCAGCGCCACCTCGACAGCCGTCTTCGAGAGCGAGCCCGAGCTACCTGCTCAACGAGTCATACCCGGGACGGGGATCTCCGGCGCCTCGTCGCACTGACCTCTGCCCGCACCGGGCGCGAGCCGGACGAGATCCTGTTCGAGTTCGGCGTCTTCACCGCGGAGATCACCTTCGCGCGGCTCTACCCGGCCTTCGACGTCTCCGTCTCGACGCGTGAGTTCCTGCTCACCGTCGAGACGCGGATCCACGAGCTCGTGCGCGCGACGATCCCCAACGCCGGGCCGCCCCAGCTCGACATCTCGACCGCTCGGCACGACGGCGTCTCGATCGTCTACGAGTCGCCGCGGAAAATGTGCGTTCTCCTGCGCGGGCTGACCCAGGGCGCCGCGCGCCATTACGGCCAGCACGCGGAGATGGACAGGACCGCGACCTGCGATGCTGCGCGGCGACCCCCACTGCACATTCCCGACGCCACCTTCAGCGCCGGCTCTCGAGCGCCGGAGCACCCGCTCGTCGCCGACTCGGCGGGTAAGGCCGTCGGCGTCGAAGCGCTCGAGCAGGAGCTGGGCGGTCCGCCGGGACACCCGAGCGCGTCCCGGAAGCCGGCCAGGGTGATCGGCGAGAGGCCCTGCAAGGTCTCGCGGCCCGCGCTCGTAGAGGCGCTCGGGCACGGCGAGCCTGTCGCCGACCCGCTTGAGCGTTCCCTGGGCCTCGAGAAAGCCGGCAAGGTCGCTGGTCCTCGATCCGCACGAGCAGTCCTCGACCGCGAGCTGCTCCATGACCGCGGCCGCCTCTGCGGCGTGGTCGCCGAGCTGCGGCGCCGCCCCGGGTGCGTAAGCCTTGCCGCCCCGGCGTTCGACATGCAGCAGGGAAGCGACCGCCGCGGCCCACGGCTTGGCGAGGCAGCAGCTCGCCGAGCGGAGTCCCGGGTCGAGGGGCGAGGTTCTCGCCCGCTCCGCCAGACGCTCGCGCACGCTGAGACCGGACCTCCTCGAGCCACTCGGGCGTGAAGTACCAGTCGCCCGCCTGCTGGAGCGAGGCCAGGCCCTGGGCGAGCTCGGCCGCCGAGAGAAGCCCACGCGACTGAAGCTCCGAACCGGTCACCGGCCCGTCGACCACCGCGCGGACGATCGCCTCCGGGTCCCCGTGCTCGAGCAGCTCGAGTCGCTCGGGATCGAGCCCGCGCGGCGGTGCCGGGTCGAGCACGAAGCCGCCCCCCGACGGTCGTCTCGGCGCGCAGGACGATCCAGTCGCCGCGCGGCTGCCAGCACCGGCTCGCGCAGTCGCAGCTGCGCGTAGCGGCCCTCGCGCACCACCCGTGCGGGGACATCGCTCGTGCCAACATGCACGGTCACCGCCGCGGGCACGGGCTCGAGCTCTTCGAGTGCGACGTCCAGGCGCCAGCTCACCGGGTAGTGCCCCGGCTGGACGAGCGCGTCGCCGCGGCGGAGCTGCGTGCGCGTGACGCCCGGAAGGTTGACCGCCACACGCTGTCCGGCCTCGGCGTCGTCGACGGGCAGGTCGTGCACCTGGACGCTCCGCGCCCGGGTGGCGAGGCCGGAAGGCTCGACTGAAGGGCGTCGCCCGGGGCGATCGAGCCCGACCAGAGCGTGCCCGTGACGACCGTCCCGACCCCGTCGATCGTGAACGCGCGGTCGACGTAGAGCCTGCGTCGCCGCGTCGCCGACCCCGTGCGTTGTGCTCCAGTGAACGAGCGGCCCTTTCCAGAGCCGCTCGCAGCTCGTCGAGCCCGGCCCCGGTCTTCGCGCTCACGGCGACCACTGCCTCGGCTCCGGGCACGAGCTCCTGCGCCTCGGCGACGGCCAGCTCGAGCGTCGTCGGCGTCGACGACGTCGGCCTTCGTCACGGCGACCACGCCGCGCTCGATCCCGAGCAGCCGCAGGATCGCCAGGTGCTCGTGCGTCTGCGGCCGCGGCGCCCTCGGCCGCGTCGATCACGAGCAGGAAGAGGTCGATCCCGGTCGCGCCCGGCGACCATCGTGCGCACGAACCGCTCGTGGCCGGGCACGTCGACGAGCGAGAGCGCCGGCCGTCGGGCAGCTCGAGCGGCGCGTAGCCGAGCGTCGATCGAGATCCCGCGCTCGCGCTCCTCCGGCAGCCGGTCGGTGTCCTTGCCGGTCAGCGCGCGGACGAGCCAGGTCTTGCCGTGGTCGATGTGCCCGGCGGTGCCGAGGACGAGCGGTCTCATCGAGCGCGCGGCGGCGACCGGCGGCGGCGACCGTCGTCGACCTCGTCGTCGCGCGAGCGTCCGGCAGTCGAGCAGCAGCCGGCCGTCGCGGACGACGCCGACCACCGGCGGCTCCGCCTGCGCGCAGCGGCGCGCGAGCTCCTCCTCGACCGCGCAGGCGAAGCTCGGCAGCTCGCTCAGCGGCAGCGCGCCGCCGCCGACGCGGCCGACCGTCTCCTCGACCTCGCCGCCGACGAGCGCGCGCCAGGCGCTCCGCCCGCGCGCGCACCGCCTCGAGCGGCTCGTGCAGCATCCGCAGCACCGGCACCTCGCGCGGCCGCGCGCTCCGGGTCGAGGTAGAGCGCGAGCGTCCCCTCGAGCGCCGCGAGCGTGAGCTTGTCCGCGCGCAGCGCGCGCTGGAGCGGATGACGCCGCAGCGCGCTCGACGAGCTCGGCGCGGCCGACGACGATCCCGGCCTGCGGGCCGCCGAGCAGCTTGTCGCCGGAGAAGCAGACGAGATCGGCCCCGGCGGCGAGGCTCTCCTTCGCGCGAGCGGCTCGTCCCCAGAGGCTGCACCAGAGACGCCCGAGCCGAGGTCGTCGACCAGCGGCAGGCCGTGGCGCCGCGCGACCGCCGCGCAGGTCGCGCGACCGACGGCTGCTCGGTGAAGCCGACGACGCGGAAGTTCGACTGGTGCACGCGCAGCAGCACGCGCCGTCTCCGGGCCGATCGCGCGCTCGTAGTCGGCGGCGCGCGTGCGGTTCGTCGTGCCCGACCTCGCGCAGCCGCGCACCGGAGCGCGCGAGCACGTCCGGGATCCGGAAGCCGTCGCCGATCTCGATCAGCTCGCCGCGCGAGACGAGCACCTCGCGCCCCTCGGCAAGCGCGGCCAGCGCGAGCATGCACAGCGGCCGCGTTGTTGTTGACGACGAGCGCGTCCTCGGCGCCGGTCAGACGCCGCAGGATCGCCGCGACGTGATCCTGTCGCGAGCCGCGCGCCCCGGCCGAGGTCGTACTCGAGGTTCGAGTAGCCGCGCGCCGACCTCGAGCGCCCGCGTCGAGCGCGGCCTCCGCGAGCGGGCGCGCCCGAGGTTCGTGTGGACGATCACCCCGGTCGCGTTCAGGCCCGTCGCAAGCTCGGTGCCCGTGCCGTCTCGAGCTCCTCAGCGCCGATTCGACCAGGTCGCCGGGATCTCGCCCCGCCGCTATCTCTTCCCGCGCGCGCGCGAGAGCCTCGCGCGCCGCCTCGACCGCCAGCGGCTGGGATTCTCCCGCCAGGCGCCGGTCGCGGGCGAGCTCGTCAACAGAAGGGAGATCGCGCAGCTCCATTGCGCCATCAGTCTAGGCCGCAGGTGGCGTCAGTAGACTCGTGCGGGGTCGATGGTGAGAGGAATGCGAATACCCCTGGCGGCCCTGTGCGCCCTCCTCGTTCTCCTGACGCTCGCCGCCTCGTCAGGCGCGGCCGGGCGAGCCGGGATCGGGCGTATGACCGTGACCCGACCCGCGTCAACGCGGGCTCGAGCGGCAACGAGCTGGCTTTCACGTTTCTGGCCGACTCGGCGGCGCTCTCGGGGCAGACGATCATCGACTTCCCGCGCGGCTGGACGCCGCCCCAGCGCACTGAACCCGAACGGAAACGGCTACCTCGAGCTTCAGCCGACCGGCTGCACGAGCGCGACGCGCATCACCGGGATCGTCGGCCGCCGTGTCTCTATCGCGGCGGCGTGCGGGCGCAAGCACCTCTACAAGCTCCTCTACCACCGCGCCTCGGCGCCGTTGCTCGCGGCCGACGGCTGCATCTTCCTCCACGCAGACCCGTCCGGCGAGCACGAGCAAGAATGTCCTGTTCAAGCCGCTCGGGCCCCGGAAGCAGCCGGTCGTGCGAGTGCGAGGGGCGCCGTCTCGAATCTGTTCATGACCGTGACCAGCGTTGCCACCGTCGGGGTGCCGTTCGCGGCGACCGTCCGCGCGATCGACCAGTGGGGCAACAACGCCGTCGACTACACGGGCACGGTCACGTTCACCAGCACCGACCCGCTCGCGACCCTGCCGGCGCCGTACGCCTACGTCGCGGCGGACACCGCCCAGCACGTCTTCACAGGCGTGATCCTGCGGACACCAGGCGCGCAACGGATCACCGCAACCGACTCGAGCGGCCGCGTGATCGCCAGCGGCTCGATCGCCGTCTCGCCCTCGTAGGGCCCCTCCGCTACTGCGCGTCGGCCTTCTGTGGCTCGGCGGGCATCTGCGCGCCGGCCTGCTGGTAGCGCTCGAGAACCGTCGCGACGGCTTCTTCGACGGAGTCCGTCACGCGGAGGAGCTCGAAATCCCAGGGGAGATCATCCCGTCGGCGAGAAGCCGCTCTCGCATCCAGTCGAGCAGCGATCGCCAGTAGGCGCTGTCGAAGAGCACGACCGGAAAATGGAGCACCTTGCCCGTCTGGATCAGCGTCAGCGACTCGAACAGCTCGTCGAGCGTGCCGAAGCCGCCGGGGAAGATGACGAAGCCCTCGGCGGCCTTCACGAAGCATCGTCTTGCGCGCGTAGAAGTGCTTGAACGTGAGCGCGATGTCGAGGTACGGGTTCGACCGCTGCTCGTGCGGGAGCTCGATGTTGAAGCCGACCGAGAGGCCGCCGCCCTCCTGCGCCCCGCGGTTCGCGGCCTCCATCACCCCGGGACCGCCGCCGGTGACGACCGCGAAGCCCGCGCTCCGCGAGCCGCCGGCCGTCATCGCGCGCAGCCGCATACGCGGGGTGGTTCTCGCTGCACCCGGGCCGACCCGAAGACCGTTACCGCCGGCCGGTCGATTCGCTCGACCGCCTCGAAGCCCTCTCGAAACTCCTGCGCGATCCGAGCGACGTCGCCGGCGAGGTCGCTCTCCTGGCGCTCGAGGAGCCGCCTGTCTTCCACTAGAAGTTGCGCGGGACGTGCGTCTCGTGCATGCCGAAGACGAGCGCTGCGGCCAGTCCGAAGTAGAGCAGGCCCGATGATCAACCTGCGGTGCGGCTCGACCCGGTAGTAGGCCTGGATCTCGGGGAGCTTCCGCATCTTCCAGCGGTGCCAGGTCTCGCTCGCTGCGACGAGGAGGATCAGGATCAGGATCGGGTTCGGCCGCAGGATCACGAGCGCGAGCAGTCCGAGGACGCCGATCAGCCACATCGCAGGGTGGATCGCCGCGACGATCCTGCCTCCGTCGAGCGGGCTCACCGGCAGCAGGTTGAACAGGTTGATGAAGAACCCGAGGAAGGCGAGCGCCTTCAGGTGCTGCGAGTCGTACGCGACGTCCGGCGATGTAGATCACCGCTGCGCCCGCGGAGCCGAGCAGCGGCCCGGCGATCCCGATGCGCGCCTCGCGCCAGGCGTCCTGCGGCATCTCCTTCATGGTGATCAGTGCGCCAAGGAACGGGATGAACATCGGCGCCGAGACCGGCAGCCCCTGGTGTCGCGCCTCGATGACGTGCCCCATCTCGTGCACGAACAGCAGCACGATCAGCCCGATCCCGAACCACCAGCCGCCGATCCAGACGTAGACCGCGGCCGAGACGAACATCGAGAACAGGAACTTGAACTTGAGAAGGACGACGCCGAACTTGGCGAGGAACGCGCCGATCCCCGACGATCGGGGCCCAGAGCTTGCGCAGGAAGCTCTTCCAGCCCGGCTCGGGGTGGATTGGCTCGTAGTCGCGAAAATCGGGCTCGAGCTCAGGTCTGGGCGAGAGCTGGCTCATCGACTCATCGTAGCGGCGGAAGAACGCGATGACCAGGTGCCGTCTTGTGCGCACATGAGAATCCCCGGCCAAGCCGTCGGGCCTCATCGACATCCGAAAGAGAGGGTTCTCATGACCAAAGGGTTCCTGCGCTTCCTGCGCAGAAATACGATTGCGCTGCTTGCGCTGTTCCTTGCGCTCGGAGGGACGACGTACGCGGCTTCGACGGCACTGGGGCCGAGGAACAGCGTTGCCTCACCCCAGGTCGTCAATGGCTCGCTCCAGACGAAGCCGACCTGAGCGCGAAGGCGAGAAAGGCGCTGAAGGGCAACCGGGCCTGCGAGGCCTGGCAGGCGCTCAAGTGCCAAGGGCGCGACGGGCGCGCAGGGCGTGAAGGGCGATACGGGAAGTCGGGGCCCGAGTGATGTCTTCTCCGTCTTCAAAAATGGCCGGACCGGCATCAACGACACTGGAACCACGGTTGCCACGATGCCTGGACTGGGCGCCGGAAATTACGCGATTAACGCCAAGGCCTGGGTCGACACAGTTAGCGGTCTTGCCAGGGCCGTCACGTGCGTGCTCGCAGCGGGGGAGAACAACGATACGGCTGTCACGCGCCTTGACACCAGCGGCGGCGTGGTGACGAGAGCCACGATTGCGCTGCAAGTTGTACACGCGGCCTCTGGGGCGTTCAGCGTCACACTGAGCTGCAGCAACGATGGTGGTAGCTCGATCGGCGTCATCCGGAATCAACGACGTCAAGATCACGGCGATCAAGGTGGATTCACTCGCGAATAACCCGCGAGCTGACCCTCGATTTGAGGCGGCGGGCCACCGAAGGCCCGCCGCCTGCTCATGTCAGGCGGCCACCCGGCTGAGGAGCCGGCCATCCTCGACTCGAGGGTGCTCGATCGAGTGATAGGGGCCGATAGCCGCATGGATGAGCGCCTTCGCCCGGGTGCTCTGTGCGGCAGCCGTTCTGACCTGCGTCGCCGCGCCGAGCGCAACGCCAGCCTTCGAGCCCCTCCACTCGGCAGGTCGTCGTCGGCTATCGCTCGGCCGCCCGGCTCGCGCGCTCTCGAGCCTTCCGGCGGCACGGATCGTTCGCCAAGCTACCGGCCCTCCACCAGCGCTCGTCGTAGACGAGCCGCCCTACTCGGCCGGCCGAGGCCCGTGCTCCGGCGCGTCCTCACCGGCCGACGAGCCGCGCTCTCGCCAGACGCTACCTCCGGGCATCGCCTGGGGTGGCAGTGGATGCGGCGCGGACGGGCGGCGGTGCCCGAGCTGGGCTCTGCGCGCCGCCTCCAGCGTGACCGTGGCCGTAATCGACAGCGGGGCCGACGGTGCGCGCCCCGGACCTGGCAGCCAAGTCACCGGCGACCTGGAGCGTCCTCAGCCGCTCGCGCGCGGTCCGTGACCGGCTCCGGCCACGGAACGTTCGTCTCCTCGCTGGCCGCTGGCTCGGTCGAGAACGGCGTCGGCATCTCGGGCTTCGGCGGCGACGCCGCGAAGCTCCTGGTCGTTCAGGCGATCGACGCCGACGGCTACATCACCGACGTCGACGAGGCGGCCGCGATCGTCTACGCCGTCAAGCACGGCGCGAAGATCGTCAACCTCAGCATCGGCGGCCCGGCGACCTCGGCCATCGAGCGGCGCGCGATCCGCTGGGCCGCCAACCGCGGAGTCCTGATCGTGGCGGCCGCCGGGAACGAGCACGAGGAAGGCAACGCGGTCGAGTATCCGGCCGCGCTCCTTCAGCCGGTCGGCTCGCGCGGCCGGGGCGGAATCGGCCTCGCCGTCGGCGCCTCGCAGATGGACGGCTCGAGGGCGCCTTTCTCGAACACCGGCTCCTACATCTCGCTGGCCGCGCCCGGCTCGAACGTCTTCGCGGCCGGAGTCGGCAGACAGCGACTGGCCGCGCGGAGACCCCGTGGCAGTCGCCGCGGGTACTACGGCTGGGCGAGGTGGCACCTCCTTCGCGGCGCCCCTGGTGGCGGGAGCAGCCGCGCTCGTCTGGGCCGCGAATCCAGGGCTGTCTGCGGCCCAGGTGGCCTGGATCCTCAGGACGAACGCTGGCGGCGACGCTTGGAACTCTCAGCTCGGCTGGGGCCGCCTCGACGTCCGGAGCCGGCGGTGGAGCTGGCGACTCGCGCTACGCCGTGGGTACGACGCGCGATCCCGAAGCCTCGGCGCTTCTGGCTCCCTCGGCCGAACCTAGCCAATCGGCCTGTACGACCTGGTCGTCTTGGCGTGGCCTGGCGCCGCGGTCGGCCCCACGGTGCGAGCAACGGTGCTGGCGTCGACACGGGGTCTCGTCGACGGGCTCGGCACACCGGCTCGGCAGCGGCATGGGGATGCCGCTAACTACCGAAGGGGAGGAACATGAAGGTGAAGAGCAAGGGGTGGGCGCTTCTGGCTGGGCTTCTTGTCTTGCTGGTCAGCTCGAGTGCGCTCGCGGGGTCGGTTGCGCGACAAGCGACGCTTCAGAACTCGTTCGTCTGCGTGAATATCCACAACGGTTTGATCAAGGTCATCTCGCGGAGGCAGCACAACCGCTGCGCCTCGGGCTGGAAGCGCTACCGCGTCTCGGACATCTTCGGTAAGGGGATGAAGGGCGCGAAGGGCGCCGCGCTGGTACTCCGGGTCCGCGTGGGCCGGCCGGTCCCGCCGGCGCTTCGTGGAGCGACGGGTGCCACCGGCTCCAGCGGTGCGACCGGCGCCACCGGGCCTCAGGGTTTCATGGGGCTTCAGGGCCTGATCGGTCCGGATCTGGGCCGAAGGGCGACGTGGGGCCCATGGGTCCGCAGGGCGAGCAGGGGTCGGCCGGTCAGGAACGGCGCCAATGGTCTCGACGGCGCAACCGGCCAGGCCGGCGGCCTTGGGACAAACGGTGGGCCCTGCCGGTGCCGAACGGACAGGAACGGTCAGGATGGCGCCACGGGCCCGGCCGGGCCCAATGAGGTGATCAGGGCGTCATTGGACCGCAAGGTCCGAGGCGACTCCGGCCTGCGCCGGTCCCGCCGGCGCCCCCGGCCCGATGGGTCCTCGGGGTCCGCCGGCGCCGATGGGCTGAACGGCTCCTCGGTGATCACGGCAACCGGCACCTCGACGGTGGTCGACGCCAACGCGATCGTGACCGCGACGGCGACCTGCCCCGCAGATCACATCGCGATCTCGGGCGGCTTCCTCGAGGCCGGCGCAACGTCGCCGAGCGTGATCGAGAGCCACGCGACGCCGGCCTTCGCCGGCTGGGTGGCGAAGGCGAAGACGCAGGGCAACTCTCAGCAGAGCGTCAGCCTCACGCGTCTACGCCTACTGCGTGCCCTCCCTAGGACGCGCCAAGGGGCCGGCTTCGGCCGGCCCCTCTCGCCGTTCGCTACGAGCCGCGGCCGACCCATTCCTCGCCGCCCTCGTAGACCTCCTTCTTCCAGAGCGGCACCGTCTCCTTGAGGCGTGTCGATCGCCTCCCTGCAGGCAGGCGAGCGCGGCCTGGCGGTGCGGAGCCGAGACGGCGATCACGACGCTCGCCTCGCCGATCTCGAGCCGGCCGACGCGGTGGTGGATCGCGACCGCGCAGAGCTCGTGCGCGTCTTCAGCAGCTCGCGCCGCGAGCTGCGCCATCACGCTCCTCGGCCATCTCGGCGTAGGCCTCGTACTCGAGGTAGCGTCACCTCGCGCCCGCGGGACTGGCGCCGCACGGTCCCGGTGAAGGTCGCGACTCCCCCGGCGCGCTCGTCGGCGACCTCGCCGACGACGGCGTCGAGCGACAGCGGCTCCTCGGTCAGGCGGAAGGCCCCGCCCGAGACCGGCGGGATCAGCGCGACCTCGTCGCCGTCGCGCAGTCTCGCGACCCGCGCTCGGCGTACTCGCGGTTGACCGCGTAGAGGAGCCCGCCCGGCTCCTCGCCGAGGTCGAGCGCGGGCCAGACATCGCCGACGCGGTCGAGTCCCTCGAGCTCGCGGCGCGACCAGCCTGCGCGCTCGCGCAGCCCGGCGAAGAGCCTCACGGTCACCGGCCATGGCGAGTAGCCTGGTTTTCGGTGGCCAAAACCGAGGATCGCGAGACCGACTCCGGCATCGAGATGAAGCCTCGTCTACACCGCCGACGACGTCGAGGGCGAGCTCGAGGCCGCCGGGCGAGTACCCGTTCACGCGCGGGCCCTATCCGGACATGTACCGCGGGCGGCCGTGGACGATCCGCCAGTACGCGGGCTTCGCCTCGGCCGAGGAGACGAACCAGCGCTTCCGCTACCTGCTCGACCGCGGCCAGACGGGCCTGTCGGTCGCGTTCGACCTCCCGACGCAGCTCGGCTACGACTCGGACGACGAGCGCGCGGCCGGCGAGGTCGGTCGCACCGGCGTGGCGATCGACTCGATCGCCGACATGGAGCTGCTCTTCGACGGGATTCCGCTCGACCAGGTCTCGACGTCGATGACGATCAACGCGCCCGCGGCGCTGCTCCTGCTCCTCGTACGAGCTGGTCGCCGAGGAGCAGGGCGTCGCGCCCGAGCAGCTGCGCGGCACGCGTCCAGAACGACATCCTCAAGGAGTACATCGCACGCGGGAACTACATCTTTCCGCCGCGGCCGTCGATGCGGCTCACGACCGATCTGTTCGCCTACTGCGCCGAGCGGCTGCCGAGCTGGAACACGATCTCGATCTCGGGGTACCACATCCGCGAGGCCGGCTCGACGGCGGTGCAGGAGCTCGCCTTCACGCTCTCGAACGGCATCGCCTACGCGCAGGCCGCGGTCGACGCCGGGCTCTCGCCGGACGACTTCGGCGAGCGGCTCTCGTTCTTCTTCAACGCGCACAACCACTTCTTCCAGGAGGTGGCGAAGTTCCGGGCGGCTCGGCGGCTCTGGGCCGAGATCATGCGCGAGCGCTTCGGCGCCACGAACCCGAAGGCGCAGGCGCTGCGCTTCCACGCGCAGACGGGCGGCTCGACGCTGACCGCCCAGCAGCCCGAGAACAACATCGTCCGCGTCGCCGATGCCAGGCGCTCTCGGCGGTCGCCGGCGGCGCGCAGTCGATCCACACCAACTCCTTCGACGAGGCGCTGGCGCTGCCGACCGAGCAGGCTGCTCGAATCGCGCTGCGCACGCAGCAGCTGCTCGCGCACGAGGCCGGCGGCACCGACACGGCCGACCCGCTCGGCGGCTCGTACTTCATCGAGGCGCTCACCGACGAGCTCGAGGCAGGCGCGCGGGAGCTGATCGACGCGCGTGGACGAGGCCGGCGGCGCGGTCGCCGCCGTCGAGCAGGGGCTTCGTCCAGAAGGAGATCGACGACGCGGCCTTCCGGTACTCGCAGCAGGTCGAGTCCGGCGAGCGCGTGATCGTGGGCGTCAACCGCTACGCGAGGAGGAGCCGGAGCCGATCGAGCTGCACAAGATCGACCCGGAGGCCGAGCGGCGCCAGCTCGAGCGGACGGCAGCGGGTGCGTGCGGAGCGGGACGCGGCCGAGGCGCAGACGGCGCTGAAGAAGGTCGGCGAGGCGGCGCGGGGTACTGAGAACCCTGCTGCTCCCGCTGCGGGAGGCGCTGCGCGCCCGCTGCACGATCGGCGAGATCTGCGACGTGCTCCGCGAGGAGTTCGGGACGTACGACGCGCAGCGCAGCCCGTAATGTCGTCCTGGAAATCCGCGGAGATATTTACTTGCCAAGTGCGACCCGTGTGGTGTACTCTCTCGCCTTCGTTTCCGACTGAGGAGGTGCGCCGATGAATATCACTTCGCTGAATCGCCGCGCCAGGCCTCCTCTGCCCTCGCGTTCCTCGCGCACGGCGAGGTAGCCCGCAGCGGCGTACCGGAGCCCATGAGGTTCCCCGCTCGGACGAGCTCCGGCTAGGTCTTCTTAGCCGCACAGCAGGTTCGAGTTGGGGCGACCGGAAGGTCGCTCATACGTCGTTTCGAGAGCGAGGAGCCTCGTCCATCCAACAGGAGGTGACCCCAAGTGGCACCTGGCAATTCGTCGTAACACGTATCGAGTCAACAATAGAAGCGAACGATTCTTCGCGTCGCATCGAAAAGCGGCTGAAAATGCCAACGGTAATTCGCGATCGCGTTTTTCGGTAGACACGCGTAGATCCCGCCTCTGGCGTCGGACTCGATACGGACAGGGCCAATCGAGACCGAAGGGAGGAGAAGCGTGTACTACCAACACCCTGAAGATCAGCGCCAGCGCCACCATGAACGCATCTCCGAGATGCGTGAGGACTACCGGCGTTCACAGCGGCCTCCGCGGCATGAGATCCAGTCGCGCGAGCGCAGGGGCCAGATGCACGTGCGCTCGATGTGGCAGTGGATGCGTGAGCACGCGATGCATCCGGATCATGCCCACCGGGCCTGAGCGCATTCGGTAGAGCGGCCGCGCCCCCGGCTGGAGGGGCGCGGCCGCGTTCCAGAATCGTCGAAGCTTGGGCCGGTGCGGATCCTGCTCGTCTCGCAGATGTACCCCGGCCCCGACGATCCCGACCTGGGGGTTTTCGTGGCGCAGCTCGAACGGGCCCTGCAGGAGCGCGGGCACGAGCTCGAACGGGCCGTGCTCGACAGCCGTAGCGGCGGGAAGCGCCGCTACGCGACGCTTAGCGCCCGGGCGCTTCGGGCGGCGCGCCGCTTCCGGCCCGACGTCGTCTACGCGCACTTCCTCGTCCCCGCGGGCCTGATCGCCGCGCTGGCCGTCGCGCGCGCCGCTGGTCGTGACCGCGCACGGGCGCGACGTGCGCAACGTGGGCGCGATCCCGGGGTCGGGCGCTCACACGCGCTCACGGTCGGCGCGCGCGGCGACCGTGATCGCGGTCTCGGACTACCTGCGGCGCGAGCTCGAGACCAAGGTGCCGCGAGGCGCGCGGGAAGACGGAGGTGATCGATTCCGGCGTCGACCTCGAGCGCTTTCGCGTCGAGCCGGCCCCGGAGGGAGGGCCCGCACTTCCTCTGCCTCGGCGCGCTCACTACGCGCAAGAACGGCGTGCGGCTCGCCGAGGCGTTCGCGCGCTTCGGCTCGGGGTCGCTCACCTTCGTCGGCGAGGGCCGTTGCGCGCCGAGCTCGAAGGTCGTCGCGGGGTCGAGCGTCGTGCCGAGCGTCGCGCACGACGAGGTGCCGTCGCTGATCGCCCGCTGCGCACGTCGTCTGCCAGCCGAGCCTGATCGAGCCGTTCGGCCAGGCAGCGCTCGAGGCGATGGCGTGCGGGCGCTCGTCGGTCGCGACGCGCGTCGGCGGCCCGCCGGAGTTCGTGCCGCCCGAGGCCGGCGTCCTCGTCGATCCGCTGGACGTGGAGGGGATTGCCGACGCGCTCCGCGGTCGCGGCGTCGCTGCCGCTGCCCGAATCCCGCCGCTCGCGAAGCGGCCGGGGCCCACGACGTGCGCGAGCAGGCCGGCCGGGTCGAAGCCGTGCTGGAGCGGGCCGCCGCCGCCGGAGCGTAAAACCCGACAGAATCGTTGTAGGAGTAGGCAGATGGAGCCGTCACCGTTGCCCCCGAAGACCATCCGCGTCCTCATCGCCGACGATCACCGCCTCTTCGCCGAGGCGCTCGACGCGATCCTCGCCTCCGAGCCGGAGATCGAGGTCGTCGGACCGCGCCCGTAACGGCGAAGAAGCCGTCGACCAGGCGCTCGCGCTCCAGCCGGACGTGATCCTGATGGACATCGCCATGCCGTCCGTGGACGGCGTCGAGGCGACCGAAGCGGATCCGCGAGCAGCTGCCGAGGCGTGCATCCTGATGCTGACCGGCTCCAACGCGCGCGGCCGACGTCGGCGCGGGCACGCGACGGCCGGCGCCGCCGGCCTACGTCACGAAGGACCGGATCGCCGCCCAGCTGATCGACGCGATCCGCGAGCTGGCCGCCGGCTGACCCGCTGGCTATCCTGGCGCCGTCTTGCTGCAGATCTTCGCGGTCATCCAAGTTCTCCTCTCGGCGGCACTCGTCGTCGCTGATCCTGATGCACTCCGGCCGTGACGCCGGGCTCGGCGGCATGGGCTTCACGCCCGCCTCGCAGGGCGGAACGCACATCGTCGAGCGCAACCTGACGCGCCTGACGCTGGTCGTCGCGATCCTGTTCGCCGCGAACACCGTTCTGCTCTTCCACCTGCTCAAGTAACGGAATGGCGGCTCGGCGGGCCGCGGCCCTGGCCGCTGCTCGCGCTGGTCGCCTCCGGCTGCGACTCCGACCAGTCCGCACGCCACGAGGCGTTGCCCGCTGACGCGGTACAGCGGGCGTGATGCGCATCGGCGTCGCGAACATGCTCTGGCCGCTCGATCCGACCCATGCGAAGGGTCGTGACGAGGTGACCCTGGCGCGGGCCCTCTTCTCGACGCCGCTCCGGACCGACTCCGCGGACCGGCGCGCTCCGCTCGGGGCTCTGCTCCTCCTGGCACGCAACCGGCAGCACCTGGCGGCTCCGCTGCGCCCACTGCGGGAGCGATCGCGGCTCAGCTCCGGCGGGCGGCGCTCTTCCCGGCCCGGAGCATCCGCGCACCGGACGAGCACACGCTCGTGATCTCGTTGCGGGCGCCCAGAGCCCGAGCTCCCGTACCTGCTGACGCGAGGTGGCGGCAGCGCCGCCCGGGTGCCCGGGCCCTTCCGGCTGATCTCGGCGAGCCCGACCCGACGTGGTCGCCGAGCGGCACGGCCTCCGCCTCGAGGTGCGCAAGGTCGAGCCGCATGCCGCGCTCCGCCTCTTCCGCGCGGGCCGTCTCGACGAGGCGCCGGTCCGCTGGGCGACATCCGGGCGACGAAGCTCGACCCGCAGCTCGCGGCAGCGCTTCGGGTCAGGCGGCTGCTCGCGGCCGACGCGGCCGTGTTCGAGCCCGGTCGTTCCCGCCGAGGTCAGCAGGCGTCTACGACGACACCGCCGACCGGGCCGACTACCAGGCGCTCGTGCCGGAGTTCGAGGCGCCGCCGGCAGAGGATCTCGTGCACCAGCGGGCCGCCGAAGGCGAGTCGCAGGCGGTGATCGCCCTCCGCGAGGCGCGCAAGAAGATCCCCTCGCTGCCGCGGATCGCGGTTCATTTCGCTCGGCCGTCCGACCCCGACGCTCGGCTACGGCCTCGAATCTGCTGGTGGCGGCGCTGGCGCGACCTGGGCCTCGGCGCCCGTGGTCGGCGGCGGCACGACGCGCGCTTCGTGCGCCTGGCCGCGCCCGTATCCGCGTCTCGCGGCGCTGCAAGCCTCGGCGCGGGGAAGCTCGTCGTGCCGATCGCCTGGGTCGGCCGACGCGCGCCTGGTCTCGCCCCGGGTTCACGGCTGGCGCGAGGACGAGCTCGGCTCGGTCGACTACACGCGCGTGAACGTGCCCTAAACGCCGGGCCCGAGCCGACGCCCGTCACGTCGAAGCGCGCGGTCGCGACCGCCGGCGAGAGCATCCCTGTCGGGTAGCGCTCGTCGTAGTAGGCGCTCTGGTTCATGAGCACCTGCTCGCGGGTCAAGCCCGGCAGCTCGGCCAGCAGCTCCGGCACCGAGACGGTGAAGCGCAGGTTGACGAGCGGCTCCGCGATCTTGCCGGCGCGGACTGCGGAAGGTGCCGTCTCGCGTCATCCCGGTGATCACGCCCTCGCGCGGGTCGACGATGCTCAGGTAGTGGAGGCGGGTGACGTAGATCCCGTCGCCGATGAGCTCCGCCAGCTCCTCGCGGCGAGTCCGCCTCGCCGCCTGCGACCGAGCCCGAGATCGGCAGCGGCCCCCAGTGGCGCAGCGAGCTCGGCGGTGCGTGGCCGGTCGTCTCTGGCGACCGTTGCCGGCGCGTCTTGCCGTCGTGCGGTCCCAGACGACGCCGGTGAACACGCCGTTCTCGACGAGCTCGGCCGCGCTGCTTCGGCGTTCCCTCGAAGTCGAAGGCCTTCGGCAGCCCGCGCGGGTCGAGCGCGTCGTCGGCGAGCGAGAAGCGCTCGTCGAAGACCTTCTGCCCGAGCCTTCCGTGCGCGTAGCTGCGCTCCTCGAGCAGCCCGAGCGCGCCGAAGGCGTCGTACGCGAAGTAGGCGAGCAGCTCGGCGAAGGCAGGCGCGCTCGAGCACCGCCGGGTACGAGCCCGGCTCGAGCGTGACCGCGCCGCGCGTCAGCGCCGCCTTCTCGACCGCCTCGACGGCGGCGGCCGGCCGGGTCGATCGTCCGCCGAGCGCGCCAGCGAGTGCTGCTCGGCGTAGCCGGAGGCTCCGTCGACCGCGGCCAGCGGCGAGGCACGCTGGCGTCGGTCATCGTCTGCTCGACCGCAGACCCCGTCGTCGAGGCATCGCGACCAGCTCGGTGACGCCGCTCGTGAAGAAGCCGTAGAGCTCGAGCTCCGAGGCGTCGATCGCGCGCGGCCGCGAGCCGCGCCTGGTCGTCGGCGCGAGAGCGCGGCGGTCTCGCTCGTCGTAGCCCTCGACCTCGCGGCGGCTCGGCGGGCGGCGCCAACCCGGGAAGTCAGGGTCGGCCGGGCGCTGTCTGCCGCCTCGCGCGGCGCGAGCGGCGAGCGCGCGCATGCCCTCGTCGTCGGTGCGGTTCGCTCGACGCTCGCCAAGCCGCCCGTCGCGGACGACCTGCAGCTCGACGCACGTCGTTCTCGATCAGCGTCGGCTGGTGCACCTCCGAGCGGGCGAAGCGCGCCAGCCCGGAGCGCTCGCTCTGCACGAGCGCCAGCGCCTCGTCGCCCTCGACGGCACTGCAGCGCCCGCTCGGCGAGCTCGAGCGCCTCGCTCACTGCCGAAGCCGACCTGCACGTTGCGGAAGCGGGCGCGGCGAGGCGCCGTGCGAGACGTGCGCGTGCTGGCCAGGCTGGCCCTTGCCGCAGTTCGTCAGCCCGTGCAGGCGCCCACTCGTCGGAGCCGGCCGACGCGCGTCGAGCGAGCCCCAGAAGACCGGCGTCTGCCCGGTGTAGGTCGCGTCGCGCAGCATCCGGCCGAGCTTGCCGTCCTTGATCTCCCAGGCGATCTGCGTGCCGAACTGGAAGTTGAGGCGCTTGTCGTCGATCGACCAGCTCTTGTTCGTCTGCAGGAAGACGCCCGTCGTCCACGCCGGCGATCAGCTCGTCGAGCGAGCCCTCGCCCGGCTCGAGGTGGAGGTTCGTCATGCGCACGAGCGGCATGCGGCTCCAGCTGTCCGCGCGCATCGAGCCGCCCGGCCCGCTGCCGATCGTGCGCCGCGGTCTCGCGCGAGGTGAGGAAGCCGCTCAGGACGCCCTCGTCGACGATCGGCTCGCCGCCCGGCGGGGACGCCCTCGTCGTCGAAGCCGAAGGTGCCGAGGCCGCCGGGCGTGGTCGAGTCGGCGGTGATGTTCATGTGCTCGGAGCCGTAGCGCAGCGAGCCGAGGTCGCCCGGCTTGAGGAAGCTCGTGCCGGCGTAGGCGGCCTCGGTCCCGTAGACGCGGTCGAGCTCGGTCGGGTGGCCGACCGACTCGTGCACCTGCAGCGCCATCTGCTCGGCGTCGATCACGACCGTCGTCACTCCCGACGGGCATGGGCTCGGCGCGGAGGAGCGGCGGCCGCCTGCTCGCCGACGCGCGGCGCCTCGCGCTCGAGGCCGAGCGACTCGACGTACTCCCAGCCCGCCTGCGAGCTCGAGCCGCCGTGCGCGCTCGGGTAGCTGCGATCTGCGTGACCCCGTCGCGGACGGCGAGCGCGTCGATCCCGCCGCCGCACTCGACGAGCTCCTGCTCGGTCGCGGCGCCCTCGGAGGAGACGAAGAACTTCTGCTCGCGCTGGGCCGGACCGAGGCCGAGGTGACCTTCACGTCCTCGTGCGCGAGCGCCTGCTCGGCGCGCAGGCAGAGCTCGACCTTGTCGGCGAGCGGGACCGCGAACGGGTCGCGCTCGACCGGCGTCGCGGAAGCTCCCGCGCGCCGGCTCGAGCGGCGCCAGCGCTCGCGGCCGTGCCCGCCGAGTGCCGCCTTGGCGAAGCGCGACCGCCTTGCCGGCCGCAGCCCCGCGCGCCGTCTGCGTCGAGCCGCCGGTCGCAGGCGAACCCCAGGCGCCGCCGCACGAGCACGCGCACGCCGATCCCCTCGCTCTCCTGCGTCGTCGAGCCGCTCGACGCGCCCGTTCCTCGTGCCGACCGACCTGTGACGCGGCGCACGACGACGCGCGCGTCGGCGTACGACGCCCGGCGCCGAGTGCCGCGGCCACGGCGTGCTCGCAAAGCTCTCGCACCGGCTCGTACATTAGTGCGCCGTCGAGGTGGGAGGAAGGCGTGGCTACAATGCCGCCGCGCGCGCTGGTGGCGGAATTGGTAGACGCGCAAGGTTGAGGGCCTTGTGGCGTCGATAGCCCCGTGGAGGTTCAAGTCCTCTTCCAGCGTACTGTCGCCGTGCGAAGTCCGGCCCACGCCGCGCGGAGACCATAACGACTCGCACGGGTCGTCGCTGGTCGGAGGCGTCTGCGTAGCACGAGCCGAGCGAAGCCCGGCTCCAGCGGCGCGGAGTTCAGTCCGCTCACGCGCGCGTTCCGCGAAACCCCGTTCGCACGTCTCCTGGGCCGTCAGGTTCTCGCGTACTCGCCGCAGTCTTGACGCCGTCCGGGAGGATCGCTAGCCTGCGTGGTCGAACATACGTTCGTTACTGCTCCCGACCCCGAGGTGCCTCGATGCTGACCGGCCGACAGCAGGAGATCTGGAAGTTCCTCGACTCGACTACGTCGACGAGCACGGCTACCCGCCGACGGTGCGCGAGATCGGCGAGGCGGTCGGGCTCGCCTCGCCGTCGACGGTGCACGCGCACCTGCGCGAACCTCGAGCGCGCGAGGTCTGCTCAAGCGCGATCCGACGAAGCCGCGGGCGCTCGAGCTGTCGGCCGCGAGCCGCGAGGCCGCCGGCGACCCGGCGAGCGACGCTGCACCAGCCTGCCGCTCGTCGGCGAGATCGCCGCCGGCGGACCGCTGCTCGCCGAGCAGAACGTCGAGGACTACCTCGCGGTGCCCGAGCCGCTCGCGCGCGGAGGCGAGGAGTTCCTGCTGCGCGTCAAGGGCGACTCGATGATCGACGCCGGCATCCTCGACGGCGACCTCGTCGTCGTGCAGCGCGCAGCAGGACGCGCGACAACGGCGACATCGTCGTCGCGCTCGCCGGCGACGACGAGCCGGCCGACGAGGCGACGGTGAAGCGCTTCTTCCGCGAGAACGGCGCGGTCCGCCTCCAGCCGGAGAACGCGACCATGGAGCCGATCTACGCCGAGCACGTCCAGATCCTCGGGCAAGGTGACGGGGTGTTCCGCACGCTGTGAGCGTCGAGCCGCTCAACCGCACGCTCGAGCAGGAGCTCGAACGCGCTCCTGCGCGGAGCGAGCCTTGAGTGCCTCGGCCTGCGGCGAGTTCGTCATGCAGTTGCCGCAGGGCGGAATCTTCTGCCCCGAATGGGGAAGCGGGCTCGGCGTGCCGGTGGCCGCCGAGCCCGCTCGACCCTCGACCTGGGCCTCAGGGCTCAGGTGGAAGATGAAGTCGAACTCGGTGCCACCGGCCGGCTCTTCAGCTCCATCGAGCCTCGCGCGCGAAGCTGTAGGCGCCGGTGCCGCCGGTGATCGCCAGCACGCTGTCCTTCGTGTCGTAGAACGGCCCCTCGACCGTGATCTGGCCGCGGGAAGGAACGTCGTCCAGACGCACTCCCAGGACTCGCCCACGATCATGCGGGATGCAATAGCCCTGGTCGCTGCCGACCTTCTCGACGAGTCCCTCCTGGTCGAAGACGTCGTTCGTGAACGTCGAGGCATGTCGCCGACGGAGTCGGTGTTCACCCGTCCGCGTGGTTCGTGACCGCGTCCGTGGTGGCGTGCTCGACGACGTGGATCACCTTGCCGTGACGGATCTGGCAGCCCGTGGTGGCTTCGTGCTGCCCGCGGCCGCCGCCCGAACTGGCGGCGAACGCGACGCCCGCGGCTGTCGCCAGCGCCAGGCACGAGCACGGAGAAGCGGACTAGGCGCTTCATGTGCTCCTCCTCTCGCTGAAGTTGGAGCGAGTCTCACACGAAGGTCGGGGCCAGTCCATCTGCGCGAACCGGGGCTACACTTATCGGTGCAGGCCGGGTGACCGCGGGCCCTCGTGCGCTCGAGGAAAGTCCGGACACCGAAGGGCAGGACGCTGGGGCGACCCAGGCGGCGAAAGCCGACGGAAAGTGGCACAGAAAGGAGACCGCCGGCGGCGATTCTCCGGAGACGCCGACGGTAAGGGTGAAACGGTGGGGTAAGAGCCCACCAGCGCCGTGGCGACACGGCGGCTCGCCAAACCCCGTCCGGTGCAAGGCGAACAGGCTCCGCTCGAGGCGGCCCGCCGAGGAGCCGGGTAAGCCGCAAAGACGGATGGTCACCCTCGACAGAATCCGGCTTACAGGCCTCGCTAGCGGAGAACCCCTGCAAACGCGGGGTTTTCTATATGCCGGGCGTCAGCCGGGCTGGATGTTCTTGTTGTGTGTGGAAGGCGTTGTCGGGGTCGTACTTGGCCTTGACTTCGGCGAGTCGCCGGTAGACCTGATCGCCGTAGGCCTCTCGAACGCGGCTGGAGTCGTCGTCGGAATCGAGGAAGTTGACGTAGACGCCGCCAGCGCGGTGCGGTTGGAGGGCCTGGAGGAACCGCCGCGCCCACGCGGTCTCGGCCGCGGCGTGCTCGCCGGACTCCTCAGGGAGCCACACGGCGTCGATGATGATGTTGTGGGCCACGTCGCGACCGGCGTAGGCGGTGGCGTCGTGGGGAACTCCGGGCGACGGCGCCACCCATGTGGAACATCGCCGCGTACGACCGGGGCGAGCCGGCGGCGTAGGCGTGATCGGCGATGACGGCGATGGCGTCGTCGGAGAGGCCGGCGAGGTTCGTGCGCCTTCCAGTAGTAGTGCCACCCGTGGAGGACCGTGTCGTCGAGGCCGCCCTGGAAGGCGGCGTACGGCGAGGGTGCGAGCAGGTCCACGAGCGGCGTCCCGAACCGGCGGAGGGCCCGCACCGCACGCTCGCCGTCTTCGACGGCGCCGGCGTAGCAGCAGGCGACGGCGATGGCCGGCCGCCAGTGCAGGTCCTCGGGGATGACCGGCAGCGGGGGGACGGTGCCGAGCCTGACGACGGTGCCGAGCTCGTCGGGGCGCTTCGGCGGCGAAGTCCCGGTAGAAGCGCAGCACGTCGGTGGTGTCGTCGGCCGCCCAGAAGACGGGTCCGGCCATCACGGTCGGGCCGACGGGGTGCAGAGCGAACCGGAACGAGGTGACGACGCCGAAGTTGCCGCCGCCGCCTCGCAGCGCCCAGAACAGATCAGGGTGTTCGTCGGCGGACGCCCGGACGATGCTGCCCTCGGCGGTGACCACCTCGGCGGCAAGCAGGTTGTCGACGGCGAGCCCGTGCTTGCGCATGAGGAAGCCGATGCCGCCGCCGAGGGTGAGCCCGGCGACGCCGGTGTGGCCCACGATGCCGCCGGTGGTGGCCAGACCGTGGGCCTGCGTCTCGTGGTCGACGTCGCCCCACAGAGCACCACCCCTGCACCCAGGCCGTGCGGCCGGCGGGGTCGACCCACACGGCCCGCATCGCCGAGAGGTCGATGACGACCCCGTCGTCGCACACCGCGGTGCCGGCCACGTTGTGGCCCCCGCCCCGTACGGCGATCTCCAGGTCGTGGTCGCGGGCGAAGCGCACGGCCGCGACCACATCGGCCACGCCCGTGCAGCGGGCGATGCACGCCGGATGGCGGTCGATCGCGCCATTCCAGATCCTGCGGGCAGCGTCGTAGCCGGGGCTGGTCGGCAGCAGCAGCTCTCCGCGGAACGATCCGCCGAGCTCGTCGAAGTCGATCGCCGACGCCTCGGATATCGGCATTCGGGTAGCCATGCGAGCAACGTAGGCTTGCCGGCCCGGGCCGCACTAGTTCTGACTTTCGAACCAACCGGTCCGAATAACAGACCTGTGCGACCGATACCAGCGGCTAGCATGGTCGCGCGATGCGCGGCTACGCGCAGTACTGCCCGGTCGCCAAGGCCACCGAGATCCTCGGCGACCGTTGGACGCTTCTGATCGTGCGCGAGATGCTCGGCGGCGCGAGCGGCTTCAACGAGCTCCAGCGCGGCCTCCCAGGGATCTCGCGCTCGGTCCTCACCGACCGCATGCGCGCGCTCGAGCGGGCCGAGGTCATCGAGCGCAGGACGGGCCCCAAGGGCCGCACCCTCGAATACCGCCTCACGCCCGCCGGCCGTGACCTCCAGCCGGTCGTGCAGGCGATCGGCGAGTGGGGCGCGACCTGGTCGTTCACCGAGCCGCGCCCCGAGGAGCTCGATCCCGACCTGTTGATCGTCTGGATGGCCCGCCACGTCGATCGCCAGCGGCTCCCACCCAACCGAACCGTGGTCAAGTTCGACTTTCGCGACCCCAAGCGGCGTTACTGGATGGTCCTCGAGCCCTCCGAGGTCTCAGTCTGCCTCCAGCATCCCGGTTTCGACGTCGACCTCGAGGTCACCGTCGACACCGCCACGCTCTACCGCGTCTACCTGGGACGGGCCGAGCTGCGGCGGCGCGATCCGAGCCGGCCAGCTGACGATGAGCGGCCCGCGGACGCTGCAACGCGGATTCGGCCACTGGTTCACCTGGAGCGCGTTCGCCGCAGCCAAGCCGCCTCGGCGGCAGGAGCGCGCACGACGGCGTCGCGCCTTGCCAGCCCTCATCGCGTGCGAATCGACCGCCGAGTGGCGCTTTGTGAAGACCTGCTACGGAGAGCCCCCACGCACGCGGGGGCTCTCTATTTGCCTTCTCGGTCCCGCTCGTAAGTGAGGACGATCACGCCGTCGGGGCCGGACGGGCCTCGACCCGACAGCTTCCAATCCTTCCGCTCCTCCATCTCGGCGTGAACAGCCGTCGCCCCGTCCCCAGCGCTACCGGAAGACCATCAGGTTCAGCTGTCGACGAGGTCACTCCATCAGGGGTTCGCACGAGGCGCATTGCCGGGAACCTGATGACGCCGTCGAACTCGTCTCAGATTCGTCGCCTCCTGCACGGCGTCGCCCTGATGACCGTCGTGTTGTTCCAGTCGGGGTTGTCGAGCGTCGAGGAGACCACGTACTTGGGCACGTGTTGAACTTGTCCGTGAACTCACCGTCGCGCGAAGGCCAGGCGCCGGCGAAGCCTCGTAGGTGATCCGGCCGAGGAGGAGCGCGTCGGCCCTCCATCGTCTCATCAAGCTTGAACTGGTTGCGGTCGTCGCCGCGGTCGAACTCGAACGTCCAGGCCGGGGCTTTTGAAGTCCTCGCCGCCAGGCGCCTGCATGACGCCGTCCAGCGAGACGAACTGGTTACCACGATCTGGCCATCATCCGCTCCTTCCCGATTGTTGGTGCCTGCGGACCGCTCGCGGCCCGGAAGTCATCGCTTCAGCGATATCCGACGAGCCCGACCTTTGCCGTCAAGTGGGCTTGGTCTTCCGCGTACAGAAGCACCTATTTGCAGCATCATGCCCCTGACCGAACGGTGCGCCGATAGCCTGTGGCGCCCAGAGATACCAGTCGGGAGGGGTTCACACGCATAAGCGCTGGAACGTTCGGCATCGCGGCTCTGGCTTCTGGCTCGGCTGCCCTCGCCGATCACGGCGGCGGGAACCACGGTAAGCACGGGAAGCATGGAGGCTCGACCAAGGTCTTCACGCTCGACTCCAATGACCCACGGCAACCCGGAAGGGGGTCGCCACGAGGGGGTGGGGGAAAGTCTTCTTCGTCGGCGCGACCGGCGACGGTACCATCTACCGCGGCACGGTAGGAAAACCCGACCGTGACCGAATTATCCCCGGTGCGGCCGGCAAGTCGGCCGTGGGCATGAAGGTCAGGGGCGGCAGCTTCCCACGTCGCCGGAGGCATGACCGAAGATCTACGTCTACAGCCTGCGGACGAAGGAGCTCCTGGCCACGTTCGACAGGCTCGGGAGGATTCCCCGGAACGACCTCGTCGTGACCGGAAAGGGCGTCTTCGTGACGGACTCGTTCCGTCCGACGCTCTGGCGCGTGACCAACGCGCAGGTACGTGCGGGCTCGGGAACGCCTCTCAGGCAATCCCGGTCGGCTGGAACGCCTACACGACCGGCTTCAACCTCAACGGGATCGTCGCCCGCGGCCACAAGCTCATCGTGGTGCAGTCGAACACCGGAAGCTCTTCAGCATCGTGGTCAAGAAGGGCGGCACGACTCGTGAGATCGACGAGATCGCGTCTGACCGTCGTCGGCGGCGACGGATGCTGCTCGACCGCGGCCGCCTGATAGTCGTCCGGGGCTCCGCGGCGTTGCTGTTCCTGAAGCTCGCGACCACGCGTCGAGCGCCGAGCTGGTGGCGACGCAGACCGATCTCCGACCCTTCGCGGGCCTTCGACCGTCGCCCGCGCACGGCACCTACCTCGTCGTCAACGCTGACTTCGCTACGAGCATGACGTTGTTCACCGTCTCGCCTACCCCGCGGCGGGAAGAAGTGAGCGGGAGCGCGGCCGGCGCCCCCGCCGGCCGCGCTCCCTACGCGCGAAGCACGACCTCGAGCGCCGTCCCGCGCCCCGGCGCGGAGACAAGCCGGAAGCCGCCCCCGATCGAGGCCGCCCTGGCGCGCATGTTCTTCTTTGTGGCCCTGAGCAATACGTAACTGAACGAAGTAATAC
>ERZ1370068.11076-contig-9721_pt1 | contig 30406 bp, 45 predicted proteins | sample MGYA00561227_ERZ1370068 | MGnify/ENA primary metagenome ERZ1370068 (study PRJEB38410, sample SAMEA6850437) | metagenome | study: Metagenomic assessment of the ecological functions of the soil: analysis of the soil microbiota associated with the...
ATTTGTACTTCGTTCAGTTACGTATTGCTGCTGGTCCCGTGGTCGCGAGCATCGGCGTCGATCGCGGCGGACAGCTGCTCAACGTCAACGCCGATACCATGGCCGGACATCTGGCGGCGAAGCTCGGGGCGCAGGCGCCTCGTGCATCGCCGGCTCGACGCCAGGCGTGCTGGACGAAACGGGCACGACGGTGGCGCTGCTCGACCCGGCAGCCATCGCGCGGCTGGTGGCCGGCGCGGAACCGCCAACGCCGGGATGATTGCCAAGCTGCGCGCGTGCGAACACGCGCTCAGCGAACGGCGTGGACGACGTCGTGATCGTGGACGGCCGCGATCGCGACGCGCTGCTGCGCGGCGCGCCGTGCTGGCGCGGTGCCGGCGTCGGCGACACGGTGGCGCAGCCACGGTAGGGACACGATCATGACGACAACGACTTCAACGTCCACCGTCAGGGCTCGAAGAGATTCAGGCCACGCGAAGCCCGGCTACGTCCTGCAGACATACCGCCGGGCGCCGCTGGCCTTCGTGCGCGGCAAAGGGCGTGCGCTCTCTACGACTCGGAGGGCCGCGAGTACCTCGACCTGCTGTCGGGCATCGGCGTCGCGTCGCTCGGCCACGCGCACGAGGGCCTGCGCGCAGGCCGTCGCCGATCAGGCGCAGACGCTGCTCCACACCTCGAACCTGTTCTTCCACCCGCTCCAGGGGCAGGTCGGCGAGCGGCTGGCGTCAGCTGTCGGGCCTGTCGCGCGGTCTTCATCTGCAACAGCGGCACGGAAGCCGTCGAAGCCGTGCCTCAAGTTCGCGCGGCGCTACTGGTACACGCAGCGGCGAACCGCGCGCCGAAATCATCGCGCTCGAGGAATCGTTTCACGGCCGGACGATGGGCGCGCTGTCGGTCACGTCGCGACGAGCACTACCGCGCGCCGTTCGAGCCGCTGCTGCCGGGCGTGCGTTTCGTGCCCGTGAACGATCCCGCGGCGCTGCTCGCGGCGCGTCTCGTCGTCGACGGCCGCCATCATCGCCGAGCCGATGCAGGGCGAAGGCGGCGTCCAGGCCGCTGACGCCGGCGCTTCGCAGACGCCATCACCAGGCGTGCGCGAAGACCGGGCGCGCTGCTCATTGCCGACGAAGTCCAGAGCGGCCTCGGACGCACCGGACAGCCGTTCTACTTCAGCGCGCTGGGCCTCAAGCCGCACCTGGTCTCGGTGGGCAAAGCGCTTGGCGGCGGCGTTCCGGTCGGCGCGGCGCTCGATCGGCGACGAGGTCGCGTCCACGATCTCGTACGGCGATCACGGCAGCACGTACGGCGGCAACCTCCTGGCGTGCCGCGCGGCCCTCTGCTTCCTCGGACGAGCTGACCGAGGGCGGGCTGCTCGACAACATCCGCCGCGTCGGCCGGTTCTTCGAGCAGCGCCTGCGCGCGGTCGCGGCCAGCACGCCTTCGTCAAGGAAGTGCGGGGCGTCGGGCTGATCTGGGGGCTCGAGCTGTCGCAGGACGCGACGCGCCGGTCGTGCCGGCCGGGCTGCGCCACGGCGTCGTGGTCAACCGGACGGCCGAGACCGTCGTCCGCCTGCTGCCGCCGCTCGTCATCACCGAGGCCGAAGCCGACGAGGCGCTCGGCACGGCTGGATGCGGCGCTCGCCGACGTGGGAGCAGGCAAATGACCGGCGCCGAAGCAACCATGGCACACGTTCCGGCGCCTGCGCCCAACGCATGACCCGCGAATCCTGCAGCCGAACAGGTCGCGTCATCGCCGGCGGCGTCACGACGCCTCGAGGCTTCCGCGCCGCAGGCATCGGCGCCGGTATCAAACGGCCGCGGCCCGATGGCGCGACGCCGCTCGACCTGGCGTTGATCGTCTCGGACACGCCCGGCGACGGCTGCGGCCGTCTTCACCGTCAACAAGGCCCAGGCGGCGCCGGTCATCGTCTCGCGCGAGCACCTCACCCGCTCCGAGCGGCCTGGCGCGCGCCATCATCGTCAACAGCCGGCTGCGCGAACGCGTGCACCGGCGACGAGGGCATGGCGCAACGCCCAGGCGATGGCGGCCGAGACGGCGCGCCTGGTCGCGCTGCGACGCCGACCAGGTGCTCGTCGCCTCGACAGGCGTCATCGGCGTCGGCCTGCCGATGCGACAAGATCACGAGCGCGCTGCCGCGCGCGTTCGCCGCGCTCGGCGACGATCAGGGCCCGGCGGCCGCGCGCGCGATCATGACGACCGATCCGTTCCCGAAAGAGGCGGCCGCGTCGCGTCGCGATCGACGGACGCGAGGCCGTCATCGGCGGCATGGCCAAGGGCTCGGGAATGATCGAGCCGATGATGGCGACGATGCTGGGCTTCGTCACGACGGACGCCGCCGTGCCGCTGCCGCTGCTGCAGCGCGCGCTGCGCGACGCCGTCAACACGACGTTCAACGCCATCACGGTGGACGGCGAGTGCTCGACCAACGACACGCGTGATGCTGCTCGCGAACGGCGCGAGCGGCGCGATCGTCAACGAGGCGACGCACGACGCGTTCCTCGAACGGCGCTGACCGCGCGTGTGCCGCGAGCTCGCGCTCGGCATCGTGCGCGGCGGCGAAGGCGCGACCAAGCTGGTCACGGTGAACGTGACCGGCGCGGCGTCCGACGGCGAGGCGCGATGGCGGCGCAAGGCGATCGCCAACTCGCCGCTGGTGAAGACGGCCATCCACGGCGGCGATCCCGAACTGGGGACGGCTGATTGCGGTGGCGGGCCGCGCCGGCGTGCGCGTTCGAGCTGAGCCGCGCAGTCGTGACCATCGGATCGATCGTGCTGTTCGACCACGGCCGGCCGCACGACGAGCGCGCGCCGGACGCGGCGCGCATCTTCAGGGAAAGAGCTCACGGTATCGGTCGATCTCGGCTCCGGCACGCGCCGCGTCGACCGTCTGGACCTGCGATCTGAGCGCCGAGTACGTGCGGATCAACGCGGACTACCGGACCTGACCATGGCTGGAGCGACGACGACCCGCAAGGATTTCCTGTCGATTCTCGACTTCGACGCCAGCCGATCTCGAGCGCTGCCTCGAGCTCGGCGCGCGCCTGAAGGCGGAACGCATCGCTGGGCCGCCAGGCGCCCGACCGCCGACGCGCTCGACGGCCGCCACGTCGCCCTGCTCTTCGAGAAGCCCTCGCTGCGGACGCGCACGACGTTCGAGATCGCCGTGCGCGAGCTCGGGGGCAGACGTTCATGCTGCAGTCGGCTGAAACGCTCGGCCAGCGGGAAGACGTCACCGATGTCGCCCGCAACCTCGAACGCTGGGTCCACGCCGTCGTCATCCGGACGTATTCGCAGCAGTTGATCGAGCAGTTCGCGGCGGCCACGCCGCCGCCTGAGCGTCATCAACGCGCTGACCGACGAACAGCACCCGTGCCAGGCCGTCGCCGACTTCCTCACGCTGCAGGAGCGCTGGGGCTTCGTGCGCGGCCGCACCGTCGCCTTCGTGGGCGACGGCAACAACGTCGCGGCGTCGTTTGCGCACGCCGGCGGCGATGCTGGGCGTCAACGTCCACGTCGCGAGCCCTGACGGCTACGCGCTGCCGCACGCGGTCGTGCAGCAGGCGACGGCTGTCGCCAGGCACGGTGCGCGGCTGCGGCTGTTCAGCGACGCCGGCGGACGCCGTCGCCGACGTGGATGCCGGTACACGGACACGTGGACGTCGATGGGCCAGGAATCCGAGGCTGCGGTCCGCCGCGCAGGTATTCGCGCGCCTATCAGGTGAACGAGCCGCTGATGGCGCAGGCCAAACCCGGCGCGCTCTTCATGCACTGCCTTCCGGCGCACCGCGGCGAGGAAGTCACGGCCGACGTCTTCGAGTCGCCGTCTGCCGTCGTGTTCGACCAGGCCGAGAACCGGCTGCACTGCCAGAAGGCGCTGCTCCTGATGCTGCTCGCCCCCGGCCGCGTATAATCGCGCGCCGGATGAACGAGACGCCGTGGCTGGGGCACTACGACCCCGGCGTGCCGGCCACGCTGGCGCCCTACCCGCAGCCGGACGCTGCTCGACTTCGTCGCCGATGCCGCGCGCGCGCGGCCCGACCATCCCGCGCTGCTCTTCAAGGGATCGACGCGTCAGCTACGGGTCGCTCGAACGCCTGAGCGACGCCTGCGCCGCGGCGTTGTCGGCGCTCGGCGTCGTGCGCGGCGACCGCGTCGCGCTGCTGCTGCCGAACTGTCCGCAGTTCTTCATCGCCGAGCTCGGCGCGTGGAAGGTCGGCGCCATCGTCGCGCCGCTCAATCCGATCTACGCCGACGCCGAAGTCGAGGCGGCGCTTCGCGAGCAGGGCGCAACGATCGTCCTCACGCTGACGCGGTTCTACCATCAGCGTGAAGCGCGTCCAGCCGCGAACACAGCGTCCGCCAGGTCATCGCGACCAACATCAGCGACTACTTCCCGCCGCTCCTGAAGGCGCTCTTCACGCTGTTTCGCGAGGCAGAAGGACGGCGATCGAGTCGACGCTCGCCGCGGGCGATCACGACCTCGCCGACGCTGCTGCGGCGACACGAGCGGGACACGCGTGACGCGCGGCGGCGCTCACGCCCGAGGATCCGGCGGTGCTGCTGATGAGCGGCGGCACAACTGGCACGGCCAAGGCGCGCGCTCGGCACGCACGGCGCGCATACGCTGACGGGCCTTGCAGATCAAGGCGTGGAACGCGTCGGTCCTGAGCGGCGACCAGGACGTCTACCTCGTGCCGCTGCCGCTGTTTCACGTCTACGCGAACGTCGGCATCCAGTCGCTGGCGTTCGTGAACGGCGGCACGCTGGCGCTCGTGCCGAATCCCCGCGATCTGAAGGATCGTCTTCGCCACGATCAGGCGCGTCAAGCCGACGTTTCTCTGCGGCGTCCCGACGCTCTTCATCGCGTTCCTGAATCACCCCGACGTGCAGCGAGCGGCAAGGTCGATTTCTCGTCGATCCGCATCTGCTTCTCGGCGCCGCCGCGCTCATGGCGGAGACGAAGCGGCGCTTCGAAGCGCTCACTGGCGGCCGCATCGTCGAGGGGTACTCGCTGACCGAAGCGATGATGGCGCTGTGCGTCAATCCGGCGCAGGGACCCGAACAAGCTCGGATCGGTTGGCATGCCGCTTCCCGATGTCGCGGTTCGCATCTACGACGCCGACGAGGGCACGCGTGTGCTTCCGGCCGGAGAAGTCGGCGAAATCTGCATAACCGGGCTGCAGCTGATGGCCGGGGTACTGGAACCAGCCCGGTGAAACCGCGGTCGTTCTGCGCGAATACACGACGGCGCCGGCGCCACGCCGGTGGCTGCACACGGGCGACCTCGGCTACCTCGACGAAGACGGCTACGTGTTCATCGTCGATCGCAAGAAAGACATGATCAAGACGAGCGGTTTCCAGGTGTGGCCGCGCGAAATCGAGGAAGCGCTGGCGACACACCCGGCCGTGGCCGAGGTCGGCGTCGCCGGCGCGTCGGATCCGGTCAAGGGCGAGGTCGTGCACGCCTGGGTGGTCGCTTCGCGCGGGCCAGACGCGCCACCGAGCAGGACCTGCGCGCGTACTGCCGCGAACGGCTCGCGGCCTACAAAGTTCCGGCGCGCGTCGAGTTCCGCGAGTCGCTGCCGAAGACGATGGTCGGGAAAGGTGCTGCGGCGGGCGCTGAAGAGACGAAATCAAGCCGCCCCAATCGCCTTGACGGTGACGCCGGCGGCTTCGAGGCCCGGCGCGGAGCCTGGCGGCGAGGTCCTCGGCGCCGGGCGTGTCGCCGTGGACGCAGATGGTGTCGACGCTCGAGGTCGACGATTCGAACCGTCGACCGCGGTCACCACCTTTTCTATCGCCATCCGGATCGCGCGCGACGACCACGCCACGGCGATCGTGAATGACGGCGCCCGGACGCTGTTCGCGGACACGAGCGAGCCGTCCGGCTCGTACGCGCGATCGGCGAACGCCTCGGCGGCAACGCGCAAGCCCGGCGGCGCGACCTGCCTTCAGGATCTCCGAACCCGGCAGCCCGAAGAGAATCAGTGAGACGATCAAACGCGGCCGTGGCGCGGGCGATGGCTCCCGGCGAGCCCGGCGTCCCGGGCGGCCATGTTGTAAGAGCGCGCCGTGCGGCTTCACGTGCTGGAGCCTGAGGCCCTCGGCCGCCGCGATCCCGGCGACCGCGGCGATCTGATAGAGCACGAAATCCTCGGCTTCCTGCGGCGTCACGATCATCTCGCGCCGTCCGAAGCCGGCGAGGTCCGGAAAACTCGGGATGGGCGCCGACCGCCGCGCCGCCGGCCTTGGCGGCGCGGATCGTCTCGCGAATGACGGACGGGTCGCCGGCGTGGAACCCGGCTGCGCACGTTGGCCGAGGTCACGAACCTCAGCAGGCCTGCGTCGTGATCGGCGCCCCGCCGGGCGCGGGTAGGCGCCGAAGGCTTCGCCGACGTCCGCGTTGAGGTCGATCCGCAACGGCGCCAGTATAGAACAAAAGGGCATCGCAGTATTGCGATGCCCCTCTGCTCCGTTGGTCTGGCTCCCCAGCAATTCACGGCGCCCTGCCGTAATCAGACCAGCGACCTGCGCTGTCCATGTCGGCAAGCGGCGTGCCCGTCCAGAACGTTGGGAAAACCAGCGCTGTCGCGTCCTTTCGGGCGTCCCGCGCGCACGAACTTTGTCACGGGCGACTACAGATTTGTAGTTTGGCGCAAACGCAGGAAGGCTGCTCGATGACCGCGGCCAGCGCAGCGTGGTGGCGCGTGTCGCGATCCGACAGCAGCGGATCGGCTGACGGGCCAGTCGATGCCGATCGCAGGGTCGTTCCAGGCGATGCCGAGCTCGCTCCTCGGGATCGTAGAGGTCGGTGCACTTGTATTCGACCTGCGCAACCGGGCTGACCACGGCAGAAGCCGTGCGCAAAACCCGGCGGCAGGTAGCACTGGCGGAAGTTCTCGGCCGAGAGCGTGACGCCCATCCACCGGCCGAACGTCGGCGACCCGCGCCGCACGTCCACGGCGACGTCGAAGATCTCGCCTTCGATGACGCGCACCAGCTTGCCTTGCGGGCGCCGGACCTGCAGGTGCAGGCCGCGCAGCGTGCCGCCGGACCGATCGCGAGTGGTTGTCCTGCACGAACGGCGCCGCGAATGCCGCGCCCGCGATACTTCTCCGGCGTGATACGTCTCGAGGAAGAAGCCGCGCGAGTCCCGGTGGACGTCCGGCTCGATGATGACGACGCCGGGAATCGCGGCGGGACGAACCGCACGTCAGGCTTCCTGCTCGAGGATGCGGAGCAGATACTGGCCGTAGGCGCTCGATCCCATCGACTGCGCCAGCCGCGTGCAGATCGGCGGCCGTGATGTAGCCCATGCGGAAGCGCGATCTCCTCGAGGCAGCGCGACCATCAGCCCCTGCCGCTCCTCGATCGCCTGAATGTAGTTCGACGCCTGCATCAGCGACTCGTGCGTGCCGGTGTCGAGCCAGGCGATGCCGCGCGCCAGCTTCTCGACGTGCAGCTGCGCCGCGCTCGAGATACGCGCGGTTGACGTCGGTGATCTCGAGCTCGCCGCGGGCCGACGGCTTCAGGCTGCGCGGCGATGTCGACGCACCTGGTTGTCGTAGAAATACAGGCCGGTCACGGCGCAGCGACGACTCGCGGCTTCGCCGGCTTCTCCTCGAGGCTCGATCGCGCGGCCGGTCGCGTCGAACTCGACCACGCCGTAGCGCTCGGGATCGCGCACCTGGTAGCCGAACACCGTGGCGCCCGACTCGCGCGCCGCGGCGCTGCGCAGGTAGTCGGAGAAGCTGCGCGCCGTAGAAGATGTTGTCGCCGAGCGCGAGCGCGACGCGATCGCGCGCCGACGAACTCGCGGCCGATGATGAACGCCTGCGCGAGCCCGTCCGGGCTGGGCTGCGCCGCGTACTCGATCTGCAGACCGATCTCCGCAGCCGTCGCCGAGCAGCCGCCGGAAGCCGTCCTGCTCGTGCGGCGTCGTGATGACCAGGATCTCGCGGATGCCCGGCCAGCATCAGCGTCGACAGCGGGTAGTACACCATCGGCTTGTTGTAGATCGGCATGAGCTGCTTGCTGACGGCGCGCGTCAGCGGATGCAGCCGCGATCCCGATCCGCCGGCGAGAATGATGCCCTTCAACATCAACGACTCGTCATCGCGAACATCACGACGCTTCACACGAAGAGACTGCGAAGAACACGAAAGGTTCTGATCCTCGTGTGACTTCGTGCTCTTCGTGCCTTCGTGATGAACAGTGCGCGCGTCAATTGCCCAGCCCCAGCCGTCCGCGATCGTAGCGGCCCGCCTGGATGGCCTCGCACCAGTCGCGGTGCTCGAGATACCAGCGCGACGGTCTCGCGGAGGCCGGCTTCGAACGTCTGGCGCGGCTTCCACCCCAGCTCGCTGCCGGATCTTCGTCGCGTCGATCGCATAGCGGCGATCGTGACCCGGGCCGGTCGGGGACGAACGTCTTCAGGGCCCGGTAGCTGGTCACCGCCGGCCGCAGGGCCGGATTCGAGGCCGCCGGGCAGCCGCTCTTCGAGCGCGTCGCAGATCGCGATCCACGACCTGGAGGTTCGCTGCGCTCGTTGCCGCCGCCGATGTTGTATTTCTCGCCCGGCCGCGCCCGTGCGCAGCACCTGGAGAATGCCGGCGCAGTGATCGTCCGACGTGCAGCCAGTCGCGGACGTTGCCGCCGTCGCCGTAGATCGGCAGCGGCCGGCCTTCGAGCGCGTTCAGCATCATCAGCGGGATCAGCTTCTCGGGAAACTGCCGCGGACCGTAGTTGTTCGAGCAGTTCGTGATCAGCACCGGCAGCTGAACGTGTGGAAGTAGGCGCGCACCAGATGATCGGCGCGACGCCTTGCTCGCCGCATACGGCGAGTTCGGCGCGTAGGGCGTCTCCTCGCTGAACAGGCCCGACGCGCCCGAGCGTGCCGTAGACCTCGTCGGTGGAGACGTGCAGAAAGCGGAATCCGTCGCGCGCGGCGGCCGGCAGGCCGGCCACGAACGCGTCGTGCGGTCTCGAGCAGCACGAACGTGCCGACGATGTTCGTGTCGATGAACGGCGCGCGGGCTGTCGATCGAGCGGTCCGACGTGCGTTTCGGCGGCCAGGTTGAGCACGGCCGCGGGCTGCGCGTCCGCGAACACGCGCGTCATGCGCCGTCGCGATCGGCGATGTCGGCCTGCGACGAACGTCACGCGCGAGTCGGTCGAGCGCGCCTTCGAGGTTGAGCAGGCTGCCCGCGTACGTCAGCTTGTCGACGATAACGAGCCGATCGGCCGGTGTGTTCGAGAGCGTGATAGGACGAGATTGGACCCGATGAAGCCCGCCCCGCCGGTGATCAGCAGAGTCACCTTAGACCGAGGCCCCCTCCGGATACTGCAGGCGCGAGCCGCAACTCCTTCGCCAGCGAATCGACGGTCGTGCCCGGCCCGCTTCCACGCGCCGTCGGATCTCGAACCGGAGGTCGCCGATGCGGCGGCCCCACGGCGCGATGACGCGGCCGATGGCGCGGAAGTCGCGTGCGATCGGCGTGCTCCTGGTCGAGCCGCCGGACGACGTCGGGCGCCACGCGGATGAACGCCCGCAGCGCCGAGGCCGAGCGGATGCTGTACTTGCGGCCGTTCCACGCGCCGCCGAACACCAGCGCGATCTGCTTGAAGTAGTTGACGAAGAACTTCTTCGCGTCCTCGTGCGGATCGTCCGCCGCGCCGCGGCGCCGAACGCATCCGACGCGAACAGCTTCTTCAGCTCCTGCGCGAGCGGCGCCTGCGCCACGCGGCCGCGGCCGACGCCGAGCAGCTTGATCTCGTCGTAGCAGCGGCGAATCCTCGCGATCGTTCAGCGCCCGCACGACGTCGTGCGCCGTCGCCAGGTTTTCGTCGCGATACAGCTGGCGGCCCGAGAGGCTCACCAGGTGCGACGCGTTCAGCCGCGTGTGCTTCGCGTTGATCGTCACGAACATCTGGACGACGTGATCCTCGGGCAGCCGATCGAAGATGATCGCCGGCACGCTGAAGTCCTCGCCCGCAAACCGGTCGATGTCGGCGTGCAGCGCGAGCAGCCGGTGCTGGCCGTCGATCGCGCGCAGGATGCCTTCGCGCTCCGGGACCTTCAGGATGCCGACGCGCGAGTCGTCGCCCGCCGGCTTGAAACGAGAGCTTCTCGTCGCACGAGATGATGACCGCGCCCGGAATCGACGGCAGGTCGCGCGCCTGGCGGCACTGCTCGTAGTACTGCACGAGCTCGTCGATCTTGCGGCGGATGATCTGCCGCTGATAGGCCTTCTCGCTCGACGCGATGCGGCGTTCGAGCAGGTCCCAGTTCACCTTCGACGGGCCGCGCCCGGACGGCTTGCTGCTTGCCGCCGCGACACCGGCGGCTGCGCGTTGTCGCCGTAGTTCAGCACCTCGAACCGAACGAGCTTGTCGATGTCACTGGCGGTCAGGGATGCCTGGTAGAACTGCACCCCGAACTGCTGCATGCGGATGGCGGCAACGTTGATCATAGGTAAGAGGCGAATTGTACCCGACCGAAAGCACGGCATCTCAACGGTTTTTTCGCCGTTTCGAGGCTGCGTCCGTGGCTGCGACCTGCGCCAACTAAGACTATTATATCCAGCAGTTACAGAACAATTGTCACGTTTAGGTCAATTACCAAATCGGTGCAGTTCTCGCTCAACATCCCGGGCAAACCGCCCGGGATCAGGCCGGCTGAACTTTTCCATGCAAAGTAATCTGCGGCCTGGTGGCCCTCCAGCGATCGAACGCGACGGCTGCCCAGCATCATCGACGGAGAACACCACGTACGCCAGCCCCACGCCCCACAAGCGGCAGCCGCCGGTGAATCGGCCACGTCGCATATCCATAGACGAGCTCGACGTGGATCCAGTACTGAACAGCGATCGCCGCCCGAGCAGCTCGAGCCCACGGAAACGCCACGCCGTACCGGTTGGCCACCCGCTCGACCGCATACAGGGCCGCGAATGCCGCCATGATCACGCCGACCCGAATCGCGAAGTAACGTCGGCGAGCTGCTCCAGAAAGACGACTCGCGGTAGATCGCCGGCAGTGACGCCGTGTAGAAACCGATCCATACCAGCGTCAGCCCGGCCACGGCGACGGCCGCATGGACGCGAGGCCGCCTGACGCGACGAGAGCACGACTCCCACGGCGGCGCCGGCGAACACAAATCCAGCCCACGGGAACGCCGTGAACGTCATGTACTCCCCTGCCGGCCGGATGTACCACTGCATCCACATGGGCAGACGCGTCGAGCGCACCCAACGTGCGGACGATCGGCGTCACCATGGCGACACCGACGGTCAAGGCCGCGTACCCAGGCGGCCAGGATCAGTGGCGATTCGGCGAGCGCCCACACCAGGCCCGCCGCAACGATGGCCGGCCCCATGATGTTCAGGATATCCACACGAAAGAGCGTAATCGGATGGCCGCCCGGGCTGACGATGAAGGCCTGAAGGCGGAAGAGAAACGCCAGAACGAAAATCTCGAGGCCCCGGCGGCAGACGGCGGCAGTGGCCTCGCGCCGGCTCCCAGCTGCGTCTCAGCGTCGCCGCGGCCGCGAGCACGACGCCGAGGCCGGCGAGCCACAGAAACAGCGGCGCGGCAAATCCGCCGAGCGACGATCGCGTCGCGGATAGGCCGTCGACCGGCGCGCCGCCAGGCTGGTCCACGCGTCCACCGTGTGGGCCTCGATCATCAGGAGCACGGCGATCCCGCGCGCCCAGTCGATGTAGGCTGAGCCTAGGACGCGTTGGGGACGGACGTCACACGTCACCTGAAAGTCGATGTCGTGGTTGAGACTGTGCCAGACGGAGCAATATTTGTCGTGCGACAGCGCAATCGCGCGCTCGACCGCGTCGCGGGGAACGGCGCCCTCGACGTCGAACCGAAGATCGACCTTCAGGAATCGATGCGGATCCTCCTGGGCGCGGTGAGCGGTCAGGTGCGCGCGAAGCGCGCGAACGGGATGGCGGCCCTTGTTGAGGATGTAGATGACGTCGGTTGCCATGCAGCCCGCCAGCGCGAACGCAAGCGCCTGAACGGGCGACGGCCCGGCGGTGCTGTCGCCGTCGATGATCATGGAGGTGACGCCTGAAACGCCGGAGAACTTCAGACCGCCGATCCAGGTGAGGTCGGCAATGGTCGGCGGCTTGCTCACGCCCGGAATCTTACCGGACCTTGGCCTCCGACGGATCGGAGGCCGGATCCGCCCGCGGGCCACCAGAAGCCACCCGAGCGGCAGGATGACGAGCAGGTAGGTCAGGGTGTGGCCGAAGACGCTGTCAGGGCCCCACGACTCGGTCGCGGCATGGATGAACTGCGCTGTAGGGCAGGTAGCCCTGCTCGGACATTTCGTGGACGCTCTGGATGAAGAGCTGCACCACGAACACGAACAGGAAGATGGCCGTGACCTGAAAGAACAGTCCAAGGTTCACGCGGTGGCCGTAGCGGGACCAGAGCCACGCCACGAATGCGGCCGCGGCCACGCCGGCCGCCGCGCCGGCGGCGAGGTTGAGCGTCTGCCGGAGCTGGAGGAGCAGGAGCGCGGTTTCGATCCCCTCGCGGCCGATCATGAGCAGCGTAAACAGGAACACGCCCAGCGAGCGCGCCAAGGCCGGTGCGGAGCGCCCTGGACTGCAGGTGGTGCTCGATCTCACCCTTCATCCGCCGGCCGGTGCGCCACATATGGACGGTCATCGCCGCGACGGAGACGGCCGCGACGAGCGCCGAGGGGCCGTCCAGCCATTCCTGGTTGGCGGCGTGATAGAGGAAGTAACCGCCGCCCGCGCTGACGATGACGGCCGCGAGAATGCCCCAGTGAACGGCCTTGGCGAGGTCGGCGCGCCCGCTCCTGCGCAGGTACGCGAGGCTGATGGCGACGATCAGAAAGGCTTCGAGTCCCTCGCGGAGGGTGATGACGAACGCCTGCAGCATGTCGATGCATCCTGGAACTGAGACTCAGTCTCAGAAGGCCTTCCGTGAGTTTACTTCCCGCAAATCCGACCGGTCAAGTCTCCAATAGCCGGTCCGCGGCCCCGTCCGAATGTCACACGCCGGGAACCATGCCGCCTTGCGCTAAGCTGAAGGCATGCGAAACACAAGGCTCCGGGTGGCACTCGCGCTCCCCTTCTGCCTGAGCGTGGCGATGGTCGCCGCGCAGCAGCCGACATTCAAGTCCGGGACGCAGGTCGTCTCGGTGTTCACCACGGTGACCGACGCGCAAGAAGCGTCTCGTTCCCGACCTCGTGCAGGACGATTTCGAGGTGCTTCGACAACGAGAAGCCGCAGCCGCTCGTCCTCTTCGAGAACAAGATTCAGCCGATCTCGGTCGTGGTCATGCTCGACACGAGCGGCAGCATGACGCTGACGATCGACCTGCCTGCAAGCAGGCCGCCGAGCAGTTCGTCGCCCGGCTGCTGCCGGCCGACTCAGCGCGGGTCGGCGCGTTCAACGACAAGATTCAATTCAACTCGCGGTTCATGAACGACCGCGATCGAGCTGGTCACCGACATCAGGAACATTGACTACGGCAACGGCACGCGTCTCTGGGATGCGCTCGGCGCGAGCCTGGACGAACTGAAGGGCATCGACGGACGAAAGGTCATCCTCGTCTTCACCGGACGGCGACGACACCGAGAGCCACAACAGCAGCCTCGGCAAGGTCATCGATCGCGCGCGCGCCGACGAGGTGATGATCTACGCGATCGGCCTCGAGAGCCAGTACTTCAACGGCCAGCATGGTCACGCAGCAAGCCCGACAGCGGGCTGCGGAAGGTCGCCGACGAAACCGGCGGCGGCTATTTCGAGCTGACCAAAGACGAGCGAGCCTCGCTCCGACGTTCACGCGCGTGGCGCAGGAGCTGCACAGCCAGTACGTGCTCGGCTTCACGCCGGCGCATGCTCGACGGCAAGATTCACAAGCTGAGCGTGCGCGTGAAGAAAGCCGGGCATGACCGCCCGCGCGCGCCGAAGCTATCTCGCCGGGCACCGAGAAGCCTGCCGCCTGATCGGCGCAGGACATGACTCTCACCGACCAGGATTTCCGTGTCAGGAGCGACGAAGCGCTCGAGCAGGCGCGCCGCGCGCTGCTGCCGCTGTCCGATCAGGAGGGCTTCGAGGTCGAGTTCTCCGATGGCACGCTGAACCTGATGTTCGAGGAGCCCGTCGGAAGCCAGGTTCGTCGTCAGTCCCAACGCGCCGGTCCGGCAGATCTGGGTGTCGGCGATGGCCAGAGGCTACAAGCTGTCGTGGGAACCGGCGGCCGAGGCGTTCGTGCTGAACGGCGAGACGCTGCCCCAGCTGCTGGAACGCCTCACACGCCAATTCCTCGAGGAGGATAAGAGAACGCCGGATGAGGAGCGCCGGGAACGCCGCGCTACTGCTTGTTGAGATCCCTTCTGCTGGTCGGCCATCCACTTCTGATAGTCGTCGGCGCTGTCTACGACGAGAAAGCCTCGCATGCGGAAGTGGCCGAGGCCGCACAGCTGCGAGCAGGCGATCTCGTAGTCGAAGTCGGCTTTGCCCGTTCGCGCGCGCATCTCCGCGGTGGTGACCGTCGGAATGAACCACACCGGGATCTGCAGCCCGGGAACCGCATCCTGCTTCACGCGCATCTCGTACAGGCCGAAGCTGTGGATGACGTCCTTGCTCGATAGGTGCACCAGGACGGGACGATTGACCTGGACGTGCATCTGGTTCTCGGAATTGATGTCGTCCTTGGCGTCCGGGTCGCTGCGATCCAGGCCGAGCGGATTGTCCGCGGACACGAGCTTGACGTCCGTCCGTCCGAACTTGCCGTCTGGTCCGGGATAGTGCACCTCCCAGGCAAACTGCTGTCCGACGACGCGGACGACCACGGCTTCGCTTTCCGACGGGAAGATTCTGCACCCGCCTCGCCCACGCCGGGATCGCGTAGAACACGAGCAGCACGACCTCGACGACGGCGACGGCGATTTCGAGGCCTTTTGAGAGCTTGCCCTTGGCGCCCGCGTAGTTGGCCCTGGGGTTCGCGCCGCGGCGGAACCGCACCAGGACGTACAGGAAGAACGCGCCCCAGCCGACGAACAGCACCAGCATGAGCCAGTGCACGAGCACCATCATCTGGTCGATTTCGCCGGCGTGCGCCGACGCCGCCGGCGGCATCCCCAACCAATTCAGCATGGATATCCCTCTAAGCGCCATCATCGGCGAGCATCCGCGACCGCCGGGCGAGATACACGAAAAACGCCGCAAACGCGGCCAGCACGCAGCCGACCACGCCGAGCAGGAAAAAGATCCCCATGTTGACGCCCTGCGCCATCGGGCGAGTCGCTCTGGCCAAAACACACAGGGCACGCCAGCGCCACGCGCGGCACGGACAACATCAGCGCGGTCAGCAGCCCGTTGCGCATCCTCACAGGTTCCTCGTCTTCGCGCTGGAACATCGTGGCATACACCGCCAGCGCGGCGACGGACGCAACCGATACGACGGCCCCAGCCAGGTAGACGCCCGACGGTCGGCGCGGTACTGATTCACCGCCCAGGCCGCGCAGAACGCCGCGAGCAGACCGGATGCGGCGATGAACACGACGTGAAAGGCCTTGAGCGACATGTCAGCGCGCCTCGTGCGCCTCGCGCATGCTGCGGGCTGGCGCGGTCGGTGTGCCGATACCGCCGGCGACCGTCAGCAGCGGGAGGAACAGCAGGACGACGAAGAATACGACCGTCAGCAGCAGCGCCCCGTAGATCCACTTCTTCTCGTGGCTGAGGTGCATGAACACGCTCGCCACCATCGAGCCCTTGATCGTCGCGATGATGCAGCGCCAGCGTGATGGCCGCCGGGACCGCGAAGTGGAACTGGTTGGCGGCGACGGTGACGCCCGTGAACACCAGCAGCAGGGCGCCGACGACCATGTAGCTGCGAACGCTCTTCTTGATGGCTTCCTGATCGGCATGCATTCGAAGGCTCCTACAGCAGGTACAGCACGGGAAACAGGAAAATCCACACGAGGTCCACGAAGTGCCAGTAGAGCCCGTGTACTCGATGCGGTTGGCGTACTCGTTCCGGATGCTTCTTCCAGATAGCCCGCGCCCGGACCCAGCAGATACAGCATCACCACGATCCCGCCGATGATGTGCAGCCCGTGCAATCCGGTCAGCGTGAAGTAGATCGCGAGGAACGTGCTGTGCCACGGTCCTTCGCCGCGCGCGAAGTGATCCGCGTACTCGAGCATAGCTTGTTCACGAGGAAGACGCGCGGCCAGCACGATCGTGATCGAGCAGATACAGGCGGCCCTTGCTGAAGTTGTTCAGCTTCAGCGACGCCCACGACATCACCATCGTCACCGACGAGCAGATCAGGATGACGGTGTTGATCGCGCCGAGCTTGATGCTCAGCTCGCCGTGCGGCCACTCGGTCGCGCCGACGCGCAGCAGGATGTATGCGTGGAAAACAGCGCGCCGAACAGCATGACTTCCGACGCGAGGAACAGCCAGATGCCCAGCTTGCCGTTGGCAAGGCCGGAATCGGGCCGCGGTTCGACGGTAGTACGGGATTTCCATATTTGATCGGGCCCTATCCGGTTAGCGCCTTTCGGTTCGAATTGGGGCGTGAAGTCGGTCGCGGCGCCCGGCACGCTGTACTCATACGGCCCGCGATAGACGACGGGCTCGGTGACGAAGTTGCCGTGTCCGGGCGGCGACGGCGCCGACCACTCGAGCGTCGTCGCTTCCCACGGATTGCGATCGACGACGGCGCCCCACTTGATGCTCGAGAAGAAGTTGATGATGAACGGAAGCTGGAACAGCCCGAGGCCCCACGCCGCGAAGCCGATGCACGATGTTCCACTGCAGCAGGCCCGGCGTTGTGCGCGTACTGCATGCCGCCGTCGTACATCCGCCGGTTCATCCCGCCGAGGCCCTGGATGAACATCGGCATGAAGACGAGGTTGATGCAGATGAACGATCCCCAGAAGTGAATCTTGCCGAGCAGCTCGTTCATCTTCCGGCCGGTGGCCTTCGGGAACCAGTAGTAGACGCCGGCGAACAGCGCGAAGATCGTTCCCGGCGCCACGACGTAGTGGAAGTGGCCGATGACGTAGTAGGTGTCGTGCAGGTGGATGTCCGACGGCGCGAGGCCGAGCGGCAGCCCGGTCAGGCCGCCGATGCCGAACATCGGCAGGAACGCGAGCGCGAACAGCATCGGCGTCGTGAAGCGGATCGACGCGCCCCAGAGCGACAGCAGCAGCGCCGTCAGAATCACGACCGACGGGATCGAGATGATCATCGTCGTCGACCTGGAAGAACGCGCTGATGCGTCGTGCCCATGCCGGTCATGAACATGTGGTGCGCCCAGACGATGAACGACATGAAGCCGAGGAAGATGATCGAGTAGACCAGCGCGCGATAGCCCCAGAGCGGCTTGCGCGTGTTGTTCGCGATGATCTCGGCGACGATGCCCATCGCCGGGAGGATGAGCACGTACACCTCGGGATGCGCGAGGAACCAGAACAGGTGCTGCCAGAGCAGCGGGTTGCCGCCGCCGGCGACCGTCGAGCGGCCGTGCCGCTGACGACGAGGCCGCTCGGCAGGAAGAAGCTCGTGCCCGCCAGCCGATCCATCAGCTGCAGGCACGCCGGCCGCTTCGAGCGGCGGAAACGCGAGCAGCAGCAGGAACGACGTCACGAACTGCGCCCAGACGAAGAACGGCAGGCGCATGTAGCTCAGGCCCTTCGCCCGCAGCTGCACGATCGTGACGATGAAGTTGACCGAGCCGAGCAGCGACGACGTGATCAGGAAGATCATGCCGATCGAGCCACATCGGTCTGGCCGATGGTGGCAGATGACGGAGAGCGGCGGATACGACGTCCAGCCCGACTGCGCGGCGCCGCCGGGCAGGAAGAAGCTGGCGAGCATCGACCACGCCGCCGATGAAGTACACCCAGTAGCTCATCATGTTGAGCTTGGGGAACGCCATGTCGGGCGCGCCGATCTGCAGCGGCATCACGAAGTTGCCGAAGCCGCCGACGGCCAGCGGCACGACGCCGAGGAACACCATGATGGTGCCGTGCATCGCGCCGAGCTGGTTGTAGAACTCCGGCAGCATGATGCCGCCCGGCGCCTTGTCCGGCGCCGAACCAGCCGCCGATGAGCGGGATCGGGCGGCCCGGATAGGCCAGCTGATACCGCATCAGCATCATCAGGCAGAAGCCGAAGAGCAGGAACAGCAGGCCGGTGATGGCGTACTGAATGCCGATGACCTTGTGGTCCACGGAAAACACGTACTTGCGCCAGAAGCCCAGCTCCTCGTGAGCGTGGTCGTGCGCGCTGTCCGTGGCCGTGCGCCGTCCCTGTTTCGACCTTATCCAACGTCGGACTCCTTCATGGAACGTTCTGGACGCATTCGCCCTGGTGAGCGGCGATCGACCCGATCTTGGCGACTGTAACGGGCAATTGTATGCAGAAGGTACAAGCTCGTGCAAGGGCGAAGGGGCGTAAGATCGAGCGTGTGCGCCCACGGAAAACCGTCACCGCGCTGTCGCTGACGCTGATGGTCGCCGGGGTCCCGGCCAGCCGGGTTCGCCAACCGGCGAATCGGTGGCGCTGCGGGCCCAGGCCGTCGAAGGCCATCTATAACCTCGATCGCGATCGCGCACAGGACTTCTACCGGCAGGCCGTCGCCGCCGATCCGCGGGACGCCGGCGCCTATCGAGGCCTGGCCAGCGCGCTGTGGCTGAGCATTACGTTCCGGCGCGGCAACATGACGGTCGACGACTACATGGGCGGCGTGGCACGGACCAAGGCCGCTTCCCGCCGCCGCCGCCGAGACCGTCGCCGCGTTCAACGACGCGCTCGGCCGCGCGCTGTCGCTCGCCCGCGAGCGCCTCAGCGCGCCAACCCGCGCGACGCCGACGCCCACTACGAGGTCGGGGCCGCCATGGGGCTTCGCGCATCCTTACGTCGCGACGGTCGATTCCAGCACGATGGGAGCGTTCAAGGCGGCCCGCGAGGCGTACGACGAACACGAGAAAGTGCTGAAACTCGACGCCGCCCGCAAGGATGCCGGCCTCATCGTCGGCACCTATCGCTACATCGTCGCGTCGCTGGCGATGCCGTTGCGATGGGCCGCGTATATGGTCGGATTCGGCGGAGGGCGGGAACAGGGCCTGCGGCTCGTCGAAGGCGCAGCGTCGCTACGTGGGCGACAACCAGGAAGAAGCCCGGTTCACGCTCGTCGTCTCTACAACCGTGAAAAGCAGCTACGACGCGGCGCTGGCGCAGCTGGCGATTCTCCGCGAGCGGTATCCGCAGAATCGCCTGATCTGGCTCGAAAGCGGATCGACCAGCCTGCGCGCCGGCAAGAACGCCGACGCCGAACGGTATCTCGACGATGGCACTGCGTATGTTCGCAGACGACACGCGCCGTCGCATGTTCGGCGAAGACGCGCTTGTGGTATCTCAAGCGCGGAACCGCGCGCGCCGGCCTCGGCCGCATGGCGCAGGCGCGGATCGATCTGGAGAAGGCGGTATCGACCGAGGGCCGATCGTGGGCTCACGGCCGCGCGCACCTCGAGCTCGGCAAGCTGGATCTGAAGGACGGCAACCAGGCATCCGCGAACGAACATTTGCGAACCGCGGTCCGTCTGTGTGAAAGCGACAACGACGAAACGACGGCCGCGGAATCCCGCCGGCTCATCCGGTAGGAGAGCACACTGCATGGCTTCAACGAAACGAACCTGGCTGTGGATCATCTTCGGCATCGTCCTCTGCATCGCGCTCGGGGTTGCGGGCCTCGTTGCCGGCGGCGTGTACATGGTCTCGAAGCACGTCAGGACGGAACTGGTCGGAAGGATCTCGGCCGAGGAACAGTTCGTCCGCCAAGCGCGATCGGTTCAGCGGCCAGCAGCCGTTGATCGAGATGAGCGGCGAGTTCGGCGACCACAAGGTGACGGTGCATCGCGGCGGCGAAGCCGGCGCCGAAAACCGAGCTGCAGACAATGCGCGTGCTGGTATGCGACGCGCACGAAGGCCGTCTCGTCCACGTCGACCTGCCGTTCTGGCTGCTGCGGCTCGTGCCCTCGGGACGGCTCGGCAACGTCAGCGGATCCGGCAGCGATTTCTCCTTCGAATCCGGCCGCATCACGGTCGACGATCTCGAGCGGCACGGTCCCGGTCTCGATCCTGGACGCGAAGGATTCGCGGGATGCGCAGATCCTGATCTGGACCGAATAGCACGTCTCCAGCTCGAGGACACTCATCCGCGAAGGCCTCTCGGTTTCCTTAGGAAACTCAGCTCGATCCAGCCGCTGGCACACCGCTTGGAACCTCCACCTGCAGGCTGGGGCGTTACGCCCAGTGGAGGACGTCATGAACGTCAAGACGCGCATGTTTCAGACAGGTCGAGCATGGCCGGTGGCGCTGCTTGCAGCCGCCGTGATGATCGCTGCACCGGCGTGCACCACGCACGCCTATGCGGTTCGAGGAAGCTACGTGAGTGCCGACTTCGAGCGGCGCGCCGTCGACAACGGCTACCGCCAGGAGGACTCGACGAAGGACGCAACGACGCCCGCCATCACCGTTCGTTCTCGCCCGAGCGCCACAGCGCCTATCGCGACGCGCAGCGTAACTACGGCGGCGGGTGGGAGCGCGACGCCTACCAGCGAGGGTTCCGTCGCGGCTTCGAATCCGGTTATCGGGATGGCTTCGACCGCTACGCGCGCGACGACCGAAGCGACTGGCGCTAGCAGGCTCCTGAAGAACGCAGCCTGAACGTCAACGTAAAACGCAGAACCCTGAGTATTTCTTCGTTCTAAATTTTGCGTTTGACGTTCAGGCCTGTGTTTTCAGCGCTCTGCTCGACCCTCGGATCAACAAAAACGCCCAACGCAGAGATCGCGGAGAGCGCGGAGTTTTCTTGTGGTCAGACCAGCGAGAAACTCTGCGATCTCGGCGATCTCTGCGTTTTGCAGAAAACGCTCTGAGCCCTAGCAGGCTGCCGCGATGCGCGAGTAAAATGCCGCCCTGGGTGAGGCGATCCATGCAGTCATTGCGCCGTTCCACGGTTGGCTTCGTCCTGATCGCGGCCGCACTCGGCAGCGGACATCTGCGGTCGGCGGCCTCGGCGCAGCGCGCCGCAACATCACTATGCAGGGCGATCGGTCAACTGGGCGCTCCACAATCTGGATCTGGCGGGAAGCCGCTACTCCGCGATGGATCAGATCAACCCGATCCAACGTGGCGACGCTGACGCCGCGCTGGCTGTTCCAGTACGGCATCATCGACGGCGTCAGCAACCAGACCACGCCGGTCGTCGTGGACGGCGTGATGTATGTCACCGATCCCGCGCGGCAGCGTCTACGCGCGTCGACGCCGCCGACGGACACCTGCTCTGGAGCTACGACGTCACCGGACCTGATTGGCGGCGGGCGCCGCGAAGGCTACGTCTTCCGCAACCGCGGCGTCGCTACGCCGACGGCGTCGTCTACACGGCGGCGGGATCGTTTCTGTTCGCGCTCGACGCGAAAACCGGGCAAACCGATTCCAACGTTCGGCAAGAACGGCCAGGCGAGCGTGATCCTGGACGTCATCCGCAAGCGATTCCCGGACGTGAAGGCGGCGATCAGCCTCGGCTACTGGTTCACCACGGCGCCGCAGGTGCACAACGGCGTGCATCTACATCGGCAGCACGCGCAGCGAGAGCCACATCCCCGGCGGCCATGTGCTGGCGGTGGACGCGAAAACCGGGCAAGGTGCTCTGGCACTTCAACACGATTCCGCAGGACGAAAACGATCAGGGCTGGGACATCGCGGGTCCGACCTGGGTCGGCGGCGAGCGCAACGGCGGCGGCATCTGGGAGACGCCGTCGATCGATCCCGAGCTCGGCCTGCTCTACGTCGGCCGTCGGCAACCCGTTCGGCGACAGCACGAAGCGCGCGGGCATCAATCTGTTCACCGACTCCATCCTCGCGCTGACGCTCGACACCGGCCGGCTGAAGTGGTACTTCCAGCAGACGCACCACGACGTCTGGGACTACGACTCAGGCAACCAGCCGATTCTGTTCGACATGCAGGTGCGCGGGCCGCGCGTCAAGGCGCTCGCCGAGGCGAGCAAGAACGGATTCCTGTACATCCTGAACCGCGAGACGGGCGAGCCGGTTCATCCGATCAAGGAAATGCCGGTGCCGACGGAAGCCAGGCGTCCGGGCGAGCAGCCCTGGCCGACGCAGCCGATTCCATTCACGGCGTCGGGCAAAATGATGGCGCCGGTGAGCCCGGTGACGGCGACGGATATCCCGGCCGAACGCCTGGCGACCGTATGCTGGCGGTCCCGATGTTCACGCCGCTCGGCCGCGAATCAGATACAGACGCCGGGCCAGGGTGGCGGCGCCAACTACGGTCCGCTGGCCTACAGCCCGCGAACCGGGCTATCTCTACGTGAACGCCATCGACGATCCGACCAACTCGGGGCGGCCGGCCAAAGGGATACTTTTCGGCGTACGACCCGACCACCGGCGAGCTGGTGTGGCAGAAAGTCTACGAAGGCTTCGGGCAGGCCGGACTCGGTCGTGACAGCCAGCGATCTCGTCTTCGTCGGCAGCGGCAGCAACATCGCCGGCTACTTCATGGCGTTCGACGCGAAGTCCGGCGAGCTGCTGTGGAAATACAACACCGGGCGCCGGAGTGTTCTCTTCGCCATCCATGTATATGGTCAACGGCGAGCAGTTCGTCGCCGTGGGATCGGGAGGCGGCGACCGCGGCCGCAGGGGCGGCGACCTGATTCTCAGCTTCGCGCTGCCGCGACGCTAAAGCGTTTTTCACAGCGGTGTAGTCGAACTACCGTCGCGGTCCCGCATCGTGGCTCGGCCAACACGAAGCTCGGCGTGGAAAAACACGGCGCCGGCAACATCGGTCACTGTCATGGCGCTCGGCCCAAGGCTGGGCTCTCGCGGAGGAGGCCGGCGCCGCGTTTTACCGTCTGACGACGATCACGCCGCCTTCTATCGTTGGCCCAGCCACGATGCGGGACCGCGACCGCGACTCCTCGTCCGTATCCGGGGCTGGCGCATCTGTTGGTGTCTCACGCGCACGCGTGTGTCAGGCGGTGGTCGGCGGGCCCTGCGTCGGGCGATAGGTCTCAGCCCGTTTCGCTCGCGAAAAACGACGCGGCGGCCTCCTCCGCGAGAGCCCATGCCTGGGCCGAGCGCCATGGCAGTATCCCGATGACGCCGCCGCGCCGTTTTTCCGGGCTGACGACCGTGCCCGACGCAGGGCCCACCGGCCGCCGCCTGACGCGTCGGCCTGGGTACGATCGGGAGACGCCACACGAATCTGAAACGTGCTCTAGCGATCCGCGATCGGCTCGGCGCTGATCTGCGCCGCGACGAAATCCTCTGGAGGCACGGGCGATCCGGCAAGGCGCCGAAGCATCGCGAGCTGGCCGGCGTGTGTCATCGCGTCCGAGAACGGCCCCTGCAGCAACTGTTCGAGCGTCACGCCGTTCAGGGTCGTCGCGCCGCTTCCAAGATGCCGCGCCAGGTCCTCGAGCACGCCATGAAGCCGCGCGATCTCGTCGGCGAGCGAAGGCAGTGCATCCGGCGGCACGTGCTGCCCGCCGGCGAAACACGTCCGCGCATAGCTGAGGACGCTGGTCATGTGCCGGACCAGCTCGGCGGGCGTGCGCACACCAGCCCCGGCCTGAAACGATCCAAAGCTGTCCGGCGCTCCTCGTAGCGCTTTTTGCGTGCGATACGCCAGGGCGGCCAGAAAGTGACGGAGAAGCCGGCGGTTGTCATCCACGCGGGCGGGCCCTCATTCCGGAAAACTTATTTGCAATTGAGGATTGCAGGGTATCAAAATCATGGTGATGTCCCTTCTGAACGTGCTGAACATCGGCCCCGAGGGCCTCATTCTCGTCTGGGCCGCGATCGTATCTCTGGTCGTGGCACTGCTGAGCTGGCGCCGCGTGGGCCTGACCGCATCCACCGTGGCGACAATGGCCGTCGCCGCGGCGCTGGTCGGCTGGGAGATCTTCACGCTCGATTCCGCCAGCTTCGGCCATCAGCTTCTGCGCGCGTCGTTCATCGTGGTGCCGAGCGCGGTGATATTGGGCGTTTCGCGTATCGGCTGGCTGGCGCGCCGGGCATGGGTGCTGCTGCTCGTCGGCCCGATCGTCTTCGTCGGATGCTTCGTCGGCATCTGCGATTGCGCGTACCGCTTCTTCGGCGCCTGAACCCTGACCCACTCTCGAACACCGGACTCTCGACGCGTCTACGGCGCGCCGGGATTGTCGGCCTTGCGGCTGGTCGGCTGTGCGCCGATGTGATCGGCGAGCTGCGCGCCGGTGAAGTTGCCAGTCGAGCTCTCGTCCACTTCCGGCAGCATCGTCGCGTTCCACGCGAGCCACTTCCGCGACCAGCTGATCGTAGAGATCCTTCCGCCGCTCCTTCAGGTTCGCGCGCTCCATCGGATCCTCGACGACGTTGAAGAGAAACGTGTTGTCGAGAATCTTGAGGAACTTGAAGTCGCCGTCGCGGATGGCCCGCTGCGCGTTGGCCTTGTAGCGCCAGTACAGCGTGCGCGAGACCGGAGCGGCGCCGTGCCGTCAGATGCGGCAGCAGGTTGATGCCGTCAGGCGGCAGCGCCGGATCGGGCGACGACGCCGGCCGCCGCCAGCAGCGTCGGCATCCAGTCCATCGTGATCGACACCTGATCGCTCGTCTTGCCCTGCGGAATCCGCGCCGGGCCACGAGATGATCGACGGAATCCGCAGGCCGCCTTCGAGCAGCTCGGTCTTCCGGCCGGTGAACGGCCACGTGTCGGCGAACCGCTCGCCGCCGTTGTCGCTCGTGAAGATGACGATGGTGTTGTCCGTGAGACGGTTGTCGTCGAGCGCCTTGAGCACGCGGCCGATCTGCGTGTCCATGGCCTCGATCATCTCGCTGATAGGTCTTCTGCGTGCCGCCGTCGTAGTCCACGATGCCGCGGCCCGCGACGCGCAGACGTTCGGACTCCGCCTCGTCGCCAGGCGCTTCCCACGGCCAGTGCGGCGCGTTGAAGTGCAGGCTCAGGAAGAACGGCTGACGCGACTTGCGCGTATCCGTTGATGACGTCCGACGGCGCGGTCGCCGAAGAGCTCCGTCAGGTAGCCCATCTGGTGCACCAGCACGTCGTCGTCCCACAGATCTTCGTTGGGCCCGCCGGGCGTGTGCCGGTAGTAGTCGAGGCCGCCGCCGCGGAAGCCGTAGAAGTGGTCGTAGCCGCTCTTGAGCGGGCCGAAGTTCGGCAGCGCGCCCAGGTGCCACTTGCCGATGAGCGTCGTGCCGTAGCCGCGCCTGCTTGAGCAGCGACGGCAGCGTCGGATGCTCTGGCGGCAGGCCGAACGTGCTGTTGCCGGCCGAGCGGTTCTTCGAGGCCGACGCGCAGGCGGTACTGATAGCGGCCGGTGATGAGCGCGGTGCGCGTCGCCGAGCAGACCGCGGAGTTCGCGTAGCCCTGAAGAAAGCGGACGCCGCGCGCCGCGATGCGGTCGATGTTCGGCGTCTTGAGATCCCGGCGCCCGTAGCAGGCGACGTCCGCGTAGCCGAGATCGTCGGCCATGATGTAGACGATGTTGGGCGGAGCCTGGCGCGCCTGACCCAGAACGTCGCGCGCCGCCATCGCCAGCGATCCCAGGGCAGTCGCGCGCAGAACCGAGCGGCGGCTCACGCGTTTGGTCGCAGGTGTGCTCGACATGGCGAGTATACGCCGGGCGTTTTCGATTCCGTGTAGTGCAGGCCTTCAGGCCTGCCGAACAGGCGGACCTGAAGGTCCGCACTACTTCTGGGTCAGCGCCGAAGAGAGGCGACGGCGTCGCGGAGGACGGTCGCGTCCACGAGCTGTTCGATGGCCGGCGTGGGCTCGCGGCTCCCGCTTCTGGACGGAAGCGACCCACCGTTCTTCTTCCACCATCACGTCGAGCAGGTCACGAGGAGTCCGCCCGCGAATCGGAAATGGCTCCAGACCGCCGAAATCGTGGGCTGAGGGACGTTGATCTTCGAGGACACGAGCGGCCAGACACTCGGCGGACGGCTCGTCACCTGCTCCGATGCGGTGACGATCCGCGCCACGGCTGCCACGAGCGCGCGGCGTCTGCGCGGGATCGGCCAGGACCTCGGCGGTCGTGTTCAGGTTGAACAGCTCGCGGTAGACGGACGCGATCCTGAAACACGATCGCGTCGGCGCCGAGCATCTGTTCCGAGTTGTACGCCTGAGGCTCCCAGATCGCGATCGCATCGACGTCGCCCGCGTTTGATCGCCGCCGGCATGTCAGGCAACGGGACGGCAACAGCGGTTACGTCGGCCTCGGACAACACCGGCGGTTCTCGCCATCTTCGAGAGGAAGTAGTGCGCGGACGTGCTGAGCGACGTCCCCACCTTCCTGCCTTTCAGATCGGACGACGCGGGCTGATCCCGGCCGATCGGCGGGCGACGATGCGGTAGTAGCACTCGGCGACGGTGAGAACGATCGCGGATGTTGGGGCTGGCCGCAGGACCTGAGCAGGGCCTGTGTCTCGGCGTTCGTCGCCGCGTCGGCTTCGCCGCTGACGAGCAGCGGAATACCGCCGCTGCTCACAACAATGCCCGCACCCGCGGACGCACTCGGCTGCAAGAAATACGGGCGCCGATTCGATCGTGGTCATGTTGACCGCGAAACGAAGAGAGCCTGTTGGCGGGAGCTTCCTGTCCGCGAACGAGGACGGCGCCGGCGACAAACAGGCCGGCCGCCAGGACCGACGACGCGCTGCGCAACAGCATCGGCGCGATTCTAGCGCTTCACGAATTTCTGCAGACAACCGCCTGACGGGCTGGTCTTCGCAGCCGCCCGTGAGGCCGCCGAAGATGTTGCCCAGCTCGTCGGCCGCCATGCCCTTCGGGCCGCGTGCCGTGGATGAAGTATCTGAGCGAGCCGTCCTTCGCGCTGCCGATGCGAATGCCGTTCTTCCAGCCGGGGTTGCGCATCGCATTGCCGCCGCCTCCGGCGCCTGCGGCGGACCGCCGATCTGCCGGCTCGATTCGGAGTCGGCGACGATCAGCGTGTCGTCCTTGCAGGATGGCGACGCCGCTCGGGCGGCCGAAGTGGCGCCACTCGTCCACGAACTTCATGTCCTGGTCGAAGATCTGCACGCGGTTGTTCGATCGATCGGCGACGAAGAGCCGGCCCTGCGGAGTCGAAGGCCAGCGCGTGCGGTCCCATGAACTCGCCCGGCTTCGATCCCAGCTTGCCGAACTCGCTGACGAACTTGCCGTCCTTCGTGATACCGGACAATACGATCGCCGTCCTGCTGCGCCGTCGGTCGGCCGCGGCCAGTGCCCGTCCGCCATGACGATGTCGCCATTGGGCGCAATGGCGCACGCCGTCGGACCGATGAACGTGTCGGGACCGGCCTTCGAGACGCCGGCCTTGCCGAGCGTCAGCAGGACCTTTCCGTCGGGACTGAACTTGAACATCTGGAAACCGCGGCCGGCCGTGCTCGGGATTGTCCGCGAACGGACCGCTGTCGCCCGCCCAGAAGTTGCCGTCGCGGTCCTGACAGAAGCCGTGCGCCTGCACGAACATCCCGTCGCCGAATCGCTTCAGGATGTTGCCGGCCGCGTCGAAGTGCATGATGGGCGGCTCCGATCGGTGGTGCAGCCATGTGCCGCCCTTGCCGTCGGGGATGATTCCAATCGCCGCTCCCGAGACGACGCTGCCGAAAGTCGGCCAGCGCTCGACCATCCGGTACGGATTCACCATGGCGCTCGGCACCTCGGGCGCCGCTTGCACGCCGGGAGCCGCGCGCGGGCGTCTGCAACGGCAGCGCGTTCGGCAACATCTCCAGCGCCATCCCGACCGCCAGCATCAGGCCAGTGATACGAATCTGCGAATCATGTGCAAACTCCGTAGCTTCTGTTCCTCTTCGTCTTCCAGTTCTCTATTTCTTGAGGAGCGGATGCACATACCCGGCCGGCAGCACGTGGTCGGGATCGGGGCGCACTGACACGTAGTCCACATGATCCGCGACGTCGGTGAATCCGTGATAAACACCGGCCGGAATGATCACGATGTCTCCGGGACCGACCTTGCGGCTCTGCGCCGCCTGGCGGAATGATGCCGTTGTTGCTGGGTCCGACGGCCACGCTTCACGATCTCGCTGTCGGCCGCCGCGGGTCTTGACGTTGTCCACCGTGCCACCGGTCAGCAATGTACCGCCACCCGAGAGGATGTAATACACCTCGGTGACGTGTTCGTGGTTGATCGCTCCGATGGGAGCCCGGGCGTCGTCTTCGCGCGGTGCAGCACGCCGACGCTGACGTTATGCTCGCCCATGTCCACGACCTTCATCTGCCGGTCGCCGCCGCCGGTCGCGGGCCGCCAGCACCGCCTGCACCTCGGCGGCCGTGATGTCAGTCGCGAGCACGGGCAGCGGATCGCCCTGCGAGCGATGCTGGCGTCTGGCAGAGGGCGATCAACAGTCCGCAGGCGACCGATGCAGAACGTCTTCGTCGCATTCTTCACGGCCTCCGCTGGAGTGGTTCATGCACCGAGCGTAGTGAAAGCGTTTTCAGCCCCTCACGGAATCGTCTGGCGGTTCTCGACGTGAACCATCAGATACGTCATCGCCTGTCCCGGATCCGCGCATGACGCATGCCACGTGAGGCGGCGGAATCGACACCACGTCGCCTTCCTTCACGTGGTGCGACGTCGTGCCGACCAGACGGTCCTGCCGCGGTGCTCGCCAGGACCGGCCGAGTTGTCGACGTCGGGCTTGCCTCCCAGCTGGACCAGTGCCGGACCCGCCGATGACGATGTAGATCTGGGTCTTTGTCGTCGTGCAGTTCACCGCTGATCGTCGCGCCGGCCTGGCGGCGGCTGCCGCCGCTGGATGGTGATGCGGTAGCGGCGGCGCCCACTGCAGGTGGTCCGAAGCCGGGTGCGTTTGCGGGCGTCATGCATGCTTGCTGCGCAGCTCTTCGGCCGTCCAGATGACACCCTTGCCGTTCTCGGCGCGAGGGATACTTCGAGCCGTCGATCGTGAAGATCTGGCGCGCGTCCGCGCTGGCTGGCGCCTGCGCGAGCATCGCCGGACGCGGCAGAGCGTAGCCGATCAGGCACCCAAGGGCCACGAAGCGCGAGCGGCATGGTTCGTTTGATCACGCGTGTCCTCCTGGTCGGAGCGTACTGCGTCGAAATGCTACTAGTCAGATCTGGACTGGGAAGCCGTCGGGATCCTGTAACGTGGAAGCCCGCGTCGACATTCTGCTCCGGCGTCACGCCGCGATCGAGCAGGTCCTTCTGTCACGGATTCGCGATTGAAATTCTCGCACGCCAATCGCGAAATGGTCCACGACGCCTTCGGGCTGGCGCGCCGCAGGGACACCAGCGTCCGCTTGAGGCCCAGCCGCACGATCTCGTTCGGCTTGTCCTGGCTCAACACCGGCCAGCCCGAAGACCTTCTGATAGTAGTCGGCCGATCGCTGCAGGTCGCTGACCGACAGCGACACCGTGACTGATGAAGCCGCCCTGGAATCCCGCGGCTCTGCGCCTGAGCGCCTGAGGGCGCTGCTCACGGTGGCGAGCATAGCCAGCCCCTGAACGAGCTGGCGCCTGGTGAGCGAACCCTTCTCAAAACCGCTGCAGCAGTCCGTTGATGATCGCTTCCACGTCAGGTCTCCTGTGCTGCTTCTACGTCCTACGTTCTACGTTCCTCAGCTCCCTGGGCACGAACGCGAGGAACCGCCGCGGGTTGTCCTGCGTGATGCGGCGGATGTCCTCGTCTCTGATGCCGGCCTTCCGCATCTGCGGCACGAACAGGACCGAGCGGCCGCGCGTAGCCGGGTCCGCCGTCAGCGCGTGCAGCGGGCCGGGATGACACGCTGATCTCGCCCACGCCGGTGTTCACCCGCCCGATGTAGTCGGACGAAAGCAGCAGCCGATCGATGTGCCCGGCCTCGAGAAACGCCATGATCATGTGGAGCCGGTGCTCGTCGCTCACCCACTGCTGCTGACGCGTCACGCGGTCGAACGCCACGTAGGCGCCCCGCTTCGCGAGCGCGATGGCCACCGCCGCCTTCGGATCATCGAGGCAGCATACGTGGCCGATCGCCACGTGCGCCGGGTTGACGCCGACCGCTTCGAACAGATCGAGCTGGCGCAAGCGCGATGTCAGCCGGCACATCGGGACCAGTGGCGTAGTTGTTGTGCGTGAAGATCGGCAGACCCGGTTCTCAAATGCGCCCGGCCGACCGAGCGGAACACTTTCTTCTCGAGCGGATCGAGGTCAGCCTCGCCGTTCGCCACCCCGAACTCGCCGTAGCGCGCCCAGGCGTCCGGCCGCTGCCATCTGCACGAGACCGTCCGCGATCTGGCCGCTCTGAGCAATACGTAACTGAACGAAGCACAC